>Ga0302321_100005585_pt1 | contig 11020 bp, 9 predicted proteins | sample Fen_T0_1_FD_202505 | JGI IMG/M metagenome (GOLD analysis project Ga0302321, IMG submission 202505) | Peat permafrost microbial communities from Stordalen Mire near Abisko, Sweden - Fen_T0_1 | ecosystem: Environmental > Terrestrial > Soil > Wetlands > Permafrost | place: Sweden: Abisko...
ACACCAACCGGCGGGTGGAGCTGAGGGCTGGATCAGCCCTTGGCGGCCTTCTCGGCCTCAGCCTTCGCGTCGGTCCAGCCCTGCTCCGGCGTCTCCTTGCCCTGCTGCACCTTCGTCAGGACAGCCTCGACGGCCGTGCGGATGTCGCCGCTCTTCTTGCCGAGGTACTGCGGCTGCAGCTTGCTCGCGGAGTCGGTGTAGATCTTGCCGACCGGAGCGTTGCTGAAGAACGGGTTGGCGAAGTCGACGAGCGCCGGGTCCTTGTACATGTCCGGCTGCGACGGCAGGTTGCCGACCTTCTTGAAGATGGCCAGCTGCTGCGCCGGGTCGACGGCCCACGTGATGAAGTCGTAGGCCTCCTTGGCGTGCTTGCTCTGCTTCGGGATGGTCCAGAAGGAGCCGCCCCAGTTGCCGCCACCGCCGGGGATGGCCGCGATGTCCCACTTGCCGGAGGTCTCCGGCGCCTTGCCCTTGATGTAACCGCCCATCCACGCCGGGCAGGCCAGGACGGCGAACTTGCCGCTCTTGAAGGCCGCGTCCCACGCCGGGGTGAAGCTGACCAGGTTCGCCGACGTGCCGTCGGTGATGAACTTGGTGGCGATGTCCCAGGCAGCCTTCGGGCCGCCGTCCATCTGCAGCTGCTCGTTGGTGTCGACGTAGCCCACCGACTGCTGGCCGAGCACCGGGTTCATGATGTTGGAGGCGGCGTCGATGAACTTGGCGCCGGTCTTGGCGGTGTACTGCTTGGCGACGTCCTGGAACTTGTCCCAGGTGGGCCACAGCGCAGAGACCTTGTCGCGCTCGGTCGGCAGGCCCGCCTTGGCGAAGAGGTCGGAGCGGTAGCACATCGCCAGGCCGCCGACGTCGGTGCCCAGGCCGATCTGCGTCTTGCCGTCGGCGCTGAGGGACTGCTTCCACTTCCAGGGGAGGTACTTGGGCTCGTACGAGCCCGCGCCCAGGTCGAGGAGGTTGTTGAACTTGTCCGCCTGGCTGCGGAACTTGACGATGAAGCCCTCGTCGACCGCCGAGATGTCCGGCGCGCCGCTGCCGGCCACGATGGCCTTCTGCAGCGCGTCGTGCTGGGCGGCGTAGTCACCCGGGTTCAGCTGGATGTGCACGTTCGGGTGGGCGGCCTCGTACTGCTTGGCGAGGTCGTCCAGGCCGAAGTCGCCCCAGAAGTTGACCTTGAGGGTGACCTTCTCGGTGCTGGGCGCGCTGCTCGCGGCGCCGCCGGACGACGCGGCGGGCGTGGCCCCGCCGCTGCTGCTGCCTCCACAGGCCGCGAGCAGGAAGGTCGCGGCGGCTGCGCCGAGCGCAGCCGCGCGGGCCGTGGGTTTGCGGGAAATCATGTCCCGGCTCCTTTGACGGTGGCTTTGCCGCCAAGCGCGGCATGCAGGTTGGGAGCGCTCCCAGTTGGGTGCAAGCACGACCGTGGCGGTTCGCGGCGTGAGTGTCAACTGAGCTCGGCATCACAATTCAGTAACTGGGCCGAAACCCCTGGGTCACAAGGGATTCGCCTACGGGCTTGCTGCGGCTTCGCTGCAACGACTTGACCTGGGGCTCCCGGGGAGCCCATATTGGGAGCGCTCCCATCCGGATCACGTGGCGGTGACCAGGCCGCCGCCACGACGCCCCGCCGTCCCGGTCGGGCGCCCCGGTCGAGGTGGTGCCGGTCCGTGCCGACCGCGACGCGGGCGCGGCCGCCGGCGTGTCAGCACGACCCTGGTCCCCTTTCCGTCGTTCGCCTCGACGGCGCCGCCACCTGCGGCGATACTCCGGAGAAGCACTGCTGGTCCGGGGGTCATCGGATGCTCAACTCATATACTTAAAGTAGTCGTCTGATTGCAGACAGTGATGCTACAGGAGGGGCGGAGTGATGAGCAGCGCGCCGCGCGGCGTGCCGACGGTGCCGCCCAGGCCGACGCTCGAGAGCGTCGCTGCGGCCGCCGGGGTCTCCCGGGGGACGGCCAGCCGGGCGCTCAACGGCGGGACCAACGTCAGCCCCAAGGCTCTCCAGGCCGTCCTCGACGCGGCCACCGCCCTGGGGTACCGGCCCAACCTGGCGGCGCGGTCCCTCGTGCTGGGGCGCTCGGGCAGCATCGGCCTGCTCGTCTCGGAGAGCGACGACCGGCTGTTCAACGACCCCTTCTTCGCCAAGGTCGTGCGCGGCGCCCACCGCGAGCTGGCCGACAACGGCATGCAGCTCGTGCTCTCCCTGTCGCAGACCCCCGATGAGCGCGCGCAGACGGTGCGGTTCGCGGCCGGCCGCCACCTCGACGGCGTACTGCTCATCTCCGTGCGTGGCGGCGACCCCCTGCCCGAGGCCCTGCTCGAGGCGGGGATCCCGGTGATCATGGCCGGTCGGGAGAGCCGGGCGCGGACCGAGCTGGGGCTGTGGTGGGTGGACGCCGACAATCGCGGCGGCGCCCGCGAGGCCGTCCGGTACCTCATCGCGTCCGGCCGCCGGTGCGTCACGACCGTCGCCGGTCCCGCCGACCTCGCCGTCGGCCGGGACCGGGCCGCCGGCTGGCGGGACGAGATGCGGGCCGCCACCGGCGCGCCGCCCCCGCCGGAGTGGATCGAGCGGGGCGAGTTCACCATCGAGTCCGGCTACGAGAGCGCCCGGCGCCTGCTGCGGCGGGTACCCCAGCTCGACGCCGTCTTCGCCGCCGGTGACCTGCTCGCCGTCGGGGTGCTGCAGGCGCTCCGCGAGGCGGGCCGGCGGGTCCCGGAGGACGTCGCCCTGGTCGGCTTCGACGACATCCCCGCCGCGGAGCAGACCGACCCGCCGCTGACCACGGTCCGGCAGCCGGTCGAGGCCATCGGCCGCCGGATGGCCACGATGATGATCAGCCGGCTGGCCGGCGAGGACGTCGACCCGCCCTGGGCCGTCCTGCCCACCGAGCTGGTCGTGCGCCAGTCCGCCTGACCCTCCGGCGCCGACCACGGCGCTGACCCCCGGACGGCCCTTCAAGCGTGCCCCACCTGCTGCCGATGCACTCACAGATCGGGCCGGTGAGGATCTGGAGGGCAGGACGTGCCGCAGTTCCTTCGTACGAGCGAGCCCCGCGGTCCTGGCGGGACGCGCTCGGTCGGCGTCGACCACGACGCGGTGGACGGGCTCCTCACCCGGATCCGCTGGTTCGCCGCGGCGCTCATCGCCCTGCAGTTCGTGCTCCTGTCGCCGCCGTTCGGCGCCGGCCTGCCGTACTCCACCTGGTGGGGGGCGCTCCCCGCCGGCCAGTTGCTCGTCGTCAACGCCGGCGGGCTGGTCCTGCGGTGGTGGCACCGTCGTGCCGGGGGAGCGACGCCGGGCGAGGTGTGGGCCGTGACGCAGTTGGTGGCGGATGCCGCGGTCGTCGTCGTCCTGCTGGTCATGTTCACCTACGACTCCTCGACCGCGCTCTGGGGCATGCTCGTGATCCCCGTGCTCGAGGCCGGGATCCGGGGCTGGCGGGGCCGCGCGCTGATCTCGTTCGGGGTGATGGGCGTCGTCTACGTGCTGTCCGAGCTGCTCGCGACGCAGATCTGGGCCGGCCGCACGGTGATGCTGGCCTCGATCACCTACCGGATCGGCACCCTGGCGATCATGGCCGGTTGCGTCGTCGGCCTCGCCGCCCGGCTGACCGAGCAGATCGGCCGGACGACGGCGGCGCAGCGCGAGGTGGACCAGTTGCGGGCCGTCGCCGTCGCCACCCGTCGGATGTCCAGCCTCGACGTCCCCACCGTCGTCCGCGAGCTGACCGCCGCGGCGCAGGCCTTCGGGTTCGACGACGTCCAGTTGCGACCGAAGGCGGCGCTCACCGAGCCCGGCAGGTCGCCGGCGGGCAGCGTGACGTCCGGGGCCTGGTTCGCGGAGGCCGTCGAGGCCGTCGGGACCGCCGGCTACGCCGTGATCGAGCCGACGGCCGAGGGCGAGGTCGCCGGGATGGCCGTGGCACCGGACCAGGTGGTCGTGGTTGCCCCGGTCACCGCGGGTCACGAGGTGGAGGCACTGCTGCTCGCCCGGCACCCCCGCCCGATCGAGACCCGGGACATCGAGGCGCTCACCCTGCTCGCCGGCCAGGCCGGCGCCGTGCTGGCCAACGCGCTGCGGTACGAGGAGGGGCGCGCGTTCGAGGAGCGCCTCGCCCACCAGTCGACCCACGACGCGCTGACCGGCCTGCCCAACCGCGCCCTGCTGCGCGACCGGGCCCGGACCGCCGTCGCCCGCAGCCGTCGCCAGAACACGCTGGTCGCCGTCATGATCATCGACGTCGACCGGTTCAAGGAGGTCAACGACGTGCTGGGGCACGCGATCGGGGACAGCCTGCTGCGGCAGGTGGCCGAGCGGCTGTGCGTCGACCTGCGCCTGGAGGACACCTGCGCCCGGGTCGGCGGGGACGAGTTCGTCGTCGTCTCCGGGGACCACGAGGACGCCGAGGCGGTCATGGACCTGGGGCGCCGCTTGCTGTCCTCGCTGAGCGAGCCCTTCCATCTGGAGACCACAAGCCTCGATATCGAGGCCAGCATCGGCGTGGCCTGGTCGCCCGACCACGGCGAGGACATCGACGTCCTGCTGCGGGAGGCCGACGTCGCGATGTGCGCGGCGAAGGAGCGGCGCGAGGGGATCGTCGTCTACCAGTCCGCCGACGACCAGCTCACGCCGTCCCACCTGGCCACGCTCGGTGACCTGCGTCGCGCGCTGGAGTCGGAGGGGCAGCTGACCGCGCTGTTCCAGCCCATCGTCAGCGTGGCGACCGAGCGGCTCGTCGCGGTGGAGGCGCTGGTCCGGTGGCAGCACCCGTCCCGGGGGCAGGTCTCGCCGGCCGAGTTCATCCCGCTGGCCGAGGAGACGTCGATCATCCACCAGATCACCGACCACGTGCTCGACCTCGCGCTGGGGTCGATGGATCGCTGGCTGGCCCGGGGGCTGGACATCCACCTCGCCGTGAACCTGTCGACCCGCACGCTGCTCGACGTCTCGCTGATCCAGCGGCTGGAGAGCCTGCTCGAGCGGCACGGCGTCCCGCCGGACCGGCTCCGGCTGGAGATCACCGAGGGCACCCTGCTGGCGGACCCGACCCGGTCCATCGCGACGATGCACCGGCTCAAGGACCTCGGCCTGCGGCTGTCGATCGACGACTTCGGGACCGGCTACGCCTCGATGAGCTACCTCAAGAGCCTGCCCGTGGACGAGCTGAAGATCGACCGGCTGTTCGTCTCGGACATGCTCCGCTCGACCCGGGACGGCGCCATGGTCAACTCGGTCATCGACCTCGCCCACGGGCTCGGCCTGCACGTCGTGGCCGAGGGCGTGGAGGACCAGGACACCCTGGACGCGCTCTGCTTCGTCGGGTGCGACCTGGCCCAGGGCTACCTCGTCGGCCGTCCGATGACGGCGGACGCGCTGTACGAGTGGGCCGCCGCCCGCGGCGATCTCGACCACCGTCCGGACCACCGCGGACCGCGCGCCTACACCTGACGGGGCCTGCCGGCGTCCGATGATCCGGACGTCGGGCCGCCCGGCGCCCGTCTCCCCGGGCGCCTGGCGCCGTTCTCCGGAATCTTGGTCCCTGGGCCACGGTGAGGGGACTGCGCAATGGCGGACCACGAGCAGCACGGGACGCACGGGGAGCACGCGAAGCACGAGCAGCACGGGACGCTGTGGGCGCAGGCTGTGACGGCGACGCTGCACTGCCTGACCGGCTGCGCGATCGGCGAGGTGCTCGGCCTCGTGCTCGCGACCTGGTGGGGGTGGTCGAACGCGCCGAGCGTGGTGCTGTCCGTCGTCCTCGCCTTCGGTTTCGGCTACTCGCTCACGATGCTGCCGGTGCTGCGGTCCGGCGTCGCGCTGCGCCAGGCGCTGCTGGTCGCGCTGGCGGCCGACACCGTCTCCATCGCGACGATGGAGGTCATGGACACCGCCGTCGTGCTCGCCGTCCCGGGCGCGATGGACGCCGGGCTGCGCGACCCGCTGTTCTGGGGTTCGCTGGCCGGGTCCCTGGTGGTGGCGTTCGTGGTGACCGTCCCGGTGAACCGGCTCCTGATCGCCCGCGGCCGGGGGCACGCCGTCGTCCATCAGTACCACTGACGCATCCGGAGGATTCCTGTGGACGTGAACGACCTGCTGGTCGAGGGGTACGACCGACTGCCGGACCTGGTTTCCGCTGCGGTCGACGGGCTCACCGCCGACCAGCTGGCGAAGGCACCAGCGCCGGGCGCGAACACGGTCGGCTGGCTGGTGTGGCACCTGACCCGGGTGCAGGACCACCATGTCGCCGAGCTGCTGGACGACGACCAGGTGTGGGTGACGTCGGGTTGGGCGGCGCGGTTCGGCCGGGACGGCGACCCGTCCGACACCGGGTACGGGCACTCGCCGGCCGAGGTCGCGAAGCTGCGGGCGGACGGCGCCGACGCGCTCACCGGCTACCATGCCGTCGTCGCCGCCCGCACCCGTGTCTTCCTCGCCGGCCTGCAGCCGGCAGACCTGGACCGCGTGGTCGACGAGCGCTGGGACCCGCCGGTCACCCTCGGCGTGCGCCTGGTGAGCGTGTTGGACGACGACCTCCAGCACGCCGGCCAGGCCGCCTACGTGCGCGGTCTGCTGGAGCGGGCCGGCGACTGAGAGGAGTGTCGGGCAACCGGAGGATCTCGCTCGCTCAGGCAGCGTCGACGTCGGTGTCGGGGTGGTCGGTGAGCTGGTGGATCAGCGTGTCGGCGGTCTCCTGCTGGTCGCGGCTGGTGTTGCGCAGCCACGGGCGTGCCTGGTCGACCCGGGCCGGGACTCGCACCCAGGGGACGACGTCGCGCATCGCCGGGCCGTGGACGCCGGCATCGTGAGGCGTGTGGTGTTGCCCAGCACCCTCTGAACCGGCGCGGAACGTCGGGGCGCCGCACCGCGCTGTGCCAGCATGAGGGACGATGACCGCCACCCAGCCACCGCTGACCGCCCCCGCGCGGCCGCCGCGGCCTGACGTGCGGCTCGACCTGCTGGCCGCGCTCGGGGCCGGTGCGCTGGCAGCTGTCGCGTACCTGGTGGCGCTCACCGGAGTGGTGCTGCCCCCGCAGGACTTCTCGGTGATGCTCCTGTCGGCGGCGCCGCTGCTGGCCGCGCTGGCCTGGCCGGTCTACGCCGTCCGGTCACGGGCCGACGGTGACCTCACGCTGGGCTGGTTCACCACCGGTCTGGGGGTCGGGCTGGTCGCCATGCTGCTGCAGCTGGTCTCCTTTCCGGCGGTCAGCGCCGGCGGCGGCCCGCTGCAGACCGGCAGCACGGGCAGCGCCCAGCTCTACCTGCTCTTCCACGCGGCTCCGGCCGCCGGCGCGGTCGCCGGCGTGCTGCACCTGCCGACCGTGCTGCGCCGCTGGTACCTGGCGGGCGGAACGGTCCTCGCCGTCGCGGCCGCCACCAACCTGCTGCCGTCGCCGGCGCTGCTGCGCGGGGACGGCTCGTTCACCATGCCGTTGATCGTCTCCGAGTGGGTGCTCGCTGCCGGCATCGCGGTGGCCGTGGGCCTGTGGAGCCGCGGCATCGGCCGGGCCGCCCGCCCGCTTCGGGGCTGGGCCGCGGTCGCGCTGTCCCTGAGCGGGTACGACGTCCTGCTCAACGCGGTCGCCGCGCAGCGGTTCCAGCCGGTGTGGTGGGCCAGCCTCAGCCTGCGGGTCGCCACGTTCGCGGTGCTCGCAGCCGGCGGCATCGGCAGCCTGCTCGCCCAGCTGGGGCGCCTCGAGCGCTACACCGACACCGAGCTGGGCCGCAGCGACGAGCAGCTCAGCACGTCGCTGCGCGTGACCGAACGGCTGCTCGCGAGCGCCGAGGCGCTGTCGGGCGCGGTCACCGAGCGCGACGTCTGCGACGCCGTCTCCGCCGCGGCGCGCGAGGCGACCGGTCTCGCGGAGGCGTCCGTCCTGGTGCTCGAGCCGGACCCCGCCGAGCCGGGGCGGGCGGCCCGGACGGACGGGAGCACCGGAACGCCGTGGCTCGACGTGCTGCGCAGCCGGACGGCGGGCTACTGGGCCACGCGGGAGGCACTGGCCGCCGCGCACCCCGGGCTCGCCGCCGACCCCGAGCATCGTGACACGTCGTGCCTGGCGGTCCTGCCGCTGCTGTCGGCGGGGACCGCGGTGGGGCTGCTGGCCGTCCGCGGCCGGCAGGCGCACGTCTGGACGGCGGCGGACCGCGAGCTGCTCGGCGGCCTGGCCGCGCAGGCGGCGCCGGCCCTGCAGCGCGCGCTGCTCTTCGAGCGGCAGCGCTCGGCGGCCGAGCTGCTGCAGCGTGGCCTGCTCCCGCAGCGGCTCAGTGCCGTCGCGGGGGTCACCCTGGCCGCCCGGTACCTGCCGGGCGCCGCCGGCTCGCAGATCGGCGGCGACTGGTACGACTGCCTGCCCGTTCCCGGCGGGCGGGTCGCGTTCGTCGTCGGCGACGTGATGGGGAAGGGGCTGCCGGCCGCCGCCCGGATGGGCCAGATCCGGCACGCCGTGCGCGTGCTCGCCACGATCGACCCCTCGCCGTCCGCCGTCCTGGCCGCGCTCGACGCGCTTCCCGACGAGATCGCCGACGACTGGATCGTCACGCTGGTCTACGTGCTCCTCGACCCCGCGAGCGGCCTCGCGCGCCTCGGCCGCGCCGGGCACCTGCCGCCGGTGCTGGTCCGGCCGGACGGCGCGGCGGACTTCCTGGAGGGCGGCGGGTCGCCGCCGCTCGGCGTCACCGGGGTGCGCCGGCACGAGGCCACCGTGCAGGTACCGCCCGGCGGGACGCTGCTGCTGTACACCGACGGTCTGGTCGAGGACCGCCGGACCGGCTTGGAGGTGGGCCTTCCCACCCTGCTGCGGACGGCGTCCCGGTTGGTGTCGGCCGGCGGTCCCGACAACGACGTCGACCGCTTCGTGGACGACGTCCTCGCGGCGATGGGTCACGGGCCCGAGCGCCAGGACGACACCTGCCTGCTCGCCGTCCGGCTCGGTACCGGCGCGGTGGGGCGGCCGGCCCGGCTGCTGCTGACCGAGGCGGACCTCGCGATCGGTCCGGCGGCTCCCGGCACCGCCCGGCAGCGGGTCGGCGCCGCGCTGGCGGACGGGCGGGTCAGCGCGGGCCCCGGCGTCGGCGACACGCTGGTCCTGCTGTGCAGCGAGCTGGTGACCAACGCCGTGGTGCACGCCGCGGGCCGGGTCCGGGTGCGGCTGTGGCTGGTCGACGGGCGGGCCCGGCTGGAGGTGCGGGACGGCTCGGCGGCGCTGCCGGGCCCGAGCACGCCGCTCGCCGAGGCCGGGCGCGGGATGATGCTGGTCTCCGCGCTGGCCGACGACTGGGGCGTGGAGCTCGACGGCGACGTCAAGACGGTATGGCTGGAGATCGCCCTGCACCCGAGGAGAGACCGATGACGACGACCTCGACGCACCCGGGCGCCGCGGGTACCCGGACGGCCGTCGTGACCGGCGCGGGCTCCCCGCGCGGGATCGGCCGCGCCACCGCGCACCGGCTGGCCGCGGCCGGGTGGGCGGTCGCCGTCCTCGACGTCGACGGCGCCGGCGCCGAGCGGGTGGCCGCGGAGCTGCGGGCCGAGCACGCGCTGCCGGCGGTCGGCGTCGCGGTGGACGTCGCCGACGAGGCCTCGGTGGACGCCGCGCTCGGCCGGGTCGAGGGCGAGCTGCCGGCGGTCGCCGCGCTCGTCAACGTGGCCGGGGTGAGCTCGCCCGTCCCGTTCCTGGAGCTGACGGCCGCCGAGTGGGACCGGGTCTTCGCCGTCAACCTTCGCGGCACCTTCCTGGTGACCCGGCGCGTCGCGCCGGGCATGGTCGAGCGCGCGTTCGGGCGCGTGGTCAACGTGTCCTCGATCTCGGCCCAGCGCGGCGGCGGCACCTTCTCGACGTCCGCGTACAGCGCCGCCAAGGCCGGCGTCATCGGCCTGACCCGGGCGCTCGCGCGCGAGCTCGGGCCGCACGGGATCACCGTCAACGCCGTCGCGCCCGGCCCGGTCGACACCGACATCATGGGCGGCGCGCTCACGCCCGAGCGCCGGCAGGCCATGACGGCGGGGATGCCCGTGGGCCGGGTCGGCACGGCCGACGAGGTCGCCGCGCTCATGACGTTCCTCGTCGGCCCGGACGCCGGGTACATCACCGCGGCGACGTACGACATCAACGGCGGGCTGCAGATGTCCTGACCGGGATGTCCTGACCGGGGTGCCCGGCCGGCGATGCCCCGCCGAGCATCACTGGCCGGGGACGCCGTGCCCCGGCACGATCCCCTCGGCGATGAAGGCCAGCCGCCGCAGCGTCTCGGTGTTGCGCAGCCGGACGGCGGGACGTCGCAGCACCACGGGGACGAGCCGACCCGGCCCCTCGCTGGCGTCCTCGCCCAGCTCGACGACGCAGCCGCTGTCCGTCGGGATGACCCGCAGGTCCACCACGGCCTCGCCCGCGGGCCAGCCCCGTGCCTGGAGCACCGCCCGGCGCGGGGGGTCGTAGACGAGCATCTCCGTCTCGTCGTTGATCAGTGCGGGCCAGATCCCGAAGGAGTGGTGCAGTTTCGCGCCCGGCGCGGGCCACTGCGGGTCGACGTCCCGCATACGCGCGGCGCCGACCACCCAGACCGGGTACAGCCAGCCCGAGGCGATGACCTCGAACACACGCTCCGGCGAGGCGGCGACGTCCCGCCGGACCGCGTTGGCGGCGGCCCGCTCCAGCTGCTCGGCGAGGTCGGTGGGGGCGCCGGTCGGCGGCGCGGGATTCGTCATGCCGGCCGAGTACCCGCGATCACCCGCGCTACACGCCCGAGCCGCCGATCAGCGGCGCGCCACCCACCGTGCGCAGCTCAGCGGCGCACGCGCAGCCGGAACCAGACGCGCTTGCCGAGCGGTTCCTGCGCCCAGCCCCAGTCGTCGGCGAGTGCGGCCACGAGCAGCAGGCCGCGACCGTTCTCGGGCAGCACCTCCACCGCGGGCGACCACTGGTCGCGCTGCAGCGGGGGAGCGGGCGAGCTGTCCGACACCGACACCGTCACGCCGGCCGCCGCGACGTCGACCACCAGCTCGCG
>Ga0302321_100005587_pt1 | contig 11020 bp, 10 predicted proteins | sample Fen_T0_1_FD_202505 | JGI IMG/M metagenome (GOLD analysis project Ga0302321, IMG submission 202505) | Peat permafrost microbial communities from Stordalen Mire near Abisko, Sweden - Fen_T0_1 | ecosystem: Environmental > Terrestrial > Soil > Wetlands > Permafrost | place: Sweden: Abisko...
CGGGCCCTGGAGATCGGATGCGGCGCCGGCCACCTTCTCGAGCTGCTGCAAAAGAACGGCTGGAAGCCCGAGGGCGTCGAATGGGACTCAGCCGCCGCCGCCGTCGCGCGCCAACGCACTGGCCTGCCCGTTCGAGTTGGCGACTATGCCCACCTGGACCTGCCCCAAGGGGAGTACGATCTCGTGGTGCTTCAGCACGTCTTCGAGCACCTTCCTGACCCGGCTGAGGCGCTGCGAATGCTGGGCTGCTTGCTTCGACCAAGAGGCCGCTTGGTGCTCACGTTTCCCAACCCACGGAGCCTGGGCGCGAGACTATTCGGCCGGCACTGGTTCCACTGGGACCCACCGCGGCACCTGGTGATCGCGCCGTCCGGCGCTGTGGCGGAAGCGGGCCGGCGGGCCGGTCTCGCGCTCGTCTCGCGTCGCACGTTCACGAGACCGGCTGAGGGCGGTTTCGCTGCCTCGCGGGCCTGCCGGGCGGGTGTCAACGTGCAGGACGTGCGCCCGAGCGTCAGCGACGCGCTCGCCAGGCACGCCTCAGCAGCCTTGGCTCCGCTGGGTCTGGGCGAAGAAACCGTGATCGTATTCGAGCCGGCTGGCCGCTCGACGCTCGCAGGATAGGAGCACGCGATGGGTTCTGAACGGGTCGTGCCGTCCGCTCCGGTGGGAGGCGCTCCCACGGACGCTCGGGTTGCTGATCTGGCGCTGGACGGCGAGAGGCACATCCCGTCGCTCGATCCGGAGAGCGTCAATCACTACCGCCATATGACCGCCTATCACTTCGCGACCCGCTTCGTTCGCGGGCGCGACGTGCTCGACTATGGCTGCGGCGCAGGCTACGGCGCGAACTTCCTCCTCCGCACGGCCGGCGTTCGCTCTCTAGCGGCCGCCGACGTGAGCCACGCAGCGCTCGAGCACTGCCGACGCACGTACCCCGACCTCGGCAACATCTTCACGCGGATCACACCGGGCGCCAGGCTCGAATGGCCGGACGGCTCCTTCGACGTGACGCTGATGTTCCAGACCATTGAGCACGTGTCTGACGACGCCGGCCTGTTGCGCGAGATCCGCCGCGTGCTGCGGCCAGGAGGACTGCTGATTCTGACGACACCGAATGTCCTCCTCACGCGAGGCGATCCAGCGCATCCCTTGAACGTGTTCCACGTGCGCGAATACGATCCGGCCGTCCTGCGGCAGGTGTGCGGCACCGCATTTGAGGAAGTCGAGGAGCTCGGCGTGCGCGGCTCGCTGCGAGTCAGTGGAGCGGGACTCGGCGCCGAGCGTTGGCTCGCGTGGCGCGCGATCAGGAAGGCGCGCCGTCTGCTCTTTCCGCCGGACTACGTCGCACCCGTGTCGCTGGCAGATTTCGTCGTGTCCAGACGGGGCCTGTCCCGAGCGCTCGATCTTCTGTTCGTGTGTCATCGGCGCTGAACGTGATCGTGCCCAAACGCTCGGCGTGTAGAACACCTGAATGGCGCAGCGGCCTCGCTCACGTTCTCCGCGGACGCAGCCTACGCGGGTCGGGCTCTCGGCAGTCGGAGCAGCCCAGCGTTCCATTAGGTCGCCGGTCGACTGGCGCCAGGGCGCGCGGGGCGGAGCACACGCTGAATACACCACTGGCCGAAGATGTCCCTTGCCACCACTTGCCAGGCACCCGTACTGCAGAACTCCGTGACAGCGCGGTAGACGCCGTGATGCACGTTTGAGGCATCCTCGATCCAGTCATCGCCCATGAGCAGGCCAGCCGGCTTAAGGACGCGCGCGATTGCATCCAGCTCCCGGCGTGTCTGGTCATACTGGTGCGAGGTATCCAGGTAGACCCAGTCGAAGCAGCAGTCCGAAAACGTGGACAGGCACTCGATGTCGTCCGCGACGTGGAACTGACACACGGTTGGTCCCGCGTGAGCCGCTGCGATCCGACACGCGCGGTCGTACGCTTCGCGGGTACTGAGGCGGCCGAAGTCCGTGTAGGCACCCCAATTCGGATAGTGCTCGCCGAACTGGAGCCACCAACTGTCAATGAGGTGCAGGCGCTGCGGCCTAACGATCCTGAGAATCTCGCGCGTGAATTCGCCCTGGAATACGCCGATCTCCGCGCCCACCGACTGCTTGGGCAGCATGCCCAGCATCCGCCACCGCCGCGGCCGACCTAGCAGTGAACCCAGTCTTTCTCTGATGGTTCGCAGCGAGCGGTGCATTGTCTTGAGATCATGCCACGACGGCTACGAGAACGCGAGGCGAAAGTCCGCGGAAGACGCCTGATGGCGCCGGAACCCAATCCCTGGTGAGCGCAGGTCATGCCAGACGATCTGGCGGCACCATGATGTGGATGAGCCGCCACAACAGTGGCATCCTTCTCGTCGCCAAGTCGAGGCTCGCCGCATCAAGGACGTCCTGTAACCGATAAAGCGCCTTGCGCGCCAGCCCCAGCGGGCGCTTGTAGTAGGTCAGCAGGGTGCTGGGTAGCCGCTCGAATCCGATCCCGCGGAACCGGTCGAGCACGCCGATCCGACGATGCAGAATGTGCTCGGGATTCGATGGATCACGTCCGAAGACGACGTTCAGCACGAGCACGCCACCGGGCCTGAGCGCCGCGTGGAGCCTCCGCAGCTCCTGGATTGGCGTGGGAATGTGCTCGAGAACGTCCAAGCTGACTACTGCATCGAACGTTGCCTGCGGTGGCTCGTCCGAAGAGACGTCGATGAAGTCGGCGTTCAGTCCGCGTCGCCGAAAGCGGTAGCGCGCGAAGTCCCGGTAGATCGGCGACACGTCGCCCATCGTCATCTCGTAACCATGCGCGGTGAACAGCAGACCAGTCGAGCCGATGCCATGGCCGAACTCGAACACACGGTTGCCCTCTGCGAACTGCATGCAGTCTCTCAGCGCGGCCACGCTATGCAGCGCCCAGCTATCCGGCCTGAGAGAATGCCAGTAGCTCGACACGAGCAAGCCGTGCTCCTGGACGGAGTAGTACGTTCGTAGAGACGCGCCGTCTTTGTCGGCGGGAAGCCTGGCGCGAGCCGACTCCGCACGGTTCTGCCAGGCACTTTCCATGCGCGCCTTTGCTTCGTCCCCCGTGACGCCCAGGAAGTCCGCCAGTTCGACGACGAGGCTTTCAAAGAGGTCCTCCAGGCCAGGGAGACACAGTGCCCTGGTCCAGATACTTCGGAAACACGGTCCATACAATACCGCCATCTCCACGCTCCGGAGAACGCGGCCATGATACGCCTTCTCGTCTCTGCGGACTCGCCCGCCCCATTTCTGGTAGTCATAGGCCTGGCGAAACATGCGCCTCGGCGACGATTTCCCGGCCGCAGTGGGCGCAACTGACTGCCGGCGGGGCGCCGGGCAGCCGGTCACGCTATGATCACGGCAGTGCGTGTGCCCGGAGAATAAGGACTCTCGTGTCCCTAGTTGCTGCGACGCCGAGCGTGAGTGTTTCCATCGTCACGTGGAACAGCGGGCGAGAGATCGCGGCTTGCCTTCGCAGTGTGACCCGCCAGCGCGGAGAGCGCGCCGTCGAGACCCTCGTCGTGGACAACGCCTCCAGCGACGAGACAGTCGCGGTCGTCCGGCAGGGGTTTCCGCAGGTGCAACTGCACGCGAACCCGCACAATGTCGGCTTTGCGGCAGCGCAGTCACAGGCCTGGCCGTTGACCCGCGGGCGCTACTGGCTGCTCCTCAACCCCGACGTCGAGTTGCGTGACGACTGCATCGACCGTCTAGTCGCGTTCATGGACAATCACCCGCAGGCGGGGGCGGTCACGCCACGCGTGCTCGACGCCGAGGGCCGCCCGCAGCATTGCGCGCAAGCAACTCCGAGCATCTGGCGCACGCTGTTCGAGCTCTCACGGCTCCACAAGCTGCTGCCGCGTCGCTGGCGCGGCCGGCTCCTTCTGGGCCCGTATTGGAGCTACGACCGCACCGAGCGCGTGGGCTGGGCGTGGGGGACGGCACTCATGGTGCGGCGCACCATGGTTGAGGCACTCGGGCCTCTCGATAGCAGTTTCTTCATGTACGGCGAGGACCTGGAGTGGTGCCTGCGCATGCAGCACGCTGGCTGGGAGATCTGGTTCTGCACGGAGGCTGAGGCTGCCCACGGCGGTGCGGCCAGCGCGCGCCAGTGCTGGCAGGATGCGGAGCGACAGCGGCGGATCATGGCCATGAGTGACGCCGCCCTCCGGCGCCATCACTCCACGTCTTGGATGGTCATTTACCGGCTCACTTGCCTCGTGTCGTTGGCGATCGAGCTTGGCGTTCGCGCGGTGCGGCGACGTCCGCGGGGCGTTACGCGACGCGCTCTACAATATTACTGGGAGGCTTTGCTCGGTCGTGGAAGCGTCGATCATCATTCCAACCCACAACCGCTGTGAGGTGCTGCTGCAAACGCTCGAGGCGCTTGCGGCCAGTGACTACCAGAGCGGCCAGTGGGAGGTACTCGTCGTCGACGATGGATCAGATGACGGCACGCGAGAGCGTGTCGATGCTTGGTCTCGCACGACACCCCTACCATTGAACCTCCTCTCACAGGAGGCCCGGGGCCCGGCCGCCGCGAGAAACGCCGGCGCCGGTGCCGCCAAGGGGGGCGTACTCATATTCATTGACAACGACATGCTCGTGCGGCCGGATTTTGTGGAACAACACGTCAACAGCCTGCGTCTGCATCCAGGCACCTGGACGCTGGGACGAGTGGTCCACCCGCCGGAGCTGCGCGCGACGCCTTTCGGTCGCTACCGCGACGACCTGCATGAGGCCTTCTACAGAGCGCACAGCCCGGACGCCCCATCGGAGACACTGGGCATCAGCGCGCAGAACCTTTCACTGCCGGCCAGCGATTTCCGGCGCTTGGGAGGCTTCGACGAGAGCATCACCATCGCCAGCTGCGAGGACATGCTCCTGGGCATCGCTGCGCGTGCGACCGGCATCCGAACGCTCTATCATCCGGGCATCGTGGGAGTGCACAACGACTGGGCGGTGGATCTGGTGTCGTTCTGCCGCCGGCAACGGCTTTACAGCATCTCCGATGTGCTGCTCTGGAACCGTCTGCGCGACGAAAGCCCGCGCGCGCGCTTGGTGCGCGCGAACACCGAATTGGGCGACGGAAGAGGCCTCGTCGCCGGCGCGCTCAGGCGTGCCGCCAAACGCCTGCTCGCCACCAAGACGGGAGACGTCTGTCTCCGGACATTCGTTCGTATCGCCGAGCGCGTCGCGCCGGACACACGCGCGTGCCGCGCCCTCTACGACGCTGCCGTGGCTACGGCGATCTACCAGGGCGTGCGGGAGGGGGTGGCCCGTCACGGGCTGCGGCGGCCGACATGACGCGACTCGTCGTGCACCTCATCGACGCCAACGCGGACACGGCCTATTTCCGCGCGATTGCGCGGCATACGGATGCCGAACAGGTCTCGGTGGCAATTGGCTGCCTGGCAGCGCCCGGACCGCTACAAGAGAGCATGGCGACGCTCGGCGTGCGCTCGTTCGCACTCAGCTCCACGCGTCGGCACGGCTACCCCCTGGCAGCCGTGCGACTCGCGGCGCGGCTGCGCACCTGGCGCGCGGACGTACTCCATGCGCACTGCTTCGATGCGACGGCCGTCGGGCTGACAGCCGCCCGGCTTGCCGGCGTTCCGTTCGTGTTCACGCGCCATCATTCGGACCACAACCTGCGGCTCGGGAAGCGCTGGCACACCCGTATCGACTCCTTCTGCGCTCGTCACGCGGACCGTGTCATCGCCGTATCCGAGGCCACGCGTCGCGTGCTTCTCGACATCGAGCGCGTTCCGGAAGGCAAGGTAGTCGTCGTCTACAACGGCATGGAGCCGCTGATAGCGGCCGACGCTGACGCCGTCGCGCAGGTCCGCCGGGCGCTCGCGATCGGAGACGGTGTACGCGTTTGCCTGACTGTGGCGCGTCTGCATGAGGAGAAGGGGCATGCCGTTCTCTTCCGCGCCATCCCGCAAGTCGTGGCGCAGTGCGGAGCCACGGTCTTCCTACTGGCGGGCGACGGTCCTCAGCGTGACGTCATCGTGCGCGCGGCCGCGGATCTCGGCGTCGCCGAGCACGTCCGCTTTCTCGGAAGGCGGGACGACATTCCGGCGTTGCTGGGCGTTGCGGACATAGCTGTGCTCCCGAGCCTGGCCGAGTCATTCGGTTTCGCAGCGCTCGAGGCGATGAACCTGGGCGTGCCCGTGGTCGCGTCCGCGACTGGAGGACTGCCGGAGGTCGTCGGCGATGGTGTGGCAGGGCTTGTCGTTCCGATGGGAGATGCGAGCGCGTTAGCGGCCGGCGTGGCGCGGGTTCTGAAGGATCGTGATCTGGCAGTCACACTGGGTCGCGCCGGACGCAGACGCAGTCGCCAGTTCACGGCGGAGCAGATGCTGCGCGGCTATGAAGCGGTATACCGCATGCTCTGGCCGGCCGAGAGCCACGAGGCTGTATGAAATTGTCCGTCATCATACCGAGTTACAGCCGCCCCGATTCGCTTCAACGTCTACTCAGTGAGCTGACTAGACAGGCGGTCGACGAGGCCATGGAGGTCCTTGTTGTCGACGATGGATCGCCTACGCCTCTCGGCGGCGTCGTCCAGAAAGTCGCTGCGCACGCGCCCTTCCGAATGTGGGACGAACGGGTTCCTCATGCTGGCCCCATCGCTGCGCGCAATGTGGGCGCGCGCTACGCACGCGGTGACTACTTACTCTATCTGGATGACGACATTGGCGTCGAGCCAAACTTCATCCAGGCCCACATCGACGCCCACCGACAGATTGGGCGCGGAGCAGTGAGCGCTCTGTACGTCGACTGCGCGCTCCTCAAACCACCTTCTCTGCGACGCTGGTACGATGACCGCTCGCAAAGCTGGAAAGAAACGCTTCGGCCTCATCTGCGGGCCGCAGGCACGGGCATCTACCGCGTTCCCGGCCAGCTGCTTTCCTCGACGAACGTCTCTTTGCGTCGCCATGACTTTCTCGCGATCGGCGGCTTTGACGAAGCCTACGGTGTGCCTTCGTGTGAGGACATGGACTTGGGGATTCGGCTGGAGCGTGCCGGAGTTCCGATCTACCGCATCGAGACCACGCAGCCGCGCCACATCGAAACGCGCCTGAACCTCCCCGCAATCTGCCGCCGCCAGCGTCGAGGGATGACTGCCACCGTCAGGCTCGTGCGTCGGTTCCCCGAGGTGTTCGGCACGCCAGCAATCGAGCGCGTCAACGGACCCCTGCACTTGCGTCAGGACCCTTTGCGACTATCACTGAAGAAGCTAGTCAAGAGCGCGCTGGGCGTTGGCTGCGTGCAGCCTGGTGTCCTGTTCCTCGCGGCTGTCTTCGGTCGGCTTCCGCTACCGTCGGTATTCCACGACGTCGTCTACGACGCGATCATCGGTGCGCACATTCAGCGTGGCTGGCGCGAGGGCCTCAAGCTATGGGGAGGCGTTGCGCCACACTCCGAGGACGCCCCTCCGTGACGCTGCGGGCGAGCGTCGTCATCCCCACATACAACCATGGCCGCTTCGTTGAAGAGGCCGTGGAGAGCGTCTTGAGCCAGACGAGACCACCGATGGAGACGATCGTCGTCGATGACGGATCCACCGACGACACGGCAGCGCGCCTGGCGCGCTTCGCCAGCCGTGTCGAGGTGATCCGTCAGCCAAACGCCGGCGTGTCTGCCGCGCGCAACCGCGGTGCCGCGAACGCGACCGGGGACCTCGTAGCGTTCCTCGACGCGGACGATGCCTGGCTGCCGATCAAGTTGGAGCGGCAGCTCGCTCACATGGAGGCCGATGAAGGGCTCGGACTGGTCCATTGCGGCATCACGGAGGTCGATGTCGCAGGCCGGAGACTCCGCGATCGACTTGACGGCCGCGAGGGATGGGTCGCGGACGCGATGCTGCGCTTCGACGGCGCTGGCGTGATCCTCGGCGGCGGCAGCGGCGCGGTGCTGCGTCGGGACGTCTATCGCGAGGCGGGAGGGTTCGATGAGCGGCTCTCGACGTCCGCCGACTGGGATCTGCACTACCGCGTGGCCCGCCTCCGTCGTGTCGGGTTCCTCCCGGAGCCGCTCGTTCGGTACCGCTGTCACAGCTTGAACATGCACGCCAACATCCGGGTCATGGAGCGAGACATGCTCCTGGCCTTTTCCAAAGCCTTCGCCCGGCCGGATGCGCCGGAGCGCCGCTTGCGGCGGCGCAGCTACGGAAATCTCCACTTGGTTCTGGCGGGGTGCTACTTTCGTGCAGGCCAGTATGCCCGCTTCGCGTGGCATGCCATCAGTTGCCTGGCCTTGACCCCCAGTCACGCCGGTCGCTTTCTTGGCTATCCGCACAGGCGGCTCGTTCGTACTCGTCACATCCAGGAGTGACCAGATGCGCCGCGCCGCGCTCTACATCTGCTACTACAACGTCGAAGAGCCACTCGTGCAGACCCAGGTCATGACCTATCTGCGCGAGCTAGCGATACGTGGGTTCGAGATGCACCTGCTCACGTTCGAAGTGCTGCGGCACGCCCCACAGGAAGCGACGCGCCTGCGAAGAGAGCTCGCGGCAGCAGGCATCCGCTGGCACTGGCTGAAGTATCACAGACGGCCGTCGCTTCCGGCCACGCTGTACGACATAGCGATCGGCACCCTGTACGCCGCTGGGCTTTGCCTGCGTCACCGCATCCGGCTCGTCCACGCCCGATCGCACGTGCCGGCGGTGATGGCGCTGGCGTTGAAGACGTTCCTGCGCCGCATCTTCCTCTTCGACTTTCGCGGCCAACTCGCCGAAGAGTACGCTGACGCTGGCCATTGGAGCCGCGCCAGCCTGCCCTACCGGCTGACGCGCTGGATGGAAGGCCGTCTTCTCCAGATCACCGACGGCGTGGTCGTGCTGACAGAACGTATGCGCACGTGTCTGCTGGACGGGTCGCAGCTGTCCGCTCGCGGCCGCGCAAACGTCGTCGTGATCCCGTGCTGCGTCGATACCCAGCTCTATGCGGGATCTCCCGAACTTGGACGCCGCTATCGTCGAGAACGCGGCTGGACCGATCGCCGCGTGCTCCTCTACCTGGGCAAGCTCAGTGAGCGATACATGCCCACCGAGTTGGCCCGGTTTGCCGCCTGGGCGATCCGAAGCGACCCGAGCTATTTCTTCCAGATCGTGACCCAGGGCGATCCGCGACCGCTGCTGGCCCGCCTGGCCGAGCATGGCGTCGATGAACGCGCGTACGATGTGCGGCGCGTCTCGCCGCGGGACGTGCCGATGGTGGTGGCAGCAGCCGATGCGACGCTTTCCTTCATCGGCGGCGAGTCTTCGAAGCGTGCGGTGTCGCCCACAAAGTTCGGGGAGAGCTTGGCCTGCGGCGTGCCCGTTGTCTCAAGCGCTGGCGTCGGAGATCTCGACAGCGTGATCGAGCAGAATCGCCTGGGCGTGATCGTGCGGGAATTCACGGAGAAAGGGATCTCACGATCCTTGGCTGCGCTGGAGAACCTGAGAGTCGACGCAGAGCTGTCCGGGCGCTGCCGGGAGTACGTGCGCCGCGAGCTCTCGCTGGCCGAGGTGGGCGGGCCCAGATATGCGAGACTCTACGCGCAACTGATGGACGAGAAGCGGCCAGAATAGCGTCACGTGATGGATGGCGAGCTAGCGATGAGAGTCCTGGTGCTGGTGCCATACCCGTTGAACACCGCGCCCAGCCAGCGCTTTCGCCTGGAACAATGGGCTCCGCTGCTGCGCTCGCAAGGCATCGAGCTCGAGTTCTCCGCCTTCTTCGATGCGCCCGCCCTGAGGCATCTACATTCGCCGGGCAGGCTGTTGCACAAGACCCGGGCCGTTCTGGCAGGGCTGAGTCGACGCCGGCGCGACCTGCGTCGGGCGGCCGAATTCGACGCGATCGTCATCCACCGCACGGCGTGGTTGGTGGCGCCCACGACCGTCGAGTTGGCCTATAGCGGACGCGGAGTGCCGGTCATCTTCGACTTTGACGACGCCGTCTATCTCGCCCATGGCAGCGGTGCGAATCGCCTCTTCGACTGGCTCAAGTTCCCAGCCAAGATCTCGGCGCTGTGCCGTACCAGCCGCGCGGTGAGCGCTGGCAGCGCCTATCTAGCGGACTGGGCGCGTCAGCACACCGATCGCGCGAGTGTCGTACCCACGAGCATCGATCTCGAGCGATACGCGCTGCGCGAGCCCCTGAGCCGCCCGCGACTGGCCGTTGGATGGACGGGCAGCGCCACCTCCTTGACACACCTCGAGGCCTCTGCTCCTATGCTGCGGAGGTTTCTTGCCGCGCGCGACGTCGAGCTCAGGGTCGTGTCGAATCGCCGGCCGTGCATCCCCGGCGTACCCGCCGCTTGGCGCCCGTGGACGCCGGCGACTGAAGTGGAGGAGATTCGTGCGTTTGACATCGGCATCAAGCCGCTGCCCGATGACGAATGGAGCCGTGGCAAGTGCCCGATGAAGGAGCTGCAGTACATGGCTTTGGGTCTGCCCGTGGTCTGTTCGGCGGTCGGTGGCTCGCGTGAGGCCGTGCAGCATGGGGAGTCCGGTTTTCTTGTGACGAGCGAAGACGCCTGGATCGATGCACTTTCGCGCCTGGCTGACTCGGCAGAGCTGCGGCGCCGCATGGGACTGGCGGGACGCCGCATCGTGGAGAGGCGCTACTCGAGCAGCGCTGCCGCGGAGCGCTTCGCTGAGCTGTTGAGACAGGTGACCGGCGCGCGGCCCGCCGTCGCGGCTGGCGAGACGTGGGCGCCATGATCCCGGCCGCCTACCGCCCCACGACGCTCCCGGCGCGCGCGAGGAACACGGCGCTCAGGAGGGTGATCATCCAGGCTCTCTTGTTGCGCCTGCTAGCGGTGGTCCTGCTGAACACGGTCGTCAGCAGCACCACATTCGCGCCGGATCATGACTACTATCGGGCTGTCGGCGCCGACCTCGCGAGCTACTGGTCAGGAGATTTGACCTTTCTGCCTCTGCCGCTGACGGGCGCTGGCGGTCTCGAGGGCCGAGGATACTTCTATGTCGTCGGAGCGCTCTTCTACGTCT
>Ga0302321_100005588_pt1 | contig 11020 bp, 10 predicted proteins | sample Fen_T0_1_FD_202505 | JGI IMG/M metagenome (GOLD analysis project Ga0302321, IMG submission 202505) | Peat permafrost microbial communities from Stordalen Mire near Abisko, Sweden - Fen_T0_1 | ecosystem: Environmental > Terrestrial > Soil > Wetlands > Permafrost | place: Sweden: Abisko...
CCGGTGCCACTGCGCGCCGCGCCCTCACCTCGGCACCACGAAGGTCGACTTCTCGTGCAGCGTCACGGCCTTCGGATCCTGGCTCGACGCCAGGCGCTCGATCTCGAAGCGGATCGGGTGCGCGCCCGGCCCCGCCTGCTGCGCCGCCGGGAAGGGCAGCTGCACGCCCAGCGTGATCCACTGCGCCTCGGCTGGGCCCACCTCCACGTCGGCCCGTTCGTTGGCCACGATGTCGGGCAGGCCGTCCACGCGCACGCGGTAGCGCTGCTTGATCTCGGCGTTGTTCATGATCTGCAGGCGGTAGACGTTCTCGATCTTGCCGTCCTCGACGATGCGCGCCAGCGAAGCGCGGTCGCGCACCACGTCCACGCGGAAGGGGTCGCGGATGGCGATGCTCACCGCGAACAGCGTGAGGATCAGGATCAGGATGGCGGTGTAGACCAGCACGCGCGGGCGCAGGATGCGCTTGAGCGTGGTCGACTTGTCCAGGTGCTGGGCCAGGCCGTTTTGCGTGCCGTAGCGCACCAGGCCGCGGGCGTAGCCCATCTTGTCCATGATGCCGTTGCACACGTCCACGCAGGCGGCGCAGCCGATGCACTCGTACTGCAGGCCATTGCGGATGTCGATGCCCGTGGGGCACACCTGCACGCACAGATCGCAATCGACGCAGGAGCCCAGGCCCAGCTTGGCCGGGTCGGCCTTGCGGCCCCGGGCGCCACGCGGCTCGCCACGCTCCTTGTCGTAGGTGATGATCAGCGTGTCCTTGTCGAACATGGCGCTCTGGAAGCGCGCATAGGGGCACATGTACTTGCACACCTGCTCGCGCATGAAGCCGGCGTTGCCGTAGGTGGCGAAGCTGTAGAACAGCACCCAGAACCATTCCCAGGGCCCGAAGCCGAAGCTCACCAGCTCGGCCGCCAAGGTGCGGATGGGGGTGAAGTAGCCCACGAAGCTGAAGCCGGTGACCAGCGCAAAGGCCACCCACACGGCCTGCTTGCCGGTCTTGCGCCAGAGCTTGTTCCAGTTCCAGGGGCCGCTGTCCAGGCGCATGCGCTGGGCGCGGTCGCCCTCGATGTGCCGCTCGAACCACATGAAGATCTCGGTGTACACCGTCTGCGGGCAGGCATAGCCGCACCACAGGCGCCCGGCCACCGCCGTGAACAGGAACAACGCATAGGCCGAGATCATCAGCAGCGCCGACAGGTAGATCAGGTCCTGCGGGTAGAGCACCAGGCCGAAGATGTAGAAGCGCCGCGAGACCAGGTCGAAGAGCAAGGCCTGGCGGCCGTTCCACTGCAGCCAGGGCAGGCAGTAAAACAGGATCTGCGTGAACCACACCAAGCCCCAGCGCCACTGGGCAAACTGCCCGGTCACCGCGCGGGCGTAGATCTTGCGGTGCTTCTGGTAGAGCGAGACGATGACGCCGCTTTGCTCTTCGGGCGAATCAACGGCCGCCGCGGCCGCGCCGGCATTGATAGGGGTGGGGGTATCGTTCATGGGGTGGATTCTTGCTGGTGCAGGCTGACGCGAACATGCGCTAGGACAAATTGTCCCTGACAGATGTCAAGAACGACTTGCACTGTCGCAAGTCAGGCCCATCAAGGCAAATCGCGTGCCGGCTCGTGCAGGCGCTTCAACTTGCGATACAGCGAGCGCTCGCTGATGCCCAGCTGGCGGGCCAGGGCGGCGCGATTGCCCGCGTGCGCCTGCAGGGCTGCCCGCAGCGCCGAGCGCTCGGCCGCCCGTTCGGCATCGCGCAGGCTGCCGGCCTGAGTGCTGGGCGGCGCCGCTGCCGAGGCGGCCACGCCAGGCGCCGCGGCCGGCAAGGCGCCCGCCACCGCCAGCGCGCCCTGCACCTGCTCGCGCCCGATGATCTGGCCGTCGGTGAGCAGCGCGGCGCGCTCCAGCACATTGCGCAGCTCGCGGATGTTGCCCGGGAAGGCCTGCTCGCGCAGCAGCGCCAGCGCGGCCGCCGACAAGCCCAGCCGCCGCTTGGGCGCCACGCGTGCGAGCAGGGCCACGGCCAGTGGCGCGATGTCGTCGGCGCGCTCGCGCAGCGCTGGCAGGCGGATCGGGAAGGTGCTGAGCCGGTAAAACAGATCGGCCCGGAAGGCGCCGCGCGCCACCATCTCGGGCAGGTCGCGGTGCGTGGCCGAGAGCAGGCGCAGATCGGTGCGGCGCAGCTCGTTGCTGCCCACGCGGCGGAAGGTGCCGCTCTCCAGCAGGCGCAGCAGCTTGACCTGCATGGCCAGCGGGATGTCGCCCACCTCGTCGAGAAACAGCGTGCCGCCGCTGGCCGCCTCCACCAGGCCGGGCTTGCTGGCGTGCGCGCCGGTGACGGCGCCGCGCTCGTGGCCGAAGAGCTCGCTCTCGAACAAGGCCTCGGGCAGGCTGGCGCAATCCACCACCACCAGGGCGGCGGGCGCGCGCGCGCTGGCCTCGTGGATGGCGCGGGCCAGCAGCTCCTTGCCGGTGCCCGACTCGCCCAGCAGCAGCACGTTGGCATTGGACGGCGCCACGCGCGCCACCAGGCCCAGCATGGCCTGGAAGGGCGCCGAGCGGCCCACCATGCCCTCGGCGGCGGCTGGGTCGGTGGCGGTGCGCAGGGGCTCCATCTTCTCGATGAAGTAGGCGTGCTCGCCGCTGGCGTCGCGCAGCGGTGTCAACTCGATGTTGACGTAGGCCTCGCCGTGCGGCGTGTGGTGCTGGTGCAGCACGCGCTCGCGCTGGCCGGTCTCGATGGCGCGCAGCAGCGGGCAGGCCTCGCCGCACTGGTCGCAGGGCCGGTCGAAATGGTGCGAGACCTCGTGGCAGGCGCGCCCCACCACCGGCTGCTCGGGGCTGAACTCGCGCTGGTAGGCGGCGTTGGCGGCGAGGATGCGGTAATTTCTATCAAACAAAATGTGCGGCTCGGGCAGGCCTTCGAGGTAGGACACCAGCTCGGGCAAGGGTGGCGTGGCGGCGGGCCGCTTCCCTGATTTCATTGCAGATCCTGCGCCTCCATCGCGCGCCGCAGGGCGGCACGGTCCAGGCGCGCGGCGCGTTGGCCGTCGCGCGCCAGCACGCCTTCGCGCCGCAGCTGGCTGATCAGGCGGCTGGCGGTCTCCACCGTCATGTCGAGCATGGCGCCGATCTCCTCGCGCCGCGGCAGCCACACCGAGCCAGAGGCATCGGCGTGTTCGCTGAGCTTGTCCAGCAGGCGCAGCACACGCCGGCGCGCGGGGCCCATGGCCAGCTCGGCCACCCAGGCCTCGGCATCGTCCAGCGCATGTTGCAGGCGCAGCATCAGCTCGCGCAGCAGCATCGAGTCGCTGTTGCCGAGCTCGTCCACCAGGTGGCGCGGGATGCGGCACAGCTGCACTTCGGTGCAGGCCACGGCGTCATCGGCGTAGGGGCGCTTCATCAGCACCTCCTGCCCGATCAGATCGCCCCGGCCGGCCAGGCGCACGATGCGCCGGTCACCGCGCGAGGTGGCGCGCTCGAAGCGCACGATGCCGCTGCGCACGGTGAACACCGCCGCACCCGGCTCGCCCTGGCCGAAGATCGCACCGTCGGCCGGCACCGCCACGTCGTCGATGTGGGCATGGATGCGGTCCAGCGTGGCGTCGTCCAGCGCGCCAAACAGGGCCGAGCCCCGCACCTCGCAGGACGCACAGACCTGGGCCTGCGGGTGCGCGACGCCGTCGCGGTAGATCGGGATGGTGTTCAACGACCTGGGTTCGGGCCTCGGGACGAGGTGAAGGGCAAGGCGGTACTGATTACTGCCAAGTTTGGCATCTTTGTGCCAAATTTGGCGGGTTTGCGGCCGGGGATCCCCCGTGTGGGGTGTCTGGTGCGTGGCCCGGCCGGGCGCGGGGCCGACCAAGCAAGTGTCATGCAGGCTGGCACGCAATTTGATAGGGATGATCCTTCACCCCAAGGATCACCCGATGAACGCCAGCACCCTGCCCCTTCCCACACCGATGGACCCCGAGCGCCGCACCTGGGTGCTGGCCACCAGCGCGGCCGGAGGCGTGGCGGTGCTGGGCACCGCCTTGCCCCTGGTGAGCAGCTTTGCGCCCAGCGATCGAGCCAAGGCCAGCGGCGCGGCGGTGGAGGTGGACATCGCCGACATCCCGCCCGGCGGCTCGAAGACGGTGGAGTGGCGCGGCAAGCCCGTGTGGGTGGTGCGCCGCACGCCCGAGATGCTGGCGGCATTGAAGGGCCTCGCCCCCGCGCTGGCCGACCCGGATTCAGCCCGCGACCAGCAGCCGGCCTATGCCCGCAACGAGACCCGCTCGGCCAAGGCCGAGATCTTCGTGGCGGTGGGCATCTGCACGCACCTGGGCTGCTCGCCCACGGCCGTGCCCGCCGGCAGCGCCAACCCGAGTGTGGGCGAGGGCTGGCAGGGCGGCTTCTTCTGCCCCTGCCACGGCTCCACCTTCGACGGCGCGGGCCGCGTGTTCAAGAACAAGCCCGCACCGACCAACCTCGAGGTGCCGCCGCACCGCTATGCCAGCGACACGCGCATCGTGATCGGCGAAGACGCGGCCTGAGCATCGCGCCGCGCCCTGCGCGGTGGCCTCAGCGGCGCGACCAATAACCTTCCACCAAGGTCCAGCGCCCGCCGGGCTCGAGCTTCCATTGCGCCGGTATCCAGCGCTCGTCACGGCGCTCGCGCTCCCAGTGGCCGTTCACCCAGACGTGTTGGTTGCCTTCCCAGCGCCAGTGCCCTTCGATCCAGAAGTGGCCCGGGCCCGGCCGCGCCGGCACGGCTTCGTTTCGCCGGGGCGGCGGCTGAGGAATGGCCACCACCGCCGGGGCGGCCGCCACACCCTGCACGCGCTGCCAATGCGCAGGCTGGTAGACCCAGACACCGCCCTCGTTCACCCAGCGCGCGGCCACGTGCGATTCGCCGTGGCGAGGCTCCACCCAATGCCCGGGCTCCCACTGGTGGCGCTGGCCGTCCCAACGCCAATGCCCATCGACCCAGAACCAATGTGCAGCGGGTGCCGCCGAGCGCTGCTCGGATCGCAAAGGCGGGGGTGGGGGCACCACCTGCACCGTGGGCTGCGGCGCATACACGGGCGGGGGTGGGCTGTAGACCGGTGTCGGGTTGGGCGGGGGCGGCAGGCCGCCCGGATGGCGCTCGTGCGGCGGTACCACCACACAGGCGGCGAGGCAGGCCGTCAAGCCCAGCAGCAGGGCATGCTTCATGGCGTGATTCAGTGCGGGTTGCAGGTGGTGTCGTTCGGCTCTGAACATGGGGTGCCCCGGCGGTGTAGTGCGCCGATGTTAGGCCACGGCTTCGGGCCCCAGCGCCCGGAGCCACCCCCCAGGCTGAGTCAAAAGTCCGCCAAACCCGATGCTTCAGGCCCAGCGCTTGCTCACCCACCACACCGCTGCGCCCGCCGCCGCGCTCACCACGGCGCCCCAGGCCGTGTCGGCCATGGCCACGCGCAGGCTCCAGCCCTTCAGGGTGGCCAGGTTGGTGAGGTCGTAGGTGCCGTAGGCCACCAGGCCCAGCAGGGCGCTGCGGGCCAGAGCCATGGCCAGCGAGTCCGGGCGCGGCGTCAACGCGAGCAGCACCAGGCCCATCGGGTAGCCCAGGTAAAACAACAGGGCGGGCAGCTTGCGCACCTCGCCGAGCAGCAAGGCGCCGATCTCGCGCTGGTAGAAGTCGCGCGCCACGTACACCAGCCACAGGCCATCCAGCACCCCCAGCACGAGGAAGGCCACACCGTACGAGGCAAGGGTTTGCATGAGTCAGTACGCTCCTAAAGAAAGCTATTGAATTGAGCGCCAGCGCTGTACCTGCGCTGCGATGCTGTCCAGCCGGTCGAGCAAGAGCACGCCTGGCACACCGCGCCGGCGCAGGCCCGCATGCGGCAGGCCGGCCCAGAGCTCGACGGAGGCGGGCAGCAGCGCGCGCAGCTCCGCGAGCGCCTCGGCCAGCTTCACCGGGTTGGCGGCGGCGGACGAACTCAGCACCACGATGTCGGCCCGCAGCGCCTGCGCGGCGGCGGCGAGGTCTTGCGAGGGTGTCTGGCAGCCCAGGTTCATGCAGGCGCAGCCTTCCACCGAGAACATGGCATCGGCCATCAGCAGGCCCAGGCCGTGCGTCTCGCCCTGCAAGGTTGACAGCAGCACGCGCGGCGTGCTCGCCGTGCCCGGCTCGGGCGCGGCCGCCAGGGCCGAGCGCAGGGTGGTGTCGAGCACGTCGCTGGCCAGATGCTCCTCGAACACGGCCAGCCGGCCCTGGGCCCAGGCCTGCCCCACGGCGTGCATGAAGGGGATGGCCAGGTCCACCACGAAGTTGCCGAGCCCGTGGCGCAGCAGGGCCTGGCCCTGGGCCCGCCGCAAGCGCGCGGGCACGTGTTCGCGCACCAGCTGCATCCAGGCCTGGATCTCCTCGGCCGCAGCGTCGGCCGCCGCATCGACCGCCTCGTCCGCGACGCGCGGAGCCGCGTCCGAGGCGCGGGCGCGGCGCGCCTCGGGCGCGGCCTGCCCGAGCTCGCGCAGGCTGGCCAGATCCAGCGGCACGACGCGGCCGGGGCGGTGGCCGCCGTCGAGCAAGCGCCGCACGATGTGCAGGCGCTCCACCTGTTCGGGCGGGTACAGGCGCTCGCCGTGGGCGTCGCGCTCGGGCTGCGGGAAGCCATAGCGGCGCTCCCACACCCGCAGGGTGTCTTTGCCGATGCGGGTCTCGCGCTCGACGGCTGCAATGTTCAGCCTCAGGGCCTCGGGCGGGTGGACGGGGTTCATGGTGCGGATGGCGGGTGGCTGCGTCGGACACCCGGTCGGGTCGACAGGCGCCTTTGTGTCCTAGACAAGGATTTGAATTTGCCCGTATCATCGCTCCACAATGTTTAATTGTCCAGGACAAAACATGAACAAACCCGGTTTGTGGCGCACCGTCTCCTGGCCCGTGCACTGCTGCTGCGCCGCGTCGGCGGGGCGGGCCTGAGCGTGCGTCGCGTCGCCGTCATCGGCGCCGGCATCGCCGGCCTGGCCGCCGCCTGGCACTTGAGCCCGCCCGGGGGCAGTCGCGGGGCCGCCTCGTCCTCCAGTGGCCTCAGCCTGCTGGGCAGCACCCTGGACGAGCACTGCCGGGTCACCTTGTTCGAAGCCGATGCCCGCGCCGGGGGGCACGCCAACACCGTGGACGTGAGCCTGCCCGGCGCCGATGGCCGGGTGGTGACGCATGGCGTGGACACCGGCTTCCTGGTGCTCAACGAGCGCACCTATCCGCGATTGATCGCCTTGTTTCAACAGTTGGGCGTGGACCTGGCGCCGTCCGACATGTCCTTCTCGGTGCAGGCCGAAGGCGGCCAGCTGGAGTGGAGCGGGCGCAGCCTGGATGCCGTGTTCGCGCAGCGCCGCAACCTGCTCAACCCGCGCTTCATCGGCATGCTGCGCGAGCTGCTGCGCTTCAACCGCCTCGCCACGGCCCTGGCGGCCAGCGGCGAGGAGGCCGCGCTGCGGCACAGCATTGGCGAATTCCTGGACGAGCACCGCTTCTCGCCAGCCTTCCGGCAGTGGTACCTGCTGCCGATGATCGGCTGCATCTGGTCCAGCCCCACCGATCAGATGCTGCGCTTTCCGGTGGCCACGCTGATCCGCTTCTGCCACAACCACGGGCTGCTGCAGATCAATGATCGCCCCCAGTGGATGACGGTGCGCGGCGGCTCGCGCCACTATGTGTCGCGCATGCTCGAGCGCATCCCGGATCTGCGCCTGTCCACCCCCGTGCTGGCGGTGCGGCGCGAGCCGGGCGGTGCCGGCGTGCACCTGCACACGGCGCGGGGCACGGAGCACTTCGACGAAGTGATATTTGCCTGCCACAGCGACCAGGCGCTGCGCATCCTGGGGGCCGACGCCACGCTGCCCGAGCGCGAGGTGCTGGGCGCCATCCGCTATCGACCGAACCGCGCCGTGCTGCACACCGACACCCGCCTGCTGCCGCGCCGCCAGCGCGCCTGGGCAGCCTGGAATTACGAGCACGCCGCGGCGAGACCGGAAGTCGGCCAGGGCGTGTGCCTGCACTACCTGATCAACCTGCTGCAGCCCCTGCCGTTCAAGCAGCCGGTGCTGGTGTCACTGAACCCCTTGCGCGAGCCGCGGGCCGATCAGGTGGTCGCGCAATTCGACTACGCGCACCCGGTGTTCGACGCCGCCGCCATCGGGGCGCAGCAGCAACTGCCGCGCCTGCAGGGGCAGCGTCACACCTGGTTCTGCGGTGCCTGGGCCGGCCATGGCTTCCACGAGGACGGCCTGAAGTCGGCGCTCGACGTGGTGCAGGCCCTGCGCGCTCGCCGCGCGGAAGCGCTGGCAGCTTGAGCGGGCCTCGCACGAGTTTGCCGATGAGCGCCGCGCCCGCCACCGTTGCTGCCTCGGGCGGCCCAGCGTCTGGCCCGTGGTCTGGCCCGCTGATCGGCCTGGGCGAGGTGCGCCACGCGCGCCTGCGGCCGGTGCCGCACGCCTTCGCCTATCCCACCTGGTTCGTGATGTTGCCGATGCGCCAGTTGCGCAGCCAGGCCGGCCAGGGCCTGCCCGGCCTGCCCATCAATCGGCGCGGCCTGGTGAGCTTTCAGCACCGCGACCACGGCCTGGGTGGCGACGATGCACTGGCCTGGTTCGATGCCCTGCTGCGCGAGGCCGGCATTGCCGATGCCGACGGCGAGGTCTGGCTGCACACCTACCCGCGCCTCTGGGGCTTTGCCTTCAAGCCGGTGAGCTTCTGGTATGCCCACGCGGCCGATGGCCGCCTGAAGGCCGTGTTGGCCGAGGTCAATAACACATTTGGAGAGCGGCATGCCTACCTGCTGCACGGCACCGGCCTGGCCTATGGGCGCGAGTGCGTGGCCGACAAGGTGTTCCACGTCTCGCCCTTCTGTGGCGTGCAGGGGCGCTACCGTTTCCGCTTTCACCGCACCGAGGCCGGCTCGCCGCAGGGCGCGCGCACCGTGGCCCGCATCGACCACGACGACGATGCCGGGCCCCTGCTGCGCACCAGCGTCAGCGGCCGCCTGAGCCCGCTCACCCGCCGCGCCGTGCACAGCGCCTTCTGGCGCATGCCCCTGCTCACGCTGGGCGTGGTGGCGCGCATCCACTGGCAGGCCCTGCGCCTGTGGCTCAAGCACACGCCCTTTCACCGCAAGCCCGAGCCACCAGCGGCCTGGGTGTCGCGCTGATCGATCCCCGCCCCGCCCCGCCCGGCCCCGGTCTCATCCTGCCCCTTCGCGCCATCACCATGCCCAACACCGCCACCTCGCGCAGCGCCGTTCCCTTGCGGGATCAAGGATCGTTACAACGTTCCAAACCAGCCGAATTGCCGGCCGCCGCACGCGCCGTGTTCCGCCTGCTGCAGCGCCTGCAGTTCGGCCAGCTCGATGTGCACGGCCCGGACGGCAGCCTGCACCGCTTCGCCACGCCCGGGGCGCAACCAGCGGCCGTGCTGCGCCTGCACGACTGGCGCGCCTGTAGCGCCGCGCTCAAATCGGGCGACATCGGCTTTGCCGAGGGCCGCATCCAGGGCTGGTGGAGCTCGCCCGACCTGCCCGCGCTGCTGCGCCTGTTCAACCTCAACCGCGAGCGGCTCGACGCGGTGATCTACGGCAGCGCCTGGGGCCGCCTGCTCTACCGCATCAAGCACGCGCTGCACCGCAACAGCCGCCGCGGCAGCCGGCGCAACATCCACGCGCACTACGACATCGGCAATGCCTTCTATCGGCAATGGCTGGACGAGAGCATGAACTACTCCAGCGCCTGGTTCGAGGGCGACCCCTCGCGCCCCTTGCCGCTGGCGCAGGCGGCCAAGGTGCGGCGCGCGCTGGACGAGGCCGGCGTGGCGCCCGGCCAGCGCGTGCTGGAGATCGGCTGCGGCTGGGGCGACGTGGCCGTGGCGGTGGCCGGCGAGCGCGGCGCCCACCTCACCGGGCTGACGCTGTCCACCGAGCAGCTCGAGTTTGCGCAGCAGCGAGTGGGCCGCGCGGGGCTGACCGATCGCACCGAGTTGCGTCTGCAGGACTACCGCGAGCTCGGCGATGCTCCCTTCGACGCGGTGGTGTCCATCGAGATGTTCGAGGCCGTGGGCCGCGAGTACTGGCCCAGCTTCTTCGACACGGTCAAGCGCCAGTTGAAGCCCGGCGGCCGTGCCTGCATCCAGACCATCACCATCCGCGACGATCTGTTCGATCGCTATGTGAAGTCCAGCGATTTCATCCAGCAATACATCTTCCCTGGCGGCCTGCTGCCCAGCCCGCTCGAATTCACGCGCGCCGCCGCGCGCTCGGGCCTGGTGGTGGAGCGGACGCTGGCCTTCGGGCCCGACTATGCCGAGACCCTGCGCCGCTGGCGCACGCGCTTTCATGCGCAGGCCACCACGATCCGCGCCCAAGGCTTCGACGAGCCCTTCATGCGCACCTGGGACCTCTACCTCGCGTACTGCGAGGCGGCCTTCGACACCGGCAGCACCGACGTCGTGCAGTTCACGCTGCGCCACGCCTGAGTGCGGCGTCTGATGGCGGCCGCATGGCGCTGAACCCGGCTGCAGCGCGCTGGCACGGCAAGACCGCCTGGCTGGTGGGCGCGTCCAGCGGCATCGGCCTGGCCACGGCCAAGGCGCTGCATGCGCGTGGCGCGCGGGTGGTGGTGTCGGCGCGCACGGCCGCGGCCTTGAACGAGTTCGTCGCCGCGCACCCGGGCAGCGAAGCCATCGCGCTGGATGTCACTGACCACGCTGCGCTGTGCGAGGCCAGCGTCGACATCGTGCGCCGCTTCGGTGGCATCGATCTGGTGATGCATTGCGCCGGCACCTACACGCCGATGCGCGCCACCGCCTTCAACCTGCCCGTGGCGCTGCGGCACCAGCAGGTGAACGTGCACGGCGCCTTGCTGCTGCTGGACGCGGTGCTGCCGCAGTTGCTCAAGCAGGCCTCCGATGGGCGTGGCGGGCACCTGAGCCTGGTGGCCAGCGTGGCCGGCTATCGCGGCCTGCCGCAGGGCCTGGCCTATGGGCCGACCAAGGCCGCGCTGATCC
>Ga0302321_100005589_pt1 | contig 11020 bp, 8 predicted proteins | sample Fen_T0_1_FD_202505 | JGI IMG/M metagenome (GOLD analysis project Ga0302321, IMG submission 202505) | Peat permafrost microbial communities from Stordalen Mire near Abisko, Sweden - Fen_T0_1 | ecosystem: Environmental > Terrestrial > Soil > Wetlands > Permafrost | place: Sweden: Abisko...
GCTCGCGACCGCCTACTTCCGCCTGGGGACCATCCCCGGCGTGGACCTGCCCGCACTCGCCCCGGTCTTCCCTACGTCTACAGGCACCTGCGTGATCCTGGATATCGGCGCCAACCCGGATTGCAAGGCCGAGAACCTCTATCAGTTCGCGATCATGGGCTCGATCTACACCGAAAAGGTCCGTGGTGTCAAGAACCCCCGGATTGGCCTGATCTCCAACGGCGAAGAAGAAGGCAAGGGCAATAAGTTGGTGCACGATGCCTTGCCCTTGATCAAGGGTGCCGGGCTGAACTTCTACGGTAACGTGGAAGGCAAGGAAGTCTTCGGCGGCAAAGTGGACGTGGCTGTCACGGACGGCTTCACCGGCAACGTGCTGCTCAAATCCACCGAGGCGGTTGCCAAGCTGATCCTTGAAAAGGTCAAGGAATATATCAAGAAAGGCGGCCCGGTGGCCATACTGGGCGGGATGATGGTCAGGCCGGCCCTCGGGCAGCTCAGGAAGCTGCTCGATCCAAACGAGGAAGGCGCCGCCCCGCTGCTGGGCACCAACGGCATCGTCTTCATCGGTCACGGCCGCTCGGACGAAATTGCCATCAAGAACGCCATCCGCCTGGCAAAGAATGCCGCCGACGCGAATTTAGTGGATGCGATCCGCGACGGCATCGAGCAGCGCCTGCAAAAAACAATCTGAGTCTGTATCACGCCCGCGGTCACAATTTGCGCCAGGACGATCGTCCTGCGTCTTTGTGACCCAGCCGGGCATAGCTTACCCAAGGAGAATGCTTCATGAAAGGATCCCGCGTTGTTATCACGGGTATGGGGGTCGTCAGCGTGCTAGGCACTGGCCTGCGGTTGTATTGGGACGGCCTGATCAGCGGCCGCTCCGGCATCCGCCGTATCCAGCAGTTTGACGCCAGCCGCCTGCCATGTCAGATTGCCGGCGAGGTGCCGGATTTCGAGCCCGAAAAATTCATGGGAAAGAAAGAGGCCCGCCGCGTGCCACGCTCGGCACAGATGGCTTTTGCCGCTGCGCAAATGGCCGTGGCAGACGCGGGTCTGTCGGCCCCCTTGCCCAACCCCGAGCGGGCGGGTGTTTCCTTCGGCACAGCCATTGGCGGCGTCGACCGCATGGACGAGGGCATCGTCACCATCCGTACACAGAGCTACGATCGCATCAACCCTTTCGTCGTGCCCACCTCGCTCCCCAACATCTCGGCCTTTTTGATCTCGGAGGCCTTCCAGTGCCTGGGCCCCACCCTGACGGTAGGCACTGCCTGCGCCACCGGCACCCAAGCGGTGGGCGAAGGGCTGGAGATGATCCGGCGCGGCGCTGCGGACCTGGTCATCGCCGGCGGTACCGAAGGGTTGATCCAGGAATACACCATCGGCGGGTTCTGTGCCATGCGCGCCTTGCCGGTGAACTACAACGATTGCCCCGAAAAAGCCTCGCGGCCCTTCGACAAAGAGCGCGAGGGCTTCATCCTTTCGGAAGGTGCCGGCGCACTAATCCTGGAATCGTTGGAACATGCCCGGGCGCGCCACGCCCGCATTTACGCAGAGCTGGTCGGCCAGGCTTCATCGTCCGACGGCTTCCACATGGCCCAGCCCGACCCGCTGGCCGCGGGCCCGTCGCGCGCCATGCGCTGGGCCATCCAGGATGCCGGGATGCAGCCCGAGGACATCGACTACATCAATGCCCACGGCACTTCCACCCCGCTGAACGACCTGACCGAAACACGCGCCATCAAGAACGTCTTCGGCGAGCATGCCTCCAGGCTGGCCATCAGCTCGGTCAAGTCCATGATTGGGCACGCCCTGGGAGCCTCGGGCGCGTTGGAGACCATCGCCAGCGCCCTGACGATCTACGAAGGCATCATTCCCCCCACGATCAACTACCAGACCCCCGATCCCGAGCTCGACCTGGACTTCGTGCCCAACCAGGCGCGCAAACAGCAGGTCGACACGGTGCTCTCCAACTCCTTTGGGTTGGGTGGGCAGAATGCCTGCATTGTGGTAAAAAGATATACCGACTGACCGGAAGCTGGGCAAGGACAAAAAAGGAATTCCATGAACATTCTGACCAATGAAAAAACCATCCGCCGTAATTCCAGAATTGGCAACTACGCCATGCTCGCCGGCGCCGTGCTGATGGGTATCGCGATCATCCTTTCGTTCAAGATGAACGATATCCAATTCGCACAAGACAATAACAATATCTTGCTGACGAGCGGCTCGCTGTTCGGCGGCTTCATCGCTTTTCAAGTCGGCACCTATTTCATGAACCGTTATGGACGGCGGCCGCGCACCGATGAAATCCTGGGCTCCACTCTGAAGGGCCTGACAAAAGACTACACGCTCTACAACTATCTGGCCCCGGTCAACCACCTGCTGGTCGGGCCGGCCGGGGTGTGGGTCATCGAGCCTTACTACCAACGCGGCACCATCGGCTACGACCCCAAGCACTCACGCTGGACACAATCTGGCGGCGGGTTCTACGTAGCCTACATGAAGATCTTCGGGCAGGAGGGCCTGGGACGCCCTGACCTGGAGATCAAGGCCGACCTGGACAGCCTGGGCAGCGCCTTCAAGAAGGCCCTCGGCGACGATGCCCCCGAGATCAACGCCGTAATGGTTCTCACCGATCCGCGCACCGAGGTGAACGCCGATGATGCGCCGCGGCCGACCATGAAAGTCAAAGAATTGAAGGAATTTCTGCGCAAGTACGCCAAGGAGCACCCCCTGCCCGCCGAGCAGGTCAAGCGCATCACCGCGGCGCTGCCGGAAGAATCCATCGAATAGCCCGGCGTATCGCATCATCACGGCCACCCTTGCGGGTGGCCGTTTCTATTTTCATACGTGACCTCTCCATTTCCGCCGGGTTTGGGGGAAGTGGATCGAGATGTATACATCGAGGCCACAAAATGAACGTTTTCGCCCTGGCTCGCGTTTAGTATTCAAATAGCCCATGGACTACACCGACACCACCCAACTGGTCACCTGCTGCCGTCTCGGCAACGAGATAGCTGTGGAGAGGCTGGTCAACTACTACAAAGATGGCGTCTTCCGGCTGGCCCTGTCCGTGCTGGACGATGCCGCCGAGGCCAGCGAAGCCACCCAGGACGCTTTCATCGCCGCCCTGGGCGCGCTCGAGACGTATCGCGACGGCTCGTCCTTCAAGTCGTGGCTGTATACCATCGCGCTCAACACCAGCCGCAGCCGGCTGCGCAAGCGCAAGACCCTGGCCGCGTTATCCAATACCCTGCAGGCTATCTTCCGGGTCCAGAGCCAGAAGGACCCGTCGCCGGAAGACATCCTCATCCAGAACGAGCAGGATGCTCAGGTCTGGGAAGCGCTGAACCAATTGGGCGAGAAACACCGCCTGCCAATGATCCTGCGCTACTACCACGAGCTCTCGATGGCCGAGATCGCTGAAATCCTGCGCATCAACGAGGGCACCGTTCGTTCACGCATCCATACCGCGCAGGAAAAGTTGCGCGGCATATTGGGAAACGAGGCGTAAGACATGGCAGAACTCAGCCATCAGCAAGCGCGCTCCTTGATATTATCCGCCGGCGATGCCGGCCTGCTCCCCCCGGACGAGGCGGCGCTGGCTGCGCATCTCGAAAGCTGCAGCGAATGCCAGGCCTATGTTCGCAGCCTGGAGATCACCCGCCAAAAGCTGCGAAACACGCTGCGCAGGCGCTGGGACCGCCCCCGGGTAGGGATTTCATTTCAAAAGATCCATTCAGGCGTAAGGAGGAACAATATGTCGAAAAAAATGTCGCTCACCGCCGGGACACTGGCCATGCTCGCGGTCGTGGCCCTGGTCGTGGTCGGGTTATCGAATACACGCTCCCCACAGGCAAACGCTGCGACCGGCCCGGCCACCCTTACCCTGACCGCTGCGCCTACAACGACCGATTTGCCGACCCCTACGGCACAGCCGCCCCTGGACTACACGGTCCGGTCCGGCGACGTCTGTTCGTCGATCGCCCTGGCGTTTGACGTCTCGGTGCAGAGCCTGATCGTTGTCAACAACCTGTCGGCCGATTGCACACTGAGCGTCGGCGATCATCTCAAGATACCTCATCCAACCGCCACGCCGGCTCGCGCAACCACTCCCGGTACGACCAGGACGCCGGTCCGCCTGGGAAAGGGCGCTATCCTGCCTTACGTCCGCTGGTCGCCGGATGGGCAGCGCCTCGTCATCCACAGCGCGGACGATCTCCTTTTCTATCTCGTCGACCGCGATGGCAGCGGGCTGTCCAGGCTGTCCGATTTGCAGGCCTGGGATGCGCGCTGGTCCGCGGACGGCCGCGCGATACGCATTTGCCAGGAACAAACCGGCAAAAACACCTTCAAAGTCTTTTCGGTTTCCCCCGCCGGGTCAAACCTGACCGAACTGCCTGCCGAAGAAGCCGTCGCAGCCGTTCTGGATGGCCACTGCCCATCCACCTGGTCACCGGACAGGAAGACCATCGCCTTTGTCAAAAACGATGGCTTGGGACTGTATTTCGTGGACGCCAACGGACAAAACATCCGCCAGGTGGTCGCCCCGGACCTCGTCTCGGTAAATGTCCTGAAGTGGTCAATGGATTCGTCGGGTTCTTCGCTCATTTTCTCGGGGCTCGACCCGGTCAAAACAGGAGCATCCACCGGCATCTACACGACGCAGATCGACAATGCCGGCCACATCGTGAGCAGAACTCTGCTCCACCTGTTGACGGTCCTGGAAAACTTTTCCTGGATGCTCTCTCCTGATGGGCAAAAGATCATCTACGTTCCAGGAGAGCCCAACGGCATCTACATGGCAAACGTCGTGAACAGTGGCGCATGGACGAGACTCACCGACCTGTACGTAACGAGCTTGGATGCCGAAAACCTGCAATGGTCGCCCGATGGCTCGCAAATCGCCTTCTCCTCTAATGTGAACGGCGATCTGGATATTTTCGTGGTCGGCGCGGACGGCACCGGCCTGCGTTATTACCCGAACCCGGGCTCATCCGAACAGCCTGTCGGCTGGTCTCCGGATGGGCAAAGCCTGGTATTTTCCGCTCAGGCACAAGAAGGCCAAACCCCTATAAGCCCAATCGCGCTGTACCTGATCGACGTAAAGGATCTGACGGCCTACGGCACCACGCCAACAGCCACCCAGTAAGCATCGAGGACATGACCGATGGCGGCGGGTTTACCAGTGTGGCTCTTTCCAAAAAACCCTTGACTTAGAGCGCGCTCTAAGATGTAAATTCGGGGTACACTAATCAAGGAGATGAAAACATGGAAATGAGAACTCTTGGAAGCACGGGTATCAAGATCAGCGCCGCCGGGTTAGGCGCCTGGGCCATCGGGGGCGAGTGGACCTTCGACGGCGGGCCTGCCGGCTGGGGCAAGGTCGACGATGCGCAATCGATCCGCGCCATCCACACCGCCCTGGAAGCCGGGATGAACCTGATCGACACCGCCGCCAACTACGGCACCGGCCACAGCGAAGAGATCGTCGGACAGGCCGTGCGCGACCGGCGCGACAAGGTCGTCATCGCCACCAAGTTCGGCTTCGACGTGGATGAGGCCGCCAAACGGGTCGAATTCTTCGAGGATCCGCGCACCGTCCTGGATAACCTGGCCTTCGCGTGCGAGCGCAGCCTGCGCCACCTGGGCAGCGACTATATCGACCTGTACCAGTTCCACATGTGGGATTACCCCGGCGAATACGTCCCGGACCTCATCGAACGGCTAGAGCGGCTGGTAGCGCAGGGCAAGATCCGCGCCTACGGCTGGAGCACCGATAACGTCGAGCTTGCCCGTCTGTTCGCAGCCGGGAAGCATGCCGCCGCCATCCAGCACGAAGCCAACGTGCTCAAGCCGGCTCCCGCCATGTTCGCCTTCACCGCGGATGCCAGCCTGACCAGCCTGATCCGCGGGCCATTGATGATGGGCTTTCTCTCGGATAAATACGACCGCGACGCAACGTTCGTCGAGAGCGACGTGCGCCGGCTGGGCTTCCCGCCCGAGTCGATCGCATCCATCGTCGCCAACCGCCTGAAAATCCGCGAGGTCCTGACCAGCGGCGGGCGCACGGTTGCACAGGGCGCCCTGGCCTGGCTCTGGGCACAGGGTCAGCAGGTCGTCCCGATCCCCGGTATCCGCACCGAGGCCCAGGCCAGCGAGAACGCCGCCGCCATGCAGTTCGGCCCGCTGACACCTGCCCACGTGGCTGAGATCGAAACTTTACTCGAAAGAGAGCTGCCCGCAAAACCATGAGCCTGATTGCAGAGAACGAGTACACCATTCAGCAGGTGGCCGAGATGAAGGCCATCTCGGCCTTCACCCTGCGCTATTACGAGAAGATCGGCCTGCTCGAGCCCATCGGCCGGCACGAAAACGGGCACCGCCGCTACCAGGAAGCCGACCTGGGCTGGATCGACTTCATCAAGCTCCTGCGCGAGACCGGCATGCCCGTTCAACAGATGAAAGAATTCATGGACCTGGCGCGCGCCGGCGACCCCACCATTCCCAAGCGCATTGGCGTGCTCAGCGCCCACCGCGCCCGGCTCTCCTGGCATATCGCCGAGCTGCAGGCCCATCTTGCCCACCTCGATCAGAAGATCGCCTTCTATCAAGGCCTGCTCGACCACCACCAGACGGAAGTCTGCGAATGAGCGCCATGACCGTAGTGAAATACTACCTCAAATAATTCTTGAAGAACGCGATCGTCCGGTTCATTGCCAGGTTAAAATAATTGGTCAGGTTGTGGTCGTCGTCAGGATAGGAATAGATCTCCACGTTGCCCCCCACGGCCTGGATTTCCTGCGCCAGCGTCTCGGAGAATTCCGGCGGCACCTCCTCGTCGGCCGTGCCGTAGTGTAGCTGCAGCGGGCCCGAAAGGTCGGCCACGTAGCTGTTGGCCGAGATGGCAGCCCAAAACCCAGGGTTCTCGCCGGGCGTGCCGTACAACGCCGGCCATTCGTCCATCCACACACGCGAATTGGCCGGCGGGATGGACGGCCCGGGCGGCCAATTATACAAAATTTCTGGATACGGCGCCACCACCCCCGCCCAGATCACCCCGGCCTTGACGTTCTTCGAGATCACCATGGCGCGCAGCGTCAAATACCCGCCCATCGAATGCCCCCACATGCCAATCTTGTGCGGGTTGACCTGCGGGAAGCGTTTGAGCGAGGCGAGGGCGTTCAACACGTCCACTTCGTAGCCGGGGTCGCCGTAGGCCCCCTGCGGATCGCCGTCCGAGCGGTCGTGCCCGCGGTAATCGATGCGGAAGACCACGAACCCGCTCCGCGCCAGGCGGTCCACGTAAGCCACGTAACGTTCGGTAGTGCGGTACTCATTGGGGGGAATGTAGCCGTGGTTGAAGACGATCCCCGGCCAGCCGCCCTTGGGCATATTGCCGTTCGGCACGGTCAGCAGCGCGTAGATCTTTAGCCCCTGTGAGAGATAGTGCACGTAAAAGCGTCGGTAGTTGGCGCCGGCGTCCAGCTCCTGGTCGACCTTGATGTCACTGCCCGGGTACGAACCCAGCCGCATGGCCGCAATCGACATCGGGAACAGCGTCGGCACCGGCCAGCCATCAGGGGTAAGCGTGGTTGTGGCGGTAAGGGTCAGCGTCTCGGACGGCGGGGGACTGAGCGTGGCCGTGGACGTGGCACTCGGAGTGTCAGTGGATGTGGGCGTGGACGTAGCCGAAAGCCTCGTCGTCTGCGTCAGGGAGGCCGTTGTGCTGGGCCCGGGCGTGCGGCTCGGGACGGGCCTGCGCGTGCGCAGGGGCGCCGGAGTGCGGCTGGGCGGAACCGGGCTGGTCGGGATATCGCCGGCAGAACAGCCGGCCAGGATCAGGGCCAGCCACAGCGCCATCGACAGCACGGATAAACAGCTAAGTTTCTTCACAGGTTGGCTCAGCGTGCCTCCCCGCCAGGGAAAGGCAACAACCCGATCTTAGCACAACCATGCGAAAACAGGCTTAACTTCCGCAGGGCATCATTCGCTCAAACTGACCGCATCGAACCATACTCTCCCGCCGGCCTTGGCGTAGCTGAGCTTGATCACCACTTCGGTAAACGCCGAAGTCGCGGTGAAATTGAGCGTCTTGTTTTGAAATACCCCGTACGTCCCCACTGGACAGTTCACCGTCTTGGTCGATTTCAGCACCGCTCCGTTGTAGAGCAAGACCTGCGCCCGGCAGGTCCCGGCCGCCGGGATGCCCGCGCCCCTTACCCAAAAAGAGAAGCTGAACGTGTCTCCCGCCACACCGCTCAGCACCAGGGTTTGCTTTAGGGTCTTGGTCACCCCAGCCCGCCCGGCCATCAACACCGAGGCCGCGCCTTCCTGTTTTGCAGCCGTGAATTTCCCATCGCTCGCCGCAAAATTGACCGCCGTCCAGCCGCTTGGGATTTTCGACGCGCCGGCATAGGTATTGAAGCCGCCATTCCGGGCGCGCTCTTTTGGCACCTGCACCAGCTCGTACGCGCCGATATCACAGTGCAAGCTGCTCGGGCGGGTCACGCCGCGCTGGTCCAGATTGTTGACAGGCGCCGCCGCGCAGGTGGCATCGTCGCCCGCATTGATGGCCGGGGAACCAGGCAGCAGGGCCAGGGTCTGGGTGGGGCCGCCGTTGTCGGCCAGCTTCCCCAGCTTGGGGTCGCCCTTCTTGAAGTTCACGCCGCCCTGCGAGCAGCTGCCATCTCGCACCAGGTTGTTGGTGTTCGCGCCAATCGTGCCGGTGCTGAGACAATCCAGGCCGTGTAAACCGGTAGAGTTGGCAATGATGATATTGGCAAAATCCATTGCGCCACTATTATCGATGCCACCGCCGACAGCCTTTGAGTAATTCCCGGCACTGTTACCGGAAAAAGTGCTGTTCAAGAGGGTCAGGTTTCCGCTATTATCGATGCCACCGCCGGCAGTGCCATCGGACCAATTATCGCCAGTATTATTATCACTAAAGGTACTGTTCATCACCGTCAGTGTGCCTCTATTCTCGATGCCACCACCCCTGACGGGAAACATGGGGCCGGCGCTATTGCCAGAGAACGTGCTGTTCGCCACTTCCAGCTTGCCATTATTTTCAATACCGCCGCCGGAGTTATCGGCATGATTACCAGAGAAGCTGCTATCCGTCACTGTCATCACACCGGTACTGTAGATGCCGGCGCCAAAACCCTCATTCCATATCACGGCAGCGGTGTTATCAACGAAGATACTCTTCGCAACCGTCGATGTGCCGGTATTGTAAATGCCACCGCCATAACTAACGCCTTCGAACCAGCCGCCGTCGGTGATATTGCCTGAAAAAGTGCTGCCCATGACCGTCAGAACTCCGGCATTGGCAATGGCCCCGCCATTATTGGTACCACATTCCTGAATAAAGTTTCCAAAAAAGGTGCTATCCGTTACCGACAGTACGCTGGCATTATAAATGGCGCCGCCGTAAGCATCCCCGCAGTAACTAGCATTGTTTTCAGAGAAGGTGCTATCCATCACCGTCAGAACGCCGTCATTGTAAATACCCCCGCCATAAGCATCGGGGTTGTTGGAGCCGGCCCTGACCGGATTATCATTCTTCCCGCCCGCGTGACTACCAGCCACGGTGCTGTTCGTCATCGTAAGCTTTCCGGCATTGTAGATGCCCCCGCCGCGCTTGGACACCAGGTTATAGCCATTGAAAATGATCAATCCCTTCAAGTCAGCGGCGACGTCCGAATTAACGTAGAGCACCTCGTAGCGGTGGCCACCACTGATCCTGACCTGCGTAGCCAGCGCGGAACCGTCGATGCTCACGTCGTGAGCCAATGTCAGCGTCGAGGCCAGCGTGATCGTCGCCCCCGCCAGACCGGCATCGAAGGTTATCGTGTCGCACGACACGTCATCGATGGCCGCACGCAGCGTGCCCGCGCTGCCATCGTCCAGCGTGGAGCTGACCACGCAGCCTGCCGCGCGCACCAATATAGCCGGAGCGCCGGCCAACACCCCGACCGCCAGGACCAGCGCCATCCCCAACCGGACGAAAATGACCAGGGCAGGGTTCTTATGCAATATGATTTTCATTCTCTCCTCCCGAAAAGGACCAAACGACTCCAGCAGGACCGGCAGCGCAACAGGCCGCTATTTGACCAAACTGACCCCATCGAACCATACTCTTCCGCCGGCCTTGGCGTACGTGAACTGGATCACCACTTTGGTAAATGCAGAAGTCGCCGTGAAACCAAGCGTCTTGTTCTGAAATGCCACGTACGTCCCCACTGGACAATTCACCGTCTTGGTCAATTTCAGTGCGGCTCCGTTATAGAGCAAAACCTGCGCCCGGCAGCTCCCGGCCGCCGGGATGTCCTCGCCCCTTACCCAAAAGAAGAAAATAAACGTGTCTCCGGCCACACCGCTCAGCGCCACGGTTTGCTTTAGAGTCTTGCTGACCCCTGCCCGCCCGGCCATCTTCACCGAAGCCATGCCTTCCTGCTTTATAGCCGTGGATTTCCCGTCGGTCGCCGCAAAGTTGACCGCCGCCCAGCCGCTTGGGATTTTCGACGCGCCGGCATAGGTATTGAAGCCGCCATTCCTGGCGCGCTCTTTTAGCGTCTGCGCCAGCTCGTACGCGCCGATGTCGCAGTGCAAGCCGCCCGGGCGGGCCACGCCGCGTTGGTCCAGGTTATTGACGGGCGCCGCCGCGCAGGTGGCATCGTCGCCCGCATTGATGGCCGGGGAACCAGGCAGCAGGGCCATGGTCCGGGTGGGACCGCCGTTAGCGGCCAGCGCCCCCAGCTTGGGATCGCCCTTCTTGAATTTGACGCCGCCCTGCGAGCAGCTGCCATCTTTCACCAGGTTGTTGGTATTACCGCCGATCGCGCCGGAGTTAAGACAATCAAGGTCGTGTGAACCAGTAGAGTTGGCGATGATGGAATTAGCAAAATACATTGTGCCGCTATTATCGATGCCACCACCGACAGTCTTTAAGTAGCTCCCGCTGCCATTACCAGCAAGAGTACTGTTCGTCAGGGTCAGGTTGCCATTG
>Ga0302321_100005590_pt1 | contig 11017 bp, 8 predicted proteins | sample Fen_T0_1_FD_202505 | JGI IMG/M metagenome (GOLD analysis project Ga0302321, IMG submission 202505) | Peat permafrost microbial communities from Stordalen Mire near Abisko, Sweden - Fen_T0_1 | ecosystem: Environmental > Terrestrial > Soil > Wetlands > Permafrost | place: Sweden: Abisko...
CCCACTGCTGCCTCCCGTAGGAGTCTGGGCCGTGTCTCAGTCCCAGTGTGGCCGGTCGCCCTCTCAGGCCGGCTACCCGTCGTCGCCTTGGTGAGCCATTACCTCACCAACAAGCTGATAGGCCGCGAAGTCATCCTCCACCGAAATTCTTTCAAAACTCAGTGATGCCACTTATGTTTCAATATTCGGTATTAGCCCCGGTTTCCCGGAGTTATCCCAAAGTGGAGGGCAGATTCTTCACGTGTTCCTCACCCGTTCGCCACTAATCCACCCCGAAGGGCTTCATCGTTCGACTTGCATGTGTTAAGCACGCCGCCAGCGTTCGTCCTGAGCCAGGATCAAACTCTCCATAGAAAGTTGTGATCTGGCAAAAAACAAAACTAGCGTTTATAGCTGTTTATGTTTTACCAATTGTTTATGTTTTGTAATGATCTCAAAAAGAGAAAATACAAAGGAATTTGGACTTACTACAGACATGCGAGCACGCCTATATAAGCCCTTTTATTGGCATTGATTTTTGCACGTTGTTGAGTTCTCAAGGTACGAGCGCGCTCCACGCACGGCAATTACTCACCGTTTGCAGGGCAGACTGCTTAACTTAATGCAATATGGACAGTAGGTCAATTTCGCATAGACCAGGACCAAACACACGTTATTTCGCAGAATTGTCGTCGCACGGCCTCTTTCAGTCCGTTCCGCGAGCGAGGTCGTACCATAACCCGTTTGTGCCTTAAGGGTCAAATCATGGCAAATACGGCGTTTCGCGGATCGCGAGAATCTAGGCAAGAGAAAAAAGTGCCTAAAACCATTGATTCATAAGGGTCTTAGGCACTTTCCAAATAGTACTTTGAGATATCGCTAAATGACCTCGACCGCCGCTAAGTCTCTTTTCCCCTTGCGTAAGAGTAAAAAACGGCCAAAAAGCAGGTTTTCGAGCGTGGGAGCGAACTCCTCTGCCGTGACTTTGGCATTGTTGAGATATGCGCCACCTTCTTTAACGATCCGGCGGGCCGCAGACTTGGAATCAACGACTCCCGTCGCTGCCAGGAGATCGACCCAGGTCGGAAAAACTGAACCTGAAGCGATTGTTGTCTTGGGGAGTTGAGAAAGCGCTGCAGCGAGAGTTTTTTCATCGAGTTCGGAGAGTTCTCCCTGGCCAAATAACGCCTTGGCCGCACGCTCTGCGGCTTCGCACTCCCCCGCACCATGAACCAAGGTGGTGAGCTCTCGCGCAAGAGCTCTGTGTGCTTCGCGCAGCCCGGGATTTGCTTCGTGTGCGGCAATCAGCTCAGAGATTTCTGAATGACTTTTAAATGAAAAAACTTTTAGATACTTTGGGACATCCGCATCATCGCTGTTTAACCAAAATTGATAAAACGCGTAAGGCGAAGTCATCTCAGGATCGAGCCAGACACTTCCCCCTGCAGTCTTGCCAAACTTAGTTCCATCACTCTTCATCAACAATGGAATTGTTAAACAGTGAGCAGTTGCGCCTTCAACTTTGCGAATCAAATCTAACCCGGCAACAATATTTCCCCATTGATCACTTCCACCTAATTGGAGAGTGCAGTCGTGCCTGCGATACAACTCTAAGAAATCAAAGGCTTGCAAAACTTGATACGAGAACTCTGTGTAACTTATTCCACCGCTCTCTAAGCGGGATGAAACGCTATCTTTAGCGAGCATCTGATTGACGCTGAAATGTTTTCCAATGTCACGGAGAAAATCTAAAGCCGAAACGGGTTTCGTCCAATCCAAATTATTGGTCATAACAGCGGCATTGGCACCGCTTTCAAAATCCAAAAACTTGGAGAGTTGAGTGCGGATGCGAGCCACCCATTGTTCGACAACATCGACTTCATTGAGAGAGCGCTCTTCATTTCTTCCACTTGGATCGCCAACTAAACCAGTCGCGCCGCCAACAAGCGGAAGTGGTTTGTGCCCCGCAAGTTGAAAACGTCGCATTACAAGCAGAACAACTAAGTTACCGAGATGAAGTGACGGCGCTGTTGGGTCGAAGCCAATATAGAATGCGGTTGATCCCCCATTGAGTTGCTTAAGGAGCGAATCTCTATCGGTAGTTTGCGCGATTAAACCACGCCATTCGAGGTCGGCAATAAGTGCAGAAGTCATGCGCCCATCATGCCCGAAAAGCGTTTACGCTCGCTGGCAATCCAGCTGGAATATCCGCGAATTTTCGTATCTAGTTGTGTAAGTTGGGTCGTAACGCTCTTTGATGAGGTCCCGTTAATCGAAGTTCTTGAATCGATTGCGGCTTGAGCGGAGAGAGTGGCCCGCAGATCTACCGTGAGCCGCGTATCAATCCCCGCAAACTCCGCATCGGTGAGTTCGTGAACATCTTGGCCCTTGGCTTCAGCCATAGCCACTGCTTTTCCCGAGATCTCGTGAGCCTGCGCAAAGGGAAGGCCCTTTCGAACAAGGAAGTCAGCGATCTCGGTCGCCAAGGCATGTCCGCCGAGAACGTCCCTGGAAATTGCCGTGGAGTTAAAGGTCGCGGTGGCGATCATCCCTCGTACCGCTGGGAGAAGGATCAAGAGTTCTTCGACCGAATCGAAGACTGGTTCCTTATCCTCCTGCAGATCCCGGTTATAGGCGAATGGCAGACCTTTAAGTGTTACCAACAGAGAAGTCAAGTTGCCGATGAAACGACCAGCCTTGCCCCGCGCCAGTTCTGCGATATCAGGGTTCTTCTTCTGCGGCATAATCGAAGAACCAGTTGAGAATGCGTCATCCAGAGTTACCCATCCGAATTCTTGGGTATTCCAAATACTGAACTCTTCGCCAATTCGCGAGAGGTGCACGCCTAGCATCGCAAAAATAAATAGCGCTTCAGCCACAAAATCGCGATCGCTCACCGCATCGATGCTATTGCGCGTGACGCCCTGGAAGGACAAGTCCGCAGCGATAATCTCCGGGTTTGGAACGAGCGAAGAACCAGCAAGCGCCCCAGATCCCAGTGGAGAGATGGAGTTGCGCGTTAACCAATCCTTGATCCGATCTACATCACGTAACAACGAATGAGAGTGCTTGGCCAATTCGTGGGAGAAGAGAATAGGTTGAGCATGTTGTAAATGGGTAAAACCCGGTGCAATTAATCCGATTTGACTGGATGCGGCATCATCCATCGTCGTCGCAAGTTCAAGAGTTTCGGTGGCAACCTCAATAAGGTGATCGATGAGATACAACTTAAAATCGGTTACAACCAGGTCGTTTCGCGAGCGACCGGCCCGCAACGCTCCACCTATTTCGCCTAACTTACCTACTAGTCCCCGTTCGATAGCGCTATGAACATCCTCATCTCTATCTTCGTAGGTAAAAGAACCTGTGGCGACTTCCTGCGAGAGTTCGTTCAGCGCTTGAGTGATTCGATCCGCATTCTCGCCCTTAATGACACCGGACCGCTTCAAGCCTGCAACGTGTGCGATGTTGACTCTAATATCGTAAGGAGCCAATCGCCAATCAAAGTGCACGCTCCTTGAGAGCTTGGCCACTGATTCGCTCGGACCTGTCGCAAAACGTCCACCCCATAATGACATTATTTTCCCTTTCCAAAAATCGAAGCAATCTTCTTTGCCAGTGCATTGCCACCCGTTGCAGTCGATGCAATTACCAAAACAGTGTCATCTCCAGCAATTGTCCCAATCGCTGCGGGTAAATCTTTCGCAACAATTGCTGCATCCAAGGTACTAGCAACAAAGGCCGCAGCCGCTGGAGGGGTGCGAAGTACGACGGTATTACCACTTGAAGCAATAGAAAGGATGAGATCCCCCGATGTGGACGATTTTGAGGTCGATTCCAAAATGTATCTAACTTCACCGTTACGATTTGTACTTCGCATAGCGCCTATTTCCTGCAGATCACGACTAGCAGTCGCTTGAGTTACCACCAAACCCTTTGTCTTAAGCTCACGCACGAGATCTGCTTGCGAGTGGATTTTTCCTGCGCTCACGAGATCATGAATAATCCGCTTTCTCTTTTCAGTCGGATTGCTTAGCGATTTAACCATTGAGCACCTCATTCAATGTACGAGCGAAGACTTTCACGAATTCGCCAAGCTCTTTCTTGCTCACGATCAACGGTGGAGCAATGCGGATTACATTTTTAGCCGGAGCGTTTATCAGAAGGCCATTGCTCATGGCCTTCGTTGCGACAGCAGTAGCCACATTTGAATCAAGTACGATGCCTAGAAGCAGACCTCGTCCACGCACTTCAACCACTCCAGGAACCTTTGCGAGCATCACTCTTAAATACTTCCCAGACGAGGCGACTTTCTTAAGTAGCTCCTTTTTAACCATGTAATCAATGGCGGCGTTGGCGGCAGCGCACGAAATGGGATTTCCTCCGAATGTTGAGCCGTGCTCCCCTGGTTTAAATGCCGGGGACTTCTCTCCGAGAGTAATCATGGCACCGAGCGGAAGTCCGCCGCCCAAACCTTTAGCCAAAGTAATGATGTCGGGTTTGATCCCCTCTGATTCATATCCGAACCACTCACCCGTACGCCCCATCCCGGTTTGAACTGCATCAATCGCAAGGAGAGTGCCATTCTGATCGCAGATCGCGCGCACCTTTCGCAAATATCCTGGATCGGGCACAACAACTCCATTTTCACCTTGAATGGCTTCGAGAATCACCATCGCGGTATTTTTGGAGACCGCTTTTCGCATAGCCAACACATCTCCGTATTGCACAAATTTCACCCCTGATAGCAGCGGCTCAAAAGGGGCTCGCTTTGCATCTTGACCGGTGATTGAAAGGGCTCCAGTGGTCCTTCCATGAAAACCACCAGCAGCCGCAATAATTTGATTTCGTCCTGTGAGACGCGAAATCTTTATCGCTGCCTCATTAGCCTCTGCACCAGAGTTGCAGAAAAAAACCCGTGCTGTGGCGTCGTTTGTAAGATCCTGTAACTTCTCTGCCAGTTCGATTCCCGGCTTATGTGAATAGAGGTTGCTCACATGAGCCAACTTCCCTACTTGACCATTAACCGCTTTAACGATGACGGGGTGTGCGTGACCTAGAACGTTGGTCGCGATGCCACCCAGAAAATCTAAATAGCGCTTACCGTTTTCGTCCCAGACCTCTGCACCTTTACCTTTTACAAGGGTGATGGGTGGAACTCCGTAATTATTCTGCATCGCTGCATGCCAACGGTCTTGATTGTTCATGCTTTGACCACCGTTCCACCAACTCCATGAAGGGCCGATTCAAGATTTGATATATCTCTCCCATCAATGATGCGCGCTTGGGTTGCTCCGGAGGAGAGCGCTGTTATGACCGCACGGGCTTTCGGAGCCATTCCATCAGCAAATGTGGGAGCAATTTCTTGCAACTCTCCAAGGGAAATTTCACCGATGAGAGTTGAAGGATCTGGCCAATTCCTATATATACCCGCAACATCGGTAATGAATAGCACTTCATCAGCGCCTAGGGCTCCAGCAATTGACCCGGCCGCAATGTCGCCATTGATGTTGAGCGCCTGCCCATCGGACTGCACCGAAACTGGAGAGACAATCGGAAGATAACCATTGTTCAGAAGTAAGTTAAGGAAGGTGGGATCTACCCGTTCGGCTTCACCCACTAGCCCAATATCGATGGCCTCACCAAGGACCAGCGGTTTGTACTTGTGAGCTCGTAGCGTTTGCCCATCCCCCGAGGAAATACCCACTGCGTTCACTCCGTGCGCGATAAATTTATTTGTGAGATCCCTTAAAACACTCCCCGAGAGCGTTCGTTGAACGATATCCATTACCTCGGGAGTTGTAACTCGATATCCGGCAGACATCGTGGTCGGAATCTGGTGGAACTGTAACTCGGCATCTATGGCCGGACCTCCGCCATGCACCAGAACGACTCTGCCACCCGCGCCATGAAATCGCGAGATAGTTGCAATAATTAAATCATTCGAAACTGCACTCTCAAGAACGTGTCCCCCGTATTTAATAACAATCATGAACCGATCCCAACAGCAGATAGTCCGGAATTCTCGGAGATACCTACGATGATATTTGCATTTTGTATCGCTTGAGAAGCAGCGCCTTTCCCTAAGTTGTCGATAGCAGCAGAAACAACCAATCGATTGGTGTGTGCATCTACTGCAACTTGAAGTTGAACGCTATTGGATCCAAGTACCGCCGAGGTCTTCGGTAGTTGATTCCCGGAAAGTAGAGTCACAAATTCTTCATCCGCGAAGTAGCTACGGTATATCTCTTGCGCTTGCAGCGTGTTTGCGGGTTTTAATAATTTGGAAGTAACCGTTGCCAGTATGCCTCGAGGCATGGGCGCTAACATTGGCGTGAACGAGAGTTTAACCGGTGCGTTGGCAACGATCCCGAGCGTCTCTTCAATTTCCGGAGTGTGCTGATGGACGCCACCAAATTTGTATGAGGTCAGCGATCCCATGACCTCACTTGCGAGTAAACTTGTGCTCGCTTTTCGACCGGCTCCGGTCGTTCCTGATGCGGCAACTACAACAATATCCTCGGTATCGATAATCCCAGCTCCCACCGCTGGGGCAGCAGCAAGCGCAATCGCCGTCGCATAACATCCTGGATTTGCCACGCGAGAGGATTGTGCAATCTTGTCCCGCTGTCCCGCAATCTCGGGCAATCCGTAAACCCACGATCCGGCATAAGGCCCTCCGTAATACTTTTCCCAAGAAGCGGGCGAGTTCAATCTAAAATCGGCTCCCAGGTCAATCACTTTAATTTTGGAATCTAGTTGTGCAATCAGGTTTGCTGACTCGCCGTGGGGTAGCGCAAAAAATATCAGTTCACATTGCCTCATCCGAGAAATTTGCGTGGCCTCGAAAGCACGACCTGAAAAGGTCACGAGGTGTGGGTGCACTTCCGTGATCAATGAACTTGCTTGAGAGCCGGCTGCAATATATTCAATCTGGAAAAAAGGATGCTTATCTATTAGCCGAAGGAGCTCTCCACCCGAATAGCCACTTGCTCCCACAATGCCAATTTTCATAGTACGAGTGTAGAAGAGAATGCATAATTATGCAAAGTTGTGAATAATTATGCGCGAACGATTGCTCCACATTCTTGAGCGGCGGATGCGACAGCCAGCTCTCGATATCCAGAGACCTCATCTGCTGTGAGCGTTCTATCCGGTGCCCGAAAGGTCAATGTAAAAGCCAGCGAAACGCGACCGTCGCCTAAATCTTCGTAGCGATCAAAGAGCGTGATGGACTCCAAAAGAGCACCCGCTCCGGCGGCCAACGCTGCTTCAACTTTAGCTGCCGGAATGGAACCATCAACTATAAGCGAAACATCCTGCGTGGCAGCAGGCATGGTAAAGATGGGCTTCGCACTCTTCGAGGGAACAACCGGAAGTTCCGAGAGAATTACTGCGAACGCACAGGTCCGCGGCGGAAGGCCCAGTGCTTCTAGTACACGAGGGTGCAACTCTCCTGCGTGAGCAACGGGCTTGCCCGCTACTTGAATCTCAGCGCAACGCCCGGGATGCCAGGGTGCTAAATCTGATTGAACGATAACACCGGTATTCCCCGTTAACTCAATGATCGAAAGCGCCATTTGGGTGGCATCTGACCAATCAAAGACTCGACCTTTACCCCACCATCCATCTCTATCGAGGGAACCAACTACAACCGAACCGACAAAAAGAGGTTGCGGTGGAACACTCGCGTAGATCTCGGCGATCGTCTCGGCACTTGGTCGCCTCTCGGTAGTAACCGGTGAGACATGAGCCAACTTTGTTACATCCCGAAAGACAGAACCGATTTCAAATATTGCACACTCTTTTGCTCCTCGACCTAGATTTCGTTTTGCTGTTTCGAGGAGGCCAGGCAATAAATGAGTGCGTAGAAGTGGTGCTTGATCCGACATCGGATTGGCTACCTTGAAACTGGCAGCCCGCGCTCCCGTGAAACCCAAAATATCAATCATCTCTTGACTCACGAAGGGATAGTTGTACACCTCTGAGAATCCAAGATTTGCCAAATACTGGGCGACGCCACGCTTACGATATTGGATAGGACTAAGAGTCGCAATCGAACCTCCTTGAGGGAGAGTTCCTTCGATGGAGTTAAGTCCGATCAGGCGCCCGACTTCTTCGACCAGATCATTTTGGGTAAGTAAATCACTTCGCCACGTTGGAGGCGTTACCAACCAGCTATCTGAACTCTCTTCTGAGATTGAACATCCAACCAATTGCAGGTTCGCTGCGACGGTTCTATTCAATACTTCTATTCCCAGCAAGCGAGATACAAATTGTGGGTCGAGTGTAATAGCAGCCATGGCCGGGATCGCACCAGCCGTAGCGCTTCCGACATAACTGGCTCCTCCGAGTTCAATCAACAATTGGGTAGCACGAGCGCTTGCGATTGCTGCCAAAGCGGGGTCAACCGCTCTCTCTAAGCGCCGGGACGCCTCTGAGGAGAGGCGATGAAATCTGGAATTCTTCGCGATGGCGATGGGGTCAAAGCGAGCCGCTTCAATGGCCAATGAAGTGGTTGACTCCGTCACTTCTGAGTCCAGACCCCCCATGGTGCCGGCTAACGCCAGTGCATGCACATCGTCGGCAACGACGAGATTAGCTGGCGACAACTTACGAAGTTGACCGTCAAGCGTTGTAAATTCGCCCTCGCGATCAGCACGTCGAATGTGGAGTGATCCTTTGATCTTTGCCGCGTCAAAGGCGTGCAAGGGTTGACCCAATTCGAGCATGACATAGTTAGTAACATCTACCGCCAACGAGATTGCGCGCATTCCGCATTTTTCGATACGTCTGCGCATCCAGAGGGGTGAAGGTGACGCAGGGTTAAATCCTTCGAGGGTGCGGATGTAGATAACGCTCGCCGAACTCGGGTCGTCGATGGAAACTTGCACGCCTAATTGATTAACGTCAAGTTCATCGAGAGAAATCGCTTGGGCGGGATCGCGAAATTCGACCTCGAGAGAGGCAGCGAGCTCGCGAGCCAATCCCCGAATTGAAAGTGCATAACCGCGGTCCGGATTCACCGCTACATCAAATATTGCATCGTTGATTTGAAGAAGCGCAATTGCATCCGATCCAGCGGAGCCTTCATTCAGAACAATGATGCCCGTGTGATCATCGCCCAAACCCAGTTCGCGAGCCGAGCAAATCATTCCATTTGAGGTATGACCATAGGTTTGGCGCGCAGCAATCTCAAATCCTCCTGGTAAAACGGCACCTGGCAAGGATGCAACAACCAAATCCCCTACCGCAAAATTGGTCGCACCACATATGACAAATCGAACCTCTTGCTCGCCGCAATCTAAACCGACATAGCGAATCGATTTCTTCTGACCTTGTACCTGTTCGATTGAGAGAACCTTTGCGACCACTAGGGGTCCGACAAGATCGCTTCCTTGCTCTTCAATGCCTTCTACTTCAAACCCGACTGCAACGAAGGCCTCTTCAACATCGGCAAGCGAAATGTCACTTGGGATTTCCGCATACTCACGAAGCCAGGACAGTGGGACTTTCACTTCACACCTGTTCCAAAGCTCTGCGAAAAGCGGATGTCACCTTCGACTATGTCATGCATATCGGTGATTCCATGACGAACCATCAGAGTTCGCTCCAACCCCATACCAAAGGCGAAGCCGCTATAAATTTCCGGATCGATTCCGCAGGCTACTAAAACCTTGGGATTGACCATGCCGCACCCGCCCCATTCAATCCAACGCCCATTGAAGTAGAAATCCACTTCGGCGCTTGGTTCGGTAAATGGGAAGAATGAAGAGCGCAACCGAGTCTTCACTTCGGGACCAAAGATGGAACGCGCAAAGTGATCCAAAGTCCCCTTGAGATCGGCCATCGTGATTCCTTTATCAATGACTAAGCCTTCTACCTGCGAAAATACTGGGGTGTGGGTCGCATCCAACTCGTCGGCCCGATAAGTGCGGCCGGGACAGATGACATAGATCGGAGGTTTCTCTTCGAGCATAGTTCGCACTTGCACGGGAGATGTGTGAGTGCGAAGAACTAGATGTGAATCAAGGGGTTCGATGAAAAACGTATCTTGCATGGTTCGCGCGGGGTGATCGGCGGGAAGATTGAGGGCGTCGAAATTGAGCCACTCAGCTTCCAGTTCTGGACCTTCCGCAACGCGGTATCCCATTCCCAGGAAGAGATCGCAGATCTCGTTAGTAAGAATCGTCAATGGATGTAGACCACCCTTTGGAGTTCGCCGGGCAGGGATAGATACATCCACTCGCTCTTCGACCAGCACTCGCGCGTCGCGCTCGCTCTCTAAAATTTGAGTTCGGGCATCAAATGCGATGGCAACAGCGTTCTTGGCTTGCCCAATGATCTTTCCAAAATTAGCGCGCTCTTGCGGAGAGAGTGTCCCCAGTTGTTGATTAGCACGGGCGATTGGGGATTTGTCGCCCACATGAGCCAACTTGACCTCTTTGAGCGCATCTAGGGAGTTTGCAGATTCAATGGCGGTGAGTGCAAGAGCCTTGGCATCTTCAATGGATTGCGCAGAGAGGCTCATGGGAGGGAATCTTACTAAAAACTGAGTTAGTTAGAGAGGAAATACATCGAAATAGCGGCGGCGCTAGCCACATTGAAGCTCTCTGCGCGCCCGCGCATAGGAATCGAGATACTGCGAAAGGCTGGTGCAAGTTCTGGTAATCCATGCCCTTCATTACCGAAGATTAGGACTGTTGGCTCTGACTTATCGATCTCTTCGATCCGTTGATCTGATCTGCCGTCAAGAGCAACGAGCGCCAGATTATGTTTGTAGGAAAATTCTTCGAGCAGATCGAGAGGGACATCATCGACCACTGGAATATTCCAGAGTGATCCGGCGGTAGAACGGACAACTTTAGGACTATAGATATCGACACTCTGGTCGCTGAAGATCACCAAATCAAAACCGCAGGCATCTGCGGTTCTAATTGCAGTTCCGGCGTTGCCTGGATCTTGAATCTGCCAAAAATATGCAACCCGCTTTAATGAAAGTGCTGAAAATCGAGAGAGATCGCTTGGCAAATATTTG
>Ga0302321_100005591_pt1 | contig 11017 bp, 6 predicted proteins | sample Fen_T0_1_FD_202505 | JGI IMG/M metagenome (GOLD analysis project Ga0302321, IMG submission 202505) | Peat permafrost microbial communities from Stordalen Mire near Abisko, Sweden - Fen_T0_1 | ecosystem: Environmental > Terrestrial > Soil > Wetlands > Permafrost | place: Sweden: Abisko...
CGCTTCCGGCGCCGTCAATCCGGCGAACCAGTGCCAGCTGTGCACGCCGGCGACCAGTCAAACGGGGTGGACCTCGAAAGCGAGCAATGCTGGGTGCGACGACGGCAATCCATGCACCCAGAACGATGTATGTGGGGCAAGCGCAACCTGCGCTGGGGTCGTGTATAGCTGTCCTAGCTTGGCTTGTACGACTGATACCTGTAACGGTAACGGAACCTGCAGCCGCACGGTTGCCGCTAACCAATGCGCGATAGGTGGTGTCTGCTACGCCGCTGGAGTCACCAATCCTGCGAACCAATGTCAACAGTGCACGCCGGGAACCAGCCAGACGGAATGGAGCCCTAAGGCGAGTAATGTTTCGTGCAACGATGGCAACCTGTGCACCTCGAACGATGTGTGTGGTGCGAGCGCAGCCTGCGCAGGCACCCCGTACAGTTGCCCCAGTTTGTCTTGTACGACCGATGTCTGTAAAGGCGATGGAAACTGCGACCGCACCATTTTGGCAGGCAACTGTGTCATCGGTGGCACCTGCTATTCGGCCGCGGCGACCAATCCTACGAACACCTGCGAGGCGTGTACACCGGGGACGAGCCAAACTAGCTGGACGCCACTTGACGGAACTGGATGCGACGACGGCAATCTCTGCACAACGGACATCTGCGTGGCCGGGACGTGCGTAGGAACGCCCATTGAGGGCTGCATCTAGACTTGCATTCCCGCAACTGGCGAATGCGAGACCTAAACGGTCCGGCTCTGGTTGCCGCCGTCCGGCCTGTGCTGTCGATCAAGGCGCGTCGTGGTAAACGCACGAACCGGCAGAACAAATTACACACCTGATGCGGTGCACGTGTTCCCACATCGAAGCGAATGTGTTCACTTTGCGGATACGTGAGATGGCGGCTGTTCGCGCCGGCTTAAACTCGCGGTCCGAGGCCCACCCAGCAGGGCGTGTTCGTGGCATCCAACCCGGATCACTCGGACCTGGAGGTCATCCATGCACTCGACAGAAACTCGACAGCCGACCCACGACTGGTTGGCTCAACGAGCCCACCGCGGCCGTCGGATCGCTGCGCACCTGGATGAACAACACCATTGCCACGGTCCGCTCGAAGTACATGAGCGACTTCGAGTCCATTGGCATGAGCTACCGCCTGGTTCTGGATCGTCGACGAGCGGGGCTGCGGGGAACGATCCTTGCGGCCCTTGGTCTAGGGTGAGCGGGCAGCGCCTGTGTCGGGCGTCGGTAGTAGGGTGGCAAGGCATGGTCGCTCCTCGGAGTTGCCACCAGAAACCCGACTGTGGTACCACCTGTGTTGCTGCCGCGATTTGGGGACGGACCAAGTTCCGTCCCGTCCAGGACGTAGCTACCTAAATGGCAGGGCAGGTCGGGTTACAAGGCGTCGTTCGCCGCAAGAATTCTGGAGTCTCATCAGTCCAGGGCGACGAACGTGGAACGTAGAAAGGATTGGAGAATGGATTCGACGCTTGGTTTGCATACCTCGTTGAGGAAGAAGGCCTTTGCCAACGCTGGCCTCATGCTATTCGGAGGTCTGGCCGCGTGTGGCGGGCTTGGACGACGCACCGCCGAGGTGGATGCCGCCCCTCCGCCGGTTTGGCCGGCCGATGTGACGGTCAATAGTTGCGAAGACTTCGCGACCATTGCCGTGGGCTCCTACGTTCTCTCGTCGAACTACTGGAACAAGGACGTGTGTCCTGGAACCCAGTGCATCGAAATGAACTCCGCAACGGGCGCCTTCTCCGTCACCCAGGGACCGTCGCCGTGTGGAGACAACGTTGCCTCCTACCCCAACGTGCTCTATGGCTGTTCCTACGGGAACTGTAGCCCCGCAACCGTTCTGCCCATGCCCGTCAGCTCGGTCACCTCCCTGACCAGCAGCTGGGATTTCACCGTGGGTGGCGGCGCGAATGATCGCTGGAACGTGGGCTACGACATCTGGTTCTGCCCGGACAACAATTGCGGGGCCAGCGGCTTCCCCAAGGGTCTCGAGCTGATGATCTGGCTGGACCACAAGAACGCCAACGGGTGGAAGACCAACTTGGGGAGCGTGACTATTGCAGGTCGCACCTATGACGTTTGGGCGGCGGACATGTTGGTCGGCGGGGCGTCTGCAGCCTGGAACTACATGGATTACATCCTGAGGCCCCCCGCGGTGGAATCCGTCACCAACCTGGATCTGAACGCGTTCATCAAGGATGCGGTCAAGCGGGGCTATGCCCAGGATTCCTGGTACCTCTACGCGGTCCAGGCCGGTATGGAGATTCGAGCTGGTGGGCTGCCCTTTACCAGCAACAGCTTCTCTGTCTCCGTCAACGGAGTCACCCCTTCGGCCACTGTGTCGCCGGTTCAAGGTCCCTCCTGCGACGGTGGCGTTCCCGTAGCGGAAGGGCAATTCAGCGTCACGGGCACCTACGTCATCGCGGGTTCGCTGCATGGTTATGGCGCTGCCTGGGGCTCGGCGGTCGACGGCTCGGCCGCCACCGTTTGCGCCACACCCGTCTGTACCGCCGGACAGACAGGCGCGGACGGGACCTGTTCCCCGGCGTTGGGGCCGTCGGCGCTGTGTACGGCCGGCACTGTTTCGGCAGATCCCACCTACCATGCGACGGCGGGTGTCGGCTTCGAGCTGAACCAAGATGTGTTGGTCGCTGGCAGCATCGACAGTGTTGATGGTGGCGCGATCTCACCCATCGGCGCGACCACGATTCCGAACAGCATCGCGGTCGATATCACACGAGCGCCCGCGGTGAACGGAAACTCTTCCCTGCGCCTGCAACTGAAGGACGTGGATGGAAACCTCTTCTGCTATGCGGGCCCTTTGAACGAGGTCATCCCCATCGGCAAGTTCAATACCCAGTGCTGGAACAACAAGGGCGACTACGCAACCTCCGGCACGCTGTTCACCCGACTTGACGTCATCGTGCCGAGCAGCGCGACCACGCCTCTGCCCTTCTCCTACTGCCTCACCAACGTGACGGTGCAATAGTTCGCTGGCCCGCGGTCGGCAAGGATTCATTCCGGATGCCGCGTTTGGGCTGCCTTTTTGCCCGTGGCCTGCTCGCCGCCATCGCCCTCGTTTGGGTCGTGGGCGGCGCAGCCTGCGTGGATCAGTCATGCGCCTCCGGCACCGAGAAATGGAACGGCAATGTGTGCCAGCCCCCTTCCGCTGTTCACGTGAACACTGTGGGCTTCCTACCGGATCGTGCCAAGACCGCGGTGGTACTACAGGATGCGACTGTCTTTTCGTTGATGCGCGCGGATGGCACCGAAGCCCTGTCTGGCAGTGCCACCGGGCCCGTGCACGACGGCGACACGGGCATGGATCTGTGGACCGTTGACTTCTCCTCGTTCAATTCGCCCGGCGAGTACTACCTCGATGTTCCAGGGGTCGGCCGCTCGGTGAGCTTTCGCATCGATGCCAGTGTTTACACCGAGGTGACGAAGACGCTGATGCTGGGCATGTACGGCCAGCGCTGCGGTGTCCCCGTCGAGCTCGCGTACGCCGGCAAGACTTTCGCCCACGGCGCGTGCCACACCAAGGACGCCATCCCCTGGGAGAGCCAGTCGAGCGGCCTTGTGAAGGACGTGACCGGCGGGTGGCACGACGCCGGCGACTACGGCAAGTACTCGAACAACGCCGCATTCTCACTCGGGATGTTGTTCCGCGCTTGGGAGCTCTTCCCGGAAAAGCTCTCCGTGCTGCCGCTGGCAATCCCCGAGCACGGTGGCCCCACCCCGGACTTTCTGGTTGAAGCCAAGGTGCAGCTTGATCAGCTGCTGAAAATGCAGCGGGATGACGGCAGCGCTTACCAGCAGGTCTCGGAGATCACCTTCGAGGATTTCATTCCCCCGAACGCCGACAACCGCACCCGCTACATCTTTGGTTACGGGACGGTGCAGGCCGCCGATCTGGTGGCCGTGGCCGCCGCCGGCGCAAGGGTGTTTCTTCCTTACGATGCCGAATACGCCGCGCATTGCCTGGCCGCCGCCCAGAAATCCTGGGCCTACCTGGAGGCAAATGGTTTTGTCGCCGCGGATCTGAGCGGCACGGTGCACCCAGGCTACTTCCGGCGCGACGACACGCCAGATCGGCTGTGGGCGGCGGCGGAGCTATGGGAGAGCACCGGGGACGCAAACGCGCTGGCCGCAGTCGAAGCCAAGATAGGCACGACGCCGGTCGCGCCGAACTGGGACTGGCCGAACTTTGGCAATCTTGGAATCTTTACCTACGTGCTGTCCAAGCGGGCGGGCCGGGATGCCACGCTGGTCTCGGCCGCAAGCGGCAACGTCGTCACCTCGGCGGCAGCGATCCTGTCCCAGGCATCAACGAGCGGTTTCGGCCGTGGCATTAACAACTACAACTGGGGATCCAACGGCTCGATTGCCCGGACAACGTTGAACCTGATGGTCGCCCACGCGCTGCAACCCGATGCCAGGTTCCTCGACGGCGCGGTGGCGCAGCTCGATTACCTGCTCGGGCGCAATGTCTTCGGCCGCTCCTTTGTGACCGGCCTCGGGCATTTTCCGCCCATCCACCCCCACCATCGACCATCGGCCAGCACGGGCGCTTGGCCTGGGCTTCTGGTGGGCGGCCCCAACGGGGGCGCGACATCATGGACGGATGACCAGGGCACGTACACGCAGAACGAGATCGCCATCAACTGGAACACCGCCATGATCTTCGCTGCCGCCAGCATGATACCCTGACAATCGACGTCTGCGCACCAACTTGCGGTGTCCAACACCGGTGTTTGGTGCCCTTCTTTGCTCAGCCTCAGCCGAGGAGAACCTCGACCTTGATCTCTTTGGTTCCCGCCGCTGGCAAGGGGACAATAGTTCCGGGCAGGGGCTTTCCGTCGACGGTCAGGGCGACGTTGTTGCCCTTTCCTTGCCGCTTCACTTCGATGGTGTAGCGGACGCCGCGGAACACGCGCGTGGCTTTGAATCCGGGCCACTTGTCGGGGACGACGGGCGCGATCATCAACCCCTTGTGGGTTGGGCGGATGCCGAGGATCCATTGGGTGCCCGCCACGTAGGTCCACGAGGCCGTGCCGGACAGCCAGGCGTTGCGGGCGTAGCCGAATTGCTTGTGCTCGGGGCCGGCGATGTTGCCACAGTAGACGTAGGGCTCAACCTTCATGCAATCGAGATCCGTGCGCGAGAAGGGCGTGATTTGCAGGTAGTACTCCATGGCCCGGTCAGCTAGGCCTAGCTTTGCCGCCGCGACGATGGCCCAGGTGTTGGCGTGGCAGAAGATGCCGCCGTTTTCTTTGGCGCCCGGCGGATAGGTGGTGGTGCCGCGCACGCGCTCGTCGCCCTTCTGGTAGGCCGGCCACAAGAGTGCGAGCCCGTACTTGCTGTTGAGGTGCTTGTGCACGCTGCCCATGGCTTGTCTGGCCCGCTCGGGCGGCGCTGCTTCGCCGATGACGGCCCAGGTCTGCGTGTTGAGCGCGATCTTGTGGTGCTTCTCGCTCTTCACGCCCACCGGCTTGCCTTCATCGTCATACGCGCGCGCGTACCACGCCCCATCCCACGCCACCTTGTTGATGATACCGGACATCTCGGTGTGCAGGGCGCGGAACCGCTCGGCGTCGGTGGTGGCGCCGATGTGATCCGACAATTCCGCCAAGTCCAGCATGGCACGGCAGAAATGCTGCGCGACCCAAACGCTCTCGGCCTTGCCGCTGCCGTGGTCCACGTTCATGGTGTCGTCCCAGTCCGAGAACCCGATGCGCGGCAGGCCCTGCGGCCCGCGATTCTTCAGGGTGAAGTCCACGGCGCGCATCATGTGGTTCCAGATGGTGTCGTCGCCGCCGTCCGAGTAGGCGACCTTGTGATCGAGGTAGGCGATGTCGCCGGTCTCGCGCAGGTACGCGCACACGCCCAGGATCAGCCACAGGTGATCGTCCGAGAACCACTGCGGCCACTGTGGGAACTCGGCGGCCAGGCCGGGCCCACCTTCGCCCGTGAGCGGCAGAACTTGGTGCCAGGTGTGGCCGTCTTGGTACTGCAAGTGCCACAGCATGTTCAGGGTCGAGCGCGCGCGGTCAGCGGCGTTGTGGACCGTGCCCAGGGTGTCCTGCGCCGAATCGCGTGTGCCCATACCGCGTCCAGTGCCAGTTTCATAGGCCGAAACGAAGCGCGACCAATACAAGGTCGTCCGGCATTGGATGGGATTCCACACGTTCAGCATGGCGTTGACGACGGGGTCGGGCGTCTCGACGGTGAATCGACCAAGGTAATCGTTCCAGTCGGCGTTCAAGGCGTCGAAGGCCTTCTCGACGTTCTTGGGCGCGCGGTACTTCTTCACCACCTTGGCGATGTCTGCCGGCTCATCGGTCACGCCCATGATGAAGACGATCTCTTTTTCCTGCCCAGGCAGAAGGGTGATGTCGTGGCAGAGGGACCCGATGTTGTTGCCGCGCGCGGCCTGGGTGTTTGTCGGCTTGCCGTTTTCGACCATCTCGGGATTGGACAGGTCGCGCCAGCGGCCGACAAAGACTTCGCGATCGGTTTCGAACCCGACGGGTTTCACGTTCGAAGCGAAGTAGTTGGTGGTCGGCGCGAAGCGCGTCTTCGAGGTGATGATGCCATCTTTCACGCGCGCTTCGAGGATGTGCTGGCACCAGTCAAGGTTCAGCTGGTCACCGAGGGCGTCGCGGTAACTGAACTCGATGTACGAGAAGGTTCTCAGTTTGCGCTTGGTCTTGCCGGTGTTCTTGACCTTCATGACCCACAGCTCGCACGGGCATTTTTCCTCTGCTGGTGCGGGCGGCACGAAGTAGAGCAAGCTGGCCGTGATGCCGTTGTAGTTGCTCGCAATCTTCGTATACCCGGCGCCGTGGCGGCACTCGTAGGCGGTCAGCTTCACCTTGGGCGTGGGCTGGGCGGTCGGGCTCCAGAATTTTCCGCTTTCCATGTCGCGGATATAGACGTAGCGGCCGGGCTGATCGGCGGGGATGGCGTTGTAGCGGTAGCGCGAGACGCGGCGGTTCTTGGGATCTCGGTCGAAGGCGAAGCCGCCCGCCGCATTCGACACGATGCCGCCGTACCGGCCCTCGCCGATAAAGTTGAACCATGGCGTGGGCGTGTCGGGACGGGTGATCACGTACTCGCGATTCGCGTCGTCGTAGTAGCCATAAGGATTCGAGAGGGTCTTGCTCTTGGTGCTCATGGGGATCCTTGGGTGCTATTGGGCGGGCGCTGCTTCGGCGAGCTTGCGCCGCTCGCCGAGTTCTTTCTCGATCACCTTCATGCGCTTGTCGTCGAGGGTGTAAAGCAGCGGCAGGAAGGTCGCGATGACGCTGCCGATGGCGGGGATGAAGCTGACTAGCAGCTTCAGACCTGTCAAGGTCTCAGCGTTTTGTGGAACGCCGGCTTGGTAGCCGAAACTAGCCAGGATGAACCCGGTCGCAGCGCCGCCCACGGTCCAGCCCATCTTTTGCGCGAACGACGAGGCCGCGAAGACCAGACCCGTCGAGCGGCGTCCAGTCTTCCACTCGGAGTAGTCGGACGCGTCGGCGTACATGGCGTAGACCAACGCGGCTGAGGGCCCCATGATGAGGTTGGCGAGGATTTGCAACACGAACATCAGGATCACGTCCTGGGGCCGCAGGAAGAAGAAAGCGATGGTCAGAATCGAGGTCAGGCCCATCATGATGATGTAAAGCTGGCGCTTACCGATCTTGGCTGCGATGGGGCCTACAATCGACGTGCCGAACAGGGTTGCCAGCGAGCCACACACGAAGAAGGCGCCCAGCATGCCGTTGGCGGTGAACTTCATGCCCAGCACGACTTGGTCTTTGACGTAGTATTTGAAATAGAACGCGAAGCAACCGTTGCGGATGGAGACGTAGCTGAGGGTCGCGATCCCCACCACGAACAGAACCAGCCACGGCACGTTGGTCACCACGTCGCCCAGATCGCGGACGAAGGACGACTGGGTGGCGGTGGGGATCACCCGCTCCTTGGTGGTCGCGAAGCAAATGATCCACATCACCATGCCGAGCAGGGCGTAGAGGCCCACGGTCATGGCGAAGCCGAGCTGCTGGTTCTTGCCGCCGAAGGCCGAGACCAGGTACATGGTGCACAAGCTGACCACCAGGCCGGCCGAGTAGGCGCCGACGAAGCGGAACGACGACACCTTGGTGCGTTCCACGCTGGACGGCGAGATGACGCCCATGAGCGCCGAGTAGGGCAAGTTGATGGCGCTGTAGACGAGGCCAATGAGACCGTAGGTAACGTACGCCCAGACCAGCTTGCCATGGGGGCCGAAAGGTGGCGTGATGAAGGCCAAGGTGCCGCACACGCCAAAGGGCACGACCATCCACAGAATGTAGGGCCGGAACTTGCCCCAGCGGGTGGTGGTGCGATCCGCGATCATGCCCACGATGGGGTCGAAGACCGTGTCCAGGATGCGCGTGACGAAGAACAGAGTGGCCATGGATGCCGGGGCCAGGCCGAAGACGTCGGTGTAAAAGATGTTGCCGAAGAAGACAAAGGTCATCCAGAACAGGTTGGAAGCCGCGTCCCCCAGCGCGTAGCCGGCCTTCTCCTTGAACGATAGCTGTTCGCTGTCCGCGGTCGTGGTCGTGGTCATCGGCGTTCCTCACTCCTGGCAATGGATGCCAAGGCCACGGCGCAGCCATGCTCCGCCGGCAACCCAAGCAGCGGGGACTCTACGGCCAGGAGAGGGAATGGATCAACATCGAACGCGCGTGGCGCGAGCGAGCGGCCGGATCAACCCGTCGGCACGCGCACACTGGCCGCCACGGGCTTGCTCCCATCCACGGTGATGCTGCCGTCGGCGGCGATGGTGACCTGGTAGTGCTGAAGCGAGGTTCGTGCCGGGCCGTGGGTGACGCCGCCGTTTCCATCGAAGGTCGAGCCGTGGCAGGGGCAGGTGAGCCCACCGCTGATGGAGCCCGAGGTATCCTCGACCAGACAGCCCGCGTGAGGGCACACGGCCGACATGGCGTACACCCCTTGGCTGTCGAGACCGACGACGATGTTGGCGGAATCGACTTGCAGAGTTCCCAGTTTCAGGCTGGCGACCTTGCCAGCACCGACTGGTCCCGTGGGCGGCGATCCCGTTGGATTCGGCTGGCATCCGGTTAGCACCTTGGCGAAGATGAGGGCGCCGGCCGAGGTTCCCACCACACGCAAGAGTTGGCGACGGTCGAGGCCGTGCGAGCAGCCGTGCACGGATGGTAGGACTGATTTGGGTTGATCTGACATTCGGACCTCCGTTGTCCTGTTTGCAGATCCAGTACCCGCAACGCCCACCCGCCAGGCCAACTTCGTCGTGCGGAGATCGCAGCCTCATCGCCAGACACGTATCGCCGATTTGTCCAGGCAGCGCACGATTGTTTGCATGAAGGACACGGAGTGCGGGCTCCAACCCTCAGCGTGGCGGTACCTTGCTGCTCATGGGCTCTTGCGCGCGCGGTATTTCTTCACGTAGTCGCAAGGTCGGTAGGTGAGCTTGGCTTGGCGCAGGCCCGCGTCGCCGAGATCCTGCTCACGGTTGATCAAGACAACCTCGGGTGGAAGGGAGCGCACGAAGTCCATGTTGATGACCTGGTATAGGCCCTTCATGTCCGGCACGGTCTTTTCGTAGTGAACCACGAACATGGTGCCGGCCTTGGCCGTCTCGCCCAGGGTGTAGCCCGCGGCCTTGCCTTCCACGTAGTAGATCCTGCCGTGCAGGCCAAACTCGCTAGCGTGCTCCAGGGCCTCGCGTGAAGGCGCGTAGTCTGCCTGATCTTTTGCGTTGTCGCGCCAAGCTTCGAGGATGGCGATGGCGTCGCCCAACCGGTCGCTGGAAAAAGGATACGCCTCGTAGGTGTGCATCTTTTCGAAGGCGTGGACCAGGTTGCGCTTTCGTTGCAGGGCACGGCCGCGCAGGGCCGCGAGATCCTCCCGGCGATAAAGGTAGTCGAAGTTGTCCCTGTCCTCGGTCACCTCGAAGTCAGCCTGGCGAAGGTGTTCGACCTGCGTTTCGGTGACCAGCTTCATCGTGGAGAAGGCTCGAAAGAGTTCGGACAGGAGATCGAGAGTGGGCAGGCCAAAGGGGCAGATGAAGAAGGGGATCCCTTTGTCCGCGCCGGCCAGCACGTAGGTGCCATCTTGCAAGTGGCCGATGCGGTAGGCGTGGGACGCGCGGAAACAATAGACACCGGCGAAGCTCAGCTCGGAAAGGCCGTCGGTAAGCCCGCGGAAAAGCGGTTCGAGCAGCGGTCGATCCGCGAGTTCAAGCTCGGTCAGGTTTGGGTAGCTTCCGATCATCGTGCGGCGAATAGGGTGAAAACGGTGGTGCGAAATCTCGCAGCAAGATGCAAGACGAACGATGCGAGCGACAAAATGTAGCACGGGACCGGGGGAGGCGCCCGGCCCCGTGCCGGAGGAAGAGTTACCGTTCTCCGCCAGCCACGAAGTTGAACGGATAGGCGACGATGGCGATGCCACCCCCTGTCGGCTTGGGGAATTCCCAGCGCTTGGCTGCGTCGACCACGCATTTCTCGACGGAGACATTGCCCATGGTCGAGCTTTGCAGAACCGAACTTAGGACCAGGCCCTGGGGCGAGATGACGAACTGGATGGAAATCCGGCCTTCCAGACCGGTTTTGTGGACCAGCTCCTTGTCGTAGCAGTACTTCACCTCGTTCATGTGCAGGTGAACCACGCGCCGGATAATGTCCTTGTCCAGGGAGCCGCGGACGGTGGCGGTGCCAAGGGTCATGGCGCGGATTTTGATTGGCGAGCGCGTGCCCAGTCCCCCGATGCCTGGGTCATGGCCGTAGTCGCGGCCCACGGTTTCGTACTTGTCGCCGATGCCCAAGGTTTTCAGCCCCGTGCCGCCACCGCCTGGTTCACTTCCCGTGATGCCAAGGCCACCGGCGCCATAGGCATTGGCGATCTCGCTGCCCACCAAGTTGCCAAGGACGTTTTCGGCCGCGTCACCCACGGCGATGCCACTGGCAAAGATGCTGGTGAACT
>Ga0302321_100005592_pt1 | contig 11014 bp, 7 predicted proteins | sample Fen_T0_1_FD_202505 | JGI IMG/M metagenome (GOLD analysis project Ga0302321, IMG submission 202505) | Peat permafrost microbial communities from Stordalen Mire near Abisko, Sweden - Fen_T0_1 | ecosystem: Environmental > Terrestrial > Soil > Wetlands > Permafrost | place: Sweden: Abisko...
CAATCTGTCCGCCGCACTCGCCTCGAATGCGAGTGTCCCGGTCAGCCCGCTCGACGGTTCCCTGGGCACCGGCATCAATTATTTCACCAGCAGCGCCATCGCCGCTGGCGCCACCACCATTCCCGTCAACACCGGCACCGGTACCATTCTGCCGGGCAACATCATCGCCATCGGCTCCGGCCAATATGTGGTCACCGCGGCGACCCCGGTGGCCGGCCCGGTCACCAGCATCACTGTCGCCACCGGCCCGGCTGCCGCCGTCGCCGCCAACGTTCCCGTCATTGTGGATTCCTATCGTTACAGTGGCTATTCGCCCAGCGTCGCCGCCCCCAGCGGCGCCACCAGTTCAGGGGCCGCGTTCCCGGCCGACAGCCTCTCCGCCCCGTATGCCTATTTCCCGGCCGACGCATATTTCTTCGACATGCGCCGCGCCACCAGCAATCGCGGTGTCACCAGCGTCTCCGGCACGACGGGGTTCTACAACCGCTTTGCCGTGACCTATGCCCCCCGGCCTGTGGCCAAGATCGATTTCGACATGGCCCGGTTCAAGATGATGGTCAACCGCTCCCTGAGCGCGGCCACGACCACCACGATGTATGACGTCCGGGCCCCGAACGCCACCGGCGTGACCTGGACGAATTCCATCTTCAACGCCTCCGGGGCCACGGCCAGCTTCGGTCTGGGCATGAGTTCCTCCTACAATGTGTTCCCCGGCACCGCCGATATCTACCAGAAGATGCGGCAGGATCCTTACCAGATGTATTATGCCCCGGCCACGCCCGAGGCCGCGGCCACCATCGACCTCGTCACGGGTATCGCCGGCGGCCCCAACCCTGCCAGCTTTGCGGTGCCTGCCAGCATACTTTACGACGGTACCGCTCCCGATGCCTGGTTTGACGGCATCGCGATCTACCTCCACTCGGTGGAGGCCGAAAAGAAGCACCAGACTTCGGGCGTGCCTGACCGCATCGATTCCGGGGTCCGCATGTGGAACGGCCGCGGCAATGTGGTCTCCATCAGTGCCAAGCCCGGCTTCACCTTCGTCACCAACGACGCCCTCTATATCGTCGGCCACTTCAATGCCGATGGCACCATCAACTCCGTCGTCACCTCCAGCACGGCCACCGGCGGCTACAGCGCCCGCTATCCGGACAATTCCTCGGAGGCTCTTTGCGCCTTGATGGGCGATGCCGTCACCACCCTGGCCCAGCCGATATGGAGCGACAACACCAACGGGCAGGACAATGGCTGGAACGATGCGCTGAGCGCCCTGCCCTCTTCAGCCAGTTCGGCAAACTGGGCCACCGGCGGCAACGCCAGCAGCGGCTTGAACGGCTCGTTCGACGGGGTTTATATCCCGTCCAATGGTCCGTTGCCCTCCGTCGTGCCGAGCCGCAGCTATCCGCTCGCCGCCGGCACCTCCGCCGCCCGGACGACCAAGTTCACCGGACTTGCGACGGAGGTATCTGCCGCGCTGCTGTGCGGGGTCGTGCCCAGCAACCACAATCCCACCGGCCTGACCGACGGACCGGTCGAGGCCTCCTATATGACTTGGGGCACCTCGCCCTACAACAAGGCCGGCAACGGGGTGAACAGCGGTGGCGCCAACAACTTCCCCCGCCTGCTCGAAAACTGGAGCGGCAACGGCCTCTACATCCGCGGTTCCATCGTCGCCCTCTTTGAAAGCCGGGTGGCCATGGAGCCGTTCACCAACAGCCGCTGCTACTCCGCGCCCGGCCGCTTCTGGGGTCTCGCCGAGGGGCTTCGGGATTCGACCCACCACATCCCGCTTGAGCCGGTGCTGATCGGGGTCAACCGCAACCGCTACCTGGAACTGACCCCCGCCGAATACGCCACCAAGAAAGCCGCCATTCTCGCCCTTTAGGCGGCATTCAGCCACTTCGCCATTATCAGCCACGCGCGCCCGCGGTGGCTGATTTTGTTTTTCTCCGTCTCGGCCAGCTGCGCGTAGGTGCAGTCATAACCGGCCGGAATAAACAGCGGATCATAGCCGAAGCCTGCGCCACCGGCCGGCTCCGGCGCGAGCACCCCGTCGCACCGCCCCTCAAAGACCTGCTCCACTCCTTCCGGCCCGCGGAGAACCAGGACGCAATAAAAGTACGCCGCCCGCCGCTCCCGCGGCACCCCGCGCATCACCGCGGCCAGTTTGCGCAGATTGGCCGCGCTGTCGTGCTCCGGTCCGGCATAGTAGGCCGACTCCACCCCGGGCGCCCCCGCGAGGGCGTCCACGCAAACCCCGCTGTCATCCGCCAGGACCCACGCTTCAGCCGGCATCAACGCCTGCAGGGCCTGCGCCTTTTTCCGCGCGTTGCCCACGAAGGTCCCCGTGTCCTCGGCCACCACCGGCATGGCGTGCGCCGGCACGATCCGCACCGGCAGGCCCGAGCCGTCCGCCAGGCGCTGGAATTCCTGCACCTTGTGCGGATTACCCGTGGCCAGGTGGATGATGGCCGGCAGCCCTTTCATCCATAGACCTTCCGGTTGAAGGTCGCCTCGTCCACAAACAGCTTCTCGGGGTAGCTCACAAAACCGCGCATCAGGGCGTCATCGCCGTGCACCTCGTGGCGCACCGCGCGCAGGCGGATCGCGTTTTCCAGGTTTTCCGTGCGCAACCCGCGCAAGATGGCCTTGCTCTTGTCGTCGGCAAACAGCACCGGCGCGTGGTAGGTGAAGAGATAGTCAAGTTCCCGGGCCTGCAGCAGCTCGCTGAGCAGCTGCGCGCCGCCCTCGAAGAAGACCCCGGGGATACCCTCCTGCCCGCACCGGGCGCGGAAGTCCTGGAAGTTCACCTTCGGCGTGGACGAGTTGAGCACCCACGCCTTCACCCCCATGGCATTGAGCTTGCGCACGTAGCCGAGCCCGCCGTGCGGGGTCGTCACCACGATGGTGCGCTCGCGAAACTCGTCCGTGTACACGCCGGGCATGGCCTTGTCCGTCACCGAGCGCAACAGGCCGTCAAAGACAAACCGCCACGGGCACCATTCCACGCCGTCCACCCGGGCCGTCAGCCGCGGATTGTCGGCCCGCACCGTGCCCGCCCCGACGGCGATGGCGGGAAAGTAGCGCCGCCAGACATGCCCGTTGGCCCGGGCCGCCGGGCCGGTGATCCATTTGGAATCCCCGGTGCGGGTCGCCACCTTGCCGTCCAGCGTCACGCCGGACTTGGCCGCGAACAACGGCCGCCCGGTGCTGATCCAGTGGTTAAAGATCAGGTTCAGGTCGGCGCAGTCCGCAGCCAGCACGCCCTCGATGACCTCGACCCCGCCCGCCCGCAACAGCTCGTAGCCCTTGCCCGCGTGGGCGGGATTGGGATCGGTCGCACCTGCCACCACGCGGCTGAGGCCGGCGTCGACGATGGCGTCCGTGCAGGGCGGCGTCCGCCCATGCGTGCAGCAGGGCTCGAGGGTGACGTACAGCGTCGCCCCGGCCTTGGGTTTCCGGCCGAGGGCGCGCAGGGCCGCGATCTCGGCGTGGGGCCCCCCGGCCTGGGCGTGATGGCCTTCGGCGACCACCTCGCCTTCCTCGACGATCAGGGCGCCCACCAGCGGATTGGGGTGCGTGTCGCCCCAGCCGCGTTTCGCGACCGTGAGCGCCCGGCGCATGAAGGAAGCATGAACCTCTGCGTCGCTCATGATCTGTAACGGCGGACTATGACCGCCGTGGGGGTGAACCGGCGGTCATAGACCGCCGCTACAGCAAAAAAGATTCGGGCGAAAAATCTCATGGCACGATCGCCGCCACGTAAGGATTCGTTTCCTTCTCCGCGCCCACGGTCGTGCGCTGGCCGTGTCCCGGGAAAACAATGGTGTCTTCGGGGAGCGTGTAGATCTGCTCGCGGATTGAGGCTTCCAGCTCCTCGAAGCTGCACCCGGGAAAATCCGTCCGGCCAATGCCGCCATTGAACAAGGTGTCCCCGACAAAGGCGGCCTTGGCCCCGGCCTGGTAGAACAGGACGTTGCCTGGACAATGCCCGGGCGTGTGTCGCACTTCAAATTCCCGGCCCAACGCCTGCAACCGTTCCCCCGGCTTCACCCAGGCGTCCACTTTCACCCCCACCAGGCCCAGGCGCTGGCCCATGTAGCCTTCCATGATTTCCGGGGTTTCGATCAAGGCCTGGTCGGCCTGGTGCGCGCGGACCACGGCACCAGTGGCCTGCTTCACCTCGGCCCCGTCCTGCATGTGGTCCCAGTGCCCATGCGTGAGCCAGAGTTCCGTCAGCTTGCAGCCTTCCTTCGCCAGCAGGGGCTGGATCCTGGCCAAGATTCCGCCCGGGGCGTCCACCAGCACGGCCTCGCCCCGGCTGGCCTCGGTCAAAAGGTACCCGATGGTCTGGATCGGACCGGAAGGCAGCACATGGATTTTCACGCCACCACCTTCGCGCAACGGGCGGTTCGCGCGCAACGCCAAAGGCGCCGGCAGGCCCCGGCTCCCCGCGCCGACGGCCGGTCTAGTCCTGTCCCGGCGGGCGGTCGAGCGCGGTCCGCACGACGAGGAACAGGCGGTCGAGCTCGTAAGGTTTGGCGAGATAGTTGACCCCGTCCTGCAGTTTCAGCTCCGTGCCCGCGGTCTCGGCATTGTAGCCGCTGGTGTAGATGACCTTCAGGCCGGGCTTCTCCTTCAGGCACTGCTCCGCGAGTTGCTGACCGCGGACGCCGTCGGGCATGACCATATCGGTGAACAGCAGGGCGACCTGTTCCTTGTGCCGGGCCCAGACCTCGAGTGCGATCCGCCCGTTGGGGGCCGTCAGCACCCGGTATCCCTGGCGCAGGAGGGCCATCAGGACCAGTTCCAGCAACGATACGTCGTCTTCGACCAGCAGGATCACCTCGTTCCGGCCGTGGCCCGGGCGGGCGTCCGGCTCCACCACCGGGTTGTCCGCGGGGCCCGAGGCCAGCCGCGGCAGGTTGACGTGGAAGGTCGTGCCTTGGCCCGGGCTGCTCTGGACGTCGATCCAGCCGTGGTGTTGCTGCACGTTGCCCAGCACCGTGGCGAGGCCGAGGCCCGTGCCGCGGCCCGCTTCCTTGGTCGTGAAGAAAGGCTCGAAGATCCGGGCCTGGATCTCGGGGTCCATGCCCGTCCCGGTGTCCGCGACGGAAAGCCGGACGAAGGGGGCGGGGCCGGGGCCGTGGAAAGCCTGCTCGGTCACCGGCGGCGCCAAGGTGACGCCGCGGGTGACAATACAAAGTTTCCCACCGTGGGGCATGGCATCCCGCGCGTTGACCGCAAGGTTGACGAGCACTTGTTCGATCATGCCGGCATCGCCCCGGAACGCCAGTGGCTCCGGCGCAAGGTCTAGTTGCAAGTCCAACTCCTCGCCCAAGATGCGGTGCAGCATCTTCGCCAGGTCCGCGACCACCACGTTCAGGTCCAGGTCGTGGGCCACAAAGACCTGGCGCCGGCTGAAGGCCAGCAGCTGGCGCGTCAGGTTGGACGCCCGGTTGGCAGCGCTCGCGATCTCCGCCAGCGACTCGGCGATCGCAGGCGTCACCTGCGGGTCATGCCGCAACAGGCTGAGATGCCCCAGGATGGCGGTCAGCAGGTTGTTGAAATCGTGGGCGATCCCGCCGGCCAGCAGGCCGATGGCCTCCATTTTCTGGGACTGGCGCAATTGGCTTTCCAGCAGCAGGCGGTCCGTGATCTCGCCGCCATAGCAATGCACCGTCCGGCTGGATTTGACGGCGAAGAACGACCACGAGAAGGTTCGTTCGCCAAAAACCTTTTCCAGGCGCAGGCATGGCGCCAGGCTGCGCAGGCACTCCTCCACCACGGCCATCGTCTGGAGCGGCAGGAGTTGCCCGAAGTTTTCCAGGTCCAACGACCTGATCAAGGCGTTGGCCGCGCTATTGGCGTAGATGACCTCGCCCGTCGGGGAAAGCTCCAGCACGGGATTGGGATTGAAGAAGGCAAAGGCCGCCTGCCGCTGCAGGGCCTGCTCGTTGGCCTGGCGTTCGGTGATGTCGCGCACCACGCTCACGATGTAATCCCGTTCCAGATGGAGCCACTTGGAACTGTATTCGATCGGGAACTCGGTTCCGTTCATCCGCCGGTGGCGGCCCTGACCCTGCATGGAACCGTTGAGGCGGATTTGCGCCACGAACCGCTGCCATCCGGCCGGCGTTACCGAACCGTCCACGTCCATGACGCTGAGCGTCAGGTAGTGCTCACGGGTGCAGCCGAGTTCGGCCGGCCCCCGGCCATTCACATCGAGATACCGGCCCGTGGCCGGATCGATGATCTCAAAGGTATCGTTGGACTGGTCCACCTGCATCCGGAAAAGTCGCAGGGATTCCACGGCTTGGTGGTGATCCTGTTGCAGCTGGGTCAGCGCCAGGGCATGCGCCACCGCGGTCCCGAGCCGCGCCAGGCGATCCTTGAGGAGGTAGTCCGTTGCACCCCGCCGCATCGCCTCGACGGCAACCTCCTCCCCGATCGTACCCGAAATGATGATGAACGGGATGTTCCGGCCGGACTGCCGGAGCAGGTGGAGGGCGCGGAAACCGTCGAATTGCGGCATCCGGTAATCGCTCAGCACGATCTCCGGTTTTTCGCGCAGCTTGATGGAAAACTCATCCGCCGTGTCCACCCGGGTCCACGTTGGGTCATAGCCCGCCAGGCGGATCTGGCGCAGGACCAGTTCCGCATCCGCTGGGCTGTCCTCCACGATCAGGACCTTCAGGGGTCTGGGCTTGCTCATGTCATTCCGCCAAAGGCGCGGGTTGGTTGAGGAGCAGCCAATAGAATCCCAGTTGGCTCACCGCCTGGGCAAAGCTCTCAAAATTGACGGGTTTGACGATGTAGCTGTTGACGCCCAGATGGTAGCTTTCAACCACGTCGCGCTGCTCCTTCGACGAGGTCAGGATGACCACGGGGATGACTCTCGTGCGGGGATCGCCCTTCAGCCGCCGCAGCACCTCAAGGCCGTCGACCTTGGGCAGCTTGAGGTCGAGCAGGATCAGCTTGGGTCCATTCGACAATTGCCGGCCCTGGTGCGCTCCCACGCCAAAGACAAATTCGAGGGCCTCGGCGCCATCGCGGGCCACCTGGATGTGGTTGCTGACCTTGGCCAGGGTCAGGGCCCGGAGGGCCAGTTCCAAGTCCTGGGGATTGTCCTCCACTAGCAAGATTTCAACGACTTGGTTAGCGTTCATGGATTGGCGGTCCCGCACAGGGTGAAATAAAAAGTGGCGCCTTGGTTCTCCGCGGCCTCGGCCCAGATCCTGCCGCCATGCCGGTGGATGATCCGTTGCACGACGGCCAGGCCGACGCCGGTGCCCTCGTAGTCCTCCTGGCGGTGCAACCGCTGGAAGACCCCAAACAGCTTGTGAGCATACTGCATCTCAAAGCCCGCCCCGTTGTCGCGGACGAAATATACTGTCTGACCGCCCTCGGCGCGGCTGCCGACCTCCACCCTGGGCTGGGCACATTTGCTGGTGTATTTCACCGCGTTGGAAAGCAGGTTGATCCAGACCTGCTGGAGCAGCTTCCCGTCGCCCTGCGCCGGTGGCAGATCCTCGGTCTGCAGCGCCACCTTCGGCTCTCCCAGTTCCACCCAGGCGGCTCGGACCAAGGCCGCCATCGGCACCTGCTGCCGGCTCAATTCCTGGCGGCCGAGGCGGGAGAAGGTCAACAGGTCGTCAATCAGTTCTCCCATCCGCTGGGCGCTGGCGCGGATGACCTGCAGCTGCCGCCGGCCCTCCGCCGGCAGTTGCGGGCCGAAGTCCTCCAGGACCGCCTGGGAAAAACCATCGACGGCACGCAACGGCGCCCGCAGGTCATGGGAAACAGAATAGGAAAACGCCTCGAGTTCCCGGTTGGCGCCCTCGAGCTGCCGGGTGCGATCCTGGACCCGTTGCTCGAGTTCGGCGTTGAGCCGCCGGACATTTTCCTCGGCCTCCTTCAAGGCCTGGACGTCGGTGTTGGTGCCGAACCAGCGCACGACCTGCCCATCGGAATCCCGGACCGGCTCAACGCGTGTGAGGAACACCCGGTATTTGCCGTCCGCCCCGCGCAACGGGAATTCCATGTCCAGCGGAGTGCCCGTGGCCAGGCAATGCTGCCACCGGGTGATGACAGCGGGCAACACAGCCGGATCATGCTGGGCCTGCCACCCGCTTTTCTCCATTTGCTCCGGCGTCGTGCCGGTGTACTCGTGCCAGCGGCGGTTGTACCAGAAGATATGCCCGTCCTCGCGGGCGATCCAGGCCAGCTGGGGAATGGAATTCGCCATGGTGCGGAACTGCTGCTCACTCTCCAGCACGATCGCCTCCATCCGGCGCCGGACGGTGGTGTCGAGGTTGGTGCCAACCACCCATTCCACCGCGCCCTGGGCGTTGACCCGAACCGTGGCCACCGCCTGGACATGTCGCCACTCCCCGTCGTCGGCGCGGCGGAGCCGGAAATCAAACACGGCGCGTGACGCGGCCCGGATCGTGTCCTGCAGCAGGTTTTCCAGGCCATGCAACTGGTCGGGCCATACCGCATCGCGCCAGGCCTCATAGGGCACGATGCCGTCCGGCGTGGGAGCCTTGCCGTAGATCCGAAACATCTGGGCATCCCAGCGGACCTGGTTGGACGCGAGGTTCCATTCCCAGATTCCGACTCCGGTCGCCTCGGTCGCCAGGCGCATCCGCTCCTCGCTTTCGCGCAGGTTGGTCTCCACCCGCTTCCGCTCCGAAATATCCCGGGCGATCTTCGAGGCGCCGATGATGGCGCCGCTGGCATCCCTGATGGCGGAAGTCGTGAGGGAGATTTGCACCAAGCTGCCATCCTTGCGAACCCGGCAGGTGTCCAGGTGCCGGACGCTGTCCCCGGCCCGGACCCGGGCCAGGATCTCGTCCTCCTCGTGGCGGCGCTCCCCTGGAATCAAGCGCAGGATGGACTGCCCCACCATCTCGGCGGCGGTGTAGCCAAAGATCTGTTCGGCGCCGGTGTTCCAGCTGGTGATGGTGCCGTCGAGATCCTTGCCGATGATGGCATCGTCCGAATAGGTCACGATGGCGGCCAGGCGCGCGGCCATCACCTCGGTGCGCTTGAGCGCGGTGATGTCGCGCATCACGCTCACCACGCAGGCCTCCTCGTTGAAGGTGATCAGGCGCGAGGAAAGACTGAAATCCACCAGGCGCCCGTCGGCCAGGCGGAGGACGGTCTCGTAGTTGAGGCACTCCCCCTTGCCCTCCAAGGTGCGCATGAATTCAGCCCGTTCGGCCTCATCTTTCCAGATGACATAGTCCCGGCTGGGCCGGCCGACGATTTCGTCAGCCTTCTGTCCCAACAGCGCACAAAGGGCGTCGTTGGCCCGGATGACGGTTCGGTCCGAAAGCCTCAGGATGACGACGCAATCGGGGCTCATCCGAAAGGCCTTGGCGAAAAGCTCCTCGCTCTGGCGAAAGGATTCCTCGGCCCGCTTTCGGGCGGTGATGTCAGCCCGGATTGCAACATACTGGTACGGTTTCCCCTCGGCGTTGAGCGTGGGCACGATGGTGGTGTCGACCCAGTAGATGGAACCATCCTTGGCCCGGTTCTTGATTTCCCCCTTCCAGACCAGCCCGCGGGCCAGGGTGAGCCACAAGCCGCGAAAAAACTCCCTGGGGTGGTGCCCCGAGTTGATGATCCGATGATCCTGCCCGATCAGCTCTTCGCGGGAATAGTGCGAGATCGCGCAGAACTTGTCGTTGGCGTAGGTGATTTTCCCCTCGAGATCAGTGATCGCAACAATGGCATGCTCATCGAGGGCGTTCTTCAAATCGACCAACTCCCTCAGCGGGAGGTTGGCATGCTTGGTGGCGATCATGGAATGGATATTCGGGTGCGAATTCGTGTGCCCCGCCGCACGCATGGTTGCCAGGCGATGGCGGCAGGTCACAGCAGACGATGGAAAAGGGAATGGTGCAGCGCTGGCCCGCTGCCATTTTGCATCAGGCGTGGGCGAATAGGAGTGGGATCATGAGGCAAACTTCGGGGCCTCGGAGACGGAACTGTCCGTCAACGTCCATTTGAATTTCATCTGGGAGGTGACCTTGGCAAAATTGTCGAAATTGACCGGCTTGCTGATGTAGTGGGCCACTCCCAGTTGTCGGCATAGAAGCATGGACTTTTCGTCGCGCAGCGTGGTCAGAACCACCACGGAGATATCCTTGGTTTCCGGGTGGGCCTTCATTTCCCGCAGGACCTCAAGCCCGGAAACCTTGGGCAGCATGAGGTCGAGCAGGACCAATTGCGGTTGGCCGCCGGATCGACCGGCATACTGACCCGCGCGGAAAAGATAGTCCATGGCTTCCCCGCCGTCCCGGACGACATCAATTCTATTGGTGAACTTGCTTTTCCGGAAGGCCCGGAGGGTCAATTCGACATCCTGGGGATCGTCCTCCACCAGCAAAAGATCGACCGTGCTCCGGGGAAATTGGGTCAACTCCATCAACACCTCGCCTTCGGTTGATTCTGACAAAAGTGACATGACCGGCACCCCGATCGCCAGGGCAAGATTGGACAAACTGCGCAGGGAAATATTGCGCACCCCCCGTTCGATATCCGCCAGATAGGATCGATGCATTTTCGCCCGCCAGGCCAGCTCTTCCTGCGTAATTCCCAATAACAACCGATTCTTACGCACTTCATTTGCCAAGCCTATTTGCAGAGAGGTCTTGGGCCTGGGCGTTTTTATTTTTTTGGGCACTTGCATGGTAATGATAACACGGGACTCAATACACTATGAGTGACATTCGCGCCTGGTCGGCCAAGCCAGTACCCCGGCGAAACCGTCAAATCATCGCGATTGTGCGTTGGGACTCGCTGGCCGATCGACCTGGCCCTGGTCAGTCGTGCGGCGAAGGATGGGGTTGGCTGGATTCATACGGGTGAGGTGTCACCAACTGGAAAATCCGGCGGTGAAACCAACACCTTAATCGGCGTGGTTCGATCGTAAGAAAAGGAAGCTGCCGGCTAACGTAGCCCTGAGACTGCCGGACCACAATAGAACATTCACCCCATTTGCCAC
>Ga0302321_100005593_pt1 | contig 11014 bp, 7 predicted proteins | sample Fen_T0_1_FD_202505 | JGI IMG/M metagenome (GOLD analysis project Ga0302321, IMG submission 202505) | Peat permafrost microbial communities from Stordalen Mire near Abisko, Sweden - Fen_T0_1 | ecosystem: Environmental > Terrestrial > Soil > Wetlands > Permafrost | place: Sweden: Abisko...
AGATGAAGCTCATCTCATTTTCAATCAGGCAAGTAAAGCACTACTTGACCAGATTGAAAACATCGTTAAATTAATTCGTTCCAAAGGTGTCGGGATATATTTTGTGACACAAAACCCAACAGATGTCCCTGAAGGAGTTTTGGCCCAGCTCGGACTTAAGGTTCAGCACGCACTCAGAGCCTTTACAGCTGTTGACAGGAAAGCAATTAAGCTTACAGCTGAAAACTATCCCGTTTCAGAATATTATAAAACCGATGAAACAATAACAAGCCTTGGTATAGGTGAAGCTCTTGTTACGGCTCTGAGTGAAAATGGTATTCCAACTCCGCTGGCGGCAACTATGCTGAGAGCTCCTGAAAGCAGGATGGACATACTGACTACGGCTGAAATTGCATCAATCAACAGAGCCTCGGATCTTGTCCAGAAATATATTCAGTCGATCGATCGTGAAAGTGCTTATGAAATACTGAGCAGAAAAATATCTGATAGTCAAAGTGTTGCTGCTGAAACGGCTGCAAACAATGGAAGAGTGACGCAGGGAGATTCAGGATCAGGGTCCCCTTCAAGATCTTCTGCAGGAAGAAACAGTAATTCTCTTGAGAAAGATGTGGTGAAAGTTCTGACCAGCGCCACATTTATCAGAGGTGTATTCGGAATACTTAAAAAGGTAATGTAGATTATATCATCTTTTCACCTTTACACTGTCGACCAGATATGGTGAGTCACCGTGCCAGAACAAAGGTGCATTTTTCTGTCTGTAATGCACAATAACCGATTGTCCCTGCAGAGTGTCAAATTGCCTGATAATAGATTTATTTACCACGCTGAAAAGAAATTTATCTGAAGCAATGGCTACATCCCTGGTGGAAGAGACACTGCTAAGTATCATTTCTCCTTCATAGGTTTTGAAAATGGCGCCTTTATGAGAGAATTTCTGCAATAACCCTGCCCGGTAACCTTCACTATAGGTATAGAAATATTTCACATAGATAATGGAAATCACAATAAGCACGATGACAGCTATGATCCATCTTAAAATTTTCTTAGCCGCATAAACAAACCCTGCTTTTACAGGAGGTTTCGGGGATGTTTCAATTTGACTCATAATGAGGGGTTTTTATGGTTTAAGATATTATTCGCCGGGTAATGTAATTTTAATCATGTTTTTTTGATAATGCAACAATATCTTTCACTTCCAGTACTGATTTTTCATAACCGTAAATTACTGAATTTATCATTGCAATTCCAACCTCTTTTAATGTTGAAACAAATGAAGGAAATAATGCTCTCAGAGGAGAGTAAAGGAACCGGAATGCAGAATAATAACCCGGTACATTTTTGGCACCTTTTGCTGCCAGCATAAATCCGGGACGAAATGCAAATACCCTTTTAAATGGAAGCTTCATCAGATCGTTTTCTGTTTTACCTTTTACCCTTGCCCAATTCAGTCGCCCTTTTTCAGTACTGTCTGTGCCTGCACCTGAGATATAGCAAAAAGTCATCTCCGGATTTTGCTCTGATAAGATCGCGGCCATATGCATTGTAAGGGTATATGTCATCGAATAATATACATCTTCTTTCATACCAACTGACGAAACACCAAGACAGAAAAAACAAGCATTGTAGCCAACCAGCTTCTCAGAAACCTGAGAAAGATCAAGGAAATCAGCATGAAGGATTTCAGTTAGTTTAGGATGAGTTACTCCACAGGATCTTCTGTTGATAACCAGTACCTTTTCAACGTCAGGATGGATGAGTGCTTCCATCAGAACTCCTTCACCGACCATTCCGGTGGTACCTGTAATGATTGCATTTATTTTCATCTTACAATATTATTAAATCCAACAAATTACCAATCAAATTATAAGATAAGATTCATAGATGCCTTAAAAGTAAGCCATCTATTTTACCACAAAGGTACACAAAGTCCCGATAGTTATCGGGATCACTAAGGGTCACGAAGGAGGTTACCTTTTCTTTTCCGGTTTGCATTATTGCCTTCTCTTTGCGTACTTTGCTGAAAACCTCAGATTTGTTAATACTTAACTCCTTGAAAACAACTATAAATAAATCACAGACTTTACTTGAATTCCTCATTGAACAGCATCCCGATTCTCCAAGGACGAGGATAAAAAAACTGCTGCAGAGTGGAACTGTCAAGGTGAATAATAAATCAGTCACCCTGCATTCTTATGCGCTTAAGCCAGGGGATATGGTTGATTTTAGCGGGAAAGTTGGAATAGCTATGAAGGCGAGTCTCCCTTTTCCTGTTCTGTATGAAGACCATCATGTCATAGTCATTGACAAACCTGCAGGAATTAATACTTCCAGTGTCGATGGGAGTTCAAGTATCCAATGGATTATTTCAGAGTTTTTGAAGAACATGAGCAAGGGAATAATCAGAACTTATGTCGTGCACCGACTCGATAAAGAGGTCTCGGGTGTTTTGCTACTGGCCAAATCAGAGGCTGCTATGGATATTATAAAAGATAAATGGGAGGAAACTGAAAAGCATTATTTTGCCCTGGTTGAAGGGATTCCGGAAAATGCTGAAGGGACGATTAAAAGCTGGCTGAAAGAGGATAATGTGATGAAAATGCATTCGGTGAGTGAATCCCATGATGCAAAACTTGCGATTACACACTATAAAACTATTAGAAATATAAATAATTATACTCTCCTCGATATAATGACCGAAACCGGACGTAAAAACCAGATAAGAGTTCATCTCTCAGATATTGGATGTCCAATAGTCGGCGATCGCAAATATGGAGCAGCAACTGATTTTGTACGTCGTGTCAGGCTTCATGCCTGCTCTCTCACTTTCCCGCATCCTGTAACCGGAGAAATGATTAATGTAGAATCACCAATGCCTGATGGTTTTTTGTCATTTAAGGCGAAGGATGAGAAATACAAGTAAACTTATTTAGATTTTTTGTACCTGTCAAGGTACGAATACAATCCTGTAAAACTTAGATTCAAGCGGACCTATATTTTGAGATGGATTTGAAACCGGTTTCCCGGTTACATCGACTTCTATTGCTGATAAACCCTTCCCATTCAGACCGTTTGTCAGATTCAGAGAAATACTCTTTCCATCGGTTTCACGTAAATGAAGAATACAGCTTTTCCCATCTGTAGCCGGTTCTGCTGTTATGAGTATAATGTTTGAAGGCCAGCCGGTTATAAATGAGCCTTCCCAATTATTATCACCAGTCCCCGAACCGGGAAGAATCCTTGTTAAATAGGGAATACGGCATCCCCAGCCGAATTTGGTGGCGAAACCGTTTGAAACATCGGAAGAGGTGGTAAGATAGTATGTCCAGCTATGTCCTCCACGTTGGTCGGCGTTAAAATTAGTTACCCAATAGTTATTCATAGGCCATGAAAAGAGATTGGTGCTTTGAGGCATTGCTCCTGCAATATACCTGCCGGTGTTGATTGCGCCAAACTGCATAAGAGGCATTTCCGGACAACCCATTACCATTTGAGTTCCTTCATTCCTGATTGAAGTGAAATCCTGAACTGTGTACCAATCGTTTGAAGAACCCTTTATCTGATCCTTACCCGTCTCAATAACGCCACCCTGAACTTCTGTATAATGCTTCCCGTCTTTTATATTGAAGGGGAATGCAATATAGAAACTCTCGGGAGAGACTGTGTTCTTTTTTATTATTGAATATGCCAGATCGATACGTTTCTCAGTATTATATAATCTGATTTCAACCATAAATCCTTTTGGCTTTTCGGAAGTTGAAGATTCACCATAAAATTTAATACTGTTCCATATTTCGCCTTTTGTCATGGAATCGAACCACACAGTATCAAGTGGTGATCGTTTGAAATCATCGAGTTTCCTGCTCTCCATCTGCGATCTGTTCCCTAGTTGTTCGAGGATAAATTCACCCATTTTATATTCACTTTTCGGATCTATAAGTTCAAGTGAAAGCTCTTTATCGAACAACGATGCTATGGTTCCTTTTGACGCATCGGCAACAACTTTGTACCACCTGTTTTCCAGCACTTTAGTATCTGCTTTATCTGCTGGAGCAGGAGTATCATCTAAAGCTTTGATAATATACTTTTTATATCCAAAAGCCGGTATATCCTTCAGCCATACTGCCCATTCCGTAACATCGGAGCGGTGCAAGACCGGCTGGACTGCAAGTCTGTTGCCGTCGTGGTCAAATATTCCAGCCGTTTTACCTCTTGGCACGATCTGGTGATCAATATATACTGTTGTCAGTCCCGATCTATTCCAGTTAAGGGTATTAAATACTATTAATGATGGTTGAGGCTCGCGGCTGAATTTACTTTGAAGAAGTCCCAAAGCTTCTTCTCCTATGAAAGCACTCCGTCGGTTGGCTTCCCATGCATACGATTCTTTAAGGGCACGCTGCTCCATTGTTGACTGACTAAGAGGTTCCCTGACACTCTCAGAGTATCCCAAAGTATGTTCAGTGTAAAATAGTAATGCATTGTCTGCGAGGTCTATACTCTTATTTATCTCATCAGGCAGTTTAACACCCTCAATTGATGCCATAGAGAGGCCTGCTTCATTTGCGGTAAGCGATGATGATGCCAGCCGGGTTGTTGCAGTTTCCCTGGCTGAGGCTCCAAAACCGTCAGTCCACCAATCGGGCCATGCACCTCTTATTACAGGAAATTCACTGGCATGGTCTTTTTCCATATCGGAGAAAAATGTTTCTGCGGTAGATGTAGAGAGTTGCGGCCATACGAAAATGTCATTCCATTTTTTAATAAGATCACTGGCTATAGTTGAAGGTGGCGAATTATCTGTCAGGTATCCCGAATGCTGAATTGCCATCTCGTTAAAAGGATATTTTTTTGCATCAAGGCTGATCAGATAGTTAAGAAGATTATTTTTAAACCTGTCAATATCTCCATACTGCATTTCCAATACTGTGTTACCGGTCATATAATGTTCGGCCCTGAAAGTCAGAAGCCGTTTCCCGGAAGGAGATTCCCACCAGAACATAGTCGGCTTATCAAAGCAGATCAGTGCACGATGGCCATGCGTCCCCATATTCAGGTATTTGATCCCTATCTGGTTAAAGTAATCATTAAGACACCATCCTATCCCGTTCACATCGTCCTGCATTGCAAGAGTTACAGGGATGCCCTTTTCTTTGATCCTGCCCACAGCAGCAAGAGAGGCAGCAAGAATCTTTTCGTCAGGTATCTCATCGAAATTGAAATACATTCCTGTAACTTCTATTCTTCCCTCTTTGATACGTTTTATAAGTCGTTCTATCTGGCTTGCAGGTCTGCACTTAAGGTACTCGTCGACAGGCCATGCCGCTTCGCATGTCCAGCGGAACTTGGCATTATCGGGATAGCTGTCGGTAGCATCACAATAATCAAGTGCATAATCTATATACCTTAAGTGTTCTGCAAGGATTTCAGTTTGTGAACGTGTATAACCAATATCAGTGTGAGTGTGCTGAATGAATTTTATATTCCATTTTTTTACAGGATCAAGCGTTATAGTATTCCTTAATATAATATGACCAACAACCAGTTTCAGATCAATTAGAGTTGGTTTTGAAACCGGAGGTAATCCAAGATTGATTGCGTTATATCCAAATTTAAGATTTGTTGATTCAATCAGTTTTCCATCAGCGTATATTTTTGCTTCTGAGTCTGCCCCGAAGTAAAAAACAGCTGCTTCGACCAGTTGCATCTCCTGGGATCCTTTCTTTATTATTGCCGGGAAAGGATTCAATGTTACCCCCGTTCTAACAGCCTTCTTAAATGTCATATACCATGACGTAAGATTTGAATTGCTGCCAGTGACTTTTATTCTTAACGACTTGCCTGCTGCCAACCTGTCGGAGGCAATTCTTAAAATCATATAACCATGATTATCACCATGCTGATCGACCATAATTGAATTGAAACTTAATATGGAGCGATCATCACCCTTGATATCCCAGGAAGGCACACCGTCAGTATAAAATGAAAATTCATTTTTCCCATCAACCGAAAGATCCATGCGTGCTTTTCCCGGACTGGATCCCAGAGCGGCAACCCATATAAATGTTGCATACATTTTGTCAATTTTTGCAGGGACCTGTTCTGTTTCCCATTCAATAAAATCTTTGCCGCTGGTAGCTCTCAGGAGCATACTTTCCCGTAAACCAGGTATGCAGGATTGATAATCATAATCGAGGCCTGCAACTTTTTTTGAATAACCATTAATAAGATAATCATCTGTAGTAAGGAAAGACTGGGCATTAAGACATCCCAGCATCGTCAACATTCCAAGAAAGATCATGGCAATTCGTTTCATCTGAATTCTGTATATAAAAAAAGTTAAATCCTTTAACCGCAAAGTTCGCAAAGTTTTTGTGCAAAGTTCGCAAAGAGTTTGACTTTATGGTTCACCTCGCCGGAGGAGAATTATCTGAAATTCATTTCACAAATGCTTTAATAACAATAGCCTCTTTTTCTGAGAGATTTATTATTTTGTAGCTTAAAGCAGCAGCAGAAATAACAAAAGTTTCGGCATAACTGAATTTCTGAGAAATCCCATTTGCAGTTTCGACGAATATGCTCGTTCCTTCAACAAGACTTAATACATGGAATCTACCTCCAGTTGTGATCTCAATGGTCTCCTTAAAATGGTATCTGTGAATATCATATAAATGAGTTTCATGAGTAGGTAAATGGTAAAGCTTCCAGTCCTTCCCTTCATTAATCAGGTCCGGCTTAGATATTAATTTTTCCTGAACATAATTGCCCTTCCGGTCGAAAAAGAGGTTATCCATTCCTCTCAAAATATTAAGAGGTCTTGGTTTTCCATCGAGATCCAACCGAACCCAGTCATACATTTTAAAGGTAAAGATATATGGATTGGAGCTTATTTCAAGGACAAGATTATTTTTGCCTGATCCGTGTATTGTGCCATAAGGAATCAGGAACAGATCATGCTTTGATACCTTATGTTTCTGAACAAACTTTTCTATGTTAACGGGATTTGAATTGTTGATGCTTTCTTCAAGTTCAATCTTGAATTCTGAAGGAACTATATCTTCCTGAAACCCAAGATATACAGATGCATTATCTTTAGTATCGAGAATATAATAGGTTTCTTCCTGTGTAAAGTTTTCTCCGAAATGTTTTTTCATATACTCCGGACGAGGATGACATTGCAGAGACAGATTGCCTCCGTCAAATGTATCGAGGAAATCAAAACGGATCGGGAAGTCGGTATCAAAACGGTTGTGGCAGTCGCCAAGAACTGATTCTGATTCCTGATACATCAGCCAGTCGAATGAAACTTCTAGGAGCTTTCCGGAACTTTCAAAAAGCAAGCCATTTTCAGGAGTAATCAGTTCAAAAGACCATGCATAATTGCGTGCATTTTTATTCAGACCTTTTATTTGATTCCTGATCCATGTCCCTCCCCAAACTCCCGGTTCAAACCATGGCTTTACCCTGAATACGTTGTGACTCATTACCGACAGGGAGTGCCTCAGGAGCTCACCAGACATCCAGGAAGGGTATTCGGGTCTCTGAGTATCGATTATCAGATCAACCTTGCTTAAAATGCTTCTTTTGTGCCTATTAAGAACAATCCAGTCGATAAAGTAGAACCGTTTGTACATCTTTTTTGAATCAGCTGGTTTTGTTGTCCCAAGGTTTGAAATACTTCCGGCACGTGATCTGAATTGAATTTCATTTTTTGGAAGATCGAGGTATAGGAGTAGTCCTTTCCATCCTGTCAGAGATGCTCCTGCTCCTATAATTAAATTTATGTCAGCTTCAGGATCGGGTTTCAATTCTTTGAGCAGATGGAGGTCATAAAAATCCTCAAGTTGAAGGGAAGTTCGTTTTCCGAATATTGGATCATCACCTCCCATGAAAGGGGAAACTATTTCTTCGATTATATCAGGGTGTTTCAGAAAATCGGAGGCATTTAGCCAGGAAGTTTTTAACACTCTTTTCTTCAGAAATTCATCCAGTTTTTCACGAAACTGATCATAGAAAACACCGACATATCCATCAAGAATGACAACTCTGTGCTCCGATATAGCTTCTGCAAGTGAGCCAAATCCAGAGTAAATCTGATTATCCCCAAGTTTAAATGATGGATAGATGTCATATTTTTCGTCAATGTGACCAGATTTTAATTCAGGAAGAAGATATTGATCTGTTTTTCTGAAGAATTTCATTCCAATAATTGATTTTTAATATTTCGGTGCGCTGCACCTTATTACATCGTGGCTGACATTTTGCTACAAATATTACGGTGCTACGCACCTGAAATTTCGTATTTTCTAAATGTTAATAAATACTTCAATGCTCTTCAACCTTCTGTAAAATCCTCAGCGGCAGAGCCGCGAAACCTGTCTGCCGGCAGGCAGGTATTTGTAGCCAGATATATGAAGAATGTAACATAAGGTGCAGAGCCGAAATATTAGAATCTATCTTCGAACATCGTCTAACTAAAAACAAATAATCATGTCAGATAAATTATTGACTATTCCTTTTTATTACAGCTACAAATCCACCGTCTTTAGCCATGGCGACTTTTAATGTGCCAGGTGATTTAATTTTGAGTGTGGTTTTTTTCAACTCCTTCGGATCCTTGTCTGATTTTTTTGTGTCGCTCCATGTCTCAGTTTCATAATTTCCGGCAGGCAAGAAACCGAGATTCAGTTCTACTGTTTTTCCAACACTGTTATTCATAACTCCTATATACCATTTTTCTCCGCTTAGTTTTGCAATAGCCACATAATTGCCGGGGTAACCTCCAATGAATTTTATATCATCCCAGGTTGTGGGGACTATTTTAAGAAAATCAGATCCGGGCTGATTAAGAATATTGTCGGGATGGTCACATACTACTGTCAGCGGGCTTTCGTAAATCACAAATTTCGATAACTCTGCAGCACGTGTGTTCCAGACAACTGCCGGTGTCTGGTTCTTGTATTGTTCCTTTGTTACATTCAGGAAAGCGCCCGGAGTATAATCCATCTGTCCGGCGAGCATACGCGTGAAAGCAAGCTTGACATTATGTTCCGGGCTCATTTTATCCGAGAACTTATAATACTCATTGCCCATTACACCTTCACGTGTGATCATATTCGGCCATGTACGGATTATTCCATCGGGTTTGTAAGCACCATGAAAATCCACCATAAGATGATTTTCAGCTGCGCACTTTATTATATCGTGATACCAGTTGACCATCTGCTGGTCATCACGATCCATGAAATCGATTTTGATTCCGGCTACTCCCCACTTTTCGTATAGCGGAAATGCAGTTTTGTAAGCTGAGTTCCGGTTGACATCACTCGAATACAACCACACAATTATTTTAACATTCTTCGTTCCGGCATATTCAATTATCTCCGGCATGTTTATCTGAGGTGCCCATTTGGTAATATCTGCTTCCGCAGAATTGAATTTTCCATACCACTGCCAGTCAACCAGCATATAGGGCCAGCCCATTTCGGAAGCCAGGTCGATGTACTGTTTTATCACCGGCATCTCCATTTTCACCTCTCCGCTCCACCAGTGATCCCAGGCACTCATTCCGGGTTTAATCCATGAAGGATCTTTAATAACACACGGATCGTTGAGATTTTGAATGATCTCCGATTCAATAAGAGATCCCGGAGTTTCTCCTATCATGAGAACACGCCATGGAGTGTAAACCTCATCATAAAAACGCACCTTTACACCTGTTTCAGGCTCTCCAGGAACAGGAACAAGTTTAGTTGTCAGCTGGTTTGGATTTCCGTTTGTACCAATATAAAATGCGGCATAATTCTCAATTCTAGCTTCAGTTATTGCAACCCAGCAGTTATTACCATATTCCATGAGCATTGGCATCCCCGCAATGGACTTCTCATTCAGATAGCTAAGAGGATGTTCCATAAATTCTGCTTCATTCGAAGAGGAGTATCCTCCATATTGGACAATCCAGGCTTTCGGATCACCCGGGATGCTGAATGTTGTAAGTTCTTTTGTAATTTGTCTGTCGCCGACCTTTCCACTTCTTAAAAGTTTGTAGCGAAAAGCTGCACCGTCATTGTACGCCCTTAAAAAAAAATCCATTTGCCTCATAGATCCGGATTTTTCTTTCAGTGTCAGTTGAAGCTCATTATAGCTGTTTATAATTTCTGCGTGCTTGGATTTCACAACTGGAATCCAGGTCTCATTGAATTCTTTTACTGACTGATTTACAACGGAAAAATCACCAGTCATCGGAAGTTCATCTTTAAGTTCAAATCCAAGTTGAGAAGGATTAATTATGATTCTGCCATTGAATGAAACTGAATATATCAGTTTGTCGTAGTTGGTTATGGTAACCTCAATTTTATTATCAGGAGACTTGACTTTTATAACCTGTGAATTTGCTAATACACTGCAAAAGATCAGAAGCAGCAGGATTGATTTTTTCATAGTAAATATTTGATTCATTATAGCTCTTTTTTATTTGTAATGATCGGAAATATATTCCATTACTATTGATTTGAGAATATTTGCAAATTTAACATTGGGAATTTCCTTTTTTGAAAAGTATTGTGGCCTGACTCCCTCCAACAGGGTAACTTTCTCAATTGGCAGATTTATTTTTCCGGAATAGATATACTTAATATTCTCATAAGCGTCGCCTGTAAGACATTCATACTTTTTATAAAATGTATACTCCTTCAGGTCCAGATCCAATTCTTCTTTAAATTCACGTACAAGAGCTTCTTCAGGGGTTTCCCCTTCTTCAACATGTCCACCGATCAGATCCCAATGATCGGGAAAAGGGATGCCCGGTTTATTATCGCGCAGATAGAGCAGAAACTCACCCTTTTTATTCTCTAGTATAATTGCTGCAATTTCCTTCATAATAAGTAAAAATATAAAAGCCCTTTGTGAACCTTAGCGAAACCCTTAGTGTGCCTTTGTGGTAAAAGCTATTTTTTTGAAACACAATGGATCACAAAGGAAAACACAAAGTAACACAAAGGAAAACCAATTTGAAAAA
>Ga0302321_100005594_pt1 | contig 11013 bp, 9 predicted proteins | sample Fen_T0_1_FD_202505 | JGI IMG/M metagenome (GOLD analysis project Ga0302321, IMG submission 202505) | Peat permafrost microbial communities from Stordalen Mire near Abisko, Sweden - Fen_T0_1 | ecosystem: Environmental > Terrestrial > Soil > Wetlands > Permafrost | place: Sweden: Abisko...
AGCTTCGCACGCCGCAGCGCCAGGCGCACCCGGGCAAGAAATCCACCTCTTGTGTTTTGGAGTGTTCTCTCTGAGGGCACGGGCGAAATCGTAACACTTCTCGCCGCCCGGAAAAGATCGGCGATTCAACTAGTCACAACGAGGATATTTCCAGCACCGCGCTGACGCTGATACCGGGAGCGGTTGGCGAGTGGCGAGGATCGAGACCCGTCGGTCTGCCCCAACAGGCGATGCGCGACCGCCCAGGCACGTTCGATTCTTCGTCGCGCTATCATCACTCTATGGAGATGAAAGCCCTGCCGAAGATCGAGCTGCACCTGCATTTGGACTGCTCGCTCAGTTACCAAGCAGTGTCGGCGCTCGCTCCACACGTGACGCGAATCGAGTATGAGCGAGATTACACGGCGCCGCAAAAGTGTACGAACCTGGCCGATTTCCTGAGTCGGGCGCCCAAGGGCTTTCAACTTATGCAGAGCGAAAGTTCGCTTCGGCTGGTCACCGAAGACTTGTTTGCGCAGCTGGCTGAAGATGCCGTCATCTACGCCGAGATTCGCTTCGCTCCACTGCTTCACACGGAGCAGGGCCTGGCGGCCGAGCGCGTGGTCGAAATTGTGGATGCTGCTACTGAACAACTGACTCGCAGCTTCGGTGTCGAAGCTCGCCTTATACTTTGTACTCTGCGCCACTTCACCGAATCGCAGAGCATGGAGACCGCGCGACTGGTCGAGAAATTTAAGCGCAGCCATGTGGTTGCGCTCGACCTCGCCGCAGATGAAGCTGGGTTCCCTCTCGATGCTCATCTCAGCGCCTACCGCTATGCCCGCGAGCACGGGCTGTTTCGGACTGCACATGCCGGGGAGGCCAGAGGGCCAGAGAGCGTTTGGGAGACCCTGCAGCTGTTGCAGCCCACTCGAATCGGCCACGGTACACGCAGCATCGAAGACCCCGAACTCGTAGAACATCTGAAGCGTGAGCGCATTCACTTGGAAATCTGTCCGTCTGCCAACGTGCAGATCATCCCTTCCATAACTGCGTGGGAGGATCATCCCGTTGATCGGCTCTACCGCGCAGGCGTCGCACTGAACATCAACACCGACAGCCGAATGCTGACTCCAGTTACCCTCACCGGCGAGTATGAGGGCCTCGCCCGCACTTTCGGTTGGGGACCGGATGAACTTCTGCGAACCAACCTTATGGCAGTCGAAGCGGCTTTCCTTGACGAATCAAGCAAGCAGCGCATGAGGGACAAGCTGGAACAGAGCTACGCTGTTGTCGCGTCCGCATAAGGTCTTAGCGAGTACCCACTGCGACCTTCCAGAACTACACTGCCCGAAGTATCTACGCGACAAGCATCCAAATGAAATGTAGCGACGTTTGGTCGCGGACTACTTGCCAACTCGGGGTAGATAACTCTAATTCGTCTAGTGTTCCGTTTTGATGGGCTTTGGACCATCTACCCGGACGCGCCGAAATCGCTGCTCCGCTGCGTTCCAGTCGTAATAAAGGGTGCGAGTTTGCGATGGACAACAATGCGGGTCATTCAATCCCCAAATGGGTTGTCGGATGACGATCTGATCGCCGGAGCCTATCTCGAAATTCGGTCCATACTCTGCGCTGAATTGAAAAGCTTGCTGCACCGCACCGTTGCGGCACACGAAGCCGAGCACATAGGAATGCGCCCCCGGCCCCTGTAAATGCTCCCACGTTACAACGAAGAATCGCACTGCGGGACCTGAGGGCGGAGTCACCAAAGAATCCTGGGAAATTGTAGCTCGGCCTTCAGGAGTCCCGGCCTTGCGCTGGGCTTCATCCAAAAAGTCCTCACTCACCCCATTCTTTAAGTGGAAAATTTCAGCACTCCAGGGGGCGTTGAACAGACCCGTCAGTTCGTTCTCATCAGTGGGACTCGTGCGGATGATCGTGTTATGGAAATCTACGGTACGGATATCCCGGCAAGGCTGCGCCTGACTAAAGACCGAGGAGAGCAAGACAATCAGGACAACCCGCGTCCATATGAGATTACGAGTTGCTGACGATAACAGGCGGTTTCGCTGCCGCTGCGCCATCCAAGAAGCCCTCCAAAAACAATTATAACGACCATTATAACTACAGCTATTTGAGGAACCCTTTACTCTCGCCCCGCCGCCCTTCGAAGACGATCCCTTACCGCCTCCCACTCCGGCAGATTCGGCGGAGTCTCCACCGCAATCCAGGCGAAGCCTCTAAAATCAAGCAAATGCAGCACTTCGTACAACTTGGCAGCATACTTCGCAGGGTCGCCAGGCATCGCCACCACCTCGACTGGTTCGCCGTCAGCGGCTCCCGAAAGCTGCAAATAAACGCCTCTGCCTGCCCTCATAGCTTTACCATTTTCAACCAGATACAGCGGAGTTCGTGGGCTGTAATGGCGCCGGTGCATCCCCGGTGAAGCATGCGCTTCACCTTCCGTTTGTTCTGGAGCGCGGGCAACCGGGCCAATTACAGCTTCGATTTCCGCCCGCGAAACCCCTCCCGGCCGTAGCAGAGTCGGTCCGCCTTCCGCCAGCGTAAGTACTGTCGATTCAATACCAACCGAACAGGGTCCCCCGTCCAGAATGTAATCCAACCGGTCACCCAGGCTGCGGCGCACGTGCTCGGCCGTTGTGGGCGAAATCTCTGTAAACCGGTTGGCGCTAGGCGCGGCGATCGGCACCTCTGCCGTCCTAACTAGTTCCAATGCAACAGGATGCGCCGGCATCCGCACGCCCGCCGTGGGCAATCCCGCGGTCACCAAGTCGGGTACGGCAGCAGTCTTGGGCAGCACCAGCGTTAGTGGCCCCGGCCAGAATTTCTCAGCCAGCTTCTGCGCCGCCTCTGGCCACTCACTTACCACCTTGTTAACCATTTCTAAGCTGCTGACGTGAATGATGATAGGACTCGAATGTGGACGCCCTTTCGCTTCGTAAATCCGCTCCACCGCCACCGGATCGAGAGCATTTGCTCCCAGTCCGTAAACCGTCTCAGTGGGAAACGCTACGAGCTTCCCGGTACGGATAAGTTCCGCCGCATGAGCAATTTGTGCGGCAGAGACGCCGAATTGACTCAGGTCACTCAGTAGCTTCTCCCGCGCGACGGATCTGGCGAATTGGCGGAATTCACATCAATGTGCAGCCCCGAGTTGGGGGGTATGCCGGGCGGGTAGCAGTTGCCGTCGCTGGCGTAAGTCAGCCGGCACGAAGCAGTTAGCTCAGGACGCCGCGGCGACTGTGCGTACTGCCACACATCGGAGAAGCCTACTCCGCTCTTCGCCGGTGCGGGCGGAGCAGCGGGAAACACGCAGCCCGGCGAAGGCCCGCACTGGTCGTTGGAAATAAAAAACTTAATGTCTCGACCACCGGCGTTTACCCGGATGTCATTGGCGGTGACCACGGAGGCCTTGGACGACTCCCGAAACGGAATACCCGAACAGTAAATCCCTGCGCTATAACCACTTGCGGTCACTCCATCCACCCACGCATGAATGTAGGCGCGCTGCTCAGGTAGCATTCGTCCGCCCTGCTCCTGATCGAGGAAGATGATGGACTTACCCGGGAAGCCCTCTGATTTCGCGGCACTTACGGCCGATGCCGCATCCCGCTTCCCTACCCCAGCCGCGTCGCCTGACGCCTTCAGCGCAGCATACTCCCGCCCATTAAAGAGGAGCAGGAAGCCATAACCCATTTTGTCCAGTTCCGCGCGATGTCCTGCCCAACTGTTGCGCGAAGCTCCAGGCGGATTATTAAGCCAGTATCCTGTGAAAACAAAGGACTTGTGCAGAGGCTGCATGGCGGCATCGCCGGGGTAGTCATTGCGGTCCATGCCCAGGTAGTTCTGGCCCACACCATCCGCCGCCCAGATCAGCAGCATCAGGAAAGTGAACAGCCCTGATGTTCTAAGCCTTTTCATTTCAATCTAGTACGGGCCAATAATGCCCCCGATATTGCGTGACTTCGGCAGTTCCAGCGGAATCGAGCCCCAGTAGCTGGCAAATGTATCGAGGTACTTGTATCCCGAGCCGGTATTGAACAGCACGACCTCGTCGGAAGCCTTCAGAAATCCTTGATTCAAAAGGGTTTCATACGCGGCTAGCGCAGCCGCACCCTCCGGCGCGGCGAAGATCCCCTCGTCGCTGGCCATGCGCTTCACGGCCGCCATGATGTCATCGTCGCTCACGGCGACCGCCGTTCCACCCGATTTCCGTACGATATCCAGGATAATGAAATCGCCGTAGGCCTTGGGCACCCTTAGCCCAGCCGCGAGGGTGTGGGCATTTTGCCACATCTCCGAGGATGGCTTATCTTCCTGTAAAGCCTTGATAATCGGAGCACATCCATCGGCCTGGACGCAAATCATCTTCGGGCGTTTTCCTGCTGGAATCCACCCCAGCTGTTCCATCTCATCGAAGGCTTTCCACATCCCGATCAGCCCGACTCCACCGCCAGTTGGGTAAAGGATCGCGTCCGGCAGGCGCCAACCAAGCTGCTCGGCGACTTCGTACCCCACGGTCTTCTTGCCTTCCACGCGGAACGGCTCCTTCAACGTGGATACGTCAAACCAGCCCTCGGCATCTTTTCGCTCGGCGACCATACGGCCGCAGTCGGAGATAAGTCCATCCACCAGAGTGAGATGCGCTCCACTGGCCTCGACCTCCAAGCGGTTGGCAAGTGGCACGTCTTTGGGCATGAACACATATGCTTCGAGCCCAGCCGCGGCAGCATAGCAGGCCAGCGCGCCTCCCGCGTTGCCGGCTGAGGGGGCAGCTAACTTCTTGATTCCATAGTGCCGAGCCATAGTCAACGCCGCGCTCATTCCACGCGCTTTGAACGATCCGGTGGGGTTCAAACCCTCATCCTTGATCAATAGATTCTTATATTTACGGCTGCGCAGCATCGGCGTCATGCCCTCACCCAGCGTCACCGGCTCGGCGTCAGGCAAAACAGCGCTGTAGCGCCACATGCTCGTCGGGCCGTCGGCGACAGCGTCACGGGAAGTGTTTTGCCCGATGGCCGCCAGATCGTAGCGAACATAAAGCGGCCCTCCGTCTCTAAGACACACATTACGAGCAACATCAGCTCTATAACGCTCGCCGCACTTGGAACATTCGAAATACGAAATGATGGCCATGGTGGTGTTTGTTCCGGACATCGAAGTTTAGCACCGCAGGAAAGTTGAACGAACCTCAGCCACAAGTCCAGAGGTGGTATAAACTTTTTTCTTCCATGAGCGAGCCCTCCACTCCGCTGATGCGGCAGTATGCCGCGGTGAAAAAAGAGCACCCTAACGCGTTACTTTTCTTTCGCTTAGGAGATTTCTACGAGCTCTTTTTTGAAGACGCCGTTGTTGCCGCCAAAGAACTTCAAATTACCTTGACTTCGCGGAACAAGGAAAAAGGACTGGCCATTCCGATGTGCGGCGTCCCCTACCACGCTGCCGAGGGCTACATCGCTAAGTTGATCCGCAAGGGGTTCAAGGTCGCAATCTGCGAGCAGATGGAAGACCCTCGAATGACCAAAACCCTTGTAAAACGTGAAGTTACGCGCGTGGTGACGCCGGGAACGGCGGCGGATTCGCAGCTTGGCGCGGAAGAAAACAACTTCCTGGCGGCCGTCGCGCAACACGGTGACGCACTGGGTTTGGCACTTCTCGATCTTTCGACCGGCGAGTTCAGGGCTACGGAATTTCACGGTAGCGATGCGGCGCGCCGTGTCCGCGAAGAGTTGCTAGTTTTGCGGCCGCGCGAAGTTCTCTTCGCCGGTTCCCTGCCTCTTTTCGATCAGCCCAAGCAGCAGTCAGTGATATCGCAGCCCAGCGCTAGGCCCCGCATGGCCAGCGTGGAGAATGCGACGTGGGCCGAGACTCCGCTGGACGACTGGGTGTTTGCCCCCGACTACGCTATCCCCTTAGTGGAGAACCACTTCGGTGTGCTCTCACTGGAGGGATTCGGGCTCGCGGAACGCCCGGCGGCGGCCAGCGCAGCGGGTGCGATCCTGCACTACGTTCGCTCCACCCAGCGCGGAGCTCTGACCCACGTCGATCGCATCGGCTACTACGAGCGCCAGGATTGCCTGGTACTGGACGCAGTGACGGTGCGCAATCTCGAAATACTGGAGCCGCTTTTTTCGGGAGGGGGCGACAGCCTCACTGTATTCCGCTCACTCGATTGCACCACGACTCCAATGGGCAAGCGGTTGCTGCGGGCGTGGCTGCTGCGACCGTCGATTGATCGGGAACAGATTAAATACAGGCTAGATGCGGTCGAAGCGATGGTGAGGGACCTGGTCGCGCGCGAAGAGTTGCGGCGCGCAATGGACGGCATCCTCGATCTGGAAAGACTGTTGAGCCGGGTGACACTGGAGGCCGCGAATCCCCGAGACCTAATGACCTTGGGGGCATCGTTCGCGAAGTTGCCGGGCGTGCGAGCAGCGCTAGCGAAATTCTCAGCGGAGCGACTGCTACACCTTCGCGATAAATGCGATGAGCTGGCAGACTTGCGCGAGCGAATTGCCGCGACCATCGAGGATGAGCCTCCGCTGACGCTAAATGATGGCGGAGTGATTCGCGCGGGCGTGGATACTGCACTGGACGAGTTGCGCGATTTGAACCGCAACAGCAAGCAGTACATCGCGCAGATCGAGCAACGTGAACGGCAGCGCACGGGGATCGGGTCGCTGAAGGTGAAGTTCAATAGCGTGTTCGGGTATTACCTTGAGATCTCGAAAGCCAATTTGCAGAACGCCCCTGCCGATTACGAGCGCAAGCAGACGCTGGTGAATGCCGAACGCTTTACGACTCCGGAGTTGAAGGAATACGAAACAAAGGTGCTGGACGCTCAGGAGAAGATCGTAGAGATCGAGCGGCGGCTGTTTGCGGAGCTGCGAGCGGCGATTGCCGGCGAGGCGAAGCGCATTCGGCAGACGGCTCTGGCGTTGGCGGAGATCGATGTGCTGGCTGGGTTCGCCACGCAGGCGTCAAACCAGAACTATTGCCGCCCGACGATTGACGATTCGAATGATGTGGAGATTGTGGACGGGCGGCATCCCGTAATCGAGCAACAGAATCTGTCAGGCGTCGCCGATCGGTTTGTACCTAACGATTTGTACTTAAACGGCACGACACACGCAGTGCTGGTGATTACGGGGCCAAACATGGGTGGCAAGTCTACCTATTTGCGGCAGGCGGCGCTGATTGTGTTGATGGCGCAAATGGGGTCGTATGTTCCGGCGCGGTCGGCCCGGCTAGGGCTGGTGGACCGCATCTTCACGCGCATTGGCGCGAGTGACAATCTGGCGCGCGGACGTTCGACTTTCATGGTGGAGATGACGGAGACGGCGGCGATTTTGAATACGGCGACGCCGCGGTCGCTGATCCTGCTGGATGAGGTGGGGCGTGGGACTTCGACTTATGACGGTCTGGCGATTGCTTGGGCGGCGATTGAGTATATCCATGCGAACACGCGGGCGAAGACGCTGTTTGCCACGCACTATCACGAACTGACGGAGTTGGCGGAGCGGCTGAGCGGGGTGAAGAATTTTCATGTCACGGTGAAGGAGAGCGGCGGCGGGATTGTGTTCCTGCGCAAGGTCGTGGAGGGCGCGGCCGACAAGAGTTATGGCATTGAGGTCGCGAAGCTGGCCGGGCTTCCTGCGGATGTGATTGGGCGTGCACGTGAGGTGCTAGCGGAGCACGAGTCGGCCGAGAAGAGCGCGGTAACGCACCTGGCGAAGGATGACAACGCGGTGTCGGGGCCGGTGCAGTTAACGATTTTCACGCCGCTATCGCAGAAGATCGTCGATCGGATTAAAGAGACGGACTTGAATTTGATTAGCCCGCTGGAGGCGCTGAATCTGCTGCATGAGTTGAAACGGCAGATGGACTAGGGCAGGCGCGCGAGGATCCTTTTGCAGAAAGGAACAACGTCCCGCTCGAGGTTGAAGCTCGACGGTGGATTATCGCGCGGGTAGGGGTCCTTCGACTGCGGCGTCGCAAAGCGGCGACGCCTCCGCTCAGGATGACACGGGTGGCCAGTGAACCTTGTCGGGGACTGAGAGGGCGTGTGCTGACGAGCTACACTGCTGTATTCATGCCTGCCAAAGCCAATCAGAATCTTCGCGAACAGGTCGGGCGGCTCATGATCATGGGCTTCGACGGAACCGTGCTGGGCGAGCGGCTGCAATGCATGCTCACGGCACTGCAACCGGGAGGCGTGATCCTGTTCAAGCGAAATGTTGAGGAAGCGGCGCAGACGCATGCGCTACTACGCGACGTGCAAAAGTTGATGAGAAGACCGCTGTTCCGTTGCGTGGACATGGAAGGCGGAACGGTGGACCGCTTTCGCGATGCGGTGGCGCGGGTTCCGTCAGCTTTGGATGTCGCGAGCACGGGTTCCGTCGCCCTCATGCGCAAACATGGGCTGCTGATTGGCAGGCAGTTGCGCGCACTTGGGTTCAACACTGATTTTGCGCCGTGCCTGGACTTGGGCCTTGAAGCGTCAAGAAAGGCGCTGGGCTCGCGGACGGTGTCGGCGGAGCCCCAAGAAGTAGTGCGCTATACGCGGGCGTTTCTGGCGGGACTGCGCGAGGCTAAAGTACTGGGTTGCGGTAAGCATTTCCCGGGACTGGGTGGTGGAGCGCTCGACAGCCACGACGCGCTACCGGTGGTGGAACGGTCATGGAAGCAAGTGTGGGCGGAAGACCTGGTTCCCTATAGCGCACTGAAGAACAAGGTTCCGTTTGTGATGGTGGCGCACGTGTCGTATCCGAAGATCGTTCGTGATGGGACTCCAGCGTCGCTGTCGAAGCAGTGGATCGACGGCGTACTGCGAGAAAAGATCGGGTATCGTGGGCTCGTGGTGTCGGACGATTTGGATATGGGCGGCGTATTGAATGGCTCGTCGATCGAGGACGCGGCAGTTGGAACGCTCGAAGCTGGGTCAGACATGTTTCTGGTGTGCCAGAAGGAAGAGCACGTTTGGCGAGCGTTCGAGGCGGTGTTTCGGCGCGCGGAAATAGATCGGAAATTTGCCGGCTTGGTTGTGGCAAAGGCGAAGAGGGTGGCGGCATTTCAGTCCAAATCGAGCGAATTGAAGGCGCGGATGGCACCGGCGCCGAGGGCGAAGACTGTGGACACGCTGCGACGGCGGGTATGGGAGTTCAGCGAAGAGTTGCGGTTGAGCGGGATGGTTCCACCCGAGGAGCGCGCCCTGTGATTGTTGCGGGAGTGATGAGCGGGACGTCGGCGGACGGGATCGACGTGGCGCTAGTGCGCGTGCAGGGGCGCGGGTTTCGTTCGCGTCTGGAGTTGCTGGCACATTATCACTTTGCGTATCCGGCGGACGTTCGCCGTGCAGTGTTGCAGGCAATGAATGCGCAAGCGGTGAAAGTGGCCGACTTGGCGCGGTTGAACTTCACGCTGGGCGAATTGTATGCGAAGGCTGTGTTAGCGGCACAACGGCGGGCGAAGCTGGAGTGCGCATTGGTGGGATGCCATGGACAAACGCTGTATCACCAGAGCGCGGCGGCTGCGTATCTGGGCAGTAAAGTTGCCTGCACCTGGCAAACAGGTGAAGGCGCAGTTGTCGCGCAGAAATTAGGGGTGCCGGTGGTGTCGGACTTTCGTCCCGCGGACATGGCGGCGGGAGGGACGGGCGCACCACTGGTTCCGTTCCTTGATTACGTTTTGTTTCGGCATCGCCGCTTTGGGCGCATCGTGCAGAACATTGGTGGCATTGGGAATTTGACGGCGATTCCTCCGCGGGCGAAGCCGGAAGAAGTGATGGCGTTTGATACCGGGCCCGGCAACATGGTAATGGACGCCGTGGCAGAGCGACTGTTTGATGTGCCGTTTGATCGCGGCGGGTGCCTGGCGGCGAAGGGCGCGGTGATTGAGCCTGTCGTGCGGCAGTTGCTGCGGCGCGCATTTTTTCATCAGCAACCGCCGAAGAGCGCCGGGCGCGAGCAGTTTGGACGGGAATATGTCGCGGGTTTGTTGCGGCTCTGCGGTCGAGCCGACCACCATGACGTACTGGCCACGGGGACGGCGCTGACAGCGCGGTCGATTGGGCTGGCGGTTCAAGAGTTGGTTCTGACGGCAGACGCGGCGAATGTGGCGGAGCGCTCGCGTTGGCCGTCGCGTTATCGGGAGATGGTAGTGTCGGGAGGCGGAACGAAAAACGCCACACTGATGCGGATGATTCGCGACGAGCTGGCGCCGCTGAAAATCAGGGTGAAGATGAGCGATGAGTTTGGATTGCCGTCGGAGGCGAAAGAAGCGGTGGCGTTTGCACTGCTGGCGTATCAGACGTGGCGGAAATTGCCGTCGAATGTTCCGTCGGCGACGGGAGCAAAGGGCGCGGCGATATTAGGGAAGGTGAGCTACGCGTAAGAAGCTATCAGCCATCAGCTGTCAGTTGTCAGTTCCCATGGGTACGACCTCTTGCCAACGGGGAACTTCTAGAGTGAGCATTCTGCTCGTGACACTGGTGGCGTGTTCGTTGGCACTGTGTGTTTCCTGTGCCCGCAGGCCTGATCCGAATACCGTGGTAGTGGTGATTGAGAGCAGCCCGACGAACCTGGATCCGCGCCTGGGGATTGATGCGCAATCGGAGCGTATCGACGACCTTTTATTTGATTCGCTGGTGCGGCGCGACGAGCATTTTGAGTTGAAGCCGTGGTTGGCGGAACGGTGGGAGATTCCTGATCCGCAGACGTACATATTTCACTTACGCCAGGGCGTGAAGTTTCACGACGGCCAGCCGCTCACCTCGCGCGACGTGAAGTGGACGCTGGATTCGCTGCTGACGGGCACAATTCGCAGTTCGAAGGCCGCGACGTACGGCAAGATTGCGAGCATTGAGGCGCCGGACGCAGCGACGCTGATTATCCACTTGAAGGAACCGCAGGCGTCGCTTCTATGGAACTTGTCGGATGGGGCGATGGGTGTGGTGCCCTATGGAAGCGGCGAGGAGTTCAATCGGCATCCGGTGGGTTCGGGACCGTT
>Ga0302321_100005595_pt1 | contig 11013 bp, 8 predicted proteins | sample Fen_T0_1_FD_202505 | JGI IMG/M metagenome (GOLD analysis project Ga0302321, IMG submission 202505) | Peat permafrost microbial communities from Stordalen Mire near Abisko, Sweden - Fen_T0_1 | ecosystem: Environmental > Terrestrial > Soil > Wetlands > Permafrost | place: Sweden: Abisko...
GACGCGGTGTGAAGATCTCGACGGTCTGCAGCTTGCTCGAATACTCCCAACTCGAATGCGTGAACCACCCCTGGATGTTCGACGTCCACGTGATGAGCGCATCGCCGTCCCAGAAGCCGATGGTCTCGCCCAGCCATTGCGGCACGTCCGCGCCTAGACGCGGCACGGCACCCGACAGGTTGAAGTTGCGGCCCACGTGCACGTTGCGGATGGCGTTGCCGGAGCCGCCGAGAAACTGAACGCGCGTCGGCGTCACCGTCACGTCGAGTGAGCCCGGTCCCCCGGGACCCGACCACCAGCGCATGAAGCCCTCGGGACGACAGAATGTCGCCGGCCATTGCGGCGCGTGATCGTGCGCCTGGTGATAGAGCTGCTGAACGAGCCGCTGCTGATACTCGGGTGTCAGCAGGGAGAGGATCGTCGGCGTCTGATTGTAGTAGCCGATGATCCACGGCGGCGGCTCGCTGAATTCCGACGGAACTTCCGCTTTCTTCCCCGCACGCAGCAACCCGAATACGACGCTGACATTGTTCGTATAGCGTCCTTCCCAATTCGGCGGCAGATGCTCACGGCTGTAGTGCGTGGGGCCACCCTTGGCACGGACTTCCGCGAGCAAACTCTCGTAGTGTGCCTGCGCCGTCGTGAACGGATAGGGGCTCACGATGTGCTCGCGGGCATAGTCGGCGTCGCAATGCCCCCAGGCGCCCGTCGCGGGATCGTCCTTGACGTACTTCGGCGCGCTCGAGTAGTCGCCCCATTGGGAATCCAGCGCGAGCGTGCTGTTGCAACGGAAGTAGCGCGGGTCGCGCCACAGTTCGCGGTCGACGTAGAAGTCATCGCTCGTGAAGATGTCGCGCGGCAGGGGCGTGATGCCCTTCGGTGCCGCGCCGCCCTTTGCGGTCGCTGCGTCGATGTTGTAGAACGGCACGCCGGCCCCGACCCAGTCGGCCTTCGCTTCCATGGGCCACCCGCGGCCCACGCTCTGCTGTGCGGCCAGCGGCCCCGCGCCGCAGAGCAGGATGGCCGTCATCAATGCGCGTTGCGGCAGCCGTGCTTTCTTCGAATGTTTCACCGAATTGCCCCCTCTTGCGTGCTCGCCGCCACTCAGCGGCGGAAGTCGAAGATCGATTCGTCGGCCGCCGGACGCTGCATCCCCTGCTCGAAATACTTCTCCCAGATCTGCGCCCACGGCCGGCCGTACATGTCGGGCACCGTGTACTCGATCGTGGCACCGGGGGCGAGCGGCTTGGGGCGCCCGTCGACCGGAAAGATCGTCTGGATGCAACGCCCGTAGACGTAGGGGTCCACTTCAGCGAGCGTGCCTGTCCGGACGTAAACCTCGGTCAGGCGCAACGGTTGCGCGAAGGCTTCCGGATCGTAGAGCACGGCCTCCTGCTCGATGCCGAGGAGCTCGCCCCTCGGCCCGCGACGCGGCGTGAAGATCTCCACCGTCTGCAGCTTGCTCGAGAACTCGAACACGCCGTGCGTGATCCAGGGGATCACGTTCGACGTCCACGTCACCAGCGTGTCGCCGTCCCAGAACGCCACGCTCTCGCCGAACCAGCGCGGCACGTCGGCGCCGAGCCGCGGCACTTTGCCGGTCATGTTGAACTCGCGGCCCACGTTGAAGTGCCGAATGAAGTTCTCCGCGCTGCTCGCCATGAGCTGCACGCGCTCGGGCGTGGTGATGAAGTCCATGGCGAGATGCGCCTGGCGCGAGAACACACGCATGAAGCCGTCGGGCCAGCAGAACGTCCCGGGCCACAGCGGTGCGTTGTCAACGGCCTGGTGATAATGCATCTGCACCGCGCGCCGCTGGTACTCCGGCGTCAGCAGCGACAGGATCGTCGACGTCTGATTGATGGACGTGAAGAACCATTGCGGCGGCTCATCGAGCCCGGGCGCAACGTCGTACGTCTTGCCGGCGCGCGCGGCCATGAACTTGAGCGACACGGCGCGGCTGTAGCGCCCGTTCCAGTCGGGCGGCGGCTTCTGGCGCGCGTAAACGGTGGGGCCGCCCTTGGCCTTCGTTTCGGCGAGCAAGGCCTCGTAATGTTCGCGCGCCGTCTTGAACGGGTACGGCGAGACGATGGCCTCGCGCGGATAGTCGGTCTCGCAGTGGCCCCATGACGCGCTTGCCGGCGGAGCCGAGCCAATGGGCTTGCCCGTGCCGCCGGCGCCAGCGTCCCACATGTCCTGCAGTGTCGAGGGGCTGTTGCAGCGGAAGTAGCGCGGATCGGACCAGAGCGAAGTGTCCTTGTAGAAGTCCTTCGTGGTGAAGAGATCGACTGGTAGCGGCGTGATGCCCGGTGGCGACGCGCCTTCCCGCGCTGTCTGCTGGCCCTGGCCCTCGACGCCGCCGCTGACGTTGCTGGCCTGCGTGACGGTCGCCGGCCAGCCGCGGCCGACACTTTTTTCCGCGCCGGCGTGCGCGCCGAGCGTGGTGACAACGAGCACGGCCGCGTGCAAAGCGAACGATATGCGCGTCATGCGAATCCCCCGTCGCAGTTCGCCGAACGTTGTACCACCCTATCGCGCGGCGCGCACCGTAGAGTCGTTCGCGAGCGCGCCGGAGGCTCGCAGGTCACTCGCGCATGAGTGGGCTTCTGGCGACCGGATGGTCTTGCGGGAACGCGCTGCCCGGTGTGAAGTAGCAGCCGCTCGGGCTCGTGGGAGCTGAGGAGGGGGCCGATGAGAAATTTCGTCTCGACCATCGTGTTCGCCGTTGTCTTCGTTGCCTTGCCAGCCGTGGCGCAGCAGCGGCTCGCAGCGCCCGTCGGCGTGCGGCCGGAGGACACCAACAGCTATGTCGCCTCGGCCAATGCTTCGTTGCGCGCTGTGGCCCTGTGCAGCGGCTTGTGGTCCGGCGGCCAGACGCGGGAGCTGATCGAGAAGCGCATCCTGCCTCCGGCCGGCGACCTCAAGACCGAGATCGACGAGAGCCGCCGTATCGTGCAGGTCAGTTACTCCGCAACCATGCCGCCGCGCATCGTGATTTGGCGCAACGTGCTCGGCTGTGCGCAGCTGCCCGCGGGCGCAACGCTGGACGACGCCAAGAATCTGCCGCAGGTTTCACCCCGCCTCCATGCGCCGGCTCTCGACGACCGGTCGTGGCCGACCGGCGATCGCGATGCGACGGTCGAGCTTCCGTCGGCCGAGAAGGCTGCGCTCGACCGGCTCGTCGACGCCGCCTTCGACGGTAAGACCTACGGCGGCATTACCTGGGGCGTGATCGTGGTGAAGGGCGGCAAGATCGTCGCCGAGCGTTACGACCCGGACTTCGGCATGCATGTCGGCCATCAGACGCATTCGGCGGCCAAGAGCTTCGCCGCCAGCATGGTCGGCATCGCCACCAAGAAGTACCGGCTCGATATCAAACGCGCCGGCGCACTCGAAGAGTGGCGCAGGCCCGGCGACCCGCGCGGGCGGATCACCGCCGAGCACCTGCTGCACATGTCGAGCGGCCTGTACGGCGAGGGCGGCGGCAGCCCGCAGTCCGACATCTACTTCCAGGGCGACACGGTCGAGGGCCGGGCAGTGACGAACCACCTCGACAGTCTGCCGGGCACGCGCTTCCTCTATAACCCGCCGGACACGATGCTGCTGATGCGAGCGGTAAGGCAGGCGGTGCACGACGACCGCAAGTTCCTCGTCTATCCGTTCGAGGAGCTGTTCTGGAAGATCGGCATGACGCGCACGACCACGTCGAGCGACTGGAACGGCGACTTCCTGATGTCCGGCCAGACCTACAGCACGGCGCGCGATTTCGCCCGCTTCGGCCTGTTCTACCTTGCCGACGGAGTGTGGAACGGCGAGCGCATCCTGCCCGAGGGCTGGGCGAAGTACGTCGCGACACCAAGTCCGGTGCAGCCGGCGGGCAATGGCCCGCGCTACGGCGCCCAGTTCTGGCTCTACGGCAGCCAAGCCGGCTTGCCGGCCGATGCCTACAGCCCGAACGGCGGCCAGGGGCAGTACGCGATGATCATCCCGTCGCGGAACGTGGTGGTCGTGCGCCGCGGGATCGACGAGGCGTCGGGCTTTAAGATCGCGCAGTTCGCCGCGGACGTGCTCGGGGTGCTGGCTCCGTAGCGCTCGCTCTCGGTCCGCGAACCGTGCGCTACGCGGTCGCGCTCGAGCGTGTTCGCATTTACTTCTGCCGTGTCTGCAGCGAGTGATACTTGAATTTCGTGCGCGCCGCACGCAGCGTCATGCCGCCTTCGACCGCCGTGCGGATGGCGTTCTCCGCCGTTTCGATCTCGCGGCTGATCTCGAGGATCCGTTGTTCGTGCTGCTGCGGGATGCAGAGCACGCCGTCGGAGTCGCCGAGCATGAGGTCGCCCGCGCCGACCAGCGCGTCGCCGATGTTGACCGGCACGTTCACGCTCTGAAGCTGCACACGATCTTTGCCGGTGCGCATCGACCAGCCGCGCGTGAACATCGGGTAGTTTAGGTCGAGCGCCAGGTGCGCGTCGCGGCAATTGCCGTCGATGACGGTGCCGGCGACGCCCATGCGGTGGGCGATTGCGGTGAGAATGTCGCCCCACACCGTGGCGTTCTGGCGGCCCTGGTTGTCGAGCACGACCACTTGGCCGGGCTGCACGTCGTCGATGTAGTCGCCGACGGAGCCGGCCGGCGTCTCCGCCGGGATCATGCGGACGGTGAAGGCGCGGCCGCAGAGGCGCATCGTGCGGGGGTCGAGTGGCTTTAGCCCCAAGCATTGGCCCGGGATACCGAGACGGTCCATCGCGTCCGAGACGGTTGCGGTGGACATGCAGAGGAACTCGTCGACGATCGATTCAGCCATGCGCCTGCCTGTGCGGGATGCTCTCGCCATCGCCATGATCGCCGAAACCGATTCGGCGTGCAGTAGGTGCACGCAACGGCGTATTGAAATGGCGGGCCCGTCGCTGGCCGATTACCATGCGTAGGCGACCCGCGGTCAGAAACAGGAGCACGCGCAGCCATGGCGAGTTCGTCTCTTTCGAGCGTAGCGATCGTGTCGGCTCTCGCCCTGTGCCTCGGCTCGGCACCCGCCGGCGCGCAGACCGAGCAGTCGCGCCGGGCGCTTACGGATTACGCGAGCCTGCTCATGGTGAAGCGCGATGTCGGCGCGGAGATGGCGCGGTACTTCGACGCGAAGCTGATCCAGCACGACGCGGAGATCGGCGACGGCGGCCACGGCGACGAGGATTTTCTTTCGAACCGCCGCAAGGAGAAGCCGCAACAGTTTCTCTCCGAAGAGCAATACCACACGGTCGCCGACAATCTGCTCGCGGATGGCGACCTCGTCGCCGTGAAGTCGCACGTCTACACCAATCCGCGGGATCCGGGCCGCGTGTTCGTCGATATCTGGCGCGTGGCCGGTGGCACGTTCGTCGAGCACTGGGATGTCGTGCAGCCGGTGCCCACGGCGCCGCTGAATGACGCCACGTCGTGGTGCGGCGGCGCCGGCAACTGGGCCGACGCGGACAAAGTCGGCGACACTGTGGCGCGTCCAGGCTGTGGTCTCTCCGGGCCCGCTGCGAATCGGGATGCCGCACTCGCCACGGTCGCGGCCTACACGGGCATGGCGCAGGATCCGCGTAAGGCTGCCGAAGCGGCCGAGCGGTATTTCGCCGACGACTTCGTGCAGCACAGCCCCGATGTCGCCCAGGGCAAAGCCGCGCTGGTTGCCTACGAGCGCAGCCATGCGGATGCTCGAGTCGCGGAGGGGAGGAAAGTTGCGATTGCGCGGACCCTCGCGGACGGCAACCTCGTGCTCACGCACGGCCGCGTGACGACGAGCGCGGATGCGCGTGGGGTGGCGCGCGTCGATCTCTACCGCGTTCAGGCTGGCAAGGTCGTCGAGCACTGGGAGGTGGTGCAGCCGATTCCCGCGTTCAGTCTCGCGGGGCACTCCATGGTCGACGGTCCGCTCGAGCCTGGGCGCACTGTGGGCACGCGCGCCGCCGCCGGTCCGTAGCCGCACGCGGTCCGCTCAGTCCGCGCTGTGTCCCCAAAGCTCGCGACTCGCGAGCCGTGCGCCTTCGACCAGCGCCCCGAACTTCGCCCACATGACGGTGGGGTGCACGCGTTGCAGCGTGTCGATTTGCGCGAATCCGCAGTCCGCTCCGGCGATGACGTTCTCGCGGCCCACGATCCTCGCGAAGCGGACTATGCGGTCAGCGACCACACGCGGGTGCTCTACGGTAACCGTGTGATGGGTGATGACGCCGGGAATCAGGATCCTGCCCTCGGGCAGCCCGACTTTCTCCCAGGTGCGCCACTCGTGCTCGTGGCGCGGGTTCGCGGCCTCGATCAGATAGGCGCCGGCGTTGACCTGGAGCACGAGGTCGATGATGTCCTCGAGCGGCGCGTCGCAGGTGTGGGGCACGTGCCAGCTGCCGAAGCAGACGTGGTAGCGGACGCGATCGACAGGGATGTCGCGTAGCGCGTAGTTCAGCGCATCGACACGCAGTTGCGCCCACTCGCGATAGCGCGCGGGGCTCTGCGACGTCAATGCGTCGTACATGTTCGCGATGACGGGGTCGTCCACGTGCACGATCAACCCCGCGGCGTGGATGGCCCGGTACTCCTCGCGTAGCGCCTCGGCGATCGCGAACAGATATTCGCGCTCGCTCGCGTAGAACTCGTTGACGCCGTCGTAGGCCGTGCTGCCCGGGGCCACGGCTGTCATGAACGCTTCTTTCGCGGCAACGTCGCGCAGCGCGTCCTTAAGGCTCGAGATCGCGAGCGTAAGGCTCGCGTGGCCGCGATACTCGATGGGCCCGATGCAGGCCTCGGTCGGGGCGCCTTGGATGCCGCGCGGAAACGCCTCCGCGAGGAACTCGGCGAACGTCTCGCGCTCGCGGCCGAGCCACTCGGCCGGGCGCAGCTGATCGGGCCGCAGCTCGAAGCCGCTGATGCGCGAGAGAACATAGGCGCCCCAGCTGGCCTTGCCGAACTCGCCGTCGTTGACGATGTCGATGCCGACCTTCGCCTGCTGCCGCACGACGTCCGCGACGGCCAAGCGCAGCCGCTCTGCGTAGAGGGCCGCGTCTTTGGGCGGACCGGTTTTCGAGCTCGACAGCGCGAGCAGCTCCGGCGGCCGCGGGAGGCTGCCGGTGTGCGTCGTCAGTATGCGGTCGGTGCTGCGTTGCATGCGTCGAGTCGGTGTGCGCTCAATTGTTGCCGAAACGCGCTCCCGCGCGCACTTCGCGGGAAACGAAGCGTGGTTCGCCGATCGCGGTTTCCCGTGGCGATCGCCCCTCGTAGACTAAACGACCGACGGACTGTTCACAGGAATTGCGGGCTCACGTGGCGACGATTTGTGCAGTCATCTGTGCTTCGCATTCCCCCTTCCTCTACGCGCCGCCGGAAGACTGGGAAGCGGCGCGGCTTTCGCGCAGTGCGTCCGATGCGTTCGCGCCGGATCTGCCGCAAGACTCGCGGGACGAGAACAAAGCCAAACACGCGCGCTGCAGTCGCGCCTTCGGGATCCTTAAGGGGCGGCTTCGCGAGGCACGTCCCGACGTGCTGCTGATCTTCGGCGACGATCAGCTCGAGCAGTTCAACTTCGGCAGCCTGCCGGCGTTTTGCGTGTTCACGGGCGAGGAGATTTCCGGCTACCGGATTTCGCCGTTCTTCGGTTTGCCGGTCGGCCGCGAGCGGCCGTCGCGGCCCAAAACTCCCGAGCACTGGGTCACGCTGCAGGGCCATCCGCCGCTGGCGCGCCGGCTGGTAACGGAGCTCGTCGCGCGACGCTTCGACATGGCGTTCAGCGCGAGCGCCGGCGGCAGCGGCATTGGGCACGCGTTCACGCGCCCGCTCGAGTCGCTCGCGCCCGGCGGCACGATTCCGGTCGTGCCTTTCTATGTCAACTGCTACTACGGCCCCCAGCCCACGGCGCAGCGGTGCTATGAGCTCGGGCGCGCGGTTCGTGAGATAGTCGATGCGTGGCCAGCGGACCTGCGGGTCGGCGTCATCGGCTCGGGTGGCCTGTGGCATACGCCCATGGGGCGCAAGTCGTACATCGACCAGGCCTTCGACCGCGAGATTCTCGCGGCACTCGCCCGCGGCGATGCCCGCGCGATGGCGGAAGTTTTCGATTCGCGTCGGCCCGAGGTCGATCTCGATGACGCGGAGCAAGTGGAGCGCGTCAGCGGCGGCACGGGGATGGTGCTCGGCATGGGGAGCGGCACCGGCGAAATCCGCAACTGGATTGCAGCGAGCGCAGTCGTCGACGGCATGCCGGGGACGGTCGTCGACTACGTGGATATCAACGCTTCGCCCGTGGGCGCCGGTTTCGCGTACTGGAATCTTGGGAGCTGAATCGATCATGTATAAGAGCCACGTCGTCATCGACACGCACGGCCACATTTCCACGCCGCCGCAGTTTCGGGCGTACGCCTACAACCTGATCGTGCTGCGCAACGCCAAGGAGCCGCTCGTCATTCCGGACGAGGCGATGAAACCCGCGCTCGAGCGTCATCTGCGCCTCCTCGACGCGCAGGGCATCGATCTGCAGCTGCTTTCGCCGCGCCCGGTCGCGATGATGCACTGGGAGCGGCAATTCCTCGTCGATCAGTGGACGCGGGTCACGAACGACATCATCGCGCGTCAGTGCAAGCTGCACCCGGACCGCTTCCAGGGTGTGGCGCAGCTGCCGCAGACGCGCGGCTGCGACATGGCTCGCTGCGCGGACGAGCTCGAGCGTTGCGCGACCGAGCACGGCTTCGTCGGTGCCATTCTGAACCCCGATCCGGGCGGCGACCGCGGCTCGCCCGGCGTCAACGACGCGTATTGGTATCCGCTGTACGAGCGCGCCGAGAAGCTCGACATGACGCTCGTCGTGCACCCGTCCATGACGCGCGATCCGCGCCTCGACGGCATTCCGAACGCGTATCAGTACAACAACCTCACCGAGGAAACGCTGGCCACGCTGTTGCTGGAGAAGAGCGCCGTCTTCGAACGCTTCCCGCGGCTTCGGATCGTCGTGTGCCACTGCGGCGGGGCGCCGCGCCGGATGCTCGAGTTCGGTACTCCGCTCGATCAGACGAACCCGTCACGCGCCGCCGACAACATGGTGGGCGATAGCGGGGAGGTGGCCGGCGGGCAGGTCGGCAGCCTGTTTCGCAAGGAGAAGCGTCCGCCGCCGAATCTCGACGCCAATTTGTACTTCGATACCTGCGCCTACGACCCGCACTTCCTCACAGCGTCGATCAAGCAGCGCGGCGCGCATCGCATGATATTCGGCACCGAAGTGCCCGGCAGCGGCTCGGATCTCTTGAACCCGCGCACCGGCAAGGGCTCGGACAACGTGCTTGCGCTGCTCGACAGCTTCGAGTTCCTGACCGACGCAGCGAAGATCGACATCGTGCATCATAATCCCCTGAGGGTGTTCCCCCGGATCGACCGCACGAAGCTGCGGAAGGCGTCCGACTAGAGCGGCGGCTGACGCCGCCCACGGGAACGACCACGGGGGAGACGCGTCATGGTTACGTGCTTGTCGCCGAACGGTCCAATGGTGCATTCGACCGCCGCGTCACGCCTGCTCGTTGGCACGATGCGCGGTGTGGCGGTCCTCGACCTCGATCGCAACACGAAACGCTGGAAGGTCGGTGACGTCAAACTCGCCGGTTGCCACGTCAGCGCGCTGCTGTTCGAGCCGTTACGCGGCGGTGTGTTCGCGGGCACGCACGGCGATGGACTGTTCTTCAGCGCGGACCGGGGCGAGACATGGACGGAGGCGGCCGAGGGGCTGACGCTGCCGAACGTGTTCTCGCTGCAATGCGCAACGCGCGGTGGCGAGGTGACGCTGCTCGCCGGTACCGAGCCCGTGATGCTCTTCAGCAGCAGCGACTACGGGCGATCGTGGCGCGCGCATCCGGCCATCGGCGAGCTTGCGGGCCGCGAGAAGTGGACGTTTCCCGCGCCGCCTCATGTCGCGCATCTGAAGTCGATCGCGGTTCATCCAGCGGAGCCCGACGTCTATTACGCCTGCGTCGAGCAAGGCGCGCTGCTGAAGTCGACGGATGCCGGCAATGCTTGGCGCGAGATCACCACCTACGCTCGCCCGGACGACCAGTGGTATCGCGACATCCACAAGGTGGTGCCCGCCGCGTCGAACCCCCAGCACATATATATGAGTACAGGCGTTGGCGTTTACCGCAGCGACGACGGGGCTACCTCGTGGCGGAAGTTGACCGCCACGGACTTCCCGATCGGCTACCCCGATCACCTGATCGTGTCGCCTCGCGACGCCGAGACGGTGTTCGTCGCCGGCGCATCCACTTCGCCGAACATCTGGCGCGAGACGCACGCCGCGAAGTCCGTCGTGATGTGTACGCGCGACGGCGGCGCACACTGGGCCACAGCCGCCAACGGGCTGCCGGTCGGCGGCCGCGCCGCCATCGAGGCCATGAGCGTGGCGATCGCCGGTGACGGCTACGATCTCTTCGTCGCCAACACCGACGGTGAGGTCTATATGAGCGGGGACGAAGGCGCCAGCTGGGCGCTGATCGCGACGGGCCTCGCGCCGGTTTCGAAATCCGTGCACGCCAAGTACCTCACCTAGCTGTGTCGTCCGCTTCCCAATTCCGGCGATCGCGCACGCGGTTTCGCGAGCTCAATCCGTCGCGATTCAATTTCGTGACGCTCGCGCTGATCGCGAGCGTCGTGCGCGCGGGCAGCATCTCCGCGGGCGCCAGATCAATGAACCTGGCGCTCGCCGCCGCGAGCAAGCGCATCGCCGACTTTGAGAGTTACGTGGGTGTCGCGATATTCTCGCGGTTGCCGCAGGGCGTAGAGCTCACCGACGCCGGCCGTGCGATCTTTCACAACATTCTCAGCATCCTCGAGAACGTCGAGCAGTTGCACCGCAACATCGAAGATATAGGTGCGGGCGGCCACAGCCACGTGCGGATCTGGGTGAGCCCGGCCGCCATCAGCGAGCGGATTCCGGAGGAGCTCTCGAGCTTCCTCCAGGCCCACAAGGACGTCACGGTAGAGCTCGAAGAGCGCGACAGCTCCGAG
>Ga0302321_100005596_pt1 | contig 11012 bp, 10 predicted proteins | sample Fen_T0_1_FD_202505 | JGI IMG/M metagenome (GOLD analysis project Ga0302321, IMG submission 202505) | Peat permafrost microbial communities from Stordalen Mire near Abisko, Sweden - Fen_T0_1 | ecosystem: Environmental > Terrestrial > Soil > Wetlands > Permafrost | place: Sweden: Abisko...
CTGGGATAAAGAAGCTCTGCCGCCATAACCAGTACTTCGGCGTGCGGGCGGCGCAGGCCAAGTTGCGGCGGCGTGAAGGGGGGATCATTTGGCACACGCAGGGCTCCGGCAAGAGTCTAACCATGGTGTGGCTGGCCAAGTGGATCCGTGAAAACTTCACTGATTCGCGGGTGCTTATCATCACGGATCGCACCGAGCTTGACCAACAGATTGAGGGGGTGTTTCAAGGGGTGGACGAGGAGATCTACCGCAGCAAGTCCGGCTCAGATCTGATCCGGTTGCTGAACGCGCCTCAGCCCTGGCTGTTGTGCTCGCTTATCCACAAGTTTGGAGCCAAGGAGGGCAGCGGCTCAAGCTCCGACACGAAGGCTTTTCTCGAGGAGATCCAGCGCGCGGCTAAGGCAGGGTTTCGGCCCAAGGGTGATCTTTACGTGTTCGTGGATGAATGCCACCGCACCCAATCGGGGGATCTGCACGACGCGATGAAGTTGCTCTTGCCCGATGCGGTCTTCATCGGGTTTACGGGGACTCCCCTGCTCAAGGCTGACAAGAAGAAGAGCATCGAGATCTTCGGCGGGTACATCCACACCTACAAGTTTGATGAGGCGGTGGCAGATGGCGTTGTGCTCGATCTTCGCTATGAGGCGCGGGATATCGAGCAAAGCCTCACCTCGCCCGAGAAGATTGACCAGTGGTTTGAAGCGAAAACCCGCGGCCTTACGCCTTACGCCAAGGCCCAGCTCAAGGCGCGCTGGGGCACCTTGCAGAAGGTCCTTTCCAGCCAGTCACGGTTAGAGAAGATCACGGCAGATGTCCTACTGGACATGGCACTGCGTGAACGCCTCCAGAATGGACGCGGCAACGCGATGCTGGTTGCCGGGAGTGTCTACGAGGCATGTAAGTACTACGAGCTATTTGCCAAGACCTCACTCGCGGGTCACTGCGCCATCGTCACTTCCTACGTGCCAACGACCAAGACCATCAAGGGCGAAGAGACGGGTGAAGGGGCGACCGATGCCTTGGAGAAGTACGCCATCTACCGCCAGATGCTGGCAGACTGGTTTCGTGAGGCGCCCGAAACTGCGGTGAACAAGGTGGAGCTCTTCGAGAAGGAGGTAAAACAGAAGTTCATCAAACAGCCTGGGCAGATGAAGCTGCTCATCGTCGTGGATAAGTTGCTTACGGGCTTCGATGCACCGTCGGCCACGTACCTCTACATCGACAAGCAGATGCGCGATCACGGACTCTTCCAGGCCATTTGCCGCGTGAACCGGCTGGATGGGGAGGACAAAGAGTACGGCTACATCATCGACTACAAGGACTTGTTCAATAGTCTTCATGACGCCGTCACTGACTACACAACGGGCCCATTGAGTGGCTACGAAACCGAAGATGTGGATGGCCTGGTCGAAGACCGAGTAGGGAAAGCCAGTGAACGGCTAGAAGAAATGCTCGAGGCCGTGCGCGCCCTTTGCGAACCCGTAGAACCGCCCCGCGATGACCTGGCCTACTACCGCTATTTCTCCTCCAAAGAGCCTGGTAACGCTGAGCAATTGAAGGCCAATGAGCCCCAGCGGATGGCCCTGTACAAGCTTGTGGCGTCCTTGGTTCGGGCTCACGCGAACATTTCCGGTGACATGGACAAGGCTGGCTATGGCGAGGCTGAAGCGGCCGCCATCAAGACTGAGGTCACCTTCTACGAGGATCTCCGTGCACAGGTGAAATTGCATAGCGGTGACGCCATCGATCTCAAGAAGCATGAACCGGACATGCGCCACCTCATCGACACGTACATTCGTGCTGAGGAAAGTCGAAAAGTTTCCGAATTCGAGGACTTCTCCCTGGTGCAGCTCATTGTTGAAAAGGGCACCGCGGCTGTTGACGCGTTGCCTCCCGCCATCCGCAAGCACCGCGAGGCAACCGCTGAGACCATCGAGAACAACGTCCGCAAGCTCATCGTTGATGAAACACCCATCAACCCCAAGTACTACGAGAAGATGTCATTGCTGCTCGATGCGCTCATTGAACAGCGACGACAGGATGCCATCAGCTACGAGGAGTACTTGAAGCAGATAGTGGAACTGACCCGCAAAGCCAAGGCGGGCCCCAACGCCGGCAGTTACCCCAAGTCCGTTGACTGTGCCGCCAAGCGGGCCCTCTTCGACAACCTGGACAAGGATGAAGCCCTGGCCCTCAAGGTAGACGAAGCTGTTCGTAGCCACATGCAGGACGGCTGGCGCCACAATGTCATGAAGTCCCGCCGGGTGCGACGAGCCATCAAAGAGGCAATGGGTGATGCAATGGGTGATGCCATGGCTGCGGACGAAGAGCGCATTGAGCGGATCCTGGAGTTGGTGAAGAGCCAGAATGACTACTAGCCCGCGGCTCCTCACGGTCAGCGGCGTCGAGGTGGAGGTGGTGCGCAAAGCCATCAAGAACCTGCACCTTGGCGTCTACCCACCCGACGGTCGCGTCCGCGTGGCGGCCCCACTGGCCGTCTCTGACGCTGCCGTCCGCGTTGCCGTCATCGGCAAGCTGCGCTGGATCCGCAAGCAGCAAGCAGCCTTCGAGCTGCAACCCCGGGAGTCCCAGCGGGAGATGGTCCACAGTGAAAGCCACTACTACCAGGGGCGGCGCTACCGCTTGGCGGTGGTCCAGACCCAGGGTAAGTGCGATGTAGTTCTGCGCGGAAACGGGACCCTGGAACTACATGTCCGAGCGTCCCAGACGGCGGAGCAGCGGGAACGCGTACTTTGGCGCTGGTACCGAGAGCAGCTGGATGTACTTGTGCCGCCCCTGCTCAAGAAGTGGCAACCCAAGCTAGGCGTCAAGGCCGCCGCCTGGGGCGTCAAGAAGATGAAGACCAAGTGGGGCTCCTGCACGCCCGCGGCGCGGCGGATCTGGTTGAACCGTGAGCTCGTGAAAAAGCCGCCCGAATGCCTTGAGTACATTGTAGTGCACGAGCTGGTACATCTTATCGTGCGCAACCACGACGAGCGCTTCTTTGCCCTAATGGACCGGCACTTGCCCAAGTGGCGGGCAACACGGAAGATGCTCAACGCGGGGCCGCTGGGGCATGCGGAGTGGGGGTATTGAGAGGACTCGGGGCAATTCGCACGCCATAGACCGGTGCCGGTCCGCGCGCTAACAAGCAACATCGTCGCACACTCTCAAAATGGCCATCCAATGCTCACCGGGGAAGATCGCAGAACGTGAACCCCTCCGGAAGCAAAGGACCGTGCAGAAGATGAGCTCGGAGGTCCAAAGTCGCAGCTTTGCAACTTGCCGTTTCAAGCATTTTCTGAGCCGCAAATGACAGCGAGTTTTCGCGGATCCACTAACGTGGACAGGCCAGGTTCGTGTCAGGCTATGCACTAAAGAACGTGACGATGGCAAATTGATCCAGCGTAAGCGGCGCGAGTGACGGATCAGTCGTTGGCACGGCAGGCTTGGTACAAGAGATACCAATCGAATAGTAGACCCGCCCCATAAAAGTGTCCGCTACGCTATCCGTGGCGGTCGCTGTGCAGGCGTCTACGGGCGCATCCCACGACAATGTAACGCCACCATTTGGGATTGTGATCGTCAGACTCGCGAGATTGAGCGTGCCGATGGCCGGTGGCTTGTTGAGACTGATATGAACACCCAAGCGGTAGTCATTCCAAGCGTTTGGCCCAAGCGCGTTTATGCCGCTCGCTGTGGTCGATGCGGAACAACTAGCGTTCACGTACGTGACATTGGGAATTTTGAGACCAACGTAGCATTCATTCTGCGAAAGCGCGGTCGCTGCTCCCGGGTCGGGCAATCCTCCCCCAACGACGGTAATTGGCCCAGTGCCCCCCGTTACGGAACTCGAACCCGCAGCACTCGACCCAGCGCCCCCCGTTGCGGAACTCGAACCGGCTGCACTCGACCCAGCACCCCCGGCGTTGCTGGACGGCGTGGTTGACGTCGAGCCATTTTCTGACGCGCAAGCTGCCTGGATAGCCACGACAAGGATTGATAGGACGTATGAAGATTTCATGCAAAGCTCCGCTCTTAGCCGCTCATGGACTTTCAAGCGTCTCCAATCTGAAGTCAAGAGTAGTGCCGTCCTGGCTGCATTACTGCGCCAAAGCCCCGGTCGAGTCGATACGCTAAATGCACAGAAGCAATTCTACTCTGACTGAAGAAGTGTTGTTATCCAGCCGGAGTAGTATTTCCGGATCTTGTGAAGGGCCAGCCTTTCGACAGAGAACGGGTCTTTTACCGGCCCGAAATGAACGCGGATCATGGCTCCACACCGGCGGGCGGCGGGGCAGTGACGGATTTCTTCGAGGGTTTGCGGTCATTGCCAATGAAGTCCGCGAGGCGAGCACCCATGCGCTCGCCCTTGAAATACACGATCGCGCGCTCGACCAGCACGGTTCTGTCTTGCTCGACAAAGAACAGCTCGTCGTTCACGTCGCCCGTCGGCAAAAAGCGGATGCGCGGTAGATCGATCCCGAAGCGGTCGATAGGGCGCATGCCGAGCGAGCCGTGTTCGCGTTGGTGATACTCCTCCTCCACCCAAGTCGTGAAAGCGCGATTGAGCGCTTCGATTGCTCGATAGGTCAAAGGGTCGACTCGGATTTTTCGCCGCGGAGTGGCGCCAAAAAAAGGTGCGGGCCACTTGCTCGCCCATTGTCCCGCGTTGTCGTGATTATCATCGTCGTCGTTCGGGGCAAGGGCGCGCCGCCAGGTGTCGGTGAGGTGCGCGAAGTGGATCTCCAGCGCGAGTCACGAAGTGACGGGGTTCCGCCCTTTCGAGCCGCAAAATCCGCGCTTTACGCGCCAAATTCGGAGCGAATGTTCAGACGCTGCATTCGGACCCAGACCCAGAACAAGCCCGCGCAGACTAGCAATGGGAAGGCCACGCTGCTTGCCTCGATGATGCGCAGCAAGAGCAGGTATTGGCCTTGAGCGTCGCTCGGAAGTGAGTCTGCATACAGCAGCCCCAGCACCAGCGTTCCGGCAAGCACGACGATGCATAGCGCAATTAGGGTGGAAAACACGCGGTGCGACCAAGGCCGACGCCGCAGCAGCGCAACCGACGTGATCAACATTCCGATGCTCCAACCGAGAGTCCCCAACAGAATGAGCTTCAGGCTAGGCGGTACAGAGCGAGCAGCGCTGGGGAACGCTTCAAAGTAGCCCGTGAACACGATCACGCCTTGCAGGGTCGTGATTGCGGTACCGATGGCGGACATGAAGATGAACAACCAGGCGATCCGCGTCACGAACAATGAGTGCTGGCGAGTCCCGTTCACGTTCGGACCCTGAACGGGACTCGCTGACCGGTCAAGCCCTGAGGTGGCCCTCAGCGGGCCATGATTGCATCGCGGCGCGAGGCCTCGGGCGCGGCGCGGAAGATCGCGCTGCCGTGGGCTCCGGGGCTGACACCGAGCGCTCGAAAGGTCGTCGCGAGCGCTGGGAAGTCCGCTCCGGCGAGCCAGACGTCGGCCAAATTCTGGAAGCGCCACGCACCCAGCGTGCGCGGTCCAGACTGGCAAGCACGCCGGCCGCGGACCAGTCTGCCTCGGAGGTCGCGCAGCAGACGGCGAAAGCACGGGAGCGCCGCACCCACGAGCACCACGAGCCTCGACATCCGTCAAGAATGCACGATCGGGAAACGTCACCCATGTGCCCGGTCCGCGCGGTAACACCCCTATCCCCCTCCGCCAACCCAGCCAGCTGCCTCGGTTGACCATACACATCCCATCACCGAAGCAGCCAGCTGCCTCAGTTGACCATATACACCCCATCACTGAAGCAGCCAGCTGCCTTGGTTGACCATACACAGCCTGTCATTGAAGGCAGCCAGCTGCTTGCTTTGACCATACACAGCCCATCACAGAGGCAGCTAGCTGCCCTCGCGCTGCCCTCGGAGGGTGAACCGAAGGCAGCCAGCTGCATCGCATTTGCCCCGCGAGGGTGAACCGACGGGATTTGGCTGCGTTACCGGTACGCGTTCGTTCTCGCGACGAACCGACAAAACAAAAAACGCGATTGGGACGAATTTAGGCAACTGGTCTTGAGGGCGCCCGATGAAGGGGAAAAGCACCGCATTGGGTGGTGCACATCAAGAAGGAAGCAAAAGCATGTCTAATTTAGTTCAAAAGCCCCAACTCAGTGACGAAATCCTGTTTGAGGAGCCCTACAAGCGCCTCCTAACGGAACTTGAAGCGCTCAAGCAGGAGGACGTTGCAGAGGTCAACCTGGAGATCCCAACCGCAGTGGCGACGGTGTTCGGCGTCCTTCCGAAGTTGATGGCCTATCGCGAGGATATTCTGAAGCAGCTGCCGGGGTTCGATGTGGCTCGCTTCGACAAGCTCGAGGATTACACAATGGCGCTTAGTTACGCCAACACCGTCCATGCAACGGCAACGCGTCCGGTGGATGGCTTGGTGGAACTCAGCGAAGAGGGGTTCAAGCTGCGGGGAACCCTTCAAAGCGACATCTTGGCGCTGAGTTCCCGCGGCCTCATCAATTCCGCTTCACTCAAGAATTACACAGGTCTCACAGGCTACAAGAACATCGCGTCCGATCTACAGATCCAGGGTCAGATCCTTAAGGACAATTGGAGCCAGATTGACGGTAAATGCGCCACCACGATGGCAGAGGTTGAACATGGCCTCAAGGTTGCGGCGCATTTGCTTCGCCTCACGGGGCTGAAAGAGCAGAGTCCGGCGGTGGTAGCAGCCGCTGCAGAGATGCGGAAGCGCGCGTTCACGCTGTTCAGTCGTGCTTACGATGACGCGCGGCGCGCCATTATCTTCCTGCGTTGGCACGAAGAAGACGCGGATACCATTGCGCCTTCGCTCTATGTTGGTCACGGTGGGTCGAAGAAGAAGACCTCTGTTGATGAGGCAGTTCCCGCGCCTACGACAAGCGCGGTACAAACCACGGCTCCTACAGCAACTACGCCGGCTACAACTCCCAGCTCCGGCAACGGCGCGACGAAGCCCGGTAATGCGGTTGCGGGCAACAATCCCTTCATGGCGTGAGTTGGTCGACACATAAGTTTCATGCGTAAGTTCGACAGGTGAGGAGGAATTGTTCGAATGTCCAAGGGACCGGCACTGAATCTAGGCAGCTGGCGACAGCTTGATGGCGCTTTAGGCGGAGAGCAATTGCTGCTGCCTGCGCGTCACCTCGTGACCCACGGTGTTGTCGTGGGAATGACGATGACCGTGACATAGTGCTGTACCTTCTCAAGTATATGATAATGCTTGCCTTCGGAATGTGGCTAAATGACACACGGAATTCAAGGCTATCAACGATCGCAGTGTCCCATAGTGATCTTCAAAAGACCACTTCGTTGCCCACGAATTGCCAAATTCGTGGTTGTGCTTGAGTACTCGCGTTTCTTAGCTGTCCCCGCTCGTCGTATCGTCGGGCGCTATTCCAGGTAGCGAAAGTGTTCGCCGGTCACCAGCCCACCTTCTCGCGTGTTTGCCTCGCTCGCGTGTTCGCCGTACTGCTGCAAGTACACGTGGCTCTGTCATCGCTTCTGCTGCAATTTCGTAAGGTGCATTCGGGGCGACTTGGGTGGCAGAAATAAGTCCCTGGCTGATCAGCCTACGAATAACTGTATTGCTCACGCCGAGGCGCTCAACTGCGTCATTTAGCGTCAAGGTCGTGCGCTCCGTACCTTGGGTTACGTTCTTTACCTGGAGCCCCATCCGTTTACGCAGCGATTCAACGCGTGCACCATTCCAGGTTAGCCGGGTACCAGTGCGGAGTCCCATGCGATTCAGCGTTGCAGCGATCTCATCGTTTGACCATCGCCCTGCCATGCGCCGCACAATATCTTCGACTTCAACACTTGCAGTTCTGCCGTGCTGACCGACACGGTTTTTTGCCACACGCAGCTCCGTGTGACGTCCCCCATACCAATGAATCGTGAGTACAATCTCACATCGCACGGCGTCGACGTCTGCGACAATTTCTCGCACCAGCATGCGCACAATGCGCTGTTTGAGACGCATATCTGCCGCCGATGAATTCCATACTGAGGGAAGATGCTCACCAAGGATCAGTAACGATTCCTTGTCGACGGAAGCCTTTGATTCGTGTACCCGAGCGAGCTCAGCAATCCGTCGCTCGACTTCCTTTACATGATTAAGGCACGCATTCCACCGCGTTTCCAGCTCCGTTGCAACGAGGCGATTTTCAGGGTCCACGGATTCATAACGTCGGGCGGCAAGTTTCGCATCGTATTTAGCTTGGTCGAGTTCGAGAAGTGCAGCTCGATGTACCTCACTGCGCTCACTCACCATTTGGCCAGCCAGATCTATCGCTGCAGCGATTGCTACAGGTGATACGGCATCAAGCAGTGCTCGTGCCATTGCCTCATCAGCACGCAAAGCACCAAATGCCTGACACCGCACAACACCTTCGCCGTGATTGATATTCGCACCGCGGCATTCGTATCGAGCGCCTGGCTGTCGCTTGCCGCCGTATACCACGTGTAGCATTCGACCACAGCGCCTGCAGCGTAGCAGTCCGGCGAGTAGTGCTCGTCCACCACGCCCAGCTTTGGGTTCCATCTGCCGTTTCATGTGAGCGTTGCTCGTCACTGTCGCCTGATTGCGTTCGAATTGATCCCAGGAAATGTAACCGGGATGGTGGTCCCTAATCAAGACCGCCCAGGTATCAATCGCTTTTCTGTGGCCAAACGTCTTAGTTGAGCGCTGCCCCGTAACCATCGTTCGACTTTCGGTCTTCCCGTATGCATAGGCACCCGCGTAAAGCGGGTTGAGGATGAGCTTGTGAATTGTATTGTATACGGGGAGCTTCCACTCATGCCTTCCAGATCGGTCACCTTCTGGGACGACCGGAAGTCGGAGTTTTTCTGCACGCATCGTAAGCAACACTTGTCGAATGCTCCCGAGTTGCTCAAAACGTTTGAAGACACCACCTATAGCCTGTTGTATACGGCGGTCGGGTTCTTTCTCGATGCTGCCTGTATCTGACCATCGCAAACCAACTGGCAGTCGAAACTTCAGTTCACCTCGGTGAGCCTTGGCGCGTTTGGCTTCGAGCGAACGCTGTCGAAAAAGCGTCAGTTCGAACTCGCTCATGGTTCCCTTGAGCCCCAATAGTAGCCGGTCGTTGGGTAATCGAGCATCGTACGCGCCGTCGGGGTCCACAATCGCCGTTCCAACCATCGCGCAAAAGTCAATGAGATGGTGCCAATCGCGGCCGTTTCTCGCCAGTCGCGACGCTTCGATGCAAAACACCGCACCCACTTCTCCACTACAAACCATTGCAACGAGGCGTTCGAAGCCAGGACGAACTGTTAGCCCTGCACCAGAACGGCCTAGATCATCGTCAATGACGAGGACGTCGGCGAACCCAAGCGCCTTAGCTCGATCAACCAGGCCGTATTGAAGACGTTTGCTCTCTAGGTTTCCCGTCACTTGCCCAGGTGTCGACTGACGAACGTAGACAATCGCACGGCGATTGAGATGCTCACGCGTGATCTTCGTTGTCATTTTGCCCGTCCCTTTGCGTCGACTTGACGCACTGAGTGCTTTCGTCGTTGACGACTGCTAACAGTAGTAGAGCTAGCGCTCGAATTAACTCGCTCTGCTCGTCGCTTGTCAGATTGAGTGGACTGTTTAGCTGTAGGGCCAACGTTCTTTGTGCTGGCCGGCGCTTTTGGGGCATCGCGGACCTCCTGTCCCCGCAGCTTATCCGCAGCGTCTGGACCAAAGGCACCGGACAGCAACTTGAGCGTTTTCCCAAGCGAAATGAGGGAATCCAAGCTCACTAGCGTCGGTCCAGCAATGCAGCTCGCACATTCAATTGGGTCGGTCATCCACGTTGGCAACGTGCACCACGTCCCGTCAGGCAGATGGCAAACGACGTGAGCGCCGTCGGTGCGCGTCATAAGCTTCCGCACCGGCAGGCTCTGACCAGCCAATGGATGCCACTTGTAGTGAACAACGATCGTTGATGAAACGTGGGTACAATGTTGTTGTTTTGACTGGCTCTGGCAAAACGGGGCTCGTGACGGTGCTCTGTGAAGAGGCGCTCAGTGCGGGTGTACCGCTCATTGTCATAGACGTGAAGGGAGATTTGCCCAACCTGCTGTTGTCATTCCCTAACTTTGCGCCGGAGGCTTACGCGCCTTGGAGCGGGGCGGCGCAATCCGAAGGCAGTTGTTTTCAATCGCCAGAGGCAATGCAGCCTGCTCAGCAGTTGGAAGCGCAGCAATTGGAAGCGCAGCAGTTGGCCGAGCGGCAGCGCCAGTCGCTTGAAAACTGGGGTATTGATGAAGCGCGGCTCAGTGACTACTGCAAAAAGACCTCAATCCGCGTGTTTACTCCCGGGGCAAGCGCGGGGGAGTCGCTTCATGTGTTATCGGCATTGGAGCGTCGCTCTTCGCGTTGGGATACGGATCCTGAGGCGGCGAGGGATGCGCTGAGTGCTGCGGTGTCGTTGGTGTTGCGGCTGCTGGGGCGTGATCCAGATCCGGCGAAGAGTCGTGAGCATGTGTTACTGAGCGTGTTGGCGGAATATCGTCTGGCATCCGGGCAGAATGCGGACATTGTAACATTGATGCGTGATTTGGAATCACCGCCCATCAGTGAGATTGGGGCGCTGCCTATCAACTCGTTTTTCAAGAAGAAGGAACGCAGCAATCTCGCAGCGGCGCTTAACAATCTCTTGGCGTCGCCCACCTTCAGTTCCTGGCGGCAAGGCGCCAGCCTCGATATCGCTGATTGGCTTGCGCCTAAGAACGGCCGCACCCAAGCGGTTATCGTAAGTGTGGCGCATTTGGATGATGAAGAGCGAGCGTTGGTGCTAGGCGTGTTACTGGAGGAGATCCTTTCCTGGGTGCGTGGGTTGCGCGGGAGTGATCGCCTTCGCGCGTTGATTGTCTTCGACGAGGTCTATGGCTTTCTGCCGCCCCACCCCGCCAATCCCCCCACGAAGCGTCCACTGGTTTACCTCATGAAGCAGGCCAGAGCCTATGGGGTTGG
>Ga0302321_100005599_pt1 | contig 11011 bp, 9 predicted proteins | sample Fen_T0_1_FD_202505 | JGI IMG/M metagenome (GOLD analysis project Ga0302321, IMG submission 202505) | Peat permafrost microbial communities from Stordalen Mire near Abisko, Sweden - Fen_T0_1 | ecosystem: Environmental > Terrestrial > Soil > Wetlands > Permafrost | place: Sweden: Abisko...
CCGTGCGCGGCCGCGACGTCGAGCATCTCCTGGGTCTGCGGGATGCCGCCGATGGGCGAGCCGGCCAGCGACCGGCGTCCGTCGAGCAGCGGGAAGAAGTGCAGCTCCATCGCCTCCGGCGGCACGCCCACGTTGACCATGACGCCGTCGACGTCGAGCAGCGCGAGGTGCGCGCCGAGGTCGATCGGCGCCGACACCGTGTTGATGATGAGGTCGAGGCTGCTGCCCTGCTCGGTGAACGTGGCCGGGTCGCTCGTGGCGAACACGTGCGAGGCGCCGAGGCGCGTCGCGTCGTCGGCCTTGGCCAGCGTGCGCGAGAAGACCGAGACGTCGCAGCCGAGCGCCTTCGCGTACTTCACCGCCATGTGCCCGAGCCCGCCGAGACCGATGACGCCGACCCGCGTGCCGGGGCCGGCGTTCCAGTGCCGCAGCGGCGAGTACGTCGTGATGCCGGCGCAGAGCAGCGGCGCAGTGACGTCGAGGCCGAGCGCGTCGGGGATGCGCAGCACGAAGCGGTCCTTGACCACGATGTGGGTGCTGTAGCCGCCGAGCGTGGGTTTGCCGTCGCGGCCGATCGAGCCGTAGGTGCCGATGGAGCCGTCGCAGAACTGCTCCTCGCCGGCCAGGCAGTGGCGGCACTCGCCGCACGAGTCGATGAGGCAGCCCACACCGACGCGGTCGCCGACCTGGTGGGTCGTGACCTCCGACCCGACCTCCTCGACGATGCCGGCGATCTCGTGCCCGGCGACGAACGGGTAGTTGGCCGGCCCCCACTCGTCGCGCGACGCGTGGACGTCGGAGTGGCAGATGCCGGTGTAGTGGATCGCGATGAGGACGTCGTGCGGCTCGAGGTCGCGGCGCTCGATGGTCGTCGGCTCGAACGGGGCACGGGCGGAGGCGGCGGCGTAGGCGTTCACGGTGCGCATGCCGCCAACCTATGTCGGCGGTGCAGGCTCGGCGACCGCCGCGGTCCGAGGAGTCGACCGTCACGAACCCCGGTGCGGGCGGGCGTCCCCGTCCGCAGCCCGACGGAAAGGGTAGGGCGTCTCAATTTCCGTCGGCTGTGGACGACGCCGCCCTCGGTGGGTCTCCGCTGCTCGCGCCGGGACCCCTCATGTCGGATCCGCCGCCTGGGCGTGGGCTCTCGAGGTCAGGGGGTGGGGTGCTTCGAGCGCCAGACGGCGACCAGGGCGTTGGCGTGGCCGTGGCCCATCCCGAACTCGCGCTTGAGGAACTCGACCTGCTCGCCGTGCTTGAGGTCGGGCACGGTGTCGAGCTGCGCCATCCAGTGGTCGATGGGCTGCCCGTACTTCTTCTCGATGCTCGGGAAGTACGACGCGGGGCCGGTCACCTTCTCTGCCATCGGTCCACGGTAGCGAGAGGTCGCGGCGTCCGCGGCGTCCGCGGCGGTCCGGCGTCCCGCGATCTGGGCCGGTCGTTGCGGGTTAGGTCGAACGCCTCCCGTCGCGCGGGTGGCGGGTGTCAGGATCGCTGCACCGACGACCTTGGAGCGCTCGATGTTCGTCCCGCTGACCGTCAACGACTTCCTCGACCGCGGCGCCCTCGTGTACCCGGAGCGCATCGCGGTCGTCGACGAGCCCGACCAGCCCGCAGCGCCGGTGGGGCCGTGGACCTACGAGCAGTTCGCCGCCGCGGCCGGCTCGCAGGCGGCCGCGCTCGACCGTCTCGGCATCCCGGTGGGCGGCCGGGTCGCCGTCGTGTCGCACAACTCGGCGCGGCTGCTGGCCAGCTTCTTCGGCGTCTCGGGGTCGGGCCGCGTGCTCGTGCCGGTGAACTTCCGCCTCGCTCCGGCGGAGATCGAGTACATCGTCGAGCACTCGGGCGCCGAGGTTCTCCTCGTCGACCCCGAGCTGGTGAGCCTCTTCGACACGGTCAAGGCCCGGCACAACTACGTGCTGGGCGAGTGCGACGACGAGTTCTTCTCCGGCCGCGACCGCGGTCGCCCGTGGGAGGGCGACGAGTCGGCGACCGCGACGATCAACTACACGTCGGGCACCACCGCGCGGCCCAAGGGCGTGCAGCTCACGCACCGCAACCTCTGGATCAACGCCGCCACGTTCGGCATGCACGTGACGCTGTCCGACCGCGACGTGCTGCTGCACACGCTGCCGATGTTCCACTGCAACGGCTGGGGCATGCCCTACGCCGTCACCGGGATGGGCGGCAAGCACGTGGTGCTGCGCAAGGTCGACGGCGCCGAGATCCTTCGACGCATCGACGAGCATGGCGTCACCATCCTGTGCGGGGCGCCGGCCGTGCTCGCGATGGTGCTCGACGCCGCGCAGACGTGGGACGGCCCGGTCCCCGGCCGCGACCGCGTGCGCGTCGTGGTGGCGGGCGCGCCGCCGCCCACACGCACCATCGAGCGCATCGAGACCGAGCTCGGGTGGGAGTTCATCCAGATCTACGGGCTCACCGAGACCGCGCCGCTGCTCACCATCAACCGTCGCCGCCAGGAGTGGGACGAGCTCGATCCCGCTGGGCGCGCCAAGAGGCTCGGCAAGGCCGGGGTGCCGGCGCTCGGCGTCCGGATCCGTGCCGACGAGTTCGGCGAGGTGCTCGCCAAGTCCAACGTCGTGCTCGAGTCGTACTGGGAGCAGCCCGAGGAGTCGGCCCGGGCTCTCGACGGCGGCTGGTTCCACACCGGCGACGGCGGCAGCATGAGCGACGGCTACCTCACGATCAGCGACCGTAAGAAGGACGTGATCATCACCGGTGGCGAGAACGTCTCGTCGATCGAGGTCGAGGACGTGCTGTCGAGCCACCCGAACGTGCGCGAGGTGGCCGTGGTGGGCACACCCGACGAGAAGTGGGGCGAGGCGGTCACCGCGATCGTCGTCACCGACGGCTCGCCGCTGACGGCTGACGACCTCATCGCGCACTGCCGCGCCAGCCTCGCCGGCTACAAGTGCCCCAAGCGAGTGGAGTTCCGCGAGTCGCTGCCGCGCACGGCCACCGGCAAGCTGCAGAAGTTCAAGCTGCGCGCCGACTTCTGGGAAGGCGAAGGCGCCCAGATCAAGGGCTGACCCCCGCCGCCGTCTCCGCCGGTGGCGGGGTGGGTCAGGTCTTGGTGCTGGCGTGGCGGGTCTGGGAGTTGCGGCGCTGGTGCTCGCGGGCGCTGCGCCTCAGGGCCTCGACGGTCGCGGCCACCGCGGGTGTCGAGACGACCGATGGCCGTGAGACCAGCCAGATGTGGCGCGGCTCGGGCTCGCGGCGCAGCCGGCGCACGGCGACGTCGGGACGCCGCGTCGTGAGTGCGAGCTCGGGCACGAGGCCGACGCCGATGCCTGCGGCGACGTAGGCCTGCGCCGCCGGGAACTCGACGGCGTGCGCGACGAACTTCGGCGCGAAGCCGGCTCGGCGGCACAGCTCGAGGGTGTCGTCGTAGGCGAAGCCGTTGCCGCCCACGGCCGCCACCCAGTCGTCGGACGCGAGGTCGGTGAGCTCGACGGTGCGGCTGTTGGCCAGCGGATGCTCGAGGGGGAGCATCGCGCGGTAGGGGTCGTCGAGCAGGTGGACGCGCACGAGGTCGTCGTCGGGCTCCTCGCCCTTGGCGAACGGCTCGAGGACGACCGCGATCTCGACCTGGTGCGAGCGCAGCATCTGGTAGGCGTCGTCGGCCTCGCCGATGAGGGTCTTCACCACCAGCCCTGGACGGGTCTGGCGCAGGTGGGCGACGGCCGGCGGCACGAGCGTGTCGCCCGCGCTCGCGAACGACATGACGCGCACCCGTCCCTTGCGCCCCGCGCGCAGGTCGGCCAGGGCCTGCTCGGCGTCGTCGACGGTGCGCAGCACGATGGCCGCGTGCTCGGCCAGCAGGCGCCCGGCCTCGGTGGGACGGATGCCGCGCCCGTACTTCTCGAACAGGGCCACACCGGTGTCGCGCTCGAGGGCCGACACCTGCTGCGACACCGAGGACGGCGTGTACTCGAGGCGGCGCGCGGCTGCCGTCACCGACCCCGTGTCGACGACGGCGGCGAAGGTCTGCAAGCGGCGAAGGTCCAGCACGTGCTCATTGTTTCACGATTCATGAACGGTTGTGAAGAAACGTTCGCACGAGAATGCACGTTTGGATTTGGGTATCGGGCCGTGTGGGGCCGATCATGGTGAGTGAAGGATCAAACGATCCGGAGAAGCAAAGGATGTGACCCCATGGCAGCGCTGGTCTTCGTGGCCATCTTCGTCATCATGGCCGCCGTCAGCCCGTTCTTCGGGACGGACACTTCGGGCGACCGGTACGAGGAGCACCCGGATGAGCGCGCGTGGTGGCCCGCCGGTCCTGACGCCCGTCCGCACTACTACTGCTGACGGCTCCCGCCGCCCTGGTGGCGGCCTCGTACCACCCTGTGATCCCGGTCATACGCCGGTTCCCGCACCCGGGAGCCCGCTCGACCGGGATCACGCGCATGTCGGGGGTCAGACGTAGTCGTGCTTGCGCAGCCAGCGCATCGACGCCGCGCCCCAGATGGGCGGCACGTAGAACGTGACGAGTCGGAACGCGATCGCCGTCGACATCGCGACCGCCGGGGGGATCCCGATCGCCTGCAGCCCGGCGGTGTAGCCGGCCTCCGCGACGCCCATGTTGCCCGGCACCGGCATGAGGCCGCCGAAGAGGCTCACCGCGGTGTTGATGAGGATCAGCTGCGACAGGTGCGCTGTGTGCTGGCCGAACGCGTAGAGGCAGATTCCGAGGATGACGGCCTGCAGCACCTGCGTGCCGAGGTTGCCGCCGAGCATCGTGGCGACCTTCACCGGGTGCCGCACGACGCGGGCCGCGTTCTTCGCGACGTCGGTCTGCTCGCGCAGCTGCTGGCGCATCTTCGGGATGAAGCCGAGCACGCGGTGCCTGACGCGCGGCACGAAGATCGTGACGAGCAGCCCCACCACCACCGCGATGACGAACACGACCAGCAGCGACGACGGCCCGGACGACGTCGTGCTCGTCGAGCTCGAGTCGGTCGAGGACGTGCCGCGCACCGGCGACGTGAGGCCGGGCAGCCCGCCCAGGATGATGATGAGCAGCAGCGCGATCTGCACGAGGAAGCCGCTGAAGCTGTCGATCGCGCCGATGGAGACGGCGCCGCCGGCGGGGATGCCGAACTTCTGGAAGAAGCGGATCTCGAGTGCGAGCCGCGCCGCCGTCGACGGCAGCGTGAGCGAGATGAACTGGATGGCGTACTGCAGCATGAGCACGGGGATGTACCGCAGCCGCTCGAGCGCGGCTCCCAGCGTCGAGAACGACAGGAACATCTGCACGACGGGCGAGAGCACGAGGCCCAGCAGGAGGTACCACTTGTTGGCGCCCTGCATCTCCTGCACCAGGGTCGCGAAGTCGACCTGGGTGAGCAGGCCGATGAGCATGTAGCTCATCAAGCCGACGAGCACGAGCAGTCCGATCGACTTCCAGGTCACCCGCTGCAGCGACACCAGCTGCGGCGCCTCGACGCCGGTGGCCTCGACGGCCTTCGCGCGCAGGTCGACGAGCGACCACTCGGCGTCGCCGATCTTGCGGCGCGTCTCGCGGTCGAGCACCGCCGACTGGAGGTAGGGGATCGTCTCCGCGACCGCGTCGGGCCCCAGCACGTCGACAGCGGCGCGCAGCGCTCGGTCGCTGTCGGTGGCTATCGCGGTCGCGACGAGCAGGCGCGCGCGGTCGGGCATGAGCGACGCGGAGTCGGCCGTCGTGCGAGCGTCGGCGAGGTCGGAGAGAGCGACCCTTCCGTCCTCCCGCACGGCGAAGGAGGCGAGCTCGAGGTCGCGGTGCGCGATGCCCAGTCCGTGCAGCCCGTGCAGCGCCGTCCACGCCTGTGCGAGGTGCTCGTCGCTGAGCTCGTCGACGTCGCTGAGCCGTTGGACGGCAGCCTCGGTGACGAGCACGGCGTCACCGTCGTCGGTGACTCCTGAGGCGGTGACGCGCAGCACCGGGACGCCGGCGCGCTCGGCGAGCAGGCTGGCGAGCGCCTCGCGGTCGATGCGGCTGCGGCGTCCGCTGCTGATCTCGAGCGTCTCGCCCTTGCGCGTGAGCGCCGTCCACACCGAGCCGACGAACTGCTCGTCCCACGCGTCGCGGCCATAGACCTTCACGATGAGGTCGTTGCCGGCGGCGTCGATCGCGTCGAACGCCGAGCAGCCGGGGCGCTGCTGCGAGGCGAGCGCGACCCAGACGGCGTCGACGCCCACCTCGGGCAGGGAGTCGCGCACCTGGTCGGGTGTGGAGTGACCGGACGGCGTGCCGAGCAGCAGGTGCACGACCGCCGCCGCGAGGACTCCGCACGAGATCGCCGCGAGACCGCCGAGCAGCTGCACGATGTCGAGGAGCACCGCGGAGACGGCCCCGAGCAGGATGAGCAGCCGACCGGTCCAGCGCAGCGGGCGCGTGACGTGCGGCGAGGCGATGACGAGCACGGCGGTGCACATCGCGAGCGGGGCGAGCACGTCGACGGGGTTCGGTTCCGCGGTGAGCGTCTGCCGGAGGGTGTCGGTCCAGCCGGAGCCGTACGGACGTGACACCAGCACGCCCGCGACGATCGCGAGCACGGCGCCGAGCAGCAGGTCGATCACCAGCCGGCGGCGGCCGCGCGTGAGCAGCGCGAGCAGCACGACGATGACGGCCCACACCGTCAGGACTCCGTAGACCACCTCGGCCGTCCAGCTGAGGACGTCGACGATCGTCGATTGCTGCGGCTGCGTGGGTGCAGGCGGCTGCTGCGACCGGAACCACACCGCGGAGCTCGTGGCGAGCAGCAGCGAGACGACGAGCAGGATGACGTCCGTGGGACGCCGCAGGCGCGGGTCGTCGGGCGCCGACGACCACACTTTGAACCCGCGCAGTCGTCGATGCGGCGGGGCGGACTCGTCGGCCACGGCACCCCCTCGCCCTGAACGCGCGCCGACGCGCGTGTCGTTGGCGCAGATCTTGCCGCATGGCGGCCGCCTCGCGGCGGCTTGTGACTGGTTCCGCGCGCCGAACCACCCACGAACCGCGGGACATCGAGAGGTGTGCCGGGCTGGTGCCGCTGCGAGGTCGCGTGGCAGGGTGCGAACCATGGCTGAGCAGTCGTACGGAGTCAGGTCGTCGGTCGCCGAGCTCGCGCGGGTCGCGGTGCGACGACCGCTGATGGGCGGGGCCGACGTGGTCGGGCAGTACGAGGCGGCGCACTGGCAGACGCCCGACCTCGACGCTCTCGCGCACCAGCACTCGGCGTTCGTCGACCTGCTGCGCGCGCTGGGCAGCGTCGTCGTCGAGCTCGATCCGGTGCCCGGTCTGCCCGACGCCGTGTTCGTCTACGACCCCGCGTTCGTGATCCCGTCGGGCACGGTCGCCTTCCAGGCGGCGAAGCCCGCGCGGCGCGGCGAGGCCGACGCGCTCGTGCGCGACCTCGAGCTGGCCGGCGTCCCGACGATCGGTCGATTGGTCGGCGACGCCACGGCCGACGCCGGCGACATGTGCTGGCTGGACGCCGACACCGTCGCGATCGGCCGCACCTACCGCACGAACCAGGCGGCGGTCGACCAGATGCGCGGGATCCTCGCGGCCGACGGCGTCGCGGTGGAGACCTTCGACATGCCGCACGACCTCGGGCCGGAGTACTGCCTGCACCTCATGTCGGTGATCTCTCCGGTGCGCGACGACCTCGCGGTCGTCTACGAGAAGCTCGCGCCGGTGCCGCTGCTGCAGGCGCTCGCGAAGCGAGGCATCTCGTGGGTGAGCGTCGACGACGAGGAGTACCTGACGCTCGGCTGCAACGTGCTGGCCGTGCGCCCCGGCGTCGTCGTCATGGGTGCCCGCAACCACCGCACCGCCGACAAGCTGCGCGAGCACGGCGTCGAGGTGCACACCTTCGACTCCGAGCAGAGCGACAAGGGCGAGGGCGGCCCCACCTGCATGACCCGCCCCATCCTCCGCACCTGACCCACCTTCACCACAACGGGGTCAGAGGTGGGCGTGGACCCAGGCGGCGAGGGTGTGGGCGTGGTCGGCCAGGGTCTCCTGCCAGGTGGCGCCGGCGCTCTCGTCGGCGCTGTCGCTCACGAGCTTGACCAGCCGCACCGCGACGCCGGCCTCGCGCGCCGCGAGCGCCACGGCGTAGCCCTCCATGTCGCAGAGGTCGGCGCGCGCGGCCAGGTGGTCGCGCAGCGCTCCGCCGGCCACGAAGCGGTCGCCGGTCGCGAGCACGAGGCCCTCGCCGAGCTCGACGGGCGCGCCGTAGTGCCGGCCGAGGACGCCGAAGACGCCCTCGTCGTCGAAGTCGTGCTGGATCACGGTGCCGATCTCGTGCACGCCCTCGAGCCCGTCGCGCAGCCCGCCCGCCGTGCCGAGGTTGATGACCGAGGACGGTCGCGCGGTCGCGAGCAGCGCACCGACGGCGCTCGCCGCCCGCACCTTGCCCGGGCCGGTCACGAGCACCGGCAGGCGGGTGTCGAGACCGGCGGCCTCCTCGGGCAGCGCCACCACAAGCACCGGACGGTCGGACGCGATCTCCCCGCGCAGCTCCATGCCGTCATTGAACCGCGTCCCTGACTGCAGAGCGGCCGGCAGCACGCAGTGGCCCAGCAGACCGGCGGCGTCGCAAGGATCCCGCGCCGTGACATCAACGCGGGTGCGCGGGACGGAGCGCGCGGCGACGGGGATCGCGTCGGCCGGTGCACGCGGAGGAATCGCCGTCGCGGTCCGGTGAGGTGGGCACGCGCGTGGGCACCCCTGGTGGGACGATGGATGCGTGAGCACGGCGTACGGCTCCGGAGCACCCGATCCTTCGATGCCCGACACCCCGAAGGACCCGGTGCGGACGCGCGGTCGCTACGTGTTCACCCTCGACGGCGAGCCCGAAGCGATCGACGAGCGGTTCGTGCTCGGCGAGATCGCTCCCGGTGTCGTGCGCGCCCGCACCACCCGGATCGTGTCGCGACCGGTCGGGCGCCTCGAGTCCGACGCGCGCCTCGAGGTCGGGTCGCTCGCGGTCGCCGTGCGCTGGGTCGGCACCACGGTCGGCTCGGTGCGCGAGGCGAGCGCCGAGCTCACCGAGGACGCCGACGGTGTGCGCGCCTCGCGCGTCGTGGAGGGCACGGCGTACGGGATGGAGCACGTGGCCGGCCGCCTGAACACGCTGGGGCACGTGGTGTCGGGCCCGCTGATGCTCGCGGCGCGCGGTGGTGTCGACGTGGTCGAGCCCGACCTCGCGCCGGTCGACGACGCGACCGCGTTCCTCGCGGCCGTCACCACCCGCTGGACCACCGTCGACGCCGGCTCCGCCGACGTGATGGTCGACGGTGCCGAGCGTGCGGGCACGGCGTACCTCTGGACGGATGCGCGCAGCGGGCTCGACGCGCACGTGGTGGTCGACGACGGGGGGCTGCTGCTGCGTTCGCGCCTCGCCGCGCCCGACGGCCTGCTCGAGGTGACCCTCGCCGACGTCACCGGCCCCTGGCCCCGCCCCGCCGACTGGTTCCGCGCATAACTGTCCTTGACCACACAGATCGGCCCCGAATCGTGTGGTCAAGGACAGTTATGCGGCGACCCGGGTACGGTCGCGGGGGGTCAGAGCTCGTCCTCGTCGTAGCGGGCGAGCAGCTCCTCGTTGGCGCGCTTGCGTCGGTGCACCCACCAGCCGACGACGACGCCGGTGCCGTTCGCGGCCCAGTGCAGCGCGGCCGGCGGGAACAGGCTGCCGGTGTAGAGGCGCAGCAGCGCGAAGCCGGCACCCGACAGCCCGGTGAACAGCACGGTGCCGAGCACCGTGGTCCACGACGAGCCCTGCGTGGCGTTGTGCGAGCCGTGCATCTCCAGCGCGGGGCTGATGTGCCAGAGGCCGAAGAGCAGAGACGTCCAGGCCACCGCCCACGGCGTGCTCCACACGATCGTGCCGAGGGCCAGCAGCACGCCGCGGAACGCGAACTCCTCGATGAGCACGGTGCCGAACGGGATGTCGAGCAGCGCCTTGCGGGCGGTGACTCCGCCGCTCACCTCGGTGATGCGGTCGTCGGCGAACAGGTGGTGCAGGCGCGGGATGCCGCCCGCGGCGCCGATCACCGTGCCCACCGCGAGCACGATGCCGAGCGACCAGAGCGCACCCGTGACCCAGGTGGAGTGGCCGAGACCGAGCGACGTCCAGCTCAGGCCGTGCCGCCACGCCACCAGCACGAGGCCGGCCGTGGTGACGATGCCCGCCACGATGTAGGGGCCGCCCTCGACCCCGCGGGTGAGCGCCTGGAAGCCGACCATCATGAGCAGGACGCCGGCGATCGCGCCGATCGTGCCGCCGACGAAGACGCCGACCAGCGCGCCGGCGGCCAGGCAGGTGGCGCCGACGCCGCGGCTGATCACGCCACGGCTCAACTCCGCCATCCGACCCACCTCACGACGCTGTGATGACCTACGGTCGCAGATGCAAGCACCGATGGACGTGGGAGGGTTCATGGATCGCCCGGAAATCCTGGGTCGGGGGCAGCAGGTCGGACTCGTTCTGGCAGCCGCGGCCGTACCCGGCACGTTCGCGACGTCGCTCTCGGAGCGCACCTGGATGGATCAGGGGCTCATCACGGGCCTCTCGACGGGGTCGCACTTCCTGCTCAGCGTCATCGCGCAGGACGCCATCGACGCCGGCGGTGCCGCGATGTCGACGGTGCTCCCCTTCCCGGAGTCGTGGAGCGACAAGCAGCGGGAGCAGGCGGCGACTCTGCTGCTCGACCTCGCGGTGATCCCGATCGGGTTCGGAGTCGTCGCGTTCATCGGGCACCGGTCGAACGAGACCACCGTGCGCGGCCTGATCCGTCAGGCCGGCTGGCGCTCGGCCGTCACCGGCGTCGGCGCCGCCGTCCTCGCGTCGACGCTGGCCGTGCAGGGGCGTCTCGACCAGGCGATGGCCGCCGACGGCCGCTTCATGCGCCTGCCGCTCGCCGTGCCCGTCGGGGTCGGCGTCGCGATCGCGCTGGAGAGGGTGCGACAGTCGCAGGGCCCGCCCGAGCACATCGCCGACCCCGCGCGCTCGAG
>Ga0302321_100005600_pt1 | contig 11011 bp, 6 predicted proteins | sample Fen_T0_1_FD_202505 | JGI IMG/M metagenome (GOLD analysis project Ga0302321, IMG submission 202505) | Peat permafrost microbial communities from Stordalen Mire near Abisko, Sweden - Fen_T0_1 | ecosystem: Environmental > Terrestrial > Soil > Wetlands > Permafrost | place: Sweden: Abisko...
CCGTAGAGTTGAGCCTGCGCGATCAGAATGCAAGCGTCCTTCGATTGCTTGACCGCTTTCTCCTTGTGTGTGGTGATGGGCAAGATCAACTCGCTCGGCTCTACACTGGGTTCTTTTCGGAAATTGCTGAGCGCTATGAGTCCGTGATCCACCCGCGGCAGAACGTTGAGAACATTCGGAGTCTACTTCGCATCGCGAGGGCTGCGCCGGGGCAGGATCTGGTCTTGGATTACGGCTGCGGAACGGGTCTCGCCATTCGCGCCGGCGCAGCGCTGAGCATCGGCCCCGATCAGTTCGTAGGAGTCGACGCTTGCCCTGTGATGCGCCGACAAGCGAAGCTGGCAGGCATGCGGGTTCTCAGCCCCGGGCAACTGCGTCGATGCACACGCTTGACGTGTGCGGCGGTCATTGCGTCATATGTGTTCCATCTGCCGACTGCCGCGACAGGCATCGAGTACGCTTGGCAGCGTCTTCGTCCGCATGGTCTGCTCGTGGGGAACTGTCACAAGGGCCAGGGGGTTGCCGAGATCGTTGCGGCGGTCAAGGGGCTCGGCGGGAAACGTGTAGGCGTGCCGCAGGAGGACGACCGGCACGGTGTCTACGTAGGCTTTCGCAAGTGACCAAGAGCCCGTTCGTAAGGATTCCAGGCGAGGGCGGTGCCGAACCTGTCGACTCCGGCGCCATGCGCCTGCTCGTCGAATTCGGTTTGCTGCCGACCTACGTGAGAAATGGAGAGCGGTGCGCGCTCGTCGACGACCTACGTGCCCTGGCGCCTCTGATTGACATCCTGAAGAGTAGGGCGAGGGAGGTTGCCCGTGAGCACCCGCTCCTTGATGCAGGCGCAGTTGGTGGCTTTCCGCTCTCGGCGGCCTCTCGCCTGGATTTCACGTCCGTGCCTCCGAAGATGGATCCGGCGTTCTGCGCCGCAATGCGTCGCATTCTGGGTGCTGAATGGAAGGGCGAACTTGAAGCTGCGCAAGCCATACCTTACCTGGGCGATGCGGTGCTGACAACGCGATCCGCGGCGTCGGCGGAAATGGCCGCGACTCAGATTGCGCGGGTTCGAGATCTCGCGGACAGCAAGGCGAATGTCTTTGCCAACAGCGCGTACTACATGGGCTCAAAGCGCGCGTTGAGCGGGTTGATTGTGGAGGCCGCCGAGCGTCACTCATCTCGCGACACGGTCTTTGTGGACCTCATGTGCGGCTCGGGTGTGGTTGCGGGGGCAGCTGGTAGGTCCTGGGAATGCGTCGCGTCCGATGCCCAGGTGTTCTGCAGACTGCTGGCCATAGTGCAAGGCGGCGGGTTTAGCCGAGCGCGAGCGGAGCGGCTTCTAGCCCGAATCATGCCGTGTGCTCGACAGCACGCCCAGGACCTTGCTTCTCGGGTACACGGACTACTGAGTCTAGAAGATCGGCTGTTCCACAGCGACATCGATGACGCTCTTCTGCAGAAGTATCGCGACCTGTCGCGGGTATTGCCTACATTCCCGGGCACAGGGGAACACGACGGATGGAAACCGGCAGAGGTCGTGCGACTCCGGCGTTCCGGAGCGGAGAGGTATCCTTACGCGCTGTTCACCGCGTATTTCGCCGGCGTCTACTTCGGCCTACGGCAATGCGTCGAGATCGACAGCCTCCGGTTTGCGATCGATACCGTGGCAGAGGAGGAGGAGCGCGATTGGGCTCTGGGGGTTCTTGTTGCCGCTTTGAGCGGCGCTGGCACTACATACGGGGCGCACTTCGCACAGCCACCGATGCGTGGCGACAAGGACCTTCCGCTGAGGAAAGTGGCTCGACTACTTGAGAACCAGGCCAAATCACTGTTTCACGAATTCGCTATTCGCTTGGAGAATCTCGCGGCGGAGAGTGAGCGAGCCGTCCGCCCGATTCGGACCGTTCCCGGACCCTGGCGTGAGGCGCTCAACAAGCTAAGAGAACAGTGTTTTGACCGTGACGTGTTGGTCTACGTGGATGCGCCCTACAGACGTGAGGAGTACAGCCGGTACTATCACGTGCTGGAAACCGCCGTCCGATATGACTACCCATCCGCGATCGGGCGAGGGAAGGTGCCGTTGAAGTCGGCCGGGGGTCGCTTTGCCTCCCCCTTCTTCACAAGGAACGTGCATGGCGTTGAAGGTGAATTGGCCAACATCATCCAGCAGGTACTTGCAGCGGGATGGAAGTGCATCTGGAGCTACTCCGACGCTGCGGACGCGAACATCGCCACTGTGATTGATGAAGTTGCGACGCGCACGTCGTGTCAGATCGAGTCGTTTGCCGCACCGTACCGGTATCGTGGACAAGGCGGCCACAACCCACGAGCCGTGACCGAGTTCGTTGTCGTGTTCTCGTCTAGGACGTAGAGACACCTCATGCGCAGACTGGCGATTACCGGAGCGCAGGGCACCGGCAAATCCACGATGGCGCAACGTGCTGGCGAGGCCGCGCGCGGTCTTGGCATCCGGGCCGTCGTGCTTGAGGGAATCGGCGCAGCGGTAGCTGCTCAGGGACTGCCTCTCGGCAGGCAAGCGACCGCTGAGACGTTCTGTGCCTTCGCCGCAGCTCACCTCAGAAGAGAGCGCCTGGCGGAAGGAGAACTGATCGTCCAGGATCGGTGCTTGCTGGATTTGTACGCCTACTGCCGCGTGCTCGGGACGGCACCATACGCTACTGAGTTCGTTGCAGAGGCGACGCGGCTCTCCTTGAGCGAGAACGTGACGGTGTCGTACCTACCGCTCGTCAATACGCTGCCACCTTCGCAGTCCACTGTCGAGGATTCTAGGTTCAGGCAGGCCATTGCGGCGGAAATCCTCGTGAGTGCTCATGCGCTTGGGATCGAAGTACACGTAGTCGACGGCACGGTAGACGAGCGAGTGCGCCGTGTGCTGGGCATCCTGGGAATCACGAAGCAACCCTGACCGAATGGCCCCGCCGTACCACTTCGTCCCGTCGGACTGGCGCTCTTGCTTCCGTTGCGCTGCTCGGCCCAGGCGAGAGCCTTCCGCCCGATGCGAGCTGCGCGAAGCGAGACGGTCACGCGATGCCCGCGGCGGCGCCACGCCCGCATGCTGCCCTTCCCGGCCATGCTGCTGACGATGAGCACGACGCACGAGGCGGCGACGAATCTCCGGCATAATCGTCGCGACCATGGCCCACGTGGAGGTGACGGTTATCTACGAAACAATCCACGGCAGCCGGGCGTATGGGCTGGCCACCGAGACGTCGGACACTGACCTGCGCGGCGTGTTCGTGCCTCCGCCGCTCGCGTTCACGGGCTTTGTCGCGCAGCCGGATCAGATCGAGCCGGCGGCCGAGCGCGTGCTCTACGAGATCCGCAAGTTCTTCCGCCTGGCCGCAGCGTGCAACCCGACCGTGATCGAGGTGCTGTTCACGGATCCGCAGGACCACGTGACTGTCAGCGCCGAAGGCCGTCTGCTCCTCGATCGGCGGAGCGACTTCCTCTCGCGGCTCGCTGGTGACAGCTTCGGCAAGTACGGCCTGGCGCAGCTCCATCGGATCAAAACGCACCGGCGCTGGCTGCTGTCGCCGCCGCAAGCCAAGCCTGAGCGGGCGAGCTATGGCCTGCCGGAGCGATCGACGATCCCCAAGAACGAGCAGGGCGCGGCCGAGGCGATGCTCAGAGACGGACGCCTGTCAGAGGCGGACCTGTCGCCCAGCTTCCTGGAGCTGCTCGACCGGGAGCGCCGCCACCGCGCGGCACTGCGTGAGTGGCAGCAGTACCAAGAGTGGGCGCGCCGCCGGAACCCGGCGCGCGCGGAGCTGGAGCGGCGATACGGGTACGACACGAAGCACGCGATGCACCTGATCCGGCTGCTGCGCATGGCAGTGGAGATCCTGTCGACAGGCGAGGTCGTGGTGCGCCGACCGGACGCGGAGGATCTGCGCGCGGTACGGCGCGGGAGCCTCACGTTCGACGCCCTGCTCGAGCAGGCGGACGCGCTGGGTGCGCGCATCAAGGCGCTGGCCGAGACATCGACGCTGCCGCCGCGGCCGGACGAAGAGCGGCTGAATGCCTTCTGCTGCGAGCTGGTCGCTGCGGTGCATGAGAGGTTGGCGTGAGGATGCTCCCGCCGGATCTCTCGATTGGCCGGCGCTTCGTCGCGGCACACGGCGCGCCGGGCGCCTTTCTCGTCGGCGCCACCGGCGCGCACTTCTACGGCTTCCCGAGCGCGGACAGCGACCTGGATCTCAAGGGCATCCACATCGCGCCAACGCGTGAGGTGGTGTCGCTCACGGCGCCACCGGATGCCGTGGACTTCCTTGGCGTGTTCGAGGGCGTCGAGATCGACTACACGAGCCAGGAGCTGGCCGTGGCGCTGCGGCTGCTGCTCAAGGGCAATGGCAACATGCTCGAGAGGATCCTGTCGCCCTTCCAGGTGCTCGACTCGCCGGCCGCCCGGGAGCTTGCGGCCCTGGCCCAGGGCTCTGTGTCGCAGAGGTTCTTCCACCACTACCGCGGCTTCTTCGGTCGCACACGCGACGATTGGCGCTCGGCCCAGCCGCGCACGGTGAAGGGCCTGCTCTACGCGTATCGCAGCGCGCTCACAGGCATACACCTGCTGCGCACGGGCGAGTGCGTCGGTGACGTGACGCAGCTCGCGCCGCTCTACGGCTTCGAGCGTGTCGCAGGCCTCGTGGCGCGCAAGGCCGGCGGACGTGAGCACGGCGCGATGACCGACGCAGGCGAGTTCGACGCCGACTTGGAAGGCCTCGATCCGCTGCTGGAAGCCGCGCGCGAGGCATCGCCACTGCCGGCCGAGGCGTCCAACGTCGAGGCGCTCGACTCGTTCCTCGTCCGCGTGCGCGAGGAGCGGTTCGAGTAGGCCTGCGGTGCCGCGTTGGTCTCGTGCGCGGCCGGTAGGGCCTGCGCGCGGGGTTCGCTCCATTGCCAGGCGCGCGCGCCGAGTGTAATCTCGCAGTCGTGAAGAAACCCGTGCGCCTGCTCGCGACGCTCGTCGCTGTGCTCGCAATGTGTGGCTGCGCCGCTCTGCGCCCGCGCGCCAAGACAACCGACGAACTCATCGCGGCCATCGCTGCACCCAGGACCAGCCGCAGCGCGCGTCTCGCGGCTTCTGACGAGCTCAAGAAACGGCCCCCCGCCGAGGTGCTTCCGGGGGTGTTCGACGTCATGAGGCGTCACGCCCATGCGTTCTGCCAAGCAGAAAACAACGACCTCTTCGCGGATGGGCTGCCCGTGACCTGGCAGATGGCGGCGGAGTACACAGCCAACTACGCATGGCGGGGCAACCTAGCGAATCGCGCTCATACCACAACCGAGAAGGGAAAAGCCCTACTCGGAATCCTGGCCGAACGGAAGGCCGAGCTCTGCCATCACGCCGACCCGCAATGCGATTGGCGTTCGATGCCGCTGATCGATCTCTACACGCTGTTTCAAGGTCTCCAAGAGAACTGCGCGGATGCGGCTGAGGCGGCCGAGGCAGCCATGGTCGCAGACGGGGATCTGGACTCGGGATGCCGCCAAACGGCCGCCCAGGTGCTGGTCCATCGGACGGGGACAAGGTACCTAGCCATTGTCCTGCCCGCCGCTGAAGCGGCAACATTGAGAGATCAACAGCTGTACGCGAGACTGCTGCTCGAGAAGAAGCTGCCCTCCGAGTGGGAGGCGCGGGCTCTGCGTTTCGCCGTCGGCGTAATGCGGGCCGAGCGCACCTCCGAGCCTGAGAACGACTCGCCAGGCAACGGAATTGCATGGGCGCCGGACTACGAAATTGCGCGGGCCATGGAGCGTCACGTAGGAGCGCGGTTCCAGCCCGACGAGCTCACGCACGGTTGGCAGCGCCGCACCGTGGACAACGCCCTGGCTTGGTGGGAAGCCCACAAAGCTGAGTTCGAGAAGTGAGGCCGCGCAATCCTCACCACCCCGCGCGCTAACCTTCCCGGCCATGCCGCTGACGGTGAGCACGACCATCTCGGCCGGCGGCCCGACTTCTGGCCGACGATCAATGCGTTCCTTCGCCAGCGGCTGCCCCGTTCATAGGGTGTGGCGTGTCGTGGCCTCGCCTTCTGCTGCTAGCGCGGCCACAGGCTGTGTTCGGACGAGGACGCAGTCAGACGGCCCAAGAAATTGGTTGCCTGGGTGCTGGGGCCTGGGGCGAAGTAGGTCGATGCCGCCGCGCCAGCGATCTTTCGACACGATGAAGGGTCTGCGCGCTGCAACCCAGCTGCAACCCAGAGAGGCCGAGAACCCCACGGGCTCCCGAGCCCCGTTTGTAAGTTGTTGAAGGTTTGGAGCCGGCGCTCGGGATTGAACCGAGGACCTGCTGATTACGAATCAGCTGCTCTACCGCTGAGCTACGCCGGCCGGCGGGAACGTCACCGCGAGGATGACGACGCGGATGGTACCAGAACGCGCCAGCCGCGACAAACAGCGGCGCGCAGCCGCCTACTCCGGCAGCCGGAAGCGCTCGATTTCCGCCTTCACTTCGTGCAGGAAGGCCGCGGCGCCCACGCCGTTGACGACGCGGTGATCAAAGGTGAGCGAGAGCGTCGCGACCTCGACCGACCGCGTGGTCTCGCCGTCGCGCACCATGCGCTCGTGCGTCTTGCCAAGGAAGAGCGAGGCCATGGACGGCGGCACGACGATTGGAATTGCGGTCTCGATGCCGTGGCCGCCGAGGCTGGTGAGGTTCACTGACGTGCGCACCTCGTCGTTGCGACCAGCGCGCACGTTCTCGATGGCCTGATCGTACGCTGCGCAGAAACCGGGCCAGTCGAAGCTGCGGGCATCGTGGATTACAGCCGTGGCCAGACGATCGCCTTCGAGTGCGACAGCCACGCCGAGGTCAAAGGCGTCCTGCTGCAGCACGTGGCCATCAGGCGTAGTCAGGCGCCGAAACGCGTCCTGACGTTCGACCGCGCGCGTCAGACACCAGGCCGCGATCAGCGACGGCGTGCAGACGCGGTGCTCCTTCTTGGCCCGCGCCCGCGCTGCGGACATCGCGGCCCAGAGCACGTCGATCTGCATGTTGGCCGGCACAACGCCAGCCAGGCGACGCGTGACCGTTGGCGACATCGCGGCCGTGACCAGCGTGCCAGACTCTAGCGCCTGCGCTGGCACTAGCGAGGCCACGGCCTCGGTCGCTGGCTGCGGCGGGGCGACCGGGCCAGCGCTGGTCGCGCCTGCTGCGACCTCCACGCTGATGACCGCGATCTCGGCGCCGATGTCGATCTCGTCGTCGATCTTGCAGCGCCACTCCTTGAGCGTGCCGACCCACGAGGACTCGATCGGATAGACCGCCTTGTCCGTCTCGGCTTCGCAGAGCGCGTCGTCCAGCGCGATCCGGTCGCCCGGCTTCTTGAGCAAGGACACGATGCGCACCGTGCGAATGCCCTCGCCCATGATCGGCACCTTCACGACGACTTCTGCGGCGCTGGGAGATGGCGGCAGTGCGACCTTGGGCGCAACCTGTGGCGCAGCCGATGACGTCTCGAGCACAGCGGCCGCATGCACGACGCCGCGCGGCACGCTGCTCTTCATCACGCGCTCCACAGCATCGACGATGCGCGGCACGTCCGGCAGCGCCGCGTATTCGTAGATCGGGTTGTAGCCGATCATCACGTTGCCCTTCGAGACCAGCTCAGGCGGGCTCACGACGCGCGTCCACACCCCTGGCCGGCCCGCCAGGTACGAGATGATCATCTGGCCGACCGAGCAGTTCTCGGTGTCTTCCTGCACCACCACGAGGCGACCGGTCTTGCGCACGGACTCCTCGACCAGGTCGCGGTCCCACGGCGAGATCGAGCGCAGGTCGATCAGCTCGACGCTCACCCGCTCGCCGAGCTTGGCCATGGCCTCGAGCGATTTCTCGACCGTGTTGCCCCAGGCGACCACAGTGACGTCGCTGCCGCGCGCGACGTAGCGTGCCCGGCCGATCTGCACCGCGGTGATGGACGTCTTGACCTCGTGCTCTGCCCAGAGCATGTGCTTCGGGATGAGCACGATCGTCGGATCCTCGCCGTGCATTGCAGACCAGAGCAGCCCGGCCGCGTCGTCCGGCGTGCTCGGGACGACGACGTTCAGCCCTGGGTGGTGCGCGATCGCGGACTCGTTCGCTTGCGAGTGCCACAGCGCGCCGCCTGGCAGGTAGGCGCCGTACGGCGCGTAGATCACAGCCGGGCAGGTCCAGCCGCCGAACGTGCGCCAGCGCAGCGTGGCCAGGTTGCTCACGAGCTGGTTCCAGCCCGGGTAGACGAAGTCGATGAACTGCAGCTCGAAGACCGGCCGGCGGCCGTAGCTGGCCAGGCCGCAGGCCACGCCTAAGATCGTGCTCTCGGCCAGCGGCGAGTTGAACACCTGGCGCGGGAAGTCCGTCGACAGCTTCTTCGTGAGCGTGAACACGCCGCCCTTCGGATCCTCGACGTCCTCGCCAAAGATCATGCGCCGCGGATCAGCGGCCAGGCCGGCGCGCAGCGTCAGGTTCACCATGTCGCCCATGCGGTACGTGCCAGGGTGGAACATGGTCGCGTCGAGCTGTGGCGGAGCGTTGACGATGTTCAGCTCGAGATCTTCAGGGAGCGGGTTGTCGGCCATCTCGGCAGCGAGATAGTCCGCGCGAACCTTCTCCTTCACCTCGCGCTCCAGCTCCTCGAACTCCTCCGGCGTGAGCGCGCCCTCCGCGATGAGGGATTGCCGCAGGCAACTCAGCGGGTCGCGCTCGCCGAGGGTCGACAGCTCCTCGGAGGAGCGGTAGATGCTCTGATCGTCGGAGCTGGTGTGGCTCGAGAGGCGCTCCATCCGAATCCAGAGGAATCCTGGCCCGCCGCCTGCGCGGATCCTGTCCATCATCTCGGCCGCCACGTGGTAGACGCGCTCCACCTCCCAGCCGTCGACTAGCCGCCAGTCGTCCGCGGCGAGCACGCCGAGCGCCAGCGGATTGGTGGCCCGCGTGGGGCTCGAGATGCCATAACCGTTGTCTTCGACCACCAGCAGCAGCGGCAACTGCCGCTCCTTCGCAAAGGCCACGGCCTCGTAGAAATCGCCCTGGCGCGTGGCCGCCTCGCCGACCATCGTCAGCGTCAACGAGCGCTTGCCGTCGAGCTGCATGCCCCAGGCCATGCCACAGGCAGGCAGCAGTTGCGCAGCGGTCGGCGTCGGCACGCTCCAGATGTGGAACTCGGGATAGCTGTAGTGCGACGGCAGCTGGCGGCCGCTGGAGGACGACTCGCGCTTGGCCATGTAGTCGAGCGCGAGCTGTCGCATGGTCACGCCGCGTCCGAGCACGAAGGCGCGGTCGCGGTAGAACGGGCAGGCGTAGTCGTCCGGCTGCATCAACATGCCGAACGCTGCCATGGCCTCGTGGCCCTGGCCAGAGACGTGGAAGTGGCCCTTGCCCTGCCGGTTGAGGCGCTCCTCGCGCATGTCGCCATGGCGGCTCTCGAGGATCGTCAGCAGCAGCTTGCGTTTGAGCTCGGCAGAGAGGGTTGAAGTGGACAGCAAGACACGCTCCTGGACTTGGGATAACGATGATAGTGCGTCGAACTCAATCTCGAAACTCATGACCAGGCGCGATACGCGCAGACCACAACATTGAACGATACGAAGCCGGCACGCGCGTCAGATTGGCCCGCAGGCGCGATTCCGGCGCACGGCTCGGTTCTAGCTGATCGTGAAATTCACAGTCACGGTCATGATGACCGCCACGGGCTCCCCGTTCATCAGTGTGGGCGTATAGCGCCACTGGCGGACAGCCTCGATGGCAGCATCGTTGAGGTACGGATTGCCCCGGATCACGCGAACGTTCTCCACTTTGCCCTGTGGCGAGATCGTGCACTCCAGAGCGACTGTGCCTTGTATGCGCGCGGCCCTTGCGTCTGGCGGGTAGACGGGGTTGGCGTGCCTGAGCTTCCTCGGCGCCTGGATGCTACCGCCCACCCGTATCGGCACGCGCGGGGACAGGCTTGCCTCTGTCGGTCGCAACGCCTCCAGGCTCCCGCCCCACGCGCTCGGGATGCGGCCATTCGCGATGATGGCGCGACACTCCACATCTGCGCCGCAGGCCTTCACGAAGTACTCCTGGCCTTTGGCCGCTTCGGCGCTCCCCAACTCGCCGCGCGCATGGATGCCGCCGAGCAAGCGACAGGCGGTGCTGGCGCCTCTGTCACACGCCTTCGCATACAACCGTACGGCCTTGGCAAGATCGATCTCTGCACCGCGCCCCAGCTGGTAGTACTGGCCAGCCGCGACGCAGCCCAGGGCGTAGTCCAGCGAGCAGGCGCGCTCGAACAACGGCAGCGCTTGTTCCGGGTCTTTCGTCAGCGATGCCAGGTGGTGGCAGCCCTCGGCCGCGGCTGCATTGCAGGCCCGTTCATACGCGCGACTGGCACGGCCCGGGTCGGTCCCCAATGCCAGCTTGTCGCCGAGCGCGACACAGGCGTTGCCACTGCCCGCCTCGCAGGCTTGCTCGCATACCTGGAGCGGTCCGATGTCGCAGGCTCTTCTCATGAGCGCGTGAGTCCGATCCACGTTAGCGGGGACTCCGTCACCGACAGTGAGTAGCTCCGCCAGCACCAGGCATGACTGAGCGTCCGCGTCGCAGGCCTTCTCAAGCAATGTCGCAGCTTTCGGAACGTCCCGCGCCACGCCGATGCCGCCCGCGTAGGCTCGGCCGAGCGCGCCACAGACCCCAAGCGCGCCCTGCTTGCACACGCGCTCCAGCAGCTGCTCTCCCTGCTTCACGTGCTCCGGTCGCTCATGACGCTTGAGCAGGAGCCAACCCTGCACGCCGCATGAGGAGGCCAACCCAGCGCGACAGGCGGCGTCGAGGAACTCGATGGCGCGCGGCTCGTCCTGCCGAACGTCCTCTCCTTTGGCATACAAAAGCCCCAGGCGCTGACAATCCGGGGCCTTCTTCTTGTCCTTGAGACAGTCTGCCGCCGAGATCGGGTCTTTGACGACAGCGGGCGGCTCCTGCGCCCAGAGCGGGGTCGATCCGCAGAGTGCGGCGACAGTGACGCTGACGATGAATGCC
>Ga0302321_100005601_pt1 | contig 11009 bp, 9 predicted proteins | sample Fen_T0_1_FD_202505 | JGI IMG/M metagenome (GOLD analysis project Ga0302321, IMG submission 202505) | Peat permafrost microbial communities from Stordalen Mire near Abisko, Sweden - Fen_T0_1 | ecosystem: Environmental > Terrestrial > Soil > Wetlands > Permafrost | place: Sweden: Abisko...
TTGATTAGCGGCTTGCGACGTCCGCAACAGGGATCAATCCAACGCGCGCCCGAGGTGGCGGCGCGCGGCGGTTTCGCGCTCGTGCCGCAGGAATATGCATTTTATCCGATGCTTACGTGCCGCGAGAACATCGAGTTTTTCGCCGGTGTACTTGGGCTCAAGGGCATGGTTCGGCATTCACGCGTGGATGCTGCCATCGCGGCGACGGAACTCGAACAAGTCGCGGGCAAACGTGCGTCCGAGTGTTCGGGTGGCTTGAAGCGTCGGCTCAATCTCGCGATCGGGTTGGTGGGCGATCCGCGCTTACTGTTACTCGACGAGCCCACTGTTGGCGTCGACCCGCAATCCCGGGCGTTTCTCCTTCAGGTCGTGCAAGCGCTGCGTGCGCAGGGGAAAACGATTATCTACGCTTCGCACTATATGGAAGAAGTGCAGCAGGTGGGCGACCGCGTGGGGATTATCGATCACGGCCGGTTGTTGTGCTGCGGCACGCTCGACGAGCTTCTCACACAGGCTCAGGCGCGGCTTGTCGTGCGCACGCAACGTCCGCCGACACCGGAGTTGCACGCGCGGCTCAGCGCTGACTTCGGCCTTGAAACGGTGGCTGATGATTCGGGTTGGCTCAGTTTTATGGTTCCGGCTGGGCGGGTGGTGGAGGATGTGCTGCGCGACCTTCGTGCGCAGGGCTTGCAGGTCACGAGTTTCCAGTATGGTTGCCGACATTTGGAAGACGTTTTTCTGAAACTGACCCATCGTCACCTTCGCGACTGATATGAGTGTCCTACTTGCCGTTATTAAAAAAGAACTTCGTGCGATGACCCGCGATGTGCACGGGTTACTGGTTCTCTTCGCCATGCCGGCAGCGTTTATCCTGATCATGTCGATGGCACTGCGCGACACGTTCAAGCTGAGCGTGGCCGAAAAAGTACGCTGGCAATACTGGGATGAAGATCACAGCGACTCCTCGGCGGCATTCCTGAAACATTTGCCCGCGCCCGATGCTGGCGTCGCGGTGCGCGAGCGTACGGACATCGATCATGCGCTCGCTGCCGATAAAATTCAGATGGGCTTGGTGATTGGGAAAGGTTTTGCCAAGGCACTGACCGAGACCGAAAAGCAGCGTGCGGTCGTGACGGTGTGGGCCGAGCCGGGCACGCCGCCGGCTCTGATCGGAGCTTTTCGTGCCGAGGTCGCTCGGGCGTTGGCGCAGGAACGGATCTCTGCCATCGTGGATTCGATGGAAGCATCGCCGGAGGAAATCGCATCTGTCAAAAAGCTCTCCGACGACTCGCTGCTGGAACTGAAATTCCGGCGCGACCGCGAAGGCTTGAGCGATCTGACCTCGGTGCAGCAAAGCGTGCCGGCCTGGCTGGTCTTCGCGATGTTCTTCGTGGTCATACCGCTATCGACAATTTTTATCGCGGAAAAACAGCAAGGCACACTCGCGCGGTTGCGCAGCCTGCAAGTGAGCACGGCGACGTTGCTGGCGGGAAAAGTTGTACCGTTCTACCTCGTGAATCTCGTGCAGACTGCGCTCATGTTGCTGGTCGGTCGGTATGTCGTGCCGTGCCTCGGCGGCGATGCACTCAGTCTCGATATCGACTGGTTGGCGCTCTGGGCAGTAGCGAGCGCGGTGAGTCTGGCGGCGATCAGCTTTGCGTTGGTGGTGTCGGCGGTGGCTAAAACCACAGAGCAGGCGACCACCGTGGGCGGCGTAGCGAACATCCTTTTCGGAGCGCTCGGTGGCGTGATGGTCCCCAAACTCGTGATGCCGGCAGCCATGCAGACGGTGACAATGCTTTCGCCGATGGCCTGGGGGTTGAACGGTTTTATCGATGTGTTCGTGCGCGGTGCGCACCTTGGTGGTTTGCTGGTTCCGATTGGTTCGTTGCTGGGGTTTTCCGCCTTTTGCCTGGTTATTGCCAGCTGGCGGATTCGTCAGCCTGAGTGAATGAGCCGACGGAGCGCTATCGTCGTTCTCTTTCTCAAAAACGAAAAAAGCCGGCATCGAGCCGGCTTTTTTCGTTGAAGGCTATTTCTCCGGCCATGTTCGACCGGAGAAGCATTTGAAGGCGTTTAACCCATTCCCTGCATCGTGGGAATCTTGCCGTTGGCATCGAACGTGAGCTCGCGTACTTTTACGCAGCGCAGGTGGTTCTTGCCGCCGGAGAGAGTGGAGTCGTGGTAAAATAAATACGTTTTACCTTTGAAATCGACGATCGAGTGGTGAGTAGTCCAACCAACGACAGGCTCCAAAATACGACCTTGGTACGTGAAGGGGCCCATGGGGCTCTTGCTCGTGGCGTAAGCCAGATAGTGGGTGTTGCCGGTCGAGTAGGTGAAGTAGTAAAGGCCGTTGCGCTTGTACATCCAAGGTGCCTCGAAGAAGCGGCGGTCGTGATCGCTGGCGAGAAGTGGTTTGCCGTTTTCGTCGACGATTTGGACTTCAGAAATCGCGCTCTTGAACGACTTCATGTCGTCGGTCAGCTCGGCAACGCGTGCGCCGATGGCGGGTTCATTATCAGCGGGCTCGGTGCCATTTGGGTTGTAGCTGCCGGTGCGCCAGCGTTGGAGCTGTCCGCCCCAGATGCCGCCGAAGTAGAGATATGCTTTGCCATCGTCATCGACGAAGCTGCAAGGATCGATGCTGTAGCTGCTCTTGATCGGAGTTGGTTCGGCCTTGAAGGGACCTTCGGGGCGGGACGAAATAGCGACACCGATGCGGAAAACGCCTTCTTTGTCGCGGGCCGGGAAATACAGGTAGTACTTGCCGTTTTTGTGTGCGGCGTCAGGTGCCCAAAGTTGTTTGCTGGCCCAAGGAATATCTTCCAGCGCGAGCGCGATGCCGTTGTCTTTAACCGGCCCGCCCACGGTATCCATGGAAAGGATATGGTAATCCACCATGTCGTACTGGTCGCCGAGATCGTTGTCGGCGATGTCCGTTTCGCGATCATGGGAGGGGTAGATATAGATCTTACCTTCGAAAGCATGGGCCGAGGGATCGGCAGTGTAGAGATGAGTGATGAGGGGTGAGTCAGCCATGGTTTCACTCTTAAAACTCAGGCTTTCCTATTCCAGACCAAAGTTACGCTATAATTAGCACAGAGGTGAATCACGGTAGCACGGCCGGTCAAAGAACTGTGACGCGAGTGCAGGGAGCTCAGAAGATGCTGCTGGAATCGCTCTTAAAGAACCGTGGCTTGGAAGCGGTGAATGCAAAAAGTGAGCCCTGGTGCAAGCGACAGGCTGTCGCTTGCAAGAGCGAGAGGGTGTGTGTTCCGGGCGTGCCGCATGTCGGTGCCTGGGCTCCCTTTGTAATAGATTGAATTCAGCGCAGATCGAAGAGCAGGGCTTCAGTGGGTTTGGTGGCGGTGAAGGTGAGCACGCCGGGCTCTTCGGTGCTGGCGGCGTCGCCGGTGGAGAGCGTTTCGCCGTTGAAGGTAAGTTCACCCTCAGCGACGTGGAGCCAGGCACCGCGGCCCGTGGCGAGCTGGTGGGTGACGGTCTGGCCAGGTGTGAGGCGGACGCGGTAAATGTCGGCGTCCTGATGAATGGTCGCGGACTCGTTGCGGCCGTCGGCCGAAATTACGAGAATTTTAGGTGCGTTGGTATGTTCGGGTTTCGGGTGCCACTCGTTGTAGCTGGGCTTGAGACCGGGTTCGCGGGGCTGGATCCAGATTTGGAGGAAGTGGGTGAGTTCGCTGGCGGAGGGATTGAACTCGCTGTGGGTCACGCCACTACCGGCGCTCATGAGCTGGATCTGGCCGGGCTTGAGGGTGCGGCCGTTACCCAGACTGTCCTTGTGGGCGAGTGCGCCTTCGAGCACGTAGCTGAAGATTTCCATGTCGCTGTGCGGGTGGGCACCGAAACCTTTGCCAGCGGCAACGCGGTCGTCGTTGATGACGCGGAGCGAGCGGAAGCCCATGTGGGCGGGATCGTAGTAGTCAGCGAAGGAGAAGGTGTGGTAGGAATTTAGCCAGCCGTGGTCGGCGTGGCCTCGGTCGTTTGCCCGGCGGATCGTGATCTTTGCGGTCTTGGTTGTTTTCATGGCACCAGTCTATCCTCGAACGGTGTTACCGGCAAATGCTATGATCTTGGTCTGAGCATGCAGTTGAGTTATGGTATCGCGCACATGGAACTCCGACAACTGCGCTACTTCGTGGCGGTGGCCGAGGAAGGCAACATCAGCTGGGCCGCCCAGAAAATCTTTCTTACGCATCCGGCGTTGAGTCGTCAGATTAAGGCGCTGGAAGAAGAGATCGGGCAATGCGTGCTCGAACGTCAGGCGCACTCGATTCGGCTGTCGTCGGCGGGAGAAATTCTTTTGCGCGAAGCGGGTGAGCTCTTGGCGCACGCAGATCTCTTGCTCGAGCGCGTGCGTGCCGCTGGACACGGCTTACGCCTACGAGTTGGTTATGCGCCGTCTTTTGCCGCAGGCATTCTTTCCGTCGCTATTAATAATTTTACCCAGACTCACCCGAATGCGCAGGTGGAACTGCACGATTTATCAACCAAGGGAATGCTAGCCGACCTCGAGGACGATAAGCTCGACATTGCGCTCACGATTCGCCGCGAGGACGAAGCGCGCGGACTCAAATGTCCACGCCGCCAGTGAGCATTCACGTTGGCTACCGAACCAGTCGTAGTGGTGACAAACCGCTCATGATTTTCATCGAGGAGTTGCGAGCCGCAGCCAGAAATATCAAATAACCCAGCAGCCACGGCCACTTGATTGTTTCACAATTTATCATGCCTGATTATCCTTTTTGTACTCCGCCAAAAAAACTCACGCAGGAGAAGTTCGTGAATCTTTTCTCCACAGAAATATGCACAGAGAAATGCCGTGGACCGTGGATCTTCGCCTCGCGCAAAAAGGAACCAGGCGCATCGATCCGCAGCGCAGACGCTGCCATCGTGGTTGCAGTGATCCAACGGGCAGGCGAGGAGGCGTGCCTCGTGATGACGCGTGAGTTTCGCGCGCCTTTGGGTGCCTACGAACTTTCGTTACCGTCCGGTTTGATCGATGCGGGCGAGTCCGCTACCGACGCTGCGATCCGTGAGTTCAATGAAGAAACCGGGATGACTCTCTCGCGGGTGGTTCGTGTTTCACCACCGCTGGCGTCTTCCGCTGGTTTGACCGATGAGACGGTTGCCCTGGTTTATGGCGAAGCATCGGGCTCGATCAGTCGGGAGCACCAAACGGAGCACGAGGATATCGAGGTGCGTTTGGCGAGCATTGCCGATATTCGTAAACTGCTAGGCTCCGAACAGAGTGACATTATCTCCAGTCGACTCTACCCGATCCTTGTGGGTTATATGAGCGCCGGAGCCATAACATTGCCGATAATCGACGGTTGAGTCTACGGATCATTTCCCGAGGCATGCTGAAAGGATGACTTCCAGACAGAGCCGGGATTTCTCAAGAGAATTTCAGGTTCTCGCTCAATGACCCGGTGTATTTTGGTTATACGAGTAACGAATCGCGTCCATGTGGTCGGTCGTGGTGGCGGGCACGTAGGCGTCGATATTTGCCGGTACTGGTAGGTTCGCTGCTTCCAGGCGCCAACCTTCCGTTCGCGGAAACTGTGGTGCGAGCTCGCACGAACCTGCGTGACGCCGAATACCGGTTAACCTATCGCCAGCGGGAAGGCGGGCCGTGGGCTCCTTTGAACGACGGAAGGCGGAGCCTACGGTGACCGGAGGGTCCACCGCGCTTGGTCGCCCAGCGGATCAAATTTCACGAGGGAGATCGTGCTGGCGCCCACTGCGGACAGAGCGAATTCACCCTTCGTATTCGGCACCGCTTTTGGCATGATGCGGTAGGTTCCGTCGGTGAGCTGATCGATTCGCCAAAGTTGTTCTGGTGCTCCAGTAAATGCGGGAACGGTTACCAGTTCTGCATCCGCCGTGGCGGCCAGCGCGCGGTCTGTGCCAGCGATGGTGATCTTGAAGAATGGCGAGCCCGGGTAACCGCCATGACCGACAACGGGAGTGATGGTCCATTTCTGGTGCGGGCGGATGATATAGTCGCCAAGTCGCACCTTGATATTTCCGGCCGGCCAATCCTTCGCTACGGTGGCAACCTCCTGCAAAGCGACAGGCCCTGTGGGCGCCTCGGGCGCAACAGGCGGGAGCGGCGCGCTACTCGTATTGGGTCCGGGAGGACCGCTTGGGCCGCCGGCGAGCCGGTGGCGAATCTGGGGCATTGGCACGGTATCCACCGCAAGCTCCAGCGCGTACCCGCTGCGCTCGGACTGGATCACGAAGGTGCCTTCCTTGAAGTTGTCTCCAGCGACCGGCCACCAGTCTTTCCATAAGAGCGGGCGAATATCGAGCACGCTGTGTCCGCCGTGGTCGAGGTCTGCTTCATAGTGACACGAGAACTTCTGCACACTGTCGCCCAGATCCAAAAGGCCAAAATGCCCGGGACCAATGAAGCGACCGCTGGCCGCGACCACGAGTTTGCCGCCACCGCGCAGCATATCCATCCCCATGTTGTCGTAGTAAGGGCCGTTGATCGTCCGGGATCGTCCGACGCGGATGTTGTAGGTGGAGTTCGGTCCGGAACAACACGTGCCATGCGTGCCTAGGAGGTAATACCATCCATCTCGGTACATCAGATATGTTGCCTCGCAATCGATGGCGATGTTGACAGCGGTGTTGCCTTCGATTCGCCGGCCCGTTTTCGGGTCGAGCTCTGCGAGGCGAATGAAGCCGAAATAGGTTCCGTAAGTTAACCATAGCCGTCCGTCGGTTGGATCGAGGAGCAGCGATGGGTCAATGGCATCGCAGTCCTCAGTGCCATCGCTCGAGGCGACAACGACTGGTTCGGTAAACTTGAAATCGGGCGACGCGGGATCGAGCGTCTTGTTCCACATGGTCAGGATCTGGCCGCTATGTTGTCCACCGAGACCGCCTCCGGTGGCACCGTATACGACCAGATAACGGTCGCCGATCTTGAGCACGTCGGGCGCAGCACCGCCGCCGGGTCTAACTGCTCCGTTGCGCCAAGTCCACCCATCGCTGGAGATCAATCCTCCGCCACGGGTGCCGAACGCGTAGTAATTTCCGTCACACCAGGTGACGGTGGAGGGATCGTGGATGTAGGTATCGCCGTCCAGCGCGAGCGCAGAACTCGACGAGGCCAGAGCGAGCACGGAGGAAACGAGAATTCCAAGAACGGAAGATTTCATGGTGGTTGGATCTTATCGGGTGGAAGGTTCCAGCGTAGTTGTGAAAGCAGTGACTGGGTGACCGCTCTCGTCGATGAACCGGACGCAGAAATCACTCATGCCGGGTCCGTTGATCACCGCACCACGAATGACGTTCCGGCCCTTGCGCAGGGTGAGCCGCTTCGAGACGCAGTCGTCCATGACCATGCGTCGATCTCCGAACAGGCCGACGGCCTCCTGGTCGTTGACCCACCACATCGAGGCGGAGTTGGAGCCGACGGCCAACCGGACGTTTTGGATCTCTTGAGGACAGTCGATAACAGTCACCGCCAAAAACAGGACGCCGTAGACTCGCTTGCCGAGGCCGGAGGCGAAGCGAAACAGCTTCACGTTGAAGTCGGTGGCATCGACGGCATGCCAGACGAGTTCCTCTCCTTCGGCGGTCACTCTGTCGCCGTCGCGTGGAATTACGGTGAATTGGCCGGGGAAATATTCGCGCGGGAGTTCTTTCCGCACGTAGGTATCGACAAAACCGGCGTTGCTCCGGTTAGGCTTGTTGATTGGTTCGAGAAGCAGCCAGCGCTGGACAAAGCCATCCTTGTCCGGCCTTTTTGGCCCTGGCGCAGCAGGCGTAAAATACGGAGCCAGACTGCGAGAAGGTGTGGCGGCATCGTCGGCGTTGACGCTAGCGCTCGCGACGGCAGTAACGCAGAGCAGCGTCAGTGTTTTATGGAGTAGGTTCATGGCAGGCGGGGACCTCAAACAACCTTTGCTTATGGAATGAGGAGCGCCACAAAATTGTCGGCAGCGATGAAACAACACGCGTGTGTTTCGCCCCAATTCAGTTCCGCATCTCGGAGGAGATGACGAGTGAATTCGGGCCGTCCAGTCGAACCAATTCCTCAAAGTCTACCGGCCCGTTTGCGCGGGTACCACGCATCGCCCAGAGCCCTCGTCCCTATGGCGTGGATTTCAGCCTGATTTTCTAAGACGCTGGGCTTCGGCGACTCCGTATCGTGCGAATAACGAGAAATTCCTTCGCCCGCTACCTTCCTCCCGAACTCAACGAATATCGGTTCGGCGCTCGTTAGCACTCCTTATATGCGCCATCAAGCGCAGTCATGTCTTTGGGCGATTCTAAAGGCGGGGCGTAACGAACCGATTCAAGGGCACAAACCTTTGCTCCATTCCACGTCACTCGACATCACGGTTGCCCAGGCATCTTGCGCAGGATTCGAGGTACACCTCGGCCGAGTTTTTGCCGGCAGGTCAACAACCGCGGAAAGAAAAGTGTCGGAGCCAACCAGCATGATGAACCAAGGCAGCAACTGCCGGAAAGCAGCGCAGTAGCGCGGGAAAACACCAAGGTGAGATCTCCCTCGCAGCGAACCTAACTTTAAATCTTCACTCCCTATGAAAATCGCAGCCGCTATATTGTTTCTTGCCGGATACTCTATGGGCCATTGCTACGAAATTGCCCCAGGCACGACTTATCCGACAAACGATCCGTCGGGTTTTCTATACGACCAGACGGCCTACTTCACCGGAGACGAGTATCACGTTCAGGACGCAAAAAATGCCCTCGCCTATCGCATGAGTACCGGAAGTAGGGATAACTTCATCAAGTTTTATACGCCATGCGAAAAAACAAGAACGGTCGTCGATGACGAATTTTCGTCTTCCTCGCAACCAACCGCCAACGAATTCGCCAAGGAGAATGCGGAACTGTATGATGCGGCCGTAAAGTATTACGACGCAGGATGCCCTTACAGCACGTCCATGTCGGTTCACTTGGATCGATATAATGCTGAGAATGGCACGTTCATCACCGACTGTACCGAACCCCTGAACAGGATAAACTTGAAAGGGTCCTTAAGCCCCATGCCGGAAAGCATGCCAAAAGACTGGAATGGGTTCTACCTGGATGCCTATTTGATCGGGAATAGTCGCGCTTTCAGGTATATCAAGATCGCACCTGACCTGGCCGAGAAGCTCGTGGCGGCAGCCGGTCCGAGTCGCACGCTTACCATTGATTATGTGTGCCGCCAGACAAAGTTCCCTATTCAGGACTATGTCGAAAATCATGGGAATCATAGTTCGAATACAAGCGGCAAATTGATCCTGTATCGCGATACACTGATCCTCCCTTCTGCGATCGTCACCTACAAGATTTCCGGCGCATCAGAAGAGGTGGGAAAAATCGCTGCCAATATAACACTCGCCCCCTATGCTCGGACAAAATCCGAACAGATCTTTGAGCAGAAGGTCCATATGAAGATCATGGAAAGGGCAGGGAGTTCGGAAGACTCGCGTGCCTTATATGTCTTTTTTCCGGGAGGAGAGCTCAGGCGTACAACCGAGAGGGGGTATAGCATGGGCGCGTGGTATATAATTAAGGACAAGCTGTATATTCGTGTGAATAGCAATCCGAAGGAGCTCACGGGAATACCGTTTGAATTTGCTGAGAACGGAGATCTTGTTCTCGACGGCGTTCACTATAACGTAAAAGGAAAATATGATCGAGAGCTGCCAGAACAATGGGATCGTTTTTCAGATACAGAGCCCGAGAAACCAGCTGCGTCGCAGGAAGGCCTCGCCCCCGTCCAAGCAGCAACCACTAATCCGGCTACACCATCTTCCATCGATTCAGGAGCAAAAGTTGATCCGGCAAAACCATTGCCCATCGATTCCATAGCGACCGCATTTGCTGCCGCTGCCGCCAGTCAACGACCCCTTTACGGGAAAAGCGGCAAAGTTTCCTGTTCGCTGGAAATCACATTGGTGCAGGGAGATTCCTTCCAAGGTGTATATCACGATTTTACCAGCGGTTATCCATTCGCCTACACCGTCGAAGGGAAGATATTTAAAGACAGTGCCTCGTTCACAGCGGTAAGCTGGGTCCAAAAACCCTCCATCGCACCCGAAAGCGATACCGCGCCCGGTTCGGGTTGCAGCGCGGAATTCAAACTGGGAGCAAACGGTCTTTGCACGGGCAAAGTACGCTACAAGACGTGGGAGCGCTCCGCCCTTGCCATCAACCTTTCCGGCGAACCTATCAAGTAATACGTGACCGAGTTTCTGATAATCCCGCATAAATCAAAATATACTATCCCTGCTGTCCGGTCATTGAAGGATGATGATTACGTAAGAGCCCATAAATAGATTATTAACTCACACATGAAACTTAAATACATTATTACAATGCTCGTAGCACTCGCTCTGAGTGTTGCTTTGTGGGTTACGCATCGTGAATCCGCGAATACGTCCCTCAAGACAACGGAAAATACCATCGTCAGTGGTAATTTAAACCGGCCAGGTCCATTAGTGGACGCAATCGCCCCCCCCGCACCATACGCGGGTACTGAAGCATTAAATGCTGCTAAAGGTGTTACTATTACGACAGCTCCAGTATCTGCAGTGCTTCCTCAAGTTCAGGGCCCAATTAATGATTGGCGCCAGTACAAGCCAGATCATCTGGCAATTAAGATTGGTGAATTGGGTTTAACGTTTGACCAGATTGATACTAAAACAGTCAGCGAGCACGCTGTCTGGCGTGGTGCCCTTCCCATGGAAGAGGGTGCGAGTTTGGTTTCAAGTGCAACAAAAGATCAGTGGTTTGGTGTTGTTACCATTCCTGGTTTGCCAAGTTATGAAGTTACAGTTCAGAATAATGTGGCGTCTGTTCGTGCAGTAGATCCGGCAAAAACACCGATGTGTGGTGTTTTAGAGCCGTCTACAATGCCAGCAAAAACTTCGGCCATGCTTGTTTCTGGTCAAGTGGCGGCAATTCCGCCGACGGTGGATGTGTTATTCTTCTATGATACAACCGCCTTGGCC
>Ga0302321_100005602_pt1 | contig 11009 bp, 12 predicted proteins | sample Fen_T0_1_FD_202505 | JGI IMG/M metagenome (GOLD analysis project Ga0302321, IMG submission 202505) | Peat permafrost microbial communities from Stordalen Mire near Abisko, Sweden - Fen_T0_1 | ecosystem: Environmental > Terrestrial > Soil > Wetlands > Permafrost | place: Sweden: Abisko...
TGGCTATATCGCGGGAGCCCGCGGACCACGGGCGAACCCCTTTACCCCCCACCACCGCCCCCGACCGAGATGACGCCAAAAAGCCGAGATCCTAGCCTTAGCTTAAGCCTCGTAGACCCCCAGCAGGCGCAGCTCCTTCGCCACGCCTCCGAGCTCCACCAAAGTGGCGTCAAACGCCCCCGCCTGGGACGGCATCCTCACGTCGACGTAAAACATGTAGTCCCAAGGGCGGCCGTGGATGGGCCGGGACTCGAGCTTGGTCATATTGACGCCGTGACCGGAAAACACCGCCAGACACCGGCTCAGGGCCCCGGGTTCGTCGGCGGTGGCAAAGACCAGGGACGCCTTGTTCGGCGTCCCTTCCCCGGCCTCGGTGAGCCGGGCGATGAGGAAGAACCTGGTGAAGTTGCGGTGGTTGCTTTCGACCCCGGGGACCAGGATCTCCATGCTGTACACCCGGGCTGCCTCGGCACTGGCGATGGCCGCCAGGGTGGGGTCGCCGGTCTGGGCCAGGTGTTTAACGCTCCCCGCCGTGTCATAAAACGGCACAGCCTCCCACTGGGGATGGGCGTCGAGGAACTGCTTGCTCTGGGCCAACCCCTGGGGGTGGCTGAGAACCTTCTGGATGGTGTCCAGGGAGGTGCCGGGCAGGCCGATGAGGTTGTGTTCCACCCTCACCTGGGTCTCACCGACGATGTGCAGGTCGGGGAACTCGAGCAGGAGGTCGTAGTTCTCGTTGATGGGGCCGGCCAGGGCGTTTTCAATGGGGACCATGCCGAAGTCCGCCTCTCCGGAGAGCACCGCAGAAAAGACGTCCCGGAAGGAGGGAAGGGGCACGGCCTCGGTCTTTTCCGAGAAAAGGTTGAACACTGCCATCTCGCTGAAGGCGCCGTGCTCCCCCTGGAAGGCCACCCTCCCCGACCGCCCTCCGTACCGCCGCGACGGGTCCGCCTGGGTGTTCCGCCGGGAAGTCCCTTCGGCTTGTTTGGGAATCCTGGTCAGCTCCCGGCCCAGCACCCCGGCCAGGGCCTTGAGTTCGGCCACCGCCTCCGAAGCATCCGCCGGGGCCTCACACTGGAGGGCCACCAAAGGGGCTCCGGCGGCCACCGCCGACAGAGCCAGGGCCACCGCGTCGGGCCCCTGGACCAGGGGTCCCCAGGGCCTAGTCAGGGTCCGGGCCCATTCGGGATACCGCGCCACCTGCAGCCCAGTATCCAGGAACAGCAACCCCGGGGCCAGATGATCGGTGCCCACGGCCAAATCGGACCAGGGAACGGTAGGGACAGGGCCGACAGACCGGGTGCCCGGCAGGCTGGCCAGGCTCACCCCCGATTCCCGGAGGGTTTCCCAGTCGGCGGGCGTCCACCCATCGACGGTGCCGAGGACGGCCACCACCGAGATGCGGGGATGACCCAGGGTGACGGGGCCGAGTCGAAGGGGAAGGGGTTCGGTCATGGGCGAAGGGTAGTCACGCCGCCGGGTCGCTGTCAAGGTTGCCTGGAATTCCCTGGAGTCACAGGATACATTCGTGCCCATGAACCGGAACATCCTTCGCTGGGCGGCGGTTTGGGTCTTCCTCCAGTTGGCTGTGGGCCTCGGGGCGTTGGGACCGGTGGTCCGGGTAGCCTTGGGCGCGAACAAGCCCCCCTACATCATCCCCGACCCCCCGGGGGGCATCGAGTACGATCTGGTCCGTCTCGTGGTGGAGGGCATGGGGGCTACCCCGGACATCGCCATGGTGCCCAACGCCCGGGCCCAGGAGATGTTGCGCTTGGGGCGGGTCGACGCCGCCTTCGGCCAGGAAGGAGAGTTCGTCTCCCAACCGTACATCGCGTATCAGAACGTCGTTGTCACTCTGCAAACCAGGGGCATCGTCTTGAAAACCGTCGCCGACCTGGGAGACTACAGGGTCACAGCCTTCCAGAACGCCCGGATTTTCCTGGGCCCCAGCTTCCGGGCCATGGCCGACCTCAACGCCGACTACCGGGAAGTTTCTCCCCAGCTCCTGGCCAACCAGCTCCTCTTTTCAGGCCGGACCGATGTGGTGGTCAGCGACATCAATATATTCACCTACCTCAACGCCCGGGCCGAAGAAGAGGTGAACGTCCACCAGACCGTGACCATCCACCGGATGTTCCCCCCCACCCGCTACTCCCTGGTATTCCGGGACCCCGCCCTCAGGGACGCCTTCGATGCCTCGCTGAAGCGGGTGCTGAAATCGGACCCGTACACCGACTTGGCCCGTAAGTATCTCCCACCGGGCACCCAAGTAACTTTTCGACCTTAGGCTAGGATCTCGCCGTTTTGGCTTTGTCTCGGTTGTCTCCGGTGCTCAGCGTACTTCCAGTACGCTTCCGCTCCTCGCCCGCCCTCGACTGCGCCAAAACGCCGATCTCCGTCGCCCCGATGATAGCGGTCTTCGCGGGGATTCGCCTTCGGCGAACCCCATGCTCGACGGTGCTAGCACTTTTACGGATTGCTACGGTTACCATCGACGAGGGTCTCACGTGCCTCTCGACGTTTTGACCTCACCCGCCGAAATCGGCTTTCAGGGGCACCCGGCCCCATTCCACCCAGCGTTCGGGGGTTTCGTGGTACAGGGCCACGTGGTCGGCGGTCCAGGAGAAGTCGGGAACCGGCCCCGAGGCTCGGGCTTTCTGGCGTAGGATCTCCACCCCTTCGGGTCCCAGGTCGTCGAAGGCCAGGGTGAGGTGGGGACGGAACTCTCCCTGGGGTCCCTTAGCCCATGGTTTGAACTCCAGCAAGCCCTGGTGGAGGGTCCACAGCGACTCGCTGGAGGCTACCGACCAGCCCACCATGCCCCGCTGCCGGCCCGGTTCGCCGTAGGTGGTGAAGAACAGGCCCTGGGTGGTGAGCGTGGCCGGGCGGCAGGATCGGGCATGGTCAAGGAAGGTAGCGGCAGCGGCCGCGGCTTGGTCGTCGGGGCAAACCAGCCCCGTCCTGAGGGTGAGGTGGGGCGGGTAGCGCAGTGCCTCCTGGGCACCCACCGCCTCGTTCCACGGCCGCCGGAGGGCGTCGATTTCCTCTCCGATGTCCGGGGGAGCCAGGGTGATGATCACGAACCGCATTGCCATTCCTTTTCCAAAGCGTCCCACACCCCAGGCCCGCCGGCCAGGGTGTGGAGGCCACCGGGGGCCTGGGTGACGTCGAGGCGGCCGCCGGCCTCCAGGACGAGGTGGACCCCGGCGGCGATGTCCCAGGGCTGGAGCGACCGTTGCAGATGCCCGGCCAACGACCCCTGGGCCACGAAGGCCAGGTCCAGGGCCGCGGCCCCGTGGGACCGGGTCTTCCGGGCCGAGGCCCCCAGCCTGTGCATGGTCGCCCGCATGAACTCCTGATCGTCGGCCCGGGACCCCCGGCTGAACGACAGCAGCCCTTTTTCCAACCCTTCCCGGGTCACCGCCAGCCGCCTCGACCCCGACCAGGCCCCTTCCCCGGCCAAGGCCCAAAACTCCTGGCCCCACAATGGAGCCACCACGGTGGACGCCACGGGCCGGCCGTGGCGCCACAACGGGTGGTCGCTGGCCTCGGTGCGATGGTAACACGCCACCGAGACGCAGAACCAGGGAAGGCGGTGATGGTAGTTCACGGTGCCGTCCAGGGGATCGACGATCCACACCCATTCGCCGTCCAGGGGGTCGTCGGGACCGTCTTCCTCCAAAATGAATTCTCCGGGAAACCGGGCCGAGATGACGGAGGCGATGCGCCGGCTGGCCTCGGCGTCGGCGTCGAGGGAAAGGTCGTAGACTCCCTTGGCGGTCACCTCGTGGTCGTCCCAAAGCGCGTCTTTCAGGTAGTCGGAGGCGGCTCCGGCGGCTTGCCGCGCCACGGCCAGCCGGGTTTCAGGGCCGATCATGGGGTTCCTCTTCCACCAGGGCCAGATCCACCCTCACCCGGCAGGCATCCCCTCTGAGGAAGTTGACGGTGTGCTCGAAGGGCTTCCCGGCCCAGTCGGCCTCGTGGGTGGTCTTGAGCAGGGCTGAACCTATGGGCACCTCCAGGGCCTGGGCTACCCCGGGGTCGGCGGCCACGGCCTCGCACCAGGTACGCCGGCGCTCGGGCCGGATACCGTACTGTTTTTCCAGGGTCTGGTACAGCGAAACACCCGGCCCTAGGTGCAAGTTCAACCCCGGGGTCAGGTCTACGGGCAACCGGACCCGGGCCAGGCTGAAGGCCAGGTCGTCGTGGTAACGCCGGAAGTCCAGCACCCACACCCAGCCGGTTTCGGTGTGCAGCTGGTCCATGCCCAGAACCTCGGACCGGGGGCGTTTCTTCTGCTCCACCATGTTCGCGGTGTACGAGTTGTGCCGGGCCACGGGGATCTCGAGCTTGGGCGTGGGAAAGAACCAGCCCCGGGTCCTCACCTGCTGGAGGACACCCTCCCGGGAGAGGGTTTGGAGGAGCCGGTGGAGGCTGGCCTTGTCGGCCTCCAAGAGTCGGCAGAGCTCGGCCTCGGAAGGGAGCTTGGACTCCCCCCGGTCCCTGAGACCGTCCAGGACCAGACCCAGCCGGGCCAGCAGCCCATAGTCCCCGAACCGACTGTCGAAAGGGGACGGGGTCAAGGTTTCCGCCCCGGGGCCCGGGACGCCTGGTGGAGCCGGGTGGCGCCGTACTCCAGGCCCACCGCCACGATGAGGATGAGCCAGGCGATGGTTCCCACTTCCCGAAGGTTGAAGTAGTACCCGGCGGCCATGAACAGGTCGAAACCGATGCCACCGGCCCCGGCGGCGGCGCCCATGGCCACGGCGGTGGTGAAGTTGATCTCAAACCGGAGGAAGGTCCAGCTCACCAGGGCGGGGGTGGCCCCCGGGAGCACCGCCTGGGCGATGACCGCCGACCAGGACGCCCCCGAGGCCCTGAGGGCCTCGATGGTCCCGTGGTCCACCTCTTCGAAGGCCTCTGAGTACGCCTTGAGCAGGTAGCCGAAGGAATGGAAAGTCATGCCCACCACGGCGGCCACGCTGCCCAGCCCCGCCCCCACGGCGAAGATGAGCACCCACAGCACCGTGGGCACGGCCCGGATCAGGGACACGAACCCGCGCAGCGACGCCGACAACCAGGCCGGCCCCAGGTTCCTGGCGGCCAGCAGCCCGCCCAAAAGCGCCGGAACGGCACCGAACACCGTGGTCAGCAGCCCCAGGCCCAGGGTCAGGGCCACCCCCTGAAGGGCTTCGAGGACGGTGAAGTGCTCGGCCGCAGGCCGGAGGAACAGGGTGACCAGGTCCCGTCCCGTCTTGGCGAACGCCCCGGCCACGTCCACCCCCCGGGTGTCCAGCAAGAGGAATCCGGCCATGGTCACCGCCCCCAGGACGAGGAAGAGCAGGGTCAACGCCACCGACGGGGCGGTCCAGGGTTTGGGTGGCAGACCGGGGGCCTTCACAAAATCACCTTCCGCAGGAACCCCGAAACGGCCTCGAGGATGAGAACCACCACCACGATGGCCAGGGTGGTCAGGGCCGCCGAGGGGTAGTTGAGGCTCTTGTAGTACAGGTCGAACAAGAACCCTATGCCCGTGCCCGTGAGCAGGCCCACCAGGGTGGCGCTGCGGATGTTCGTCTCGAGCATGAACAGCATCCAGCTGGCCAGACCCGGGAGCACCGAGGGGACCACGGCGTGGGCCGCCACCGGGGCCCAGGGGGTGCCCGCCGCCCGGAGGGCCTCCACCGGCGCCGACGCCGCCTCGTCGATGGTTTCGAGGTACGACCGGGTCAGAAACCCCAGCGATTCGATGAACAGCGCCAAAAACCCCGTGAGGAAGGTCTGTCCAAACGCCAGCAAAAAGATCATGGCCCAGGCCACCACGGGGATGTTCCGGCCTACAGACGCCAGGGCCCGGACGACCACGGTGGCAGCGGGGTGAAACCGTGTCGTTTTTGACCCGAGGATGGCCAGGACGAACGACACCAAGGCGGCGGTGGTGGCGGCCATGACCGAGACCACCACCGTCTCACCCAAGCGAGAGAGGATTTTCGGCAAATTCGCCCAAGCCCGGGCGTCGGGGACGAAATTCGCCCCCATCCACCCCAGGGCCTTGGGGAAGGCGGCGAACCCCTCGGCCAGGTCGAACTGGGTGAGGGCCGCCGCTCCGGCGGTGACCGCGAACACCACGGCCAGGCCCAACCCCGTCCCCAGCTGGCGGCGCCGGAACCATTGGTGGATGGTCCGGTGGGCCGTCATTCTTCCAGAGCCCCGACGAGCAAATCGTCCGAGTCCGAACCGTAGATGTGGCTGACGGTCTTCTTGTTCAGCTTCTTGGGGCTGCCATCGTACTCGACCCGGCCCGCCCGGATGCCCACAATGCGGTCGGCGTACTGGACCGCCACATCGACTTGGTGAAGGTTGATGAGGATGGTGATCCCCGACTCGTCGGCGATGCGCCTCAGATGGTCCATGATGACCTTGGCCGACCCTGGGTCCAACGAGGCGATGGGTTCGTCGCAAAGGATGAGCCGGGGGTCCTGGATCAGGGCCCGGGCGATGCCCACCCGTTGTTTCTGGCCGCCGGAGAGCAGGTCGCAGCGCTGGTGCACCTGGGCTTCCAGGCCCAGCTGGACCAACAGATCCCACGCCCGTCGTTTTTCCGATTCGGAGTACAGCCCCAGAAGGCCGGCCCAGGTCGACTTGAACCCCAGCCTGCCGTGGAGGACGTTTTCGGCCACGGTGAGCCGGGGCACCAGGTTGTAGTGCTGGAAAATCATCCCCACCCGGGTCCGCATCGCCCGCAGGTTCCGGCGCCCCAGGGCCAGCACATCCCGGCCCTCGAACTCCACCCGGCCCGACGAAGGTTCGACCATCCGGTTGATGCACCGCAGCAGCGTCGATTTGCCCGCCCCCGACCGCCCGATGACCGCCACAAACTCGCCCTTCTTCACGCTCAGGCTCACGTCGACCAGGGCCGGCACCCCCCGGTAGTCCTTCGAGAGGTTGTGAATTTCCAGCAGATGCGACATGAACCCTCCCGAAAAACCATGAATCAGAACAAAATTGAATCAGCCCTGTCCACGGCAGACAGGGGTGATTCGGCGCACCTGAAGCCCGTAGGTCCGTCCCAAGCGTAGCGAGGACGGTATCCTGCAAGACCAGCCCGGAGCGACCCCCGGAGCGTGCTTCCGGACCATGTGTCCGGCGTGCACGTGAGGACGGTCGCGAGGACTGGGCGCCGCAGGATGCCGCCGCAGTAGCTGGGACCTACTTCAGCATTTGGCGGATAGGGTCCCACCACTTATCATCAGCCACCAAATAGTGGTTCTTGCCGTTCTGCTTGTTGATCGCCGCGCCCTTGGCGCCCTTGGGGAGGAAGATCGCGGGGTTGTTCGTGGTGGCGTCGCTGATGAATGCGTCCTGAAGGGCTTTGAGCTGGGCGGCGGTGAAAAGGTCGGTGTTCACGGCGATGGGGGCGTTCTTGACCTGGATGGCCGCAAGAACGGTGAACTTGGTCCCGGCCGGAACGGTGTCGAAGGGAGCGGCGGCGCCCTGCTTGACCGCGTAGACGGCGCCCGAAGTGTTCGCAGTGCCCGACACCAAGTCGAGGTAGGTGTCGACGTCGATGTCGTCCACGGCCCCCGCATCGGCCTTGCCGGTCAAAACGTTGATCAGCGAGCCCTGGTGGCTCTGGCCGAAGACCACGTTACCGAAGAACTTGTCGGCCCCGCCTTCGAGGAAAAGGTCCTCCACTTTTTTGTCGCCGAACTTCTCGGCTTTGGCAAACGTGGACTTCACAAGGTTGGCAGGAAAGACAAAGCCGGAGGTGGAGCTGGTGGACACGAAGCTGAAGGTCTTGCCCTTGATGCCCTCGAGGCTGTAGGCGCCGTTTTTCATATACTGGGCGGCGTTTTCGGTCTTCACCACAATTCGGCTGTAGTAGAACGCGTCGTCGAGGGTGCCCGAGTCTCCCGAAGAGACCACCAGGGGTTTCACCTTGGGGTTCTTGGCCTGGGCCTGGAGAAATCCTACGGCCCCGGGGTAGATGATGGCCGCGTTGCCGGTGGCGATGGCTTCGATGGCGATGACGTAGTCGGTGGTCAGCTTGTCGTTCACGGGCCGGCCCGTGGCCTTGGTGATCAGGTCGTCGATGGACTGGCGGGCCGCCTTCCAATCTTCACCCGAGTTGTTGGGGTACCACACGGCCACGATGGGCTTGGTGGACGCCTCTTGGCTTCCCCCAGCCCAGACTCCCAGGGTCAGAAGAGAAAAAAGAACAGCGACGGTCATTTTTTTCATTGCGCACCTTCCTTAGGGACCATAAAACACCCGGGGGATGAAGCCAGGATGAGGATAGGGTACGCTCCCTTGTGTTTTTCATGAGGAAGCGGTTAGCCAGACGAGGTACCGATTTGCTGGGGCTCGGACCTCGCCCAACACACCGTGGACTTCGCTTCGCTGGTCGGTTGCATCACCTGTACTGGGGGCTACGGTAGAGCGCCCTGGGGGGTGGGTTCTTTGGCGGGGCTGGGCATTATAGTTCAACATGGATGAATCGGATGGAGGGAGGACCTTTCCTTTTTTATCTGCCTTATCCGGTTGATCCATGTTTTTTGTTCGAGAGTCCAACGGGGGTTTGCCCTTACGCCGGTCCCTTTCTGCCGCTGACACGTAAATTCTCGATGTCGACACGTGCCATCTCTCCCCTGGCACGTGCCTTCTCGTTGTCGACACGTGAATTCTTGCTCCCTACACGTGGATTCTCTCTCCCGACACGTGAATTCTCGTCGCCTACACGTGCCAACTCTCTCCTGGCACGTGCTTTCTTGTCGCCGACACGTGGATTCTTGTGAAAGACACGTGTCCACCCCATAAAACCAGCAGCCTTGGGTTCATTCGCGGGTGCGACGACAAACGCCTCGTCCATCCCCCGGCTGGCCAGCTTGGCCAGATTCTTGCGCAGCCCCGTCGCCATCAACTCCGCCTGCGACAAAACCTCGCCCTGTGTCGATGCACCCATATTTTCCTCCTTTGGAACTGGGATAAGGAGATTTTAACAATGCACCTTCGTATTTTCAGCCATGAAAAAAAGATTTATTTGGCGACGAGAATTCAGATCCAAGCTCCAGCCCCAAGCCAACCGTCCAAGGACCGGAAAAGCCCTCGACGAGCGAAGCGAAGTCCAGGGTATTCGCCTGCGGCGAAACTCCCACAAAATACAAATCAACGCACCCCGTAAGCCCCAGGTTCAAACCAAGCTGGAACCCTAAGCCCCGCCGTCCAAGGCCCAACAAAGCCAACCTCTCCGTCGTGCCCAGTACCTGAAAGGCCCCGACGAGCGAAGCGAAGTCCGCGAACGGTTGGGCGACGGAGATGGTCGTTTTGGCCAAGTCGAGGGAGCGCACGGAACACAGGCGTGCTTTGTGCACGCCGAGTACCGCACGCGACCGAGACGCAGCCAAAACGGCCAGATCCTAGCCCGAGCCCCGCCTAGGGAATGGCGCGCAACCGGTAGCCAACCCCCCTGATCGTCTCAATCTGGTCGCCCTTGGGCCCCAATCCCTTCCGCAGGCCGACAATGTGCACGTCCACGGACCGGTCGGTGACCGGGGAGGTGCCGCCCTGGACGCTCCCGATGATCTCCGACCGGGAGAACACCTTGCCGGGATGGTGCATCAAGAGTTCAAGGATGGAAAATTCCATGGCCGAGAGGTACCGGGGTTCGCCCTCCACCAGGACTTGGTAGCGCTCCTTGTCGAAGGTGATCCCGTGGATGTGGAGGATAGTGTCCGGGGGGTTCTGCTGGTCCAAGTGCCGACGTAGCAGCGACCCCACCCTGGCCACCAGAATCCGGGGCGAGAAGGGCTTGGTGATGTAGTCGTCCACCCCCAGCTCCAGGCCGATGACCACGTCGATCTCGTCGCTCTTGGCCGTGAGGAGCACCACGGGCACGGTCCTGGTGGCCTCGCTCTGCCTCAATTTCCGGAACACGTCCAGGCCGTTGATCCCCGGGAGCATGACGTCGAGGATCACTAGGTCGACGCCGTGGGCGGCGGCCAGAGCTATGCCGGCCTCCCCGTCGGTGGCCCGGTAGACATAGTACCCCTGGTCCTCCAGGTGGAAGGCAACCAGGTCCAGAATGTCCTGGCTGTCTTCCACGACGAGGATTTTTCCGTGCGCCATTTCCCCCACCTCAGAGATCGGTGTGCTCTCCCTGGACGGCGTAGATGGTCCAGCTGCAGATGTTGACCGCGTGGTCCCCCATCCTCTCCAGGAAGCGGCTGAGGAACAGCAGCTTGGTGGCCTGCTTGATGTTGTCCTTGTCCTCGAGCATGAGGCTCAACAGTTCCCGGTACACCTGCTTGTTGAGGCTGTCCATGTCTTCGTCCCGCTGGGCGGTGGCCCGGGCCAGGTCGACGTCGGCGTTGACCAGGGAGGTGACGGCGTCCCGGAGCATATCGGCCCCCAGGTTCAACATCTTGGGGATGTCGATCAGCGGCTTGATGTACTTCTCGTCGGACAGTTCCTTGGCCCTCTTGGCGGCGTGGACGGCGTAGTCGCCGATGCGCTCGATGTCGCTGACCGCCTTCAGGCAGGCGACGATCCACCGCAGGTCGGTGGCCACGGGCTGCTCCCGGGCGATGAACAGCACGCACATGTCGGTGATGGCCAACTCGAGGCTGTTCACCCCCTCGTCGGCGGCGATCACCTCCTTGGCCAGCTTCGCGTCCTGATCCTTCAGTGCCTTGAGCGACTTGTGGATGTTCTCCTCGACGAGGACGCTCATCCGGAACAGCTGCTGGTTGATCTCTTCGATTTCCTTGAGGAAATGGTCACGCACGGTGGACTCCCCTTATTGGCATGTTTGTTTTCACTCTCGGCTTCCCGGTCAACCGAACCGACCCGAAATGTAGTCCTCGGTACGCTTTTCCTTGGGGGTGGTGAAAATTTCGGTGGTGGGCGAGTATTCGATCAGCCGCCCTCCCTGGCCGTTTTCCCCCAAGAAGAACGCCGTCTTGTCCGATACCCGGGCGGCCTGCTGCATGTTGTGGGTCACCAGGATGATG
>Ga0302321_100005603_pt1 | contig 11008 bp, 6 predicted proteins | sample Fen_T0_1_FD_202505 | JGI IMG/M metagenome (GOLD analysis project Ga0302321, IMG submission 202505) | Peat permafrost microbial communities from Stordalen Mire near Abisko, Sweden - Fen_T0_1 | ecosystem: Environmental > Terrestrial > Soil > Wetlands > Permafrost | place: Sweden: Abisko...
CCGCGCCATCGGCGTGATGTTCGATCTGCACATCGGCGGGCATGAAGGTTGAGGGCCGATGGTGTTGCGGCCAGTTGAACTCGACGCCACCGCTAATCCACGGGCCAGCGAGGCCGACCAGCGCGGGTTTGATCACATCCTGCCGGTAGAAAAAATCGTAGTCGTTGGTTTTGTCGCGCCCGACGTGGATGCGGCCGCCGAGCTCGGGCAGGATCATGATGTAGACGAATTCGTTTTCCAGGATGACGGCGTCCCAGGCGCGTGGTGCGGGTTTCTCCTCGATCCGGTCGATGAACGGCAGCGGATAAACGCAGCCGCTGCTGCCTTGGTACACGCGTTTTTCAAGGAACATCGGATTGCGGTCCGGTGCGGCGGGATTGTAGGTCGGAAGGACGATGGGCTCTCGGGAAACGCGGACGGTGGGCATGTTGGAGCGGGGCTGTGGTTCTGAAAGCGGCAGGTAAACCTTGACGATATTACGCTAAGATTGGGTGTTTCCAAATGGACGAATATCTGAAATAACTGGAGGATCTTACGATTAAGTTATGCCGGCTGTCATTCGTCGTCGCGAAGGTTTTCCGGGTCAGCATCACGTTGTGCTGCCGCCGTCGGTCGTGCAGCGCGGGTTGCGTCATCCGTTGCTGCGAGGCTTGATGCCGACCGATGCCGGGGCCTATCCGCAGGCGGCGGGACACTATGTCGAACGTTCCCGCGGTGCAGTGGGTACGGTGTTGTTGGTGTGCACGGCGGGCGCCGGTTGGGTGCGTTGGAAAGGGCGCGAGGAGCGAATTGAGGCGGGTGGAGTGGTTTTGCTTTCCCCTGCGGAAGCACATGCCTACGGTGCAGACGAGGATGTTCCTTGGACGCTTGAATGGGCGCACTTTGCAGGCGATGAAACCGTGCATTGGCGCGATGCGGTGCTGGGAAGGAATTCGGATTCGGTGTGCCTCAACTTACCGGCGAGTTTTGCGCCGGCATTGGGGCTGGCGCGGGTGTACGAGCGCTTAGAAACCGGTTATCACGAACCAGAGTTGCTGGCGGCGGCAGCGGCGTTGCGTTGGAGTCTGACCGAACTGGTACGATTGCGCCATCTGCCGGGCAACACGCTGACGGTGATTGATGCGGTGGATGCGACGGCTACGTGGATGCGTGAGCATCTTGCGCAACGCATGACCTTGGGAAAACTGGCGACCCGGACGCGGTTGTCGGTATCGCATTTTTCGGCCTTGTTTCGACAGCGTTTTGGTTATGCGCCGATCGACTGGCTGATCCGCCAGCGGATTCAACGGGCCTGTCAGCTGCTCGATTCAACGGACGCGAAAGTCGAGGCTATCGGTCAAGCGGTGGGTTTCGCCGATCCGTACTATTTTTCGCGGATGTTCCGCCGCGTGATGGGCGTGTCGCCGCGGAAGTATCGTGGGATGGTGAAAGGTTGAGGCTAGAAAGCCGTGACCTTAGGCGTGGATCTCGAAGGCGAGTTATTTGCTTCCAGCTCGATGATGAAGTCGAGTGCGTCAACGAAAACCTCTCGCGGGTTCAGTTTAAGCAGGTCGGCAGGAATCTTCGGATCCAAACGATTTCGAATACAGAAAATAGCAGTAGCAAATCCGAGTTCAGCTTCATTCAGGTATCCAACCGTGCGGGTGGACCAGCCTTGATGGCTGTGATTGGTCCATTGGCCAAAATTGAAATGGGAGTTGGTCGCAAATATCCCAAATCCTTCGATGACCGAGGTGAGGTCGGTGAGGGGCTCCAGATGTTGCCACGTGCACGGCGGGCCTTCTGCGATCTGAGCCAAAAGATAGTGGCATAGCTCATGGGCCATCGTCGCCACATATCCAATGGGGTCTTCTAACATGTCGACCGCATAGGTGATGATAACTTGGTTCTCGTGAGTGGCTTGGAAAGTGCCGGCTGCCCCGGAGGATTTGTGTTCACCATCAAAGTTGGCTCGTGAGCTCCGCAATCCGTCCTTTGCTTTAAGACTACACGGCCAGTTGGATATGCCCATTAGTTCACGAATCCGGTCGAAAACTTGTTTGGCGCAATCGTGCGTGGGCTGCCAGGTTGCCGGGAAGAATTGTTTGTGCGGCGTGACGAAGACGGCAGGTCCTTTTTTTTGCCGTTGAGGAAGGTGCCGTTCGAGCCAGAGATAGTGTTTATAGATCCAGAGTGCGCGTTCTTCTGTGAACATAAACGGTGTTGAATCTTTCGCTGAAAGGGGAGCCGCGATTCGTTCTGATTTGTATTAGATCACCCAGTCGACGAGTTCTTCGATCAGGGCTTCTTTGCTTTTGCGGGGGCGGATGATCGAAGCGGAGTCGCCTTGGTAGTAGGCGATGCTGTTGGGCGGCATTGTCTGCATGAGCCAGACGTTGGAGCCGACGATGGAGTTTTCGCCGACTATGGTGTCACCGCCAAGAATCGTGGCGCCGGGATAAACGACGACGTTGTCCTTGAGCTCTGGGTGGCGTTTTACGCCTTTGACCGGATGGCCTTTTTCGTCGGTCACAAAGGAGCGCGCGCCGAGGGTTACGCCTTGGTAGATCTTCACGTGGTTACCGATACGGGCGGTTTCGCCTACGACGACGCCGGTGCAATGATCGACAAAGAAGTGCGTGCCGATCTCGGCGCCGGGATGGATGTCGGCGCCGGTGCGTTCGTGGGCGTATTCAGTCAGCATACGTGGGAGCAGCGGCACGCCGAGGCGGTACATGACGTGGGCGATGCGTTGCAGTGAGATCACGAGCACGCACGGGTAGGAGAGAATGATTTCCTCAACGCTGCGCGCGGCCGGGTCGCCCTCGTAGGCGGCGGCGACGTCGGTTTGGAGGATACGGCGTAGATCGGGCAACTGCGCGAGGACGAAGGCGGTGAGTTCGCGGGCGCGGCTGGCGGGATCGGCGTCGCGGTTGAAGCGCAGGCACTTTTCCAGTTCGGCGGTGAGGCGGGTTTCGATCTCGCTGAGCAGACGGTCGACGTGCGCGGGGACGTCTTTTTTGTTGAGGCTGCTCGCCTGGAAATATCCGGGAAAGAGCAGGTGCATAAGATCACGCGCGAGTTCGTTGACCGATTCCTCGGCGGGCAGATTGATGCCGTCGAGGTGGTTGATGCCGCCGTCGGTTTCGTAGGAGGCGAGGAGGGCGCGTTTGATTTCGGCGTGCGTCATGGCGTTCGGCAGTGGGCTCACAATTGCTTGAGGGATTTCGGAATGTCAAAATGAAGAACGAGACGGCGCGGAGCCGATGGGATGGTTTTTGGGGGAGACAGGGAGAGAAGGGGGATGATTTTTTGTGATGAAAGATTTAAGGGTTGTGCGTGGTTGAGTGGTAGAAAATGTGGCAAAAATCATTTTTTCGATTTCGTAATTTCGGGGCTTTACAAGCTGCGGGCGATATATCTTAGTCCGCCTTCCTCCGACTGGAACGCTCAGGTGGTGGAATTGGTAGACACACACGTTTGAGGGGCGTGTGCCGTAAGGCGTAAGGGTTCGAGTCCCTTCCTGAGCACCATTCCAGTCGATGGCATCAACCCCGTAAATTCGGCAACGGTACCGTGGTAAAGCCGCGCTAATGTCACCTATTTGTCGGGAAATCGCGCTTGCCACTCGTGAGACAGCGTAAAGACTGCCCAACTCTCAAGACCAAGCACAGGTAACCATCGGCATCATTCTTGCCACAACACCCCACGAGGGCAGCTGCCCTCTTTTGCAAACCGTACGTCATGGACGATAACGCCTCCAACGAAAATCCCTCCAAGGATTTTAATAAACTCGATCTCACTCAACTCCAGAGTTTCAGCTTCGGCACTCAATGGACCCAGGACAAAGGGGCCGCGCATTCAGAAGCGCGCCACGATGACCGGCCTCGTCGCGATGACGATCGGCCTCGCCGCGACAGCGGCGCTCCTGCCGGCCCAAGCCGCGACCGCCGTGGTTTCCGCAAACCCGTCGGCGCTGCCAACGATGCGCCGGTAGCTGCTCCGTCCAACGAGGCTGGTGCGCCTCGTGGTGAATATCGCGGTGGCCCGCGTCGTGACGGTGGTACAGGCGGTGCTCCGCGCGGTGAATTTCGTGGCGGTCCGCGTCGTGAAGACAGCGGCGGCCCACGTGGTGATTTCCGTGGTGGTGGACAGCGTGATGGCGGTTTCGCCGAACGCGACCGCGGCCCGTACATCAGCCCGTTCTTCAACGTCATCTTTTATCCTGAGGACATCGGTTTCACCGCGCTGGCGAAGGCGATCCGAACCTCCTGCCGCACCTATGAACTGTTCGAAATTGCCCGTGTGATCATTGGCAAGAACGACCGTTTCATTGCGGTGATCCAGCGCAAGTCACCTGAAGAGGTCGCGGCGATGGCAACTGGTTCCTACTCCGAGAATGCCGCTGGCGCTTCGGAAATTCCGTTGGCCAAATCGGTTCCGATGGCGATTTCGATTCCCGATGGCGTGCCGTTCGAGAGCGAAGAGGCGGCGATTGCTCATGTGATGAGCACCCATCTCGGCACGTTTTTTGACGTGGCCGATATCGAGGTTGAGCCGCCGAAGGGCAATTATCAGGTCATTAATAAGTGCAGCGTCACAGGCGAATTACTCGGGCCGCCGAATTACCACCGTTACGCCCAGATCGTGCAGCAGCACTTCGCGAACAAGATTTCGCGCATGTCGATCGACGCCTATCGCGCTCGCATCGAGACGGTGCGCGATCCTGAAGTTGTCAATCAGTGGCTGGCCAAGATGAAAAAGGCCACGCGCTACACTTGGAAACACACGCCTGAGGGCGGTGAACCACTGGCGTTTGACCTGCTCGATGAAGCTCGCATGTATTTGCTCACGCACGCCAAGGACAAAGTCGTGAAACTCGTCGAGTCGGCGCGTTTCCACGGCAAGTTGCTTGAGCTCCTCCCGCAGGGCGAAATTCGTCGTTCGCTCGAAGGCGCGCTGGAACGTCAGCGTCGCTTCCCACTCGATACCGCCAATGCGTTGCGCGGTCGTCTGCGTCGCGAAGGTTTCACGATCTTCAAGAAAGGATCGAAGGGCGTTTCCTACGTTTGTGCCGTGAAGCGGAAATTCCGCATCCCCGGCCAGACGTTTGCAGACAGCATTGGTGCGTTGATCTCGTTTATCGAGGCACACCCGATGACCAAGGCCAGCGAACTGCCGGTGAAATTCCTCGGCATTCAGCCGCCTGCGCCGTCGGCGCCCGCCGCCGCGCCGGAAGGCTCAACCGTTCCGCCGATTCAAAATAGCGGCACGATTCCGCCTATCACGCCTGAGGCCGCCACGGTGCTCACCGCGGAAGATCAGTCCAAGCTCAACCGTCTCAATGGCGATTTGCGCTGGCTCGTGACCGAGGGTTACGTGACGGAGTTTATCGATGGCCGTTTGTTCGCCGCTCCGGCTATGACGGAAGCGCGCAAGCAGCAGGTCGAGAAGGATGAACACGATCCGGAGAATTTCCCTGAGGCTCCGCAGACCCAGCCGCCGATGGCGGTTGAGGCGGTTGAGGCGGTTCGTCCGGTTCCGGTCGAAGCCGCACCGGAAGCGGTCGCACCGGTGGAAGCTGAAGCGGTCGTGGCTGAAGCTGCGCCCGAGGTTGTCGTTGAAGAACCGAAAGCGGAGTAACGGCGGGAAGTACTTATTTACAGTAAGGGGCGGACTTAATTGTCCGCCTCTTTTTTTGGTCGTCGGAACGGCGACGACGCCCGTTCGGCAAGCTCAGGGTCCCGAGCCTGTCGAGGGCGAGCGTCTCCCTCCATTTCGATCCTACGGAGTTTTATAGGACGGTTACGTATCCGGTTTTCCGTGACGTAATTCGTCGACGACGTCTTTGAAGCGCTCGCGGTTGCTGGCGGAGGCTTCCATCAACGCTTCGTGGGCCGAAATGATCAGGTCCGAACAGGCTGGTTGTGTTTCGTTCGGCGTGATCGCCATCGCGACCTGCGGATGCGGACAGGGTTCTTTGCTGATGTTGAATAGGTGTAGAACTCCCATCTCAAGCAGCTGACTGAGCACGCGTTTTCCGGGTTGGTGCAGGATGAGTGTTTCGGCCCGCTGAAGCAACAGGCCGAGCATGGTGGAGTCCATCGCGGCGCAGGCAGCGGCGTCGACGTGGAAAGGGGGCGTCGCCCGGTCGGACGGCTGATCCAACATTTCGCGCAGCGCCGGAGCCAGTTGCCAGGTCATAAGACCGCTGAGCTGGACGATGCAGGTTTTTTCGCGGAAGCCAGCGTGGATCTGGCCACGTACATCGGTGCGCACATTGGCCAGCTTTTCCGGTATGACGATCTTGACCGAATCCGTGAGGAGGTTGTTGGTGTTAGCTGGTTCCTTGGCCGTTTCAGAGGCGTTTCGCGCTACGACCAAAAAGGTGATGTCGTCAGTGGGCGAGGATTGCTCAAGGTGGTCGTGAAGTTGTTTTTCCACCTGATCGCCGATGGTTTTGGCGGTTTTAGCATGTTGCTCGCCCATGATTTCTTCGAGGCGGGCGGCCGAGAATTCAGTGCCTTCGGGATTACGGACTTCGGACAGGCCGTCGGAATAGAACAGAAGCGCATCGCCGGGTTTAAGCTGAATCTTGATGGTGGTGTAATGGGCGACCGATTGTGTTCCCAGCACGGTGCCGCCTGCTGCTACCGCTTGCACTTGGTTCTGCCCCGACACGAGGATGGGCGCGGGATGGCCGGCGCAAGCGACACTGACTTCGTGGGTACGCGGATCGATCACGCAGTACATCATTGAAACGAAGATCGGTGGCTCGAAGTTTTCTTCGAGCAGCGCTTCGTTCATGTAGCGGAGGACTTCAGCGGGTTCGCCAAAGAGGGTGTCGTCCGAGGCGGTTCGGCGGCGGGCACGCATCAGTTCGCGGAACGTCACGGTGATCATCGCGGCGCTCACGCCGTGTCCGGCTACGTCCACCAGATAGAGCGCAACGCGTCCGTCTAAAAGTGAGAGTGTGCCGAAGAAATCACCGCCCAGTTGTTCGCAGGGCGCGTAGTAACCGAAGAAATCGAAACCGGGCACGCGGGTAAAACCCGACGGGAGGAATTTTCGTTGCACGCGTTGTGCTTTTTGGAGGTCGGATTCCCAGGCGTCTTCTTGCTGGCGGAGTTGCCCGAAGGCTTCGTGCAGGCGCAGCAGGCTGTATTCAAGTTTTGAATTCTGCTCACGCAGGTTTTCCAAGAGTGCATTGCGCTCGCGCACCACGCGGCCGCTTTCGGCAGCCCGGTCGACGACCATGGTTAATGCCGCGAGATCGGGCATGGGCTTGTCGATAAAATCGAACACGCCAATCTTGAGCGCCGAGATAACGTCACCGCGCGATCCGAGTCCTGACATGAGGATGCAGACGGTGTGGGGTTGGATCGTTTTGACTCTACGGATGAGTTCGAGTCCATCCATTCCGGGCATGGAAATATCGGAAAGGATGAGGTCATAGCGTTCCTTTTCGATTTGTCGCAGCGCATCGACGCCGTTCGACGCGACGTCGCAGTGATCCTTTCGACGAAGGAAAAACGACTTCATCACCTTTAAGATCAAGTCTTCGTCATCGACTACCAATACTCGCAAATCGGCCATGGTGACTTGGATTGAGGCTTGGAATCTCGTTCGACACGGCGGAGTGCCGTGCCACACGCCAAGGGAATCCACCACCGCGATTGGTGCAAGCCGATTGGCGAGGAATTATTATGCGACTAGTTCCGTTCCTGTGGGTATTTGCCAAATAATCGCATTGCGCGAACGCGTGCTGGCGAACGTTTACAACAGGCTTAGCTGGGAGTCGTCGACGGCTTTGACGGAGATTTTTTTCTTTGGCTGAACTTTGGGCGCGGGCAACTCGACGGAGGAGTCGTCGGACTCGAGTTTGGCCAGGATCGTTTTGGCGCGGTCGATGACGCTGAGTGGCAGGCCGGCGAGACGGGCAACTTGAATGCCGTAACTGCGGTCGGCGGCACCCGGGACGACGCGACGCACAAAAACGATGTCGTCGTTCCACTCTTTTACTGCGACGGAGAAATTTCGCAGTCGCGGCAGGTGTTTTTCGAGTTGGGTCAACTCTTGGTAATGCGTCGCAAACAGCGTGCGTGGCCCGCGTGTTTCGCTGCGATGCAGATGTTCGATGACGGCCCAAGCGATGCTCAGGCCGTCGTAGGTCGAGGTGCCGCGGCCGATTTCGTCGAGGATGATCAGGCTGCGCTCGGTGGCGTTGTTGAGAATATTGGCGGTTTCGTTCATCTCGACCATGAACGTCGAGTTTCCACGGGCGAGGTCGTCGCTGGCGCCGACGCGCGAGAAAATGCGATCAACCAAACCCAGGCGACAGGTTTTTGCGGGCGTCCAGCAACCGATCTGGGCCATCAACGTGATGAGTGCCACCTGCCGGATATAGGTGGATTTGCCCGCCATGTTCGGGCCGGTGATGAGCACGAGTTGCACGTCGTCGATGGCGAGCGTGGTGTCGTTGGGGACGAACGACTGGCTTCCGGTGGTGGCCGGTGCGGCAGTTTTCAGCATCTGTTCAACGACCGGGTGGCGGCCCTCGGCGATCTCTAACACATCGCCTTCGTCCAGTGATGGGCGGCAATAATCCCAGTCGTGGGCGAGCAAGGCCCAACCGCCCAGCACGTCGAGTTCGGCAAGGGCGTCGGCGGTTTGCGCGAGGGCGATGGATTCATCGAGCACGCCGGTGACGAGGTGGGCAAAGATTTCGAGTTCGCGGGCGAGGGCGTTTTCCTCGGCGTGGAAGATTTCTTTTTCCTTTTTCTTGAGATCCTCGGTGACGTAGCGCTCGCCGTTCACCGTGGTCTGGCGGCGAACGTAGTCGGAGGGAACGAGGTGGAGGTTGGCCTTGGTGACTTCGATGTAATAACCAAAATTATTCGTGAAGCGGACCTTTAGGCTCTTTATGCTGGTTCGTTCCTGCTCCTGTTTTTCAAGCGCGGAGAGCCAGGTTTTATTATCGCTGGTGAGCGAACGCATCCGGTCGAGTTCGGCATCGTAGCCGGCGCGGATGAAATTGCCGTCTTGCAAGTCGGCGGGCAGTTCGTCGGCGAGGGCGCGGGCGAGCAAGTCGCGCAGGGCGGGCAGGTCGGTGATGCGTGCGGCGAGCGGGCTGATGGCTTCGCCATGGATCGTGGAAAGCTGCGCGAGAATGGCGGGGAGTTGGGCGAGAGTGTCGCGCACGCCGCCGAGTTCGCGCGGGTTGTGCAGGCGGTTTTGCAGACGGCCGAGGATGCGCGGGATGTCGCGGACCTGTTGCAGTTGTTCGCGCAGAACGGTGAGTGCTGGCGAATGGTTTAGGAAGTCGCCGACGAGGGACTGGCGGCGTGTGATCTCGGCGAGATCGAGCGTGGGGGCGGCGAGCCAGCGTTCGAGCAGGCGGGCGCCGGCGGCGGTGACGGTGCGGTTGATCGCGCTGAGCAGCGAACCTTCGCGGGAGCCGCGGGTGGACTCGAAGATTTCCAGGTTGCGCAGGGTTGCAGGATCGAGCAGGAGTGTGGTGGCACTGCGGTATTCCTGGAGGCCGCGCAGGTTTTCGGGTTTCGCGCAGAGGTTTTCGGTCGCGTAGTAAACGAGGGCACCGGCTGGGCCGAGGCCGGTGTGGGTGTGGGCGAGACCGAAACCCTGGAGGTTGAGCACGGTGAGGGCGGTCATGACGGCGCGAGCGCCGCTGTCGGTTTCGAAATGGTAGGCCGGCAACTCCGTTACCAGACGGTTGGAGCAGAAGTGTTGAAGTGCGTGGAGAGCGGTCTGGTCGTGCGGCGACTGACGCCAGGATTCGACGGCGCCTTCGACCGTGATGATCTCGGCGGGATCGAGCGAAGTGAGGACGGGCAGGAGGTTTTCGGGGCGCGCGTCGGTGGCAATTTTGAATTCGCCAGTGGTGAGATCGAGCCAGGCGGCGTGGAGGCCTGCTTTGTCGCAGGCGAGTGCGCAGAGGTAGTGGTTGCGCGCGGCGTCGAGTTGGTTGGCGGCGATGGTGGTGCCAGGGCTCAGGATGCGGGTGAGCTGACGCTTGACGAGCTTGCCGGGTTTGGCTGGTTCTTGCTGGTCGCAGATGGCGACTTTTTTGCCGGCGGCGAGGAGTTTGTTGACGTAGCTATCGGCGGCGTGGTGGGGCAGGCCGGCCATCGGCGTTTCCTGACGTTTCGTAAGCGTGAGGCCGAGCAGACGTGAGGCGATTTCGGCATCCTCGAAGAACATTTCGTAGAAGTCGCCGAGTCGAAAGAGCAGGAGCGTGCCGGGCGGCAGGGTGCGCTTCACCTCAAAGTACTGCTGCATCATCGGGGTGAGTTTCGGTTCGGTGCTCATGGAAGGGAAAACGCTCACGCAAAGCGGCGAAGGCGCAAAGGAAAAAGTGAACTCAATGACGAGTCCTGGCGGTGGGGTTGAGCAGATTTTGGTATTAACGGCACTGTTTCTGAGGGGCAGGGCCCTTATGGGTGCCCAACGCGAACGACAAACACTTGCTTTTCGAGGAGGTTTTCACCTGCATCATTTGGTTCGTTTTTACTGAAGCGCCGAGTCTAGAGCGGCATGGGCAATCGGCGGTTTTCTTGCAGTTTCGCCAGCATCACGCCGTTTAAGTTCAGCCAAATTCCTGCTTCTATGATTATCCCGGTTCCTTTTGTATTGGCGCGCTCGAATCGTTTTGTGCGTGTGATGAGTCTTGTGCTTTCGCTGGCTGTTTTTTTGAGCGCGGCGGCGATTGCGGTGCACGCGGCACCAGTCATTACTGCGCAGCCGGCGAGTCCGACGCTCACGGTGGGCCAGGCGACGACGTTGACGGTCGCTGTTACCGGCACGGCGCCATTGAGCTATCAGTGGTACGTGGGGGCGAGTGGTGTGACGACGAACCTGATCGCTGGGGCAACGACCGCGAGTTTTGTGACGCCAGTATTGAGTGCGAATACTTCCTACTGGGTTCGCGTGACGGATACGGATGGCGCGACGGATAGCGCGACAGGGGTTTTGACGATTAACGCTGGGCTGGGCTATGTTTTGAAGGCCA
>Ga0302321_100005605_pt1 | contig 11007 bp, 9 predicted proteins | sample Fen_T0_1_FD_202505 | JGI IMG/M metagenome (GOLD analysis project Ga0302321, IMG submission 202505) | Peat permafrost microbial communities from Stordalen Mire near Abisko, Sweden - Fen_T0_1 | ecosystem: Environmental > Terrestrial > Soil > Wetlands > Permafrost | place: Sweden: Abisko...
CGACCTGCACCGGCCCGAAGTCGACGAGATCCTCCTCGACTGCGGCGCCTGCGGCCGCGAAGCCACCGCGCAACGTGTCGAGCCGGTGCTCGACGCGTGGTTCGACTCCGGGTCGATGCCGGCCGCGCAGTTCCATCACCCGTTCGCCGGTGAGGGCATCCTCGAGCGCCGCTTCCCCGCCGACTTCATCTGCGAGGCGATCGACCAGACCCGCGGCTGGTTCTACTCACTCCTCGCGGTGAACACCCTGGTGTTCGACCGTTCGCCGTACAAGAACGTCGTGTGTCTCGCGCTGGTCGTCGACAAGGACGGCCAGAAGATGTCGAAGTCGAAGGGCAACGTCATCGACCCCTGGTCGGTCCTCGACACGCGCGGCGCCGACGCGCTGCGCTGGAACTTCTTCTCCGCCGGCTCGCCGTGGACGCCGCGGCGCGTGTCGGTCGAGGCGATCGACGAGTCCGCTCGCTTCCTCGTCACGTTGTGGAACACGTACTCGTTCTTCGTCACCTACGCGAACCTCGACGGCTGGACGCCGGAGTCCGCGCCCGCGGCGGCCTCGACCCACGTGCTCGACCGTTGGGTGCGCTCGCGGCTGCACGCGACGATCACCGCGGTCACCGACTCGCTCGACTCGTTCGACGCGCTGCGCGGCGCGCAGGCGCTCGAGGGGTTCGTTGACGACCTGAGCAACTGGTACGTGCGCCGTTCGCGCTCGCGCTTCTGGAACTCGTCAGGTGGCGATGCCCGCGACGACGCCGCGCACGCAACGCTGCACGAGTGCCTGTCCACGCTCGCGTCGCTGCTCGCACCGTTCTGCCCGTTCGTGGCCGACGAACTGCACCGCAACCTCGCGCAGGATGCAGAGTCGGTGCACCTCCTCGACTGGCCGGTGGCCGACCCGTCGGCTCGCGACGAGGCGCTCGAGGCGGAGATGGCCCGAGCGCGGGAAGTGGTGTCGCTCGGCCTCGCCGCCCGCAACGAAGCCAAGCTCAAGGTGCGTCGCCCCCTGCGCAAGGCGTTCGTGCTCGTACCCGAGGGCGGCGTGTTCAGCGAGGCAGTGGCGGCGGAGGTCGCCGACGCGCTCAACGTGAAGCAACTCGAGGCCGTCACCGATCTCGAGGGCCTGCTCGACTACTCCGTCGTGCCCAACTTCCGGGCGCTCGGCCCGCGCCTCGGCAAGGCCTTGCCGCAGGTGAAGGACGCGCTGGCGAACGTCGACGGAGCGGCGGTGCGCCGCGCGCTCGACGCCGACGGCCACTACGACCTCGCGCTCGCCGACGGCACCACCGTGCAACTCGGCCCCGACGACGTCGACGTGCGCGCCGCGTCGCACGAGGAGCTCGCGCTCGCGCAGGAAGCCGGCTACGCGGTCGCGCTCGACACGACCGCCGACGACGAACTGCTCGCCGAAGGCGCGGCACGCGACGTGATTCGGTTGATCAACGAGCAGCGCAAGACCCTCGATTTCGAGATCGCGGATCGCATCACCGTGCGCATCGCCGCGAGTGGCCGTCTCGGCGCGGCGATCCACCTCCACCGCGACCGCATCGCAACCGACGTGCTCGCCGTGAGCTTCGAGCTGGTCGACGATCTCCCCGTCGATGGTCAGGCCGACGCGACCGCGCTCGACGTCGACGGCGAGCCGCTCGGGCTCGACATCGCGAAGGTGTAATTGCATCGGGCGCCCGACTCGATGGCGAGCGGCCCGAGGCCACTCGACCGGGCAGGGCGCCCGACGTGCAGTTCGGGAGCGAGCGGTTACTTGCGACGGCGGAAGCCGCGGCGACGGTCGTCGTCGGGCTCCGGGTCGAAGAAGTCGCCCTGGACGTTCTCGTCGCTCGGACCGAGCGGCGCGTCGTCGCGCACGGCATCGCGCAGCGACGCGAAGAACTGGTCGTCGGAGAGCGAGTCGGTGTCGACGGAGTTGGCCTCCATCGGCGTGTCCGAAGTGAACGGCTCGTGGTACGCGGTGTCGCGCTCCCACGGTGCCGGCGCGTCGAGCGCAGCCTCGGCGTGGCTGTCGTCGGCCAGCCAGCTCGACGGGCTCGCGGCCGCGGCAGGCGCTGCCGCTTCGGCACGGGCAACCGGCGGCCACTCACCCTGCGGCGCGGCCTCTTGGGCCGGCGCAGGAGCCGGGGCCGAAACGGGGGCCGGGGCCGGGGCCGCCGTCGCCACGACCGCGGCGGTGGCCGGACCGGGGTCCCAGCTCGGCGCGGCCTCGGCGACCGGGGCCGGAGCGGGGGCCGCTGCGGGCTCGGCCGGCGGGGCCGACACGGGGATCTCCACCTCGTGGAGCTCCGGTCGCGTCGTCGGCGAATCGACCGGGCCACCGCTCGTGAGCGCGGCGAGGTCGGCCTCGAGCGACTCGCGGATCTTGTCGCGGTAGCTCGCGGCGTAGGAGTCGAGCGCGTCGGCGTCACCGCGCAGCAGCTCCCGGCGGGCCGACAGCTCCTGGATCTCGGCCTCGAGCCGGCGGCGCTCGCCCTCGGCGATGCGGCGGGCGGTGGCCTCGGCGTCGCCTACGAGCGCCTGGGCCTTGGCCTCGGCCTCGGCGACGATCTGGCGCGCCCGCTCCTGCGCCTCGGCGACCGCCTCGTCGGCGGCCCGCTGGGCGAGGAGCAGCGTGCGCTGCAGCATCTCCGCGTCGTCGCGGCTCGACGGCAGGGGCACCGGCGCGGGGGCCGGTTCCGGCGCCGCGGCAACGGCTGCCGCAGCTGCGGCGATCGGCGGGTGGGCCTGGGCCTCGTGCACCTGCAGCATGAGGTGCTCGATGGTGACGGCCGCACGCTCGAGGAGGTCGTCGACCTCGTCGCGGTCGTAACCGCGCCATGCGTCCTTGATCTCGCTGCCGCGTAGTTCCTGGGGCGTGACATCCATCGGGGCATCGTAGCCCGAGCAGCCTCCGCGCTCCGGGCTGCGAGCCGACCCCGGATTCGGGGCCCACCCGGATCAGGACGGCCGGATCAGATCGAGTTGTAGATGACCACCAGGACGAAGAACACGAGCATGAACGAGAGATCGAACATCCCGGCGGGCGGGATCACCTTGCGCACCGGGCGCAACACCGGCTCCGTCAGGTCGAACAGGATCCGGTTGATGCCCTCCAGCGGAGAGCCCGGGCGCACCGGGAACCACGAGAGCACGGCGCGAGCGCCGAGGATCACGAGGTACAAGAGGAGGAGGGTCTTGATGATCTGCACGGGGCGAAAGGTGAGGGCGGCAGCCGTCAAGCCTGGTAGAGACCGCGGGCCTGGAGGCGGTCCTTCTCTTCCTGCGAGACCTCCACGTTCGTGGGGGTCACGAGGAACACCTGGTCGGCCACCCGCTGCATCGACGCCGCGACGGCATAGGCGAGACCGCTCGAGAAGTCGATGAGCCGGCGCTGGAGTTCGCGCGGCAGGCCCTGCAGGTTGAGGATCACCGGCTGGTTGGCCTTGAGGCGGTCGCCCACCTCCTGGGCGTCGTTGAAGTTCTGCGGCTCGACGACATGCACCCGGGCGGCGGTGGTGGGTCCGATCGTGCGCACGACACTCGGGCGCGGCGTGGACATGCCGGTGGGCTCCTCGCGTCCCGACGGCCGGGGTGCGGGGTCGGGCGCGTTGTACTCGGGCGGCACGTCGCGGGTGGCCCGCACGGTGCCGCTGGTCCCCGGCTCGCGCGGCAGCGGAGTGGGCGCCGGCGCCGAGTCGTAGTCGTCACGGGCCCGGGGGGCCCGGGGCGCGCGGGGATCACGCGGCTCCTCGGCGTGCTCGTAGTCGCCGTATGCCTCGTACTCGCCGCCGTAATCGAGATCGTCGTCGTCCTGGAGCCCCAGGTAGACCATCGTTCGGCGCCACATCGTTGCCATGGTGGGTCAGCCTCCTCGCGTGGCGCAGCCTACCGTCAGGCGGACGGCCACGGCGTCACACTGCGCATCAATTGTCCGCAACTCCCCGAACACCCTCATTGGCGGGCTCCGAAGATCGCCCGACCGTCTCTACCGGCGGGCTCCGAAGATCGCCCGACCGACCCGCACGATGGTGGCGCCCTCCTCGACCGCGACGGCGTAGTCCTCGGTCATCCCCATCGACAGCTCGGTGAGGCCGAGGCCCGTGGCCAGCTCCCGGAGGCGGGCGAACCATCGCCTGGGGTCGCCGTCGTGCGGCGGCACGGTCATCAGCCCGGCGACGTCGAGGCCGGCGCCGACCAGCGTCTCCACCAGCGGCGCCACCGCGCCGGGCGCACAGCCGCCCTTCTGCGGCTCCTCCCCCAGGTTCACCTGCACCAACACCCGCGCCCCCGGCGCGCGCTGCGCGATCTCCAGACCGAGCTCGGCCCGGTCGACCGACTCCCAACAGGTCACCCACGGGGCCAGCGCCCGCACCTTGTTCCGCTGCAACTGGCCGAGGAAGTGCCAGCGCGCGCCCGCCACCTCGGTCTTGGCCAGCAGCTCCTGCGCGCGGTTCTCCCCCACGTCGGGGACCCCCGCAGCAATGACCTCGGCCACGCGCGCGACGTCGACGGTCTTGGTCGCGGCGACGAGCGTGACGGTCGACGGGTCGCGCCCCGCGATCACTGCAGCCCCGGCGATGCGGGCGCGTACCTCGGCGACCTGCTCGGCGACGCTCATCGGGTGCGCACCACGACGACCGCCTGACGTCCGGTCACGCCGTCGCGCCGATGGGAGAAATGATCGGCCGACGCCGCCGTGCACACGTCGACGTCGACCACCTGCGCGACCCCGGCTTCCCGGAGCGCGACCTGCACCGCGGCGGGCACGTCCAGCGCGGGGGTGTTCCACTCGCTGCGGGACGCGACGGTCGGACCGAAGCGCGCGACGAGCGGCGCGAGCGCGTCCTCACCGAACTCGTAGCGGCCGGCGTGGATGCACGGCCCCAACCACGCACGCACGGGGCCGTCGTGCAACGCACGCAATGCGGAAACTCCGGCCTGGACCACACCGGCGAGCAGTCCCTGCCACCCTGCGTGCACCACGCCGACCGCGAGTGCAGTGCCGTCGCGTTCGTCGAACGCAGCCAGCGCGATGGGCGCGCAGTCGGCGGTCATCACCACGAGCGGCAGGCCGACGGTGGAGGTGACCGCGCCGTCGGCCTCGGGCACGGCGGCCGGCGCGCGCGACGCAGTCACGATGTCGCGGCCATGTACCTGGCGCAGCCACAACCATTCGGACGGGTCGTCGGGCGCGCACGCGAGCGAGCGCGCGAGGGCAGCCCGGTTGGCCGCGACCTGCGCGGGGTCGTCACCCACGTGGTCGCCCAGGTTCAGCCGGTCGTAGGGCTCAGCCGACCCACCCGATCCGTCGAGGGCCCCGTCGAGGGCCGCGTCGAGGTGCCCGTCGAAGTGGCGGTCGGTGAACCAGATCGACGCTCCGGGGAGCGTGAACCCGATCAGCGCAGGAACTCGGGGACGTCGAAGTCCCCGTCGCCGTCGCCGTCGTCGTCGCCGGAGCCCATCGAGAAGTCGATGCCGGAGTCGAGGTCGTCGTCGCCGAGACCGAGCGAGGTGAGCCCCCGCGACGGGCGCTTCTCGCCCTCGTAGCGGTCGAAGCCCGCGGCGATCACGGTGATGCGCACCTCGTCGCCGAGGCTGTCGTCGATCACGGCACCGAAGATGATGTTGGCATCCGGGTGCGCCGCCTTCGACACGATCTCCGCGGCCTCGTTCACCTCGAACAGGCCGAGGTCGGACGGGCCCGAAACGTTCAGCAGCATGCCGCGGGCGCCCTCGACGCTCGCCTCGAGCATCGGGCTCGAGATCGCGGCACGCGCCGCGTTGACCGCGCGGCCGTCGCCCGACGCGTAGCCGATGCCCATGAGCGCGCTGCCCGCGTTGCTCATGATCATGCGCACGTCGGCGAAGTCGGTGTTGATCAGACCCGGCGTGGTGATGAGGTCGGTGATGCCCTGCACACCCTGGAGCAGCACTTCGTCGCAGGTCTTGAACGCGTTGAGCATCGACGTGCGCTCGTCGGCGACCGACAGCAGCCGGTCGTTGGGGATGACGATCAGCGTGTCGACCTTCTCGCGCATCTTCTGGATGCCGTTCTCGGCCTGCACGCCGCGGCGTCGACCCTCGAAGCTGAACGGCCGCGTGGTGATGCCGATGGTGAGCGCGCCGGCGGCCTTCGCCACCTCGGCCACGACCGGGCCACCACCGGTGCCGGTGCCGCCACCCTCGCCCAGCGTGATGAAGACCATGTCGGCGCCCTTGAGCACCTCCTCGATCTCGTCACGGTGGTCCTCCGCCGCCTGGCGACCGATCTCCGGGTCGGAGCCGGCGCCGAGGCCGCGGGTGAGCTGGCGACCGATGTCGAGCTTGACGTCGGCGTCGCTCATCAGGAGCGACTGCGCGTCGGTGTTCACCGAGATGAACTCCACGCCCTTGAGGCCCGCGTCGATCATGCGGTTGACGGCGTTGCAGCCACCGCCGCCCACGCCGATGACCTTGATGACGGCCAGGTAGTTCTGCGGCTCGCCCAGCATGCACACGTTCCTTCTGTCGGCCCGGGCACCACCGCCCGGCTGGGACACTTCCCAGAGATCTGGATTCGGGGAATCGAACACCGGTGGGCCCACAGGGGGCCCGAACCGTCATTGTGACTGGTGTTGTGCCGTTCCCGGCGGATATCCGGCCTGATTTCCCGGGGAAATCCCACCGCCGACCGGCACCGCCGACCTGCACCGCCTCGACCGGCACCGCCTCGACCTGCACCGCTCGACCCGGAGTTCCTCACCCTCGAGTGGAGGTTGAGGGTTATGTAAAGCTGTACTTCCGGTCAAGACTCTACCCCTGGCGACGGACGCGGTCAACCCGCCACCGGATTGGTGGGGACGCTCACGTCGACGTAGTGCACCGGCTGGTCCCCCATGGCGCCCAGCACCGCCACCGCCGCGGCGACCTTCGCCCGGAGCTGCGTGGCGTCGCCGAGGCGTACCTCGGCACCGTTGGCGAGCTGCATCGTGAGGTTGCCGTCGGCGCCCGTCACCGAGCGGGTCCCCCCGGCGGCCAGCGGCGGCAGCACCCCCGCGGCACGGGCCGGGCCGTCGGGTACCACGGTGCCACCCGGGGCCGGCACCGCGGTGAGACCCAGGAGCTGCGGCAACCCGGGTGGCGGTGTGTCGACCACTTCGAGCACCCGCCCGTCGCCGTCGACGAGGACCTTGCCCGTGGAACCCTCGGCCCACGCCGCAGGCGTGCGTTCCGTCACCGTGATGTGCACGGTGGCGGGCCACTCCTTCGTGACCTTCGCACTCCGCACGTAGGGCACCGCCCGGAGCCCCTTCACGGCATCGTCGGTACTGAGCCAGAAGAGCGCGTCGCCCTTGGCCACCCCGGCCGCCCGCTCGAGCTGCGCGGCCTGAGTGTGGTGCGCCCCACGCACGGCCATCGTCTCCACGTCGAGGAACGGCGAGATGCTCGCGCCATAGGCCAGCAGCGCCACCGCCGCGACGACAGCCAGACCGATGAGCAACCGAGCGGGCCAGTGCCGCACGACCTTCGCCTCCATCGGCGTGTCCGCGTCGTCGTTGGTCGCCGATGCCGATGCCGATCGGGTTGCGCGGGTCGACCGCGGCGGAGGCGGCGGCGCGTCCCGGGTACCACGCGTCCCCGTGCTCACGCGTCGAACCCGACCATGCGCAGCTCCGGCCGGAGCTCGACCCCACTGTCCTCCCGCACCCGGCGCTGCACCTCGAGCACCAGCGCGCGCACGTCGGCCGCGGTCGCGCCGGCGTCGGCCTGGATGAAGTTGGCGTGCTTGTCGGACACCACTGCCCCGCCCACCCGGAATCCCTTGAGTCCGGCGGCGTCGATGAGCCGACCGGCAGAGTCGCCGTCGGGGTTGGCGAACACCGAGCCGGCGTTGGCGCCACCCGGCTGGTGCTCCCGTCGCCACCTCACGATCTCGGCGACGCGCACCTCGCAGGCCGCGACGTCGTCGGCCTCGCTGCGGAACACCGCCCCGACCACCACGTCGGTGGGACCGAGATCGGAGTGGCGGTAGCCGAGGCCGAGGGCCTCGGGGTCGCGCTCGGTGACCTCGCCACTGCCGGCGAGGTCGGCCACCCGTGCGTGCACCAGCACCTCGGTGGTCTCGCGCCCGTGGCCCCCCGCGTTCATGCGCACCGCGCCCCCGACGCTCCCGGGGATGCCCACGTAGAACTCGAGGCCGGTACGCCCCGCCGCCGCGGCCCGCCGGGCCAGCACGGGCAGGGGCACCGCCCCGCCCGCGGCCAGACATCCTTCCGGTCCGTCGGGGCCGTCCCCAGAGGTGCCGTCGGGAGCGATGGTCAGCTCCTCGAAGGCCCCTTCGAGCACCACGCCGAGACCGGCGAACCCGGCATCGGCGACCAGCAGGTTGGAGCCGCGGCCCACGAACAACAGCGGCGGACGGTGCTGCCTGACGACCGCGGCGAGCGCGGGGAGGTCGCCCTCGGAATGCACCCGCACGAGCACGGCCACCGGACCACCGAGCTTGTACGTGGTCAACGCGGCCAGGGGGACGTGGCGGGTGACCGCGCCGGGCAGTCGGGCATCGAGCTCGGCGAAGAGGTCGTCGAGCGGGACGGTCATCGTGCCGTCTCGACCCGACCGGCAACCGGCGTCACGTTCGGGCCGCCAGCCACTCGTCGGGTGCGGTGGTCAGGTCGCCGGCACCGAGGGTGAGCACGACGTCGCCGGCCCGCGCGAGCGCGGGAACGTGGCGCACGAGATCGGCACGGTGCGGGAGGTACACCACGTGTTGCTCGGGGTGCGCGTCGAGCACCGCCTGCAGCACCAGCCGGCCGGTGACGCCGGGGCGCGGCTGCTCCCCAGCCGCGTACACGTCGGTGATCACGAGGGTGTCGGCGCCGACGAACGAGTCGGCGAAGTCGCGCCACAAGGCCTCGGTCCGCGTGTAGCGGTGCGGTTGGAACACCGCGACGACGTGGCCCCAACCGCCTTCGCGCGCGGCGTGGATCATCGCGTCGACGTCGCTCGGAAGGTGGGCATAGTCGTCGACGTAGGTGATGCCGTCGCGCTCGCCCCGGAACTGGAAGCGACGGGCGACGCCCCCGAACCCGCCCAGCGCGCGCTGCACGTCGGCGAACGCGACGCCGAGCTCGAGCGCGAGCGCGGCGGCGCCCGTCGCGTTGCACGCGTTGTGCCGGCCGGGCACCGGCAACTCGATCGTGCCGAGCGACTCACCGCGCACGACCACGTCGAACCGGCTGCCGCCGCGGCCGCCGACGTACTCGCTGATCCGGTAGTCGGCGTCGTCGGCGTAGCCGTAGGTGACGAGCGGCCCGCTGCCCTCGGCGGTCGAGACGTCGTCGCGTGCCGCGAGCGCGGCGGAGATCTCGTCGTCGGCGCACACCACCCGGGCCCCTGGCGCCTGGGCGAGGAAGGTCGCGAATGCCTCGACCAGCGCGTCGAAGTCGCCGTAGTGGTCGAGGTGGTCGGGCAACACGCTGGTGACGATCACGTCGTGGGGCGCGAGCTCCAGGAAGGTGCCGTCGCTCTCGTCGGCCTCCACCACGAGGCGGTCGCCGTCGTCCTCCCACAGCGCGTTGGTGCCGACTTCGTTGAGGTCGCCGCCGATCACGAAGCTCGGCTTGCGCCCCGCGGCGCGCAGGATCAGGGCCAGCATCGACGAGGTGGTCGTCTTGCCGTGACTGCCGGCCACCGCGACGGTGGTGCGGGCGGCCACGATGGCGCGCAGCGCGTCGGCCCGGCGCAGCACGGGGATCCCGCGTGCGTCGGCCGCCTGCACCTCCACGTTGGTGCGCGGGATCGCAGTGGAGATGACGACCGCATCGACGTCGTCGGGCACGTTCACCGCGTCGTGACCCACGGTCGTGGTGACACCCAACGCGGCGAGGCGGTCGTACGCGGCCGAGCCGCGCAGGTCGGAACCACTCACGCGGTGACCCATCCGCGCGAGCACGGTGGCGATCGCGCTCATACCGGCACCACCGATGCCGACGATGTGCACCCCGCGCGGCGTCGACAGGTCGAGCTCGTCGACGGGTCTGCTCATCGGCCGCCCTCCTCGCGCGCGGACCGCGAGGACCCCGAGGGCCGCGCGGTCGCTTCGACCAGGTCGGCGAACCGAGCGGTGGCGTCGGGTCGCCCGAGGGCGCGGGCCGCCTCCCCCATCGCAGCGCGCCGGGCGGCATCGGCCAGCAGCGGGGTGAGCGCGGCGTCGAGGCTGGCGCCGTCGAGCGCGTCGTCGCGGATCATCAGCGCAGCGTCGGCCGCCACGAGGGCCTCGGCGTTGCGGGTCTGGTGGTCGCCGGGCGCGCCGGGCAGCGGCACCAGCACCGACGGGATCCCGACCGCGGTGAGCTCGGCGGTCATCCCGCCCGAACGCGACACCATCACCGCAGCCTGTGTGTACAGCGTGTCCATGTGCTCCTCGAAGCGCACCAACCGATAGACGAGCCGATCGCCGGGGGCCCGGAGGCGGGCGAGCCGGTCGGAACTCTCTTCGTAGTCGCGGGCACCGCTGACATGGTGGATCGTGACGTCGTCGCGGTCGCGCCAGCGGGCGTAGAGGGCGAGCGCCGCCCGGTTCAGCGAGCGGGCGCCCAGGCTGCCCCCGACCACCGCCACCAGGGGCGGATCGACCGGATTGCGGATCACCGCGGCGATGGTCGGCCGGATCGGGTTACCGGTCACGACGGCGCCGGGCAGCTCGGTGCCGGGCAGGGTCACCGCGGGCACCGCACCGAGGCGCACCGCGATGCGGTTGGCCAGACCCGGATGGGCATCGGCCTCGTGCACCACGACGGGGATGCGCAGGACCCGGGCGGCGATGACCGCAGGGAGCGACGCGTAGCCGCCGACCCCCACGACCACGGCCGGGTGGTGGCGCCGCACGATGCCGAAGGCCTGCACGACTGCGAGCGCGGTGTCCCACAGCGTGCGGGCGTTCTGCAGCAGGCTGCGCGGGTCGACGTTGCGCAGGAGCCCCCGCCCCGGCAACAGGTCGATGGAGAACCCGGCGGCGGGCACCGCGGAGGCCTC
>Ga0302321_100005606_pt1 | contig 11006 bp, 11 predicted proteins | sample Fen_T0_1_FD_202505 | JGI IMG/M metagenome (GOLD analysis project Ga0302321, IMG submission 202505) | Peat permafrost microbial communities from Stordalen Mire near Abisko, Sweden - Fen_T0_1 | ecosystem: Environmental > Terrestrial > Soil > Wetlands > Permafrost | place: Sweden: Abisko...
TGTCATCTTTAATAATTTTTCTTCAAAGTTTTGTGTCTCCATTTTCAATAATGTTAAAAGTTAAATCTGGTTGCACTTTTTCCGGAGTTTTTCTAATCCTCTTGACAGAAGTGATTTGAGTGTTCCTTCGTTAATGTTCAGTATCTCAACGATTTCTTTGTTTTCTTTCCCCTCAAAATATCTTAAGGAAATTACTTCCTGATATTTTAACGGGAGTGTTTTCAGTTCTCTCACTACTATTAAATATTGCTCATGTTTCTGAAGTTCTGCTTCGAGATCTTTCTTGTCTTCGTGCAGATAAGAGCTGAACAAATCGTTATCTGCAATATTTAATCTCTCATAGATTGAATTGTATTTTTTTCTCTGTCTGACGTAAAGGTTTACTTCGTTTGTTGCTATACGATAAAGCCAGACTTTAATAGAGATCCCTTTGTAAGTGAAGTTATTTATATTCCGGAATGCCTTAAGAAAAGTGTCGGCAGCAATATCGGCTGTGTCGTCAAAGTCACCGGTTCTGCGAAGAATGTAACCGAATATTGGTTTGTAATATAATTTGAATAGCTCCGAAAAAACAGCCGGGTTATTTTTGATATTATTAAGAAGTTCAATTTCGGTCATTCTGATAGGGAATACTCTTATACCAATAACACAAAAGTACCCATTTGGTTGCTATTTGGTCAGAGCACGTTTAAAAGTTTTTCAAAGCAAACACTGTTTTTCACACCAATGTATTGTCCATAATTTGGGATCTGTTTATACCCGTTTTTTATGTACAGTGCAATAGCATCCTTCTGTCGTTTCCCTGTCTCCAAAACACATTTTGCATACTTCATTTCACCTGCCCATTTCTCAAGCTCTGAAAGGATTTTTGTGGCTGTCCCTTTTTTTCTTCCATCAGGTGAAACATACATTCGTTTGATTTCCATTGCTTCAGAACTAAACTCTTTTATTGCTCCGCAGCCAACAGGTTTATCATCATTATAAGCAACAACCACAAACCTGATTTTATCAATTTTATTGAATTGAGAATAGAAAGCATGTTCATCTCCGTCGACTATAGCAAGTTCCGCATCAAGTGATTTTACCAATGATATAAAATCGACATTATAAGAACTCGTTCTTACCAGCTTTATCATAAACATCTTTTTTTACCACGGAGAGCACGGAGTGACACGGAGTTACACTGCTATAAAAAACAAAAGTACAATTCCGGCATATTAATTATGTAAAAATTGTACTTAAATTTTTTATTATCCCTGTCTTCCTCCGTGACACTCCGTGTACTCCGTGGTTAATTATTTTTTAAATCATTAGATAACTTTTTAATTAAAACTCCTGAATACTATAATCAATTAATTAAAAATTGGTTTTATTCTGGATTGACCTAAAGGAACAAGGACCCCATACAAATTTAATGATACACCATTATTCAATTCCATCCTAAGATCTGCTTTTCCACTTGCTGAAACCTGAATCTTAACAGAATATGCTCCTATCCGGCCATTTGTCAGGAAAGTGATAACATAACCCACATCAGGGTTTTTTAATTTTTGTACATCATACGGTGATATGTTACCATTAACAGGAAAATTATTGAAAGGCCAGTTAGAAGTCTGATAAGTGTTGGTTTCTAATTGAAGAACCATTTTATCTCCTTTAATGGCAAAATAGTTATTTGAACTGCGTACGTCAACACGTCCGGGAGCACTTAATAAGTTTCTTGATTGATCACTCATGAAACTTACCTCGAGAATATACTGACGGCTTATGATCATTGCCTCTAAACCTGTTTTTGCAGCATCTTGTTCAGCCTTTTTAGCTTCATTTTTTTGATTCTGGTCCAATATTTCGGAAGCCCTGATTTCCTTAGAATTTTCTTTCTGAGAATAGGCTGCAGCACCAACCAGGCTCAGGCAGAATAGAATAATAAAATTTTTCATGACATTTATGTATTTGGTAAATAAATTAATTAACTTATATACTGCAATATACATGCCATGTTACTTTTAGGAAAGTATCAACTGTGTTCAGGAGGAGAAAAGATTCAGAACGTAAATGTCTTTTGTAGAAGTCATCTGAATCTGAAGTTGCAATTACTTTAATGTAAATATTATTGGTATCATATACCAAACTTTAACAGGATTACCATCATATGAGCCTGGCTTAAAACTGTTTAATTTCCCCACAACTCTTACTGCCTCTCTGTTCAGCTCAGAATTAATCCCTTCCATAATATCAATATTTGAAATTCCTCCCTGCTCATTTACAGCAAATCTTACCAGTACTCTTCCCTCAATCCCGGAATCGCGCGATACTTTTGGATATCTAGTATTGTTGGAAATATCCGCTAGTAACTGTGTATCACCGCCATCATATTGTGGCATTGCCTCAAGTTCAAAATGCTCAATCTCTTTCCCCAGACTATCGTAGCAAGTACCGTTCATGAATTTTCCCTTAGTATATTGGTCTTTCCTTTTGACCGTTCCATTCTTCCAATATGTTTTAATTACTCCGTCATATTGGCCATTGATGTAATCGCTTTCACTTTTTAACTGCCCGTTTTCGTACCATCCAGTTGATTTCCCCTCACACTTACCTTCTGTATAGTTTTTTTCGCTTTCAGTTTGTCCGTTTTCAAACCAGGTTGATGCTTTTCCAACCTGTTTACCATTTTTATAGATTGACTGGCTTTTTAGCTGCCCATGTTTATACCAGTAGCTTGATTTACCGTCATATACAAATTTTTTAGAAGAACCACCTAAATACCATATTACAGATAATCCATTCTTTCCCGATGACAAGAGATAACTATTTTCAGATTCTTTATCACCAGTCATATAGTAAACAGTTACTTTGAATGCCTTTGGATTCTTTCCATAGTCAGTAACAACATAATTTCCTGCAAGGGATGAATCCACAACAGAAGTTCTATATTCATCCATGAACACTTTCTGTCCAGTCAGACTTATTGTATAGAACATAAAAATGAGAATGAGAAGTCTTTTCATATTTTATTAATTGATTAATATTTTCATATCCTGAAAGTATAGGTATTTCTGCTAAGTAGTTTTTACCAGAGATATTTTTTTTGAATCTAAAGTAATCATTTTAGAAAATATTTTTCGGGTAGAGGATTGATTTACCAGATTAATTATCCTTAAGACAACGAACAGACATGCCATATTTCTTATTATTAACGTAACTATTTACATAGCAATAATCATGGTAGATGTCACGAAACAAAGCACCCGGAGCATTTACTATAACTCCAGTTAATGATTGTGTGAAAGCTGATCCACTCTCTGTAGCTGACCACCATGCACCGACATGTCCCAGATCATGAAAGTTCCCGTCTTCCAACCTGCCCCCACACGGAAGGGCTGTGAAACCACTCTTGTTATTGCTTGCCTGGTCGTGACCGGCACTGCCCGGAGTTCCATCTTCAACCCAACCTGAAGTAGCTGAAAGTGATTTTGCTATATCCATACCATTATATCCTCCACCGTAGCCATAGCCATTTTTTATAAGGTGCCCGGTCAAAACTGTCCACTCATCATCTGTTGGAACATGCCAGCCTGTTGGACAAACCTTACGAGTGTCAGTCGCCGCAAACCAGGTATATAATCTTCCATTTACTGCAACATTACTCTCATTCCCATCATAAGCCCATTGATATTTTGGTTCACTCTCTTCTTCTATAACCAATGTTGCTGGTGTTGTTGTCCCAATAGTATCACCATTACGATATCTTGTTGTCTTAAGGTTTTCTGCCATCCAAACCTGCGCTCCAATGGTTATTGTCCGATAAACATTTCCATCAATATCTTTAACGGAATTTATGTGACAATTAGTTAACCCGACAATAAAAAAGAATAAAGCCAGGAATTTAAAATATTTGTTATGCATTATTGTAATGTTAAGTTGTTGTGGACTTGAAATGTATAAACTTAACAAGATTAAAATTTCAAGACTAAAATAGGTTGCCGTTTAAATAGTCCGGCTTTTGTGAACAGGTATTCACGTTTAGCATGAATATTAATAAAAATAGACTATCCAATCCGGAATCCGCCAGACTGGATTAATAGGTATATGTAAGATAGAACTATTTTGAACGAAGAAGCCAATACCAATGCGATGCAATTATTCTTCTCCGGCTAAATTTGGAATTCACTAAGAGAAACCCGGGTTTAAATATTCTGGCAAAATAGCCGGGGTTTAGCTTAATATCGCTTGGAGCATCATCAATCGCCCATATTAGATGGTATCCGCCGGGTTTTAATAGTCTGTAAATTTCTAAAACATATTTTTGCTGACCATCTTCATTCAGGCAATGGAAACAACCAACGTCATAGGAAATATCAAACATTTGTTTTATCCCTTCCAGATTGGTTACATCACCTGCAATAAATGTCGGCTTACTTTCATCATTGGCTACCCTCTTCTTAGCATTTTCAATGGCTACTGAGGAAAAGTCAACGCCGGTTGCTTTTATTCCCTGAGATGCCATATATTTTGTCAACCGTCCCAGTCCGCAACCTAATTCTAAAGAAGTTTTTGGCTTATTGGTTTTGACAAGTTCATCCAGTTCTTTTGGAATCCGGGTATCTCCCCAAACCCATGGAACCAGTGGCAATCTATATACTTTATTAAATTGTTCCCCTGTTGATGGTGGTTTTGAATTATTATCTTTCATTTTAATTGTTTTTAGTTGATTCAGATTGATCCCTTTTAAATCTTCGCCAATAAGACATTTACTCATTCAGAGACGATTCTTAATGAGAAATATTTTAAGAAATACGAAAATTATCGATTTCCTGCACTGAGTCTTAGATCGGTAAATGTCAGAATCCTGTTATCTCCCGATTGTCTGGCTTTTACTATCGCTCTCCACTTCTATTTTGCGATCTAGCTTTTTAACATTCTTCCCTTTGTTAAACTTATAGGAATAACTGAACTGGATGTAATTCGAAATATCAATCCTTGTGCTACTCGCGGAAGTATAGTAAGGAGTTTCGGTAATTGTTCTGCTGAATTCTACTTTTCTTGAAAATGGCAGTAAATAGAATATTCCAATGCTATGGTCCTTTAACTGTTTTTGCATACCAAGACCATAAATAGGAATACTGTAAGTTTTGCTTTGGGCACTCATATTTACTCCGTTAAAACTCAAAAAGACAAATGCCGTTGCTGTCTTCTTTTTATCAAGCTGGGCAAATGCATAGCTGGTTATGGCATACGAGAAATAATTAACAGCCGGGATATTGATAAGTTCTCCAATGTACTCATTGAAATGTCCTTTATAGATCCTGGCATTGATATTCACGTACCACAGCATGGCATTTACACCCCCGCCTGACTCATAACCATTGAGAAGGTTAAACGGTTTGGAGATGGTTGTGAGAGCATTGTTTACAGACGACGTGGTAACGAGTAACTGCCTTCCAACTTTATTGGTAAAATATTCCTGGTAAACATAAGGTGAGAAATAGTTACTCCCGAAGTTCCAGGTATAAGTTAGCTGCAGACGGTCGCGATAATCGGGTTTCAGGTTTGGGTTTCCCTGGGTAATATTATAATTCTGTCCAATTTTATAATATGGATTCATGTCGTAAATACCCGGACGGTTAATTCTACGGTTATAGGTAAATTTCAGATTATGTGAAGCCGAAAATTTATACTGAAGATTTACAGAAGGCAGAAAGCAAGCATAATTGGGTTTCGTAACAGAATCAGCCACAATATGACTGCTTTCGATCCTCAGAAGGGCCTGCATCCCTATTTTTTTCAAATTATATGTTATTCCGCCATAGACTGAATTTCGGAACTCCACGTAGTTGAACGGAGTAGTTGATTGAAGGTTGTCAACATTGAAAACGTAGTTCATCTTCTGGTAATATAACTGATATCCTGTTTCGATTTTTGCTGAAAACCCAATCGGATGAACATAATCCATTTTTGTCGAGAAATAGTTCCGTTCATTCAGATTTTCTTCTACCCTGGCATAGGTACTCAGTGGTGTATCGTTGTTATAAAGGTAGCGGGTATTCGTAAAATCAGTCCCGTCATTTGATTTGAATATATAATAACTGGTCTCGGCAGTGAATTCCTGAATTGCTTTTTTAAACAACTTTTTGTAAAATAGCGATACTGAAGTCTCATCACTATGTACACCTGTATTTGTAAGAGCCGAGATTGTATTCAGGGGGTTACTGTTCTTATACAGGAATGTTTCACTAGAGATGTCAACAGCCTGACGAATAGGCTTATAGCTGACATTAAAACTCAGGTTGTTTTTATCGTTAAGGTAATAATCGAATCCGCTGTTAATGGCAGAGCTGGTAACTTTTATACCCCCACTGCCCGACATGCTTGTAGTGGAATCGATCCCGGTAAAATGGTTTTCATTCGTTGAAAAGATATTCAGTTTCTGTGAGACCAGAAACCCTGTAACATAAAAAGTAAGTTTCCCCATTGCATAATCGAGACTGCCAGTTGCCTGTGTTGTAGGTTTACCAAATGGTTTGACACTCAGGGAGGTATTCCCGTTCATTCCATATCTCGCTTCTTTCTTCAGGATGATATTTATAACGCCATCGATATTACCTTCATACTTTCCTGATGGATTGCTGATTACTTCAATGCTCTGGATATCCGAGGGAAGAAGTTTTGCAAGAAACTCCTTGTCGCGCTGCCTTCCATCAACCTGGATGATAAAGTTACTGCTTCCGTTAAGGGTAACGTTGTTCTGGAAATCAACATTCACCTGAGGGATTTTCTTTAAAATATCGTAACCGTTACTTGAGGATTTAGATATTACATTGGGAATTTCGTAAACAGTCCGGTCGACCATTTCCTTTCCTTTTATCCGTTCACCAACTATTGTCACTTCATTAAGGCTGGCAATTGTTTCGCTTAGAAAAATGGTATCAACAGCAAGATCACTTTTCCCTGCCTCAACAGAGACCTCTTTCCCATTGGCTTTGTAGCCCACAAAACTCACTTTTAAATAATAAGAGCCAGCCATTACTTTTTCAAGGTTATAGCCCCCGTCAGTTAAGGTAATAACACCAGTGATCATTGCAGAATCGGGCAAGTGGAGAAGCCCTACAGTGGCAAACTGCACAGGCGATTTATCTTTCTCATAACACACTTTCCCCTTTATGTTCTGTGCCTGAACATTTATTGTGGTTACCAGCAGTAACCAGATAATATATTTTTTCATAATGTATTCTGTCAATTCAATTCAGGGCAATTACTTTTGCATCGCCACTAATATCCATAGGGATCTGCATACTAAAACCCGGGCCGCTGACTCCAAGATTTGCGGCTATATGTGTTTTTGCTGTGGTACTCATGATCAAACCTGTGCGGGTATCTATCATCATTTTTGATTTACTGAGTCCCTTTATGTCGTCATACGTTATTGTAGCGCCGTTGGCAATCATCGGAGCTGAATTTGCAGCCGCCTTAATATCTGATTCAGCTGTTACATTGGCAACATCACCATTTACACCATCGAGATGATAGCCGGTAATTATTTCGAGTGACATTCCACCGGAATTTGTGTTTTCTGTTACACTCCAGTTATCTCCTGGGGATACCTGCTTACCTGGCAGGAAATGAGTGAACATCCCCACCATGGTTTTTAATGATTTGTCGCTAACAAGATTTATTAACTGAGTTTTAATTGCAGATGCAGCCGGGCCAGTAAGCGTAATGGAACTTGTATCTTTCAAAACCAGATCCGACAGCATTTTAGCATTTACTATATCAAGCACTTTCCCTGAAAAATCTATCTTAGTGTACAGGGTATTTTTACATAAACGGTTCATTATGTATGACATAACTTCATCATTTTTTGCCGATTTAATATCCCCTTCTCTAACGGAACTTATGTTCATCGTTATCCCCATTGTATTTGTTTTGGTTATAAGAGAATCAAAATGGACCTCGGCAATCATAAAATCAGCTGTGGCATCAATCATTTTGACAGACGCAGTATAACTGGTATTTGATTCAATTGTCTGCTGGTTCCCGTTTACTGTCTGAATTATTGTCTGTGCAGAAACAGCATTTAAGCGGTAAACCTTATTCTTCTCAAGGTTCAGTTTAAGGTTGACACTGTTTTGAGCTACGATTGAAATACAAAACAGGACTTCGGTAAAGGATAAGAAAATCTTTTTCATCAGGATAGATTTTAGTTGGTTTTTAAAATTCATAGTACAAAAATATAAACCGGATAGCATATTAAAAATACATTACCGGTAAATGGAGGAATTTCATGGATGAATAGCTTATTTATAAGGTAATCAAATGAACCGCTTCAGGCAGCTTTTGTTAATCTCTATTTTAAACTTATAATCCAATCGAATGAATACGCAGCAACTTCTTCCCAGTTTTTTAGACCGCAGATGTAGTGAGTTCTACCTGCAAATTCTTTAAAATCAATCTTGCTGTTTTTGTCTTTATATGCTACGAAATTCTTTCTGTTTAAAGATGAAGGAATAATATGGTCCTTTTCGCCGGCAATTATTAATAAAGGGTTATGAGGTTTTTTGAAATCAATCTCTCCATCCTTCTTTGTGCTGCTTCTTGGAATATTCCTGCCTTCCGGCACAACAAATTTATTGTATTCAATTTCGGTTTGTGCCATTGTCATAGTATTACAAAAAGCGTAATTATACCATTTTACACCTGGTAAGCATACCGAATTACCTTTAAGAGGATTAATTGTCGGAAAATTAGCTTTTAAGAAACTCCATTTAAAACTAAATATGCCTTTTGGCGGGGCAGGGTCAATACAAATTCCTGCAACCCCTTTGTGCATTTCGATTAGTTTCTGAACAGCGAGTCCACCCATTGAATGTCCAATAAGTATTGGTCTTTCAGGCAGTTTGTCAATAAACAAAGCTATACTATCAATGACTTGTCCAAATGTCGTTTTACCCAGATCCGGATTTATTTTGCTACGCAGGTCAGAAGGATTTCCTTCATGAAATGGATAGGCCGGGGCATGACACTTATAGCCTTTTGTCTCAAAATATTTTATCCATGGATCCCAGCTTATCGGATTCATAAAAAGTCCATGGATGAATACGATTGTTTTTGATTCAATATAACTACTCATTGTCTGGCAGATTTTTAATCCAATTTAACAAGGAGGAAAACTCCTTTGTTCACTCTTACTAAAAAGAATTTTGAATTAATTAACAAAAAGATACTTCGGATAAAGTGGTTTAGGGCAAACCAAATATCTTGACTAACATATTTACTTTATTTTTTGTGCAGGTTCGGCTTTTTTAAATCAATTCGATTGTTTTACCAATAAAATTAGAATACCTGTTTATGCTTCGCAAAAAGTTAATATCCTGATCAGATGTCCCGGATTTAAACAGGTTTTTAGTAAACAGGACGTGATTGTTCCTGATATTACGCTTCCAGCTGCCAATTACCTGTCCACACTTCATTACAATTGGATAAAATATTCCATTAACTGAAATAACTTTTTTATTATCAACTAATAACAAGGATGCTGTTCTATCCCGGTAACTAATAAGAAATTCATCGAAAGCTGGTAGAAAATAGATCTCAGCGGAGTCAGGTGTTGGTTCTGAATATGTATCAGCCATCCAGTAAGTTTGATTTTGGATTACCTCAGATATCAGGCATCCCTTATTGAAGTCCAATGCAAGTTTTACATCGCGTAAGGATAGTCCAGACCACCAGGTAAAGTCTTGTATTAATGCAGGTCCCCGGCTCGTAAAATATCGTTTGGCGAGTTCTTTCAATGCCTCCTCCCTATGTGTCTTATTATGTTCCGGAACCCATTCTTCCAGAATTGCATATGTTGGTTTTCCCTCTTTTTGTTTCCCGCTGCAAATAATGCCATCCAATTCAGCCCGTAGAAAAATATGTGATGCTCTGTTCTCTTCAACATCAATTTTAGATTTCTTTAATTCCAATATTAACGCTTCGCGAGTCTGATGATTACTGTCTCTAAGTGATTTTTCAAGTATTCTGTGGCATTTATGGTAGATAATATCAGTTAATCCCAATTGCTTATCTCTGAATTTTAAGGAAGCTTTAATTCGGGGTGCAGTCAGGCTTGATATCCAGTAAATATCTTTTGAGGATACAATATGCCAGGTAGGCCTCAATAAATGTGTTCTGATAATGTTCCCTGAATTGAATTCCATATTTATTGCTGCCTCAGTCGAATTCTGAAGTCGTATCCCTAAAGCCCATTTTGACATAGCATAGTCCTGAGCCTGAAGAGCCCCCATGCAACTCGCGATCTCATTGGCGCTTTTGAATTTCGGGTTTGTAATCTGCTGATTAAAAGATCGAAGCGTAGAAATATTATCAAATTTTGTTGCCATACTATGAAGTCAAATGTTTTCAATCCCTTTCAAATCCATAGTCTCTCTCAACCCTTGCAATTCTCGTTTTAAATGATTGATACCAATCAGATCTTCCTTTCTGTCTTGCGACTGAATGTTCTGCATTTGCCTTCCAGTTTTTTATAGCCTCTAAGTCGCGCCAATATGAAACAGTTATTCCAAGATCATCTCGTGCCGATTCAACGCCTAGAAATCCATCCTGTGTGGATGCTAACTCAACCATTTTATCCGACATTTCTGAATAACCGTTATCTCCCAATGTTCTGACTGAACTAAAAATAACAGCATAATATGGAGGGGAAGGAGTTTTTGCAATCATAGTTTCTTCGTTTTAAGTTTATCAGCCTGGTTCGCTATGTTCATCGGATGGTTTTTGCCTGTTCTGCCAGATGGCTGGAGTTATTGGCTCGATATATCATTTGTTGAGGTTTGTTGATAATGTCTATTTTGTTCGTCCAACCACTATTTTGTTATATTCAGCATCTTTTGGCTCCCACAGCTCAATTTTATTACCCTCAATGTCAAGGATATGAATGAACTTTCCATAATCATAGGATTCTATCTTATCGACGATAGTAGCACTATCCTTTTTGAGCTCTTCAACAA
>Ga0302321_100005609_pt1 | contig 11000 bp, 6 predicted proteins | sample Fen_T0_1_FD_202505 | JGI IMG/M metagenome (GOLD analysis project Ga0302321, IMG submission 202505) | Peat permafrost microbial communities from Stordalen Mire near Abisko, Sweden - Fen_T0_1 | ecosystem: Environmental > Terrestrial > Soil > Wetlands > Permafrost | place: Sweden: Abisko...
GGGGATGATGCAGCGACGTTTGCGGAAGGCGTTCTTGTAGGCGGACTTCTCGGCGATCGACTCGGCCCGGGCGTTGATCATCCGGTTCCCGACCGATGGGTCCTTGGCCCAGAACGGCACCAGGCCCCAGTGCAGCTGCTCGAGCCTTCGGATGCCCCCGTCGGCCCGGATGGCGAAGATGTCGGTCGTCGGCGCGACGTTGTAGTTCGGGGCGGCGGCCTGGTCCGCGTCGTTGACCGCGTCGAAGTAGCGGGCGATCTGGTCGGGCGGGGTCGCGGAGACGAAACGGCCGCACATGGTGCGCGACGCTAGTGCGCGGCCGGGCGAGGCCCGCGGGCAGACCGGGCGGTCAACTCTCGACCTCGGCCTTGACGTGGGGCACGGTCTTGGGCAGGAAGTAGCGGCCGATCACCGGCACCGACAGGAAGCCCTCGACCCCGCCGTAGAGCAGCCCCACCCGAGGCAGGGCCCTGACGTCGTCGTAGACGATGACCCGCGGCTCCCACACCGGGTAGAAGCGCTGGTTGAACATCTTCAGCGACTTGATCTGGTAGAAGGGATTCACCAGCTCGAGCAACTGCTTGAAGATGCGCTGGAGCACCGTGTAGTGCAGGTCCTCGTAGAACAGGCGGCCCCACACCGCGAAGTTCATCGAGAGCCGCCGGTAGCCGAGCTCGTCGAGCTGCATGAGCGTGCGGGTGAGCAGGAACTCGGTCATGCCGTTGGGGGTGTCGGGGTCGCGCCGCATCAGGTCGAGCGTGAAGCCGGGCTCGTCGCCGTAGACGGGCACGATGCGCAGGAAGCCACCCGGCTTGCCGTACTCGTCGAGGGCGACGCACAGGCGGAACTCCGGGTTCGAGCCGTCGACGTCGCGACTCAGGCTCATGGTGAACCCACGCTCGGGCGCCTTGCCCCGCCACTTGGCGCTGAGCGCGTTGAGGTCGTCGATCAGCTCGGGCGAGGCGTCGGTCTCGGCCATGTAGGAGTAGGTGAAGGTGCGCTCGACCCGGGCCGCCGACTGGCGCACGCTCTTCCACTTCTTGCCCTTGAGGCTGAAGTCGGTGCACTCGACCACGGCCTCGTCGCCCAGGTAGAAGGTGTGCAGCCCCCGGTCGACGTAGCGGTCGCGATGCGACTCGAGCACGGCGAGGAAGGCCACCCCCCACGCGCGTTGGCGGCACATCGCCATGAACTCGTCGATCACCAGGTCGAGCGAGTCGGGGTGGCCGATCGGGTCACCCGACCCCAGGGCGTAGCGCCCGATGTAGGTGTAGGCGATCATCGCCTCGCCGTCGGACGAGAAGAAGAAGCTCTTGTCGTCGCGTAGGGCGAAGTAGGCCAGCGTGTCCGAGCCGTAGGTGTGCACCAGGCGGCTGGCGTGATCCCACGCATCCTCGTCCTGTTGTGGATGAGCCACGATCGGACGGAAGAGCAGCGCCAGGGCGATCACCAGGCCGACGATGCCGAGCGCCAGCATCGAGCCTCGGAAGACCCGTTCGATGAACTCGCTCTGGAACTCGTAGCTCCCGGGCAGACCCACGAGCCCGTTGAGGATGGCGTCGAGGCTGCGACTGAGGGTGGGGTCGGGTGAGATGCGATGGCGTTGGACGAACAGGAACGCCAGGCCGAAGACGGCGACCGACATGATGTAGAGCGGCACGAACCGCAGGAACTGGAACAGCGTCGGCGGGTCGGGCGGCGCTTGGAACTCTCGACGGCTGAGGATCAGCAGCACCACCATGAGCAGGGAGAACGCGGCCGCGAACGGCCGGTCGAGGCGCACGACGTTGGCCACGAAGCTCACCGCGAACAGCCCGACCGCCACCTGCCAGGCCCGGTGCTTCTTGCGTCGGAGCTGACCGGCGAGGAACAACAGCATCACACCGACCAGCAGCGAGACGATGTGGCTGGCCACCCGCAACCCGAAGGGCGCCACCACGGTCGAGACGTTGAGGATGCGGGTCGGCACGAAGGGCAGCACCGAGACGACGAGCAGGATGCCGCCGAGCGCGGTCATCCAGCCGATGGCGCGCGCCCGGAACGAGGTGTGCCGCACCCCGGTCAGCCCTGGCCGGCAGGCGGGGGCACGGCGAACTCGCCCTCGTCCAGGCCGGATTCGGGCCGCAGGGTCGGGAACAGGATGACCTCGCGGATGGACTCGACCTGGGCGAGGATCATCGTCAACCGGTCGATGCCCATCCCCATGCCGCCCGCCGGTGGCATGCCGTACTCGAGGGCCCGCACGTAGTCGAGGTCGACGTCACCCGCCTCGGGATCACCCGCCGCCTTGGCCGCGGCCTCGTCGCGGAACCGGGCCAGCTGGTCGACCGGGTCGTTGAGCTCGCTGTAGGCGTTGGCCAGCTCTCGCCCGCCGACGACGAGCTCGAAGCGCTCGACGAGGGTGGGATCGTCACGGTGAGGCTTGGCGAGCGGCGACACCTCGCGGGGGTAGTCGATGACGAACGTCGGCGCGATGAGCTCGGGCTCGACCTTCTCGTCGTAGAGCTCCATCACGAGCCGTCCCGCCCCCCAGTTGGGGTCATAGGAGATGTCGAGGCCGTCGAGCACGGCTCGCAGTTCGTCGACCGGCATCGACGGGTGCACGTCGACGCCTGCATGGGTGGCGATGAGATCGACCATGGTGGCCCGACGATAGGGCGGCGCCAGGTCGATCTCCTCGCCGCGCAGCAGGACCTTGGTGGTGCCGATCGATGCGGTCGCCGCCGACGAGATGAGGTCCTCGAGGAGGGTCATCATCTCGGTGTAGTCGACGAAGGCCTCGTAGCTCTCGAGCATCGTGAACTCGGGGTTGTGGCGGGTGTCGAGTCCCTCGTTGCGGAAGATGCGGCCGATCTCGAAGACCTTCTCCATGCCGCCGACGATCAGCCGCTTGAGCGACAGCTCCAGGGCGATCCGCAGGTAGCTGTCGATGTCGAGGGCGTTGTAGTGCGTGACGAACGGTCGGGCGGTCGCGCCGCCCTGGACCAGGTTGAGCACCGGAGTCTCGACCTCGAGGTAGCCCCGATCACGAAGCCGGTCGCGGATGGCCTGCACCGCCTTGATGCGGATCATGAGCGTCGTGCGGGCGTCCTCGTTGACGATGAGATCGACGTAGCGCTGTCGGTAGCGCTGGTCGACGTCGCTGAGGCCCTTCCACTTGTCCGGCAGGGGCCGAAGCGCCTTGGCGAGCAGCTCGTACCCCGTGACCTTCACCGACAGCTCGCCCTTGCGGGTCTTCATGACCGTGCCGACCACGCCGACCCAGTCCCCCCGGTCGAGGTCGTTGAAGGCGACGAAGCCCTCCTTGCCGAGGACCCCCTGGGACACGAACAGCTGCACCTCGCCATCGCGGTCGCGCAACGCCCCGAACGTCAGCCGACCCTGCTCCCGCTTGAGCATCAGCCGTCCGGCCACGCTCACCTCGACCTCGGTCTCCTCGCCGTCGTCGAGCGGCGAGTCGAACTCGGCCCGCAGCTCACCGAGCGTGCGGTCGCGGTCGAACCGGTAGGGGTAGACGGTGTCCCCTGCGGCCCGGAGCCGGTCGAGCTTCTCGAGCCGCAGGGTGCGGATGTCGGCCGCACTCGGTTCCGCCGACTCGGTGCCGTCGGGCTCGTCGGGCGATGCGCCGCCGGCGCTGGATTCGTCGTTCATCAGGACCGAGACCGTACAAGCTCCACCCGCTCGGGCCGGTACCAGTAGCCATCAGCCGGCCACACGGGCACCGTCATCGGCAGGTCTCAGCTCGACTTCTCGTCGACCTGACCTGGGGGATGCGCCACATAGCCCGCGGTGATTCCCAGTTCGTCCAGGTTCGACATGGACGGGTGGATCGCCCCGGCCGGTCCCGTCACGAAGAGCTCCAGCACGTTGGCGGTGATGCGTCGAATGTGGCACTCGTCGGTGTGGGAGCTGCCCGGATCGGTGCACAACGGCCCCAGTTGACGCTCCCACCACAGCGTGCCGGTGGCGAACACTCCCCCGCCAGAGGGCGCGGTGTAGTAGGTGACGTCGGCGAAGCTCTTCTGGCCACGACAGGTCAGCGGCGAATGGCACAGCACCTCGATGTCGGCCGGCGTGCCCTTGACCTCCGGCGTGACCCGGTCGTACTCGTTCTGCACCAGGTCCTTGAACCGGTCGCCCTTCAGCAGGCCGGTGCCGGCGAACACCCAGGAGTCGGGCGCCACCACCACCATGTCCGCCTTCACCGGGTTCGACTCGTAGTAGTTCCCGATCAACGAGGCCTCGGGCTCGGCCGCCGGCGCGGATCGCCACTCGGCGGTGACCAGCGACTGGTCCCCCACCCCGTGGAGCGGATCCTGCTCGGGGTTCCGGTAGTTGACCTCGAGGCGATGGGGCCCGTGTGGGGACTCCTCGAGCCGGATCCGCCGGAAGCCGGCGTTGGCTCCGAGGAAGAGGAGGTTCACCCCACGGTCGCGGGCCGCCTCCAGGCTGCGCCGGATCGGCACGGAGAAGTACTCGTCGTGCGCCAGAGACACGACCGCTTTGTAGCCACCGGCCTCGATCTGTTCGGGCCGGGCGTGCAGATCGATGTTGGTCGTGTAGGCCACATCGATGCCCAAGGACTCGACGAGCTGAACCAACTCGTACTCGCCCCCGAAGAAGTGGCCCGATCCCGACGCGTGGTACGGACGATCGAAGGTGACGACCTTCGATCGTCCACCCTCACCGTCGTAGAGGCTCGCCCCTCCATAGGTGTTGTACGCGTTCCAGGTCGTGATGGCCGAGACGACCAGCAGATCGGCCTGGCGATCGTCGAGCACGGTGAGGGGCACGAAGGTGGCCCCGCCATCTGCCGAGGTGAGCCGGAACATGTACATGCCCGGGGTCCACTCCGAGGTGATCGTCACCTGGAGCGACGGCGTCCAGTGCGCGCAGGATCGCATGTTGGTCACGGGATCGATCGTCGGCGGGGCCTGGTTCACTCCGACGACGGGATCGGTCGCGTGCCAGATCTGGCGTCCGGTCGCTCCGCCGTAGATGCCGAAGCGGAAGGCCTCGGCCTCGAACGTGGGCGCCTGGGTGGTCGCGTAGATCGTGACGATGTCGCCCTGATGGGCGCTGTCGTGATCGCACCAGGCATGCAGCAGGTCGACCCACGGCTCTTCCATCCGCACCGAGAACGCACTGGTGCCGGGCCGGGCGTTCTCGATCTGGATGATGTTGCGCCCATCGGCCACGGTGGAGCTCGACGGGCCCGACGAGTCGATCGGCGGGACCGATGTCGTCGCTGATCCCGATGAGGGACTCCTGGCGCCGAACCGCTCGGCGAGGGCGCCGGCGACGACCACACCTCCGGCTGCCACCGCCGCGCCGAGCAACAGTCGACGGCGACGGTCCACCGACGGTGGCGCGTGGCCCGGCGCCGGCTTCATCAGCTCGGCCGAGCCGTACTCGAGCCCCTCTTCCTCGTCGCTACCCACCGCGTCCTCCACCTCGAGCGGTACCACTCAACCATGGCGGCCGCGTGCGGCGAGCGCGGGCCCGCTGTCCTGGCCGATCCCTTCGTCAGGTTGAGGGACAGGAGTCGAGCATCTGGCCCAGCGCATCACGCTCACGGGTGGTGGCACTGAGGTGCCAGGTCACCTTGAGCGACACCCAGGTACGGGCGTAGCCGCACCAGTCCGACTCCAGCGGAGGGCGCCAGTCGGCCGGGGTCTTGGCTCCCTTCGACCGGTTGGCGTGGGCCGTGACCATCACCAGCACCGCCTGATCGTTGGCGTAGGCCCGGCGCTCGGCAGCCTCCCATCGCCAGCCGCCCGACTGCCAGACGTTCTCGAGGGGCACCATGTGGTCGGCATCGAGATCACCGGGAACGTCGGTGGACACCCCGTCGTAGGGCGACACCCAGTCCCCCGCGACCACCTGGCACCCCGGGAACGACACCTGGGCCTTGGTGGTCGACTGGGCGATCAGGGCCTGCGATCGGGCATCGCAGCCGTCGCCGTCGATGTCGAGCCAGGTGGGCCAGTCGCTGCGCCGATACTCGCCTTCGGGCGCCGGATGGTCATCGATGACGAGGGCGGCGAGCCGGGCCCGGGCGTCACCGGCCGGGATGTCGCCGATCGGGGCCGACAAGCTCGACGGGCCGGGAACCGATCCGGGAGCCGATCCGCGGCCCGGAACGGCGGCCGAGCCGGCGCAGCTGGCGGCCAGCGCCCACAGCACCACTGCGATCGCGCCGGCAACGACGGTGCGCGGCCCCGGGCCACGGTCCGCGACTCGCCCGGTGCGGCTCATCCGGTGCACCGTACGCACCCGCCGGGGCCTCATCGCGGACGCTCCCCTCCACGGACTGTTCACCTCGGAACCCTCAAGACCGCTCCATTTGCTCCGAATAGCACGTTAAGAGTTCATTTAGTCACTTTGAGGGGTACTGTCTCCAGAATCCAACGCGGTACGTGGTTGTACCGGGACGTAGGGCGAACGAGTCACCATGGGCAACCAGCCGAGAGCGGTGGCGGGCACAGCGGGGTCGACCACGTCGTTCGTCGCGCTCGGGATCGGCGTGCTCGGGGTCGTGCTCCTGGCCGTCGGGGCGCTCGGAGCACTGGCTGACGTCGCCTTCGTGGCCCTGGCGGCCGGGGCGATCATCGCCACCGTCGTCGGGATCCTGCGGTGGAAGCCAGCTCCGGCCTGGCCGTGGCTGCTCACGCTCGGGGCCTTCGTGCTGTTCCTCGTGGGCGGAGCCGCTCGTCAATGGCTCGGGACGCTCAGCGACCTGAGCTCCACCCGATCGGCCTGGCCCGACCTGGTGACGCTTCCCGGTTACCTGCTCGTCGCGGTCGGTCTGGCCTACGCGGCGCGGGCCGGTCGGCGGGGACGGGTCGGGGGTCTCGACGCCGCCCTCGACGCCGGGCTCGCCGCACTGGCGGCTCTGGCCCTCGCGTGGGCCTATCTGATCGAGCCGACCCTCTCGCAGCAGGCCGACCTGCGGGTGCGGATCATCTTGATCTGCTATCCGGCGCTCTCGGTCTTCCTGGTCGCGATCGGGGCCCAGCTCGCGTTCACGTCGGGAGCCTGGCGCTCGACGGCGTTCCGCCTGGTCATGGGATCGCTCGTGTGCCTCCTCGTCGGCGATGTCGTGTACATGCTCGTCGAGGGACGGCTGCTGGCCGCACCCGGCGATCTGCTCGACGTGCCCTATGCGCTGGCCTTCGTGCTGTTCATCGCCGCGGTGCTGCACCCGTCGATGCGAGGTCTCACCGTGGCCATTCCCATCGTCAAGACCGCCGCGCAACCTGGGCGGCTGGCGGTCGTGGTGGTTGCCATCAGCGTCCCGGCGGTGCTCACCCTGACCGCCGCGGCGTCGAGCCTGCCCGACCGGGTGGTGCTGTCCACGATCGTCTTCGCCCTCGCCGCCACCGCCGGTTGGCGGATGATGCGGGCCCTGCGCGAGCACGCCGACTCGGCCACCCGCCTGGCCCACCAGGCCACCCACGACGCGCTCACCGGCCTGCCGAACCGGGTGTACCTGCACCAGTACCTCAGCGAGCAGCTGTCGATCGGTGGGCTCGGCACCTGGCAGGAGGACCCGTCGGTCGCCCTGCTGTTCCTCGATCTCGATCGGTTCAAGCTCGTCAACGACACCATGGGTCACAGCACCGGTGACGAGTTGCTCATCGCCGTGGCCGAGCGCCTGCGCGACAACATGCGGCCCGACGACCTCGTCGGTCGCATCGGCGGTGACGAGTTCCTCATCGTGGTGACCGGCGCCCGCAACAGCGAGCACGCCGGCGAGATCGCCGAACGGGCCCGCCTGGCCTTCATCTCGCCGTTCCGCGTCCGGGGCCTCGACATCCAGATCTCGGTGAGCGTCGGGGTGACCATGTACGAGCCCCAGAACGGCGCGGACGCCGAGGTCATGCTGCGCAACGCCGACACCGCGATGTACCAGGCCAAGGCGCTGGGCGGCAACGCGGTGGCGGCGTTCGATGCGTCCATGCGCGAGCGCGTCGCCCGGCGGCTGCTGCTCGAGAACGAGATGCACCAGGCCCTCGAGCGCGGCGAGTTCCACCTCTGCTACCAGCCCATCGTCCGGTTGGGTCACGGTCGGGTCGCCGGGCTCGAGGCCCTGCTGCGCTGGTCGCACCCCACGCTCGGCGAGATCGGGCCCGACGTGTTCGTGCCGATCGCCGAGGACACCGGCCTCATCGTCGAGCTCGGTGACTGGGTGATCGCCGAAGCGTGCGCCACCTTGGCCGACCTGCACCGCGACCTGGACGACGGCGCCGAGCTCACCATGTCGGTGAACCTCTCGGCCCGGCAGCTGCGCGACGACCGGGTCATCGACCACATCGGGCGCGTGCTGGCTCGTCACCAGCTGCCGGCCTCTGCCTTGTGCGTCGAGCTCACCGAATCGTCGGTGATGGAGAACATGAACCTCATCACCGAGATGCTGGCGACCCTACGGTCCTGCGGTGTCCGCGTGGCGATCGACGACTTCGGCACGGGGTACTCGTCGCTCGCCTATCTCAAGCAGCTGCCGGTCGACGAGGTGAAGATCGACCGGAGCTTCGTGCACGGCCTCGACGAGGACGGTCCCAACTCGAGCCTCGTGGGCGCGGTGGTCACCATCGCCCGATCGTTGGGCATCTCGACCGTCGCCGAGGGGGTGGAGACCACCCGCCAGGCCGAGCGGGCGCTCGAGCTCGGGTGCCACGAGGCGCAGGGCTACCTGTTCTCCCGTCCCGTCAGCGGTGAGGTGCTGCCAGCGGTGCTCGGGCGGCTGGGCCTGGCGACCGACCCCCACCTCCGGGTGGTACGCGACCTGGCCTGATCCCTGCTCAGGCGATCTCGCGGGCCTCGCCGAGCTCGATGGCCACATCCCAGGGTGGGGTCGACAGCACCGACTCGAGGCCGCGGCCGTCGAACAGGATCTCGGCCATGCTCGGGGCCCGGAAGCGCAGGCGGGACTCGAAGTCGGTGGCGTCGAGCAGCACCGGCAGGCTCGACGGCGAATCGAGGTACCGCTGGGGGGCAAGGCCGTCGAGCAGGGTGAAGGGTCGCACGAACTCGGTCTGGATGAGGTCGAGCACGATGACGTCGAGGATGGCGATCGCCCACCGGATGCCCCGCCGAGGCGCCAGCATGGCCAAGGCCTGGAACAGGGCGAGGCTGACCAGCCCGCCTGATGCCTCGCCCCGGTAGTCGGCCCGCACCGCCAGCGTGGCGACATCCCACAGCGCGGCCCGATCGAGCTCGATGCCCGACCGGCCCATGAGGTCGTCGATCGAGCACCCCCATCGGGACTCGACGTCGTGCAGGCTCTTGAAGCCCCGGGGCGACGGCAGGATCACCCGCATCACCCCTGCCGGCTGGCGCTGCACGTGGTCGATCACGCAGATGAACACGCTGGACTGCTCATAGGGCCCGTACTCCTCGGCCAGCAGCTCGGGCGTGTTGCCGAAGAACTCGAGGAACACCTCCCGCTCGACCGAGCGGGCCAGCTCGGCGCCCGGCTCGTGGCTCTCGAGCACGTACACCCCGAAGCCGGTGTGGCCACGCTCGTGGGCGGCGATGACGTCGTCGGCCAGCTGCTGGGCGTCCATGGGTCGACTCGGCCTCGTGAGGGTGCGGGGCTCCCGGTGGACGGAAGCGCAGTTGCTCGTGCGTCTCGGTGGTGCGGCATCGTAAACCATGACGTCTATGCGGCGTCGACAGACGTCCTGCGTCAGGCGGGCATCTCGCACGCAATCGTTCGAGCTGGGGAAAGGTTCGGCCCGTCCGACCGACTCGACGCGCGTACGATGATCGAATATCGAGACCGACGGAGGTCTCGGGGGCGGACACCTCGTCCAACGACTAGCTGCGGTCGTGCTGATGGCTACGCCGCTGCGATAAGGGGGCGACCATGGTTCAGCATCTTCGATTTTCGAGTCGTTTCAGTGTGATGTGCGTGGGCCTGGCCTTCGCACTCACCTCGTTCACGATGGCGGTGAAAGCCCCCGCCGCGCAGGCAACCGATCTGGTGCAGATCACCACGTGTGGTCAGTCCGTGAACGCCGACGCGATCCTGATGAAGAACCTCACCTGTGCTGACGATGGCCTTGCCATCACCGGTGACGGCGTCACCGTCGATCTCGACGGACACGTCATCCGGTCAACGACCGGCACGGGGCGTGGCATCGTGCTCGACGGACCACGCGGTTCCACCGCCACGGTGCGAGGCCCAGGCAACGTCAAGGGGTTCCAGACCGGGATCGATGCTCTCGAGTACCTCGGGTTCCCGCCGCAGCCAGCTTCTCCATACCGCCATCACCTGATCGTCGACGGGGTCAGACTTCTGGACAACATGTCAGGGATCCAGGTCCTCGACAGTCTCACCGACGTGACCGCAAGCACCATCCGCGGTACCAACGGGATCGGCACCCCCGGCGGCCCAAGTAGCACGGCATCGGCGGGTGTCGTCAACCTGGACTCATCGTCGGTCAAGTCGACCGGCGCCGCCCTCCAAAGCTCTCTGGGTGGGGAGATGTACGTTCGCCACAGCCAAGTGAGCGGAGGGACGATCTACCAAGGTTCCAACACGCACGTCGGTGTGGCGGACAGCACTTTGAAGGAAGTCCGGATCGACGCGGTTGACGGCTTTACTGGGATCGAACGGTCGCTGATGGTGAACACCTCGGTCTTGCTGTACGTCAACACCGGGTCGTTCAAGAACAACGTCGTCCGGAGCACGAGAGGCGGGGTCGCCTTCGAGGACGGCAGCGGTGGTTACCCCACTTCGTACGAGGGCAACCGATTCTCCGGATGGGACACCGCCATACAGATCAACGCTTACACCGGCGGTGTCGAAATCACGAACAACCGGTTCGATCACAATGTGACCGGAATCCTCACCCAGTGCAGCAGTGGAGGCGGTAACGGTGGAGCCATCCGCGACAACACCCTCCGCTACAACACGGGCGACGCCATTGCCCTCGAATGCGGCCAATGGGCAGTGGGAGGCAACCGGATGCTCAACAACGGGGGCCTAGGCA
>Ga0302321_100005610_pt1 | contig 11000 bp, 10 predicted proteins | sample Fen_T0_1_FD_202505 | JGI IMG/M metagenome (GOLD analysis project Ga0302321, IMG submission 202505) | Peat permafrost microbial communities from Stordalen Mire near Abisko, Sweden - Fen_T0_1 | ecosystem: Environmental > Terrestrial > Soil > Wetlands > Permafrost | place: Sweden: Abisko...
CGGACTTGCCGACGAGCTGCTCAACGTGCTGGCGAAGATCCGCGGGCTGCGGGTGGCTGCAAGATCGTCGGCCTACACGTTCAAGGGCAAAGGAGGAACGGTCGCCGAGGTGGGCCGGGCCCTCAACGTCGCGACGGTACTCGAAGGCAGCGTGCGCAAGGCCGGCAACCGGATGCGGATCTCGGTGCAACTGATCAAGGTGGCCGACGGCTATCACCTGTGGTCGGAGACATACGACCGGACGTTGGAGGACATCTTCGCCGTACAGGACGACATCGCTCAGTCGGTGCTGAAGGAGCTGCGAACCACGCTGATGGGCGAGGCGGCCGACGCGAAGGCGGGCAAAGAGGTGACAGCGGCGGTCGCAGGCGCGGTGAAGGGGCGCAGCGCCGATCCGGAGGCGCACCGGCTCTTCCTGCAGGCACGACACCTCATCGAACGATTCACTCAGGAGGACACGACGAAGGGAATTGGGTATCTGAAGGAGGCACTGGCGCTGGAGCCGGCGTTCGCACTCGCCTGGGCGGAGTTGGGACGAGCGTATTCGGAGGAAGCGAATTGGGGCTGGGCCTCGGCGGCCGATGGATTCGAGCGCGCGCGCGAGGCACTGGCACGTGCGCTCGCACTGGAGCCGGATCTTCCGGAGGGACATGCCGGGATGGGTTGGATCCAGATGGTGCTTGAGCGGGACTGGCGGGGTGCGGAGGCGTCCTTTCGCCGGGCGCTGGAACTCGCACCAGGAAACGCGTTTGCGCTTCATCAGGCGAGCAACCTGGCCGGGAACATTGGCCGATTCGACGAGGCCATCGAGCTCGCGCGCCGTTCGGTGGAGCAAGATCCACTAAGCGCATCGGCGTATTTCTTTTTCGGAACGACACTCTGGACGGCGGACCGTCCCGCAGAAGCGATAACTGCGTTGAGGAAGTCGCTGGAGCTTGCGCCGCAGAGAGCCGGCGCGCGTGCGTTCATTGCGCTTAACCTACTCGCACAAGGCCAAGGCGAGGAGGCGTTGACCGAGGTGCTTCGGGAGCAGGCGGAGTGGGCGCGTCTCTTTGCGTTGGCGATCATCCTGTGTGCCGCGGGTCGCCGGACTGAATCGGACGAGGCGCTTCATGAACTCAGCCTGAGGTGGGCCAACGACGCTGCCTACCAGATCGCCGATGTATGTGCCGTGCACGGGGACGCAGATCGTGCGTTCGAGTGGCTCGAGCGGGCATACGTCCAGCGGGACGCCGGAGCCGCCTGGACGAAGGTAGACCCGTTCCTCCGCTCGCTCCACGCGGATCCTCGCTGGGACGTGTTTCTGCGCAAGATGAGGCTCAAGGACTAAGGCGAAGGTGCGTTGTCGCCTGCAACGGGTCGCGCGGACCAGGTGACGACCGATACCTGAGTACCGCAATCAGCGAACTGGTTGTACGGCCGACATTTGACGCAGCCGTCTGACGTACGCTGGCCGTTCAGTCCAATCGCTTCCTGGCGGATGGCCCCTTCGACAGCAAGGAGCCGGCGCGAAAGGCAGATCTGCCGAAGAGCGGATCGTGGTGATTCTGCGGCAGCCCGATCGCGATTCGGTGGCTGTAACCGCGGCGCAGACCAGGCCGAACGGTCCTGCGGATTCGATCAGCGCACTGCGCGGCACACATTTCCCGCGCGCACTACCTGATGATCCACAGCGCCGGTAGAAGCGTCACGAGCGAGCGTCGACATCCGGCCAGTCGGCGCGCATCCGGATGAAACGCGCGATGTGTTCGATGGCCAGCCTCGCCTCGGGCAGGAATTCGACGAGTTGAAACACGTGCGCGGCACCTGGCCACAACTCGAGTTCGACGTCGACATCGGCCAGAAAGGCCTTGTTGGCCCCGCGGGTCGCCTCGTCGCGCAGCAGTTCGGTGCTGCCAACCTGGAAGAACAGCGGCGGCAAGCCGCGAAAATCAGCGAACAGCGGCGAGACTTCCGGGTTCGTGAACAGGAACGTCTCCGGCACGTAGTGGCGTCTCAGCACGAGAAGGCTGGCACGCCGGATCAGCGGGTCTTGCCCGTCGAAGGTAGCGATGCTCGGGCTTTCCATCGTGCAATCCAAGGCTGGTGACAGCAACACTGCACAGGCGGGAAGCGGCAGCCCCGCGGCGCGGGCTCGGCACATCGTCACGAGCGCGAGATTGCCGCCCGCAGAGTCACCGGCCAATACTATGTTCCTGGGATCGATCCCCTGCGCCAGCAGCCCTCGATACGCGGCGAAACAATCGTCTGGGGCCGCCGGAAACGGATATTCGGGGGCAAGCCGGTAATCGGGTATCAATGCCCTGGCGCACAGCCGGCGGCACAAGCGGGCAGCGAGCGATGCGTGCGCGTTGGGAAAGCGGAACGCGAACGATCCGCCGTGCAGATAGAGGATCACCCGCTCGAAACGGGTCTCGGGAGCGACAATCCATTCGCCGGGTACGCCGCCCAGTTCTGTAGGTTTGCGTTCGACCGGCGGGTTGACCTTGAAATGCCGGGCGTCCAGTTTTTCATAGTGACGCCGCAGCGCGACGACGTCGGCATCGTCGGCGAGCTGTTTGCCGAGCGTCAGCCGCAGCAGCGCGTTGAACGCGTAGCTGCGCATGCTTGGCTTCACCTTGATATCGCGGTGGTAGCTTGGACTCTTATGCATCGAGACGCTCAATGTTACTCAGGCTAACCGAATTCCGCGTGCATTACATGTGTATCTTCGCATGTACTGAACCTCGCACCGTGGCGTCGGCGCGGAATCGCGGGTTTGCTCCGTGAGCGATAGTGCAAGCGGACATCGCGCAGCGGTGTCCAGGTTTCGCCTAGCGCGCGCCTACTCCTCCACAAATGGGACCGTAGGTTGTCGTGTCGATCGCTTGAACTCGCCACGTGGCACGTGGCAATTTGGTCGCAGCGCCTGTGGTCAAGCGAGTTGCATCACCGCAAACTCATGTTGGATGATGACGGTTCGTGCCATGTCGGGATCGCCGCGCACCCGCAGCGACCCGGCGGCCCTCAGTGCGTCGAATGCGGGTGCACGTGGGAGAAGGTCGTCGTCGCGAATTTCCGGAGACGACTCATGGTTTCATGCAGCCGGACTTTCTCCCGGGCGCCAACCGCATGGAACAATTCGCCGAGTTCCCTGGCGCGAATCCGATGTACGTAGGCCTCGAATTCGAGGCGGTCTGGATAGGAATTGGGATCGAAGCGGGACATGGGGGCGCTCCTTGGTGATTTCAGCCTCTGGGCTGCAGGAAAAGGTTAACTCCTGCGGCAATGGCGGACAATCCGTGCGATTGGAAATACATTTGTGCCATAATGGCATCAATCGCGGATGCCCCGGGGCCCCATGGAATCCAGTCTGGCGATGCTTGCCTTCGTTCGCGCCGTCGAGTGCCACGGTTTCACCGCTGCGGCACACGATATGGGCGTCACGCCTTCCGCGGTATCAAAACTGGTGACACGCCTCGAGCGCCGGCTTGGCGTGCGGCTGCTGCAGCGTTCGACGCGCCGTCTTGCGCTCACTGCTGAGGGCGAGATCTATTTCGAGCGCGCGCAGCGTATCGTCAGCGAAATTGCGGACGCGGAGTCCGACGTCATGCGCTTCGGCGAGCAGCCGCGCGGTCGCGTGCGTATGAGCCTGGGAACTGCGTTCGCGACGTACGCGTTGCTTCCCGCGCTGCCGGAATTCATGTCTCGCTATCCGGAGATCACGCTTGATCTCGTCGTGACCGAATACCCGATCGATCTCGTCGAAGCCGGGATCGATCTCGCCATCCGCATCGGTCCGCTGGGTGACGTCAATCTCGGCGCTCGTCGCATCGGCGATCTCGAACGCGTGATTTCCGCGGCGCCCGAATATCTCGAAAAGTTCGGCGTACCGCGCAAGCCGGAGGACCTGGCGCGACACAACTGCCTCACGCTCACCGGCATTGCCGGTCAAGCGGAGTGGCCATTTCGGGGGCCAAGCGGTCTGCGGTCGGTGGCGGTCAAAGGCAACATCACAGTCAACAATGCGGAAACCATGTACGAACTCGCGCTGCTGGGACTGGGTGTGATACGCCTGTCGGACCTCATCATCGGACCGGCGATCCGCAGCGGTCGTCTGGTACCCGTCCTGCTCGACGTGCACCAGCCGGAACCGTTGCCGGTGCATGCGGTATACACGCCCACGCGGCGCCGGCCGCCGAAAGCGGATGCGGTCATCCAATTCCTGGTCGAGAAATTTTCCTCGGTGCCATGGCGCTTGCCGCACCCCTCCGGAGCGCCACCATCCCGCCGCGGCGCTCAGTGATGACCCAGTTCCGCCCGCACCTTGCCTCGGAACACGTAGTACGACCAGCCCGTGTACATGAAGACAATCGGCAGGATGACCAGCGTGCCCACGAGCAGGAATGCCTGCGACCCGGGCGACGACGCTGCATCCCACAGCGTGATCGTCCACGGCACGACGTACGGAAACACGCTGACCCCGAGTCCCAGGTAGCACATCGCGAACAATCCCATCGCGGCAATGAACGGGACGAATTCGCCGCCGCGGGAGAGCGAACGCCATAGCGCCACTGCAATGCCCGCCGTGACGATGGGAACCGGCGCCAGGAAGGCCATGTTCGGCCACGTGAACCAGCGCTCCATGATTTTCGGGTGCAGGTACGGCGTCCACAGGCTCACCATGGCGATGAAGGCAAGCACACCGAACAGGCACGTCCTGGCCTGCGCACGGGACTTCTTCTGCAGATCGCCTTCCGTCTTCATGACGAGCCAGGTGGCGCCCAGCAATCCATATCCGAACAGCAGGCCTGCGCCTGTCGCGAGCGGAAACGGCTTGACCCAGTCGAAGCTGCCGCCCGCGAAATGCCGGCCGGAGACGGCGAAGCCCTGCACATAAACGCCGAGCACCACGCCCTGGAAGAACGTGGCGACGACTGAGCCGGTGAAGAACGACAGGTCCCACCAGTGGCGCCCGCTGTGCGCCTTCAGCCTGAACTCGAACGCGACGCCGCGAAAGATGAGGCCGAGCAGCATGAGCAGGATCGGAAAATAAAGCGCAGGGATGACGATCGCGAAGGCCAGCGGAAACGCTGCCATGAGGGCGGTGCCCCCCAGGATGAGCCACGTCTCGTTGCCGTCCCACACAGGCGCGACGGAATTCATCATCAGCGTGCGCGATGCGTCGTCGTGCGCGAGCGGGAACAGGATGCCCACGCCCAGATCGAAGCCGTCGAGCAGCACATACATGAACACGCCGACGCCAAGGATGACGGTCCAGACCGGAACGAGGTCGATGTGCATGGCGCGGCCTCCTAGATTTCGGCGGCGGACAGCGGCCGCGCCGGACGTTCGGAAAGTCTGGCGTCGCGTGCTTCGAGCTCGGTGGGTGGCCCGGCACGGGCGATGCGGAACAGATAGAACAATCCGGCGCTGAAGATCACCGCATACACGGTCATGTAGAGCAGCAGCGAAAGCAGCACGTCGAGTCCGGTGATGGATGGCGATACCGCGTCGCGCGTGCGCAGCAGGCCGTAAACCACCCAGGGCTGCCGCCCGACTTCGGTCACGGTCCAGCCCGCGATTACCGCCACGAATCCGGCGGGTGCCATGAAATTGCACACGAAGAGGAACGCCGGGGAGTCGAACAGACTGCCGCGCAAGCGGAGCCATACGCCCCACGTGACGACCGCGAGCATCAGGACGCCGACACCCACCATGATCCGGAACGCCCAGAACACGATTCCGACGGGCGGCCTATCGGCAGGCGGAAATGCCTTGAGGCCTTTGACCACGCCGTTCATGTCATGCAGCAGATAAAAACTGGCGAGTCCCGGAATGGCAATCTCGAACCGGTTCGATTCGCTTGTGGTATCGGGAAGTGCGAACACGACGGCGGGCGCGCGCGCCTGCGTTTCCCACAGGCCTTCCATCGCAGCCACCTTGACCGGCTGGTGTTCGAGGGTATTGAGGCCGTGCGCGTCGCCCAGAACGATTTGCAGCGGCACCAGCAGGATGAGCAATCCCAGCCCCATCGACATCGCCCGCCGCGACTCCGGCACGTGCTGCCGCTGGCGCAGATGCCAGGCGGATACCGCGATGACCACGAAAGCCGTCGTTATGTAGAACCCCGTCACCGTGTGCGCGATGCGGTACGGGAACGACGGGTTGAAGATCACGTCCACCCAGCTCCTGACGAAATAGCGCCCGTCGACGATCTCGTAGCCCGCGGGTGTATGCATCCAGCTGTTGGCCGAAAGGATCCAGAACGATGAGAACAGCGTGCCGGAACCCACCATCACGGCCGCGAACAGGTGAACCCACGGCGGCACGAGCTTGCGCCCGAACAGGAGAATCCCGAGAAAGCCGGCCTCGAGAAAGAACGCGATCAGGCCTTCATAGGTGAGAAGTGGAGCCAGCACATTGCCGGCGGTATCCGAGAGTCCGCTCCAGTTGGTCCCGAGCTGGAACGGCATCACGATTCCCGACACGACGCCCATGCCGAACGACACTGCGAACATCTTCGTCCAGAAGAGCGACAGCCGGAGATAGGTCGCGTCGCCCCTCCAGAAGTACATGCCCTCGAGCACGACGATGTACGAAGCGAGCCCGACCGTGAACGCCGGCAGCAGGATGTGGAAGGCAATGACGAACGCGAATTGCAGGCGCGACAGCAGGACCGGATCGAGTTCCAAGCGAGGCCTCCTGGTAGTTCCGGCGACAAGTCTACCGCGGCCGGCCGCGCGTTGCCGTTCAAACTGATAGCGGGGTGCGCCCCTCGTCCGCCACGGTTGCGGCCTTCACCACGGCGCCCTTCGCGACCTGGTCCGCTCGCATTGTTGATCCGGATCAAGTGTCCGCACTGATGGTGGCGCGGGCCGGCGCGGCCGCGATTCCGCGCGCTAGACTGAAGCTTCCGTGGCGCCGGATGAGCGGCGCCACTTTCCCGCAGAGGCTGCCATGAACGATACGGTTAAATATGTGCTCGACGAGTCGCGAATCCCCAGGACCTGGTACAACCTGCAGGCCGACCTGCCCAAGCCGCTGCCACCGGTGCTTCACCCCGGCACGCACAAACCGGTTGGCCCGGACGATCTCGCGCCGCTCTTCCCGATGGCGCTGATCCTGCAGGAGGTGACGACCGAGCGGGACATCGAGATCCCGGAGCCCGTGCGTGATGTCTATCGCCAGTGGCGGCCGACGCCGCTGTTCCGCGCGCGGCGCCTCGAGCGCGTACTGCAGACGCCGGCGCGCATCTATTACAAGTACGAAGGCGTATCGCCGGCCGGCAGCCACAAGCCGAACACCGCGGTTGCGCAGGCGTTCTACAACCATGAGGCGGGCGTGCGCAAGCTCGTCACCGAGACCGGGGCCGGCCAATGGGGCAGCTCGCTCGCGTTCGCCGGCGCGCTGTTCGGCATCGACGTCGAAGTGTTCATGGTCCGCGTGTCGTACGACCAGAAGCCGTACCGCCGCGCGCTGATGGAGACCTACGGCGCGCGCTGCGTTGCGTCGCCGTCGAACGAGACGCAATCGGGCCGTGCGATCCTCGCCAAGCGCGCCGACCATCCGGGCAGCCTCGGCATAGCCATTTCGGAGGCGGTCGAAGTGGCCGCGCAGCGCGGCGACACGAAGTACGCGCTCGGCAGCGTGCTGAACCACGTGCTGCTGCATCAGACGGTGATCGGGCAGGAAGCGATGGCGCAGATGGAGATGGCCGACGACTATCCGGATGTCATCGTTGGCTGCACTGGTGGCGGGTCCAACTTTGCCGGCATCGTTTTCCCGTTCCTCGGCGCGCAGCTGCGCGGCGGGCACAAGGTGGACATCATCGCCGTCGAGCCGGCCGCGTGCCCTAGCCTCACCCGCGGCACCTATGCGTACGACTTCGGCGACACCGCGCATCTGACACCGCTCACCAAGATGCACACGCTGGGCTCGACATTCACGCCGCCCGGATTCCACGCGGGCGGCCTTCGCTATCACGGGATGGCGCCGCTGGTTTCACATCTGAAGGAGCTGGGCCTGATCAATGCGGCCGCCTATCACCAGACCACGGTGTTCGAGGCCGGCGTGCAGTTCGCGCGCGCCGAAGGCATCCTCCCGGCGCCCGAGGCGAACCATGCGGTCAAGGGTGCGATCGACGAGGCGATCCGCTGCCGCGAGGAAGGCACGTCGCGCGCGATCCTGTTCAACCTTTGCGGGCACGGCCACTTCGACATGCAGGCGTACATCGACTACTTCGCCGGCAAGCTGAAGGACCTCGACTATGACGAGGCGGAGCTCGCGATGGCGCTTGCCGGGCTGCCGTCGGTCAAGGAATCGCAGTTGGCGTAACGCCGCCCCAGCGCCGGCGTTCGCCAGTGCTAGCGCGCCGGCGGCCGCAGCGTATCCAGCATGGCTTCCCCGGATACGGTTACGGTGATATCGGAATTGCCGCCTTCCATCGCGACCGGTGCCGCTTTTGCCTCGAACGACATCGCGCGCATCACCGGTTGCGGCCGGAAGGAGTCGCCGGTCTGGATCGCGACCCGGCCCACGCGCCAGCCATCGAATCCGAATCCGCGCGCAGCATCCGCCGCGCGCGCCTGCCACGCCTTGATCGCCTGCTGGGTCAGGCTTTCCTCGGCCTTCTTGCGGGACGCGTCGCTGACGGAGAACTGGGTCCCGTCGACGACCAGTCCGCCATCGGCCTGAAGCTGCGAAATCAGTCCGGACAGGGCTGCGAAATCGCTGCTTTCGAGTTTCAGCGTCTGGGCGACCCGCCACCGCGCCGGCTGATTCTTTTCCGTGATCTGGTTGGACGAATAGCCCGACGTCGCTGCATCGATGCCCTTCGTGGCCTTGGCGCGGGCAAGCGCCTTGCCCATGCGCGCGTTGACGACGCTGGCGGCTGCCGCGGCGTCGGCATTTTCGGATTCGGCGTGCATCCACGCCAGCATCCGGTCGTTAGGCACGCTTGCCGTCGCCGACGCGGACAGGGTTACTGTGGGCGGGGGGGATGTCATCGTGAAGTTCTGGGAGGGCTGCGCATCGGCAATTGACGAAATTGCCACGCAACAGCCGAAAACCAGGGCGGCAAATGCATGTGTGCGGAATCGCGAAGTCGGGATCATATGGCTATCCTTGTCGAGGGAGAGTGTCGTTCCAGCGCCTCGATTGCAGCGCGGTTCGACCACGAAAAGCACTTTGCGGCGGCTTCGCGCCAGGGCAGCCAAGCTGCGCGCAGGTGTTCCCGCGGGTTGAGCGTCACGGGCATGGGCGCGGGAACTTCAAGTGCGAACACATGCTCGGTGTTGTGGGTCGTGCCGGGCCGATAGCGGTGTCGCCATTGCGGAAATATTTCGTACACATTGGACATGTCCCAGTCGGTGAGGGTGCCGCACGCGCGCGCATCGATGCCCGTTTCCTCCAGCAGCTCGCGGGTGGCGGTCGCAAGGAGGGCTTCTCCCGGTTCCTGGCTGCCGGTCACGGATTGCCAATGGTCGGGAAAGTCGGCGCGCTCGATGAGCAGCACGGTGCGGTCAGGGGTGTAAACGAGCACGAGCACCGAAACGGGTTGCTTGTACGTCATCTGCCCCGACCGCGCCGAGAGAGGGGCGTCAGCCGACGAACGTCCAGAACCCCACGTGCCGTTCCTTCCAGAACTCCGCAGCTTCCGCGAGGAGGTCCTCGAGTGTCGCCCAGTCGTTGGGGTGGTCCTTGCGGTAGGCGGCAGCGTGCGCCAGCGCGATCACGCGGCCACTCTTGCCCAGCCAGTCGCGATCCTCGAGGACGTCGGCCAGCGCATCGAAATTGTGGCCGAAATGTTCCGGCAGCTTGAGCGCGCGATCGAGTTCCGCGAACAGCGTCGCGCGATCCTTGGCCAGCCCGAGATCGGCGACGGCGAACTTGAGATGCGCGTGCGCGGCCGCCGCCTTGAGGGGATCGGTGGCGCCCGTCCACGGATGGACGCCGGCATCGTCGACGATGGCAAGATCAGGCGCCTTCATTCGCGGATCCTCTTGAATGATTGGTAGTGGTCGTCAGTGTAGAAACACGCGTCGGGCGTCGTTTTGGGTCCGCCACAAATGACGCGCCGGGCGCCGCGATTCTTCGCGCCGGGCGTGTGCACCGTGTACTCATGATAGTAGCCGCGTTTTTTGGCCGGCAGCAAATGCTCGCGATTGCCGAATACCACGCCGTCCCGGTCGTAGCGGAACGGCCCTCCGTTGTGGATCAGCGTCAGCACCTCGCGGCCTTCCTTGGGCAGATCGGCGACGGTGATATCCGGCAGCGCGTCGGGCGAGGCCCGGGCAAACGCAGGTTGCGCGCAACAGAACGCCGCCGCCAGCAGCAAGCCGACAGAGGCGTTTCGGAAGTGGGCGCCGCCATGCATCGTGCGCCCAGTGTAGCGCAAAAAAAACTACGATAGCTTGACGGAGTCCGTGGGCCGCACCTTGATGTGCAGGTCGCGCAACTGCTGCTCGGTCACCGGCGTGGGCGTATCGATGAGCAGGTCCTGGCCGCGCTGCGTTTTCGGGAACGCGATCACGTCGCGAATCGAATCGGTGCCGCTCATCAGCATGATCAGGCGATCGAACCCGAAGGCGATCCCGCCGTGCGGCGGCGCGCCATATTGCAGCGAATTGAGCAGGAAGCCGAATTTCTTCTGTTGGTCCTCGGGCGAAATGCCGAGCGCAGCAAAGACCTTTGCCTGGACTTCCGGCCGATGGATCCGAATCGAGCCGCCGCCGATCTCCGACCCGTTCAGCACCACGTCATAGGCCTTGGCGAGCGCCCGGCCCGGGTCCGTGGCGAGCAGATTCTCATGCCCTTCCTTCGGCGCCGTGAAGGGATGGTGTTTGGCGGCCCAGGTCTTCTTCTCGTCGTCGAATTCGAACATCGGGAAATCGACGACCCACAGCGGCTTCCACCCCGCCTCGGCCAGGCCGCGATCGTGCCCGACCTTCACGCGGAGCGCACCCAAGGCATCGTTGACGATTTCTTCGCGGTCCGCCCCGAAAAAAATAAGGTCGCCA
>Ga0302321_100005611_pt1 | contig 10999 bp, 10 predicted proteins | sample Fen_T0_1_FD_202505 | JGI IMG/M metagenome (GOLD analysis project Ga0302321, IMG submission 202505) | Peat permafrost microbial communities from Stordalen Mire near Abisko, Sweden - Fen_T0_1 | ecosystem: Environmental > Terrestrial > Soil > Wetlands > Permafrost | place: Sweden: Abisko...
GAAGGTCTCGCGCGCGATCTCCGCTACCAAGTCGTTCAGCTTTCCCACAACGCAGGCACGCCGCACTTGGGCTCGGCCCTTTCGTGCATCGATATTTTGGTTGCCGCTTATTGGCGCGCAGTGCGGATCGACCCGGCGAAAGCCGATGCCTTCACCCGCGATCGTCTCATTTTGAGCAAAGGCCACGCCGCGTCCGCGCTCTACAGTGCTCTTGCCGCACGACAATTTTTCCCCGAAAGCTGGTTGGATGCCTTCGGTCAACACGGCAGCCCACTCGCGGAACAACCCGCGCCCCATTGCGCCCCCGGCGTCGAACTGGCGACTGGGTCGCTCGGTCACGGATTACCGGTTGGCATCGGTATGGCACTCGCCGCACGTCTCTCAAAGAAAAACTACCGCGTCTTCGTCGTGATGAGCGACGGCGAATGCAACGAAGGCTCGGTTTGGGAGGCTGCGATGTTCGCCCCCGCACAGCAGCTCGGCCGACTCGTCGTGGTCATCGATTACAACAAATGGCAGGCGACCGGACGCAGCAACGAGGTCCTTAATCTGCCCTCGTTGGTGGACAAATGGCGTGCCTTCGGCTGGGCTGCACGCGAGGTCGATGGTCATTCGCTCCCCCAACTGATCGAGGCGCTCTCAACGGATTTCCCGGCTGAAGGTCAACCCACGGCGATCATTGCGCACACCGTCAAAGGCAAGGGCGTATCGTTCATGGAGGACGATAACAACTGGCACTATCGCATCCCGACCGCCGAGGAAGTGGACGCCGCCGCGAAGGAGCTTGTCGTCACATGAGAAACGCTTTTGCCAAAGAGATCACCAAGCTCGGCCAGGCCGACGAACGAGTCGTCCTGCTTTCGGGCGATATTGGCAACCGCCTGTTCGACGATTTTAAGACCGCCTGCCCCGGGCGCTTCTTCAACTGTGGCGTGGCCGAAGCCAACATGATCGGCCTCGCCGCCGGCCTCGCGATGTCTGGGTATCGACCGGTTTGTTATACAATCGCCCCTTTTGTCACCTACCGCTGCCTCGAACAAATCCGCATCGACGTTTGTTATCACGAAGCTCCCGTCACTATCATAGGCACTGGTTCCGGCCTATCATACGCCTCGCTCGGCGCGACGCACCACTCGTGCGAAGAGATGGGAATGCTGCGGCTTCTACCTGGCATGACCGTACTCGCTCCCGCGGATTCCTTCGAAGTGCAGGCCTGCCTCCAGGCGGTCCTGCGCGGAAACCACCCTGCCTACCTGCGCATCGGCAAGAAAGGCGAACCACGTGTTCACGCCAAAATTCCCAATTACCGGATCGGTGAAGCGATCGTTTTACGCGAGGGTCACGATGTATTTCTTGTCGGCGCCGGCACGATATTGCCCGTCGCGCTCGCCGCGGCCGACGCCCTAGCAGCTACCGGCCTTTCCGTCGGTGTCGCCAGCATGCCGAGCGTGAAACCGATGGACCTCGCGCTTCTCCAGCGCGTCTTTGGCCAGTGCCGTATCGTCGCCACCGTCGAGGAACACAGCATTCTGGGCGGACTTGGTGGTTCGGTGGCCGAATGGCTGAGCGACCGACCCACACCCCAAGCACGGCTCATGCGCTTCGGCACCGCCGATGAATTTCTCCACCTAACCGGCGAACAGGACGAAGCTCGCGCTCATTTCGGCCTCACCGCCGAAGCCATGGCGGCCAAAGTCACCGCCTTGCTCGAACAAACCTCCCTCCCGCGATGATCATCGGCGTCGATTTCGATAACACGATCGTCTGTTACGACGCCCTTTTCCACCGCGTCGCCAAGGAACGCGGCCTCATCCCCGCCGACCTGCCCGTAAATAAAACGGCCGTGCGCGATCATCTTCGTACGACGGACCGCGAAAAAATCTGGACGGAAATGCAGGGTGAGGTTTACGGCACACGCATGGCCGAGGCCACACCGTATCCCGGCACAATCGATTTTTTTCGTGCCTGCCGCGGCCAAGGTATCCCGGTCCGCATTATCAGCCACAAAACGCGCCACCCCTTTCTTGGCGAACGCCATGATCTGCACGCCGCCGCACGAAACTGGCTTCGGCTTCAGGGATTCTTCGATCCTACGCAGCTCGGTCTCAGCGACGACGAAGTTTTTTTCGAATTCACCAAAGAAGCCAAACTCGCTCGTGTAGCCGCCTGTGGCTGCACGCACTTCATTGATGATCTGCCCGAACTACTCACCGCGCCACAATTTCCTACCGGCGTCGAGCGCTTCCTCTTCGATTCCGAACACCTTCACAAAGTGGTCGCTGGAATTCGAAACATTTCCACCTGGGCCGAATTTTCAGAGCACCTTCTTGGTGAATTTGCCCTGGTTCGTTCAGCAAGCGCACTGGCCGGGCTGAGCAACTCCGCTACACTTCGCCCACTCAAAGGCGGTGCCAACAACCGCGTCTTCCAACTCGGAGAGAACGCCGTTGTGAAACGTTATTTTCAACATCCCGGCGATACCCGGGATCGCTTCGCCACCGAGCGCGCTTTCTACGATTATACCTCTACGATCGATCTTTCGTGCGTGCCGAAAGTTTTCGGCTGGGATCAAACCAACCGCCTGGGCGTTTTTGAGTTCGTGAAAGGTACCGCGCCCGTGACGGCCGCCGCACCACAGATTGAAGCTGCGATGAAATTTCTCGGCCAGTTGAACGGGCAGCGCGACCGAACAGAAGCACGTAGCCTACCGTCCGCGGCCGAAGCCTGCCTTTCACTCGATACTCATCTTGCGACAGTACGCCGCCGAATCGACGGCGTTTCTGCTCTGCCCTGCCACGACGAACTCGATGCCGAGGCCGTCGAGTTTGTGGCCCAAGTTTTGCAGCCGCTTTGGAAAACCACCGGCGGTAGCCTACATTCGTCCTACCCGGACAGCGACCTCTGCCAGGAGCTGCCCTTACAAGACCGGTGCATCTCGCCCTCGGATTTTGGGTTCCACAACGCTCTCGTCCGAGAAGACGACACGCTCGTGTTTTTCGATTTTGAGTACGCAGGCTGGGACGACCCGGCAAAACTCGTTAGTGACTTCTTTTGTCAGCCCGACGTGCCGGTCGCACCCATGTTCCTCGAACATGTGATCACGTCAGTTGCCCAGTCGCTGAAACTCGCCAACCAGGCAGCGTTCGCCGCGCGCTGTCGCTGCTTGCTGCCGATCTACCAAATCAAGTGGAGCTGCATCCTCCTGAACGACTTCACTCCCGTCGGTCGCGATCGACGTGAATTCTCGCTCGGTCCTGCCGAAGCCGCAACCCGTCGCCAGCGCCAGCTCACCCGCGCCCGCCAGATCCTCGATCCAATCCTTCTCGCCGCCTAATCCCCATGGCCTACATCGACTTCATTTCCTCCCTGCACAAAAAAACAACCCGCGACTACCTCGGCCGCGTGAACGAATTTCCCAAGGCGGAGGCCGCCACGCTCGCGAAGAAATTTGCCTACGACTACTGGGACGGCGACCGCAAAACCGGTTACGGCGGCATGCGCTACGATGGCCGCTGGCGGGCGGTTGCAGAGGCGATGGTAAAACACTATGGACTCAAGGCCGGATCGGCCGTCCTCGATATCGGCTGCGGCAAAGGATTTCTCCTCTACGAATTCACCCAAATCGTGCCCGGCATAGAAATCTGCGGACTCGATATTTCGACCTACGCGATTGAGAACGCGAAGCCGGAAGTAAAACCCTTCCTTCACGCCGGTCACGCGCGCAGTCTGCCCTTTCCCAACAAGTCTTTCGATCTGATCGTATCCATCACCACCTTACATAATCTCTACTGCTACGAGCTCGACGAGGCTCTGCGCGAAATCGAACGCGTCGGCCGCGGAGGCAAGTTTATCTGCGTCGAATCCTATCGGAACGAAGTGGAAAAAGTGAACCTGCTCTACTGGCAGTTGACCTGCGAAATGTTCTGCACCCCTGACGAGTGGCAGTGGTGGTTCGACAAAACTGGCTACACCGGCGACCACAGCTTCATCTACTTCGAATAACCTGGTGAAAACCAAGACAGAAACTCCCGACGTGTTGTACCCCGACGAACCAATTGTGGCCGTTGGGGCAGCTGACATCGCACGGTTAAAGGAACTCGCATTGAGAAGCCCGTTGAGACGCGCCCGCCTCTGCACGCATCGCCAGCCCAACGATCTGCTACACGAGATGCTCATTGTGATCACCCGCGGATCATACGTCCGCCCACACAAACACATAGATCGGGTGGAGTCGTTTTCCGTGCTGGAAGGCGAAGCCGACTTGTTGCTCCTAGACAACGACGGCCACCCAATCCGCTTGCTCACACTCGGCGCGCCTAGCTCTGGGAAACTCTTCTACCACCGGCTAGATCTGCCCGTCTTTCACACCGTGCTTGTACGATCTGAGTTTGTGGTGATCCACGAAGTGACCCAGGGACCATTCGAACGTGAACGCACCGTTTTTGCTCCTTGGGCCCCCGCCGCAACCGAGGCCGAAGCAGCCTACGCTTATAACCAATCTCTACTACTCATCACACCATGAGCCACCTCGTCGTCATCGGCGGTACCAAGGGACTTGGCCGGGCCTTCGTCGAATCGCTCAGCGGCGAATTCGACGCTGTCACGGTGTTGGCGCGTTCCGTCCCCGCAACCGCCGACCAAACTGGCCCACACTATTTCTCGGCTGATGCCGCGAACCCCGAGTCGTTGCTCACCGGATTGGAACAGACCTTCGTACGTGGTGGAGCATTTACTGCCATGGCACTCTTCCAGCAATTTCGTGGCAGCTCATCGCCATGGGAGGGCAAACTCGCTACCACCCTCACCGCCTCGAAACTTGCGCTCGATTTTTTTGCCCTGCACGCCGCACCGACCGGCGACAAAGCCGCCGTGCTCCTGACCTCCAACGCCTCCCGACTCGCTTGCGAAGAACAGGACGAAGGCTACCACGCCGCAAAAACCGGCCTGCTCGGTCTGTGCCGCTACTACGCGAACCGACTCGGCGCCCAAGGCATTCGCGTGAACTGCGTTTCCCCTGGAACCGTTTTAAAGGAGGAAAACCAACAGCACTTCCTACGCGATACCGAACTGCACAAGCTACTCCAAGAAATCATCCCCTTGCGGAGAATGGGCACCGCCGCAGAAGTAGCTTCAGCGATCAGATTTTTGCTCTCCCCGCAGGCGTCCTTTATTACCGGCCAGGAGCTCGTTGTGGACGGCGGAGCTTCGCTGCAATCGCAAGAATCGCTCGGTCGGGCGTTGCTTCGTCGGCAACGCGCAAAAAGCGCTCCATCAACTCCGGACAAAACTTCCTGATCATGGCCAAAGTCACTCCAATTCCCTCTTGTCGTTTGTGCGGTAGTGAACGACTCGAAAACGTACTCCCCTTGCGGCCTACGCCGATCGGCGATTGGTACCTACCCGCCGCACAAAACCCCGGCCAGCTCGAAAAACATCCGCTCAATCTCAAGCTCTGCTCATCATGCGGTCATGCCCAGCTCAGTGCCTTGGTGGACCCAGGCGAGATTTACTCGAACTATCTCTACACCACATCGATTTCGCTCGGCTTGGCGGATCACTTCCGCGAATACGCCGACACGGTTTGTCGCAAACTAAACCTTTCCACCAATTCACTGGTTGTAGACATTGGCAGCAATGACGGGACGTTGCTCCGCGTGTTTCAACAAAAGGGCATGCGCGTCCTCGGCGTGGATCCTGCTCGCGAAATAGCTCAGCGGGCCACCGAATCCGGCATCCCGACGATCAACGCGTTTTTCACGCCCGATATTGCCGCCCAGATCGTGCAGAAGCATGGCCGCGCCGCGCTCGTGATCGCCAACAACGTCGTCGCTAATGTACCTCAACCAATCGAATTCTTCACCGGTGTTGAAGCTCTCCTCGCAGAGAACGGACACTTCGTCTGGGAAACCGGCTACGTTCGCTATCTCACCGAAGGCTGTGTCTTCGACAACATCCACCACGAACACATCGACTACTTTGCCGTACGACCGCTGACTCGCTTCTATCAGCGTTTCGGCCTGGTGCTACGCGACGTCGAAGTGAGCACGTCAAAGGGCAGCTCCATCCGGTCATATGTTGCCCGAGCCTCAAGCAAGCCATCCATCTCTCCTTCCGTGGCCGAGGTCATCGCGCACGAAGAAGACGCCGAATACTTTTCGCCCGCACCTTTCGCCCGTCTCGCCCAGAAACTCGCCACGACCCGCGAAAAACTCCACGCCCTGCTCCGTGCTTGGAATACCGCCGGGAAAACGGTGGCCGGTTACGGCGCCGCCATCGGTACGACCACTGTGCTCTATCATTTCGAGCTCGGGGAAAAGCTCCAGTGCCTGATCGACGACAATCCCGTGCGTCACGGCCTGCTGAGCCCAGGGTTCGCGCTGCCCGTGGAAAAACCCGCGCTTTTGACCGGCCCGAATCGGCCCGACTACACGCTCATTCTCGCTTGGCGCTACGCGGACGCGATTATCGCCAGAAACAAAGATTACCTCCAAAACGGAGGCCACTTTGTGCGGATCTTACCGGAAATTGATATTGTCGGAACTTAAGTTGCTTCTTTCGCCGAACTAGCTAAAACACCCACGGTCGCCATGAGAATCCTCATCCTCGGAGACTCACTACCTTTTCCCCGCCCCGCGAAAGGACAGCCCTTGCGGGCAACATGGCCATCACTGCTCAAAGAACGCCTGCCTCAAAGCGAAACCTGGTTGCGCGCACATACGCGGTTCACAATCATCGACGTCCTGAAAGAACTGGGCTTCTTCACCGAAAGCCTCACAGAATTTGACGCCATCATCGTTCAAACGGGAATTGTCGATTGTGCACCGCGCCCTTACCCACACTTCATCGCCAGACTCATCGACGTCTGCGTGTCTATGCCGACCTACCGCAAGATCGAACGCTTCACGCATCAGCGGTTGCTCTGGCTCTATCGACGCCCTTGGGTGTCGGAAGGCGCATTTTCAGCAACGGCCGAGCGGCTCGTACAGACCGCCTATGAATATAACCCAACGCTTAAGGTATTATTCATCCCCATCGCCCCGCCCAACCGAACCATCGTCAAATCTCTGCCCGGCATTGATTCTGCCGCCGGACGCTACAACGAGGCCCTCGAAGCCAAGGTAAAAACTCTTTCGCCAAAATTCGGCTGCCAGTGCCTAAACCCATTCTATAGCGCCAATCCGCTCGACGTCACAATCGACGACGGTCACCACCTCTCCTCCCACGGTCACGAACTCATTGCGGACGCCATCGCGCAGGCGCTCGAACCACACTATTCCGCCCACTTAAACAGAAATCACTCATGATCGACCAAATTTTGGATAACATTCGTAAATCCAATCGTCTTGTGGCGGGGGGCATGTTTTTCTTTAATTCGCCGGGGCATATGCTCGCCGAATCGGATTATCTTCTGCGTAAAATTATCGAAGACCCGCAAGTTCGCCAACGCGCCCCCATCGTTTTTCTTCCGCCCACGCCCTTCTCGACTGTAATCGGCGACCTACTTAAAATCCACGGCGTCGCCGTTGTGATGGATCCGAATTCCCACATCATCGTTCGCAACATCCAATTATTTTACCCCGAGCTAATCCTCGACGTCGGCGTCGCCCACTTCAAACTTACCACGCCGCCTGCAGCGCGCGGTCCCGTCTGCACCTCCTCCCATCTCGAGTTTGCCTGGGCTCTGCACCGCGACGAACTCACGGCCCAGTGGGTCCGGCTGTACAAACTTTGGAACGCTACACCGGGTCGCCTTCCGCTGCGCGAGGCTCTGGCAAAACTCCCCGGTGAGCCAAAATTTCTGGAGATCCTGCAAAAGGGTAAATACGCCATCCTTCAAATCAAAAACTCGATCGTAAACGGCACTGTTAGGCTCCTGCCCGCGGACTATTACCGGCCTACCATAGAAATGCTGCGCGACCGCGGTTATTCCATCATTCTCGCAGGCCGCGAGCCTATGCATGATGAATTCAAACGCTACGGTATCTTCAACTATCCGGCATCGCCTTTCGTCTCGCCCAAAAACGATTTTTTCCTCTTCAACCACGCCAGTCTCGGTGTTGCCAGCCCATCTGGCGCGGGCTATTTTTGCGACTCACTCGGAATCCCATTGTGCCAATACGCCCCTTGGACCCTGCAGCCGCATCCTTCCCCAAAAACCATCATGGTGCCAAGCCGCATACGAAAGCGCCATTCCCCGGGGATTCTCACTTTCACGCAGCAAATCCGCGCCTTCCTTGAAAACTACAACGAAGTCCGCGGCCCCGGAACATTCAATGCCGATGCTTTGGAAGACGTTCCTCCGAGTGGCGAAGACCTCTGCGCAGGAGCCTGCGAATTGGTCGAAAACAGTATTCGCGATAGCGAAGTCGCTCGTGAACAGGCCGCAAAAATCCGCAGTCTCGACAAAGGCGGCATGTGGGAAAGCACCAGTAGCACCATCGCCTCCACATTTCTGACAAGCCACCCGGAATATCTAAATTAGAACTCGGCTAAATACAGCGGCCTCTCCTTCGAATGATAAAGGAAGCTCGGCCATCACCTCTCACCGTCTTCGTAGCCCAATGCCTTCCCCTCTTGTCTCAATCTTTCTCTGTAATTATAATCACGCTCGCTACCTCAAACAGTGTTTTGCCGGCCTGCAGGCACAGACATACACCAACATCGAAATCGTCATCACCGATGACGGCTCGACCGATGGCAGCCAGGACATCATTCGGGATTACGCTGCCCGTGACTCCCGGTTTAAACAGAACTATTTTCAAATCAACAAAGGCGTCAAAGAGGCTTTTCACGAAGCAGCTGGACGCACTCGCGGTGACTATCTTTACGGAGCCGCCAGTGACGACTTCATCGTCAACAAGGACTTTTTTCTAAAGGCAGTCACCGCGCTCGAAAATGACCAGCGGCCAGCTGGCTTCTACGGCATCACCGGCGCCTTCATGGCTGAAACGGAAAAGCTAACCGGTGCCATGGGTACGGCCGCGGTCGAGGGCTACAACACCCCTCTGGCCTGTTTTTCCGGTTTCCTAAAATGCCGCCACGTCATCACAAGCCCGAGCTGCCTGTGGCGCCGGGCACTTTTCATGAAAAGTGGCGGCGAGGATTTCCGCTCAACTATTGAGAAGCTTGGCCCGCGCACGGATTTCTTTATGAACCATGCCATGGGAGCGCAGCATGGTATGATCTATGAAAAGACATTGTTCGCCTGCCAGCGCATGTACCATGCAAAGACAAACTACAGCGCCAGTCTTGATCTTTGGAAAGATGCCGCAAGCTACGCCGAGGTGGAAAAACAGCTTCGTGCGATCACTCCGCCCGAATATCCCGAAGTTGAAAAAGACTGGCTGTTCTGGCGCGCCTTCTGGCTGAACGAAGCCATAGTGAATAGCGGCCACCTGAAGTGAATTACCTTCAGGATCGGAGCCGCAAACGGAGGCAACATTTACCACCCGCTTGCCCTAAAGGTTCCTATCACACACGCAGAACTTAACGGCAAACCAATTGACGTTATTCATCTGCCCTCCGGCTGCTCTGCATCAACGGTTCAACAGCTTTTCTGGCAAATAGACCGATTGCATCAACGCAGCTTCGTATAGAAGTTGGTTTGATGCCATAACTCTCAGTTCATGGGTTCGCGGTTCAGGCTGAAATAGGGCAAAGCCCAAACCTCCCCACATCTGCCTCCGTATCGGTGCGTCGGGATGAAGTGCTCCGGGCGCGAAATCGATTTCGACAAAATGACAATACGGGCAACTCGCCCAATCTGCCGCCAATATACCTTTGCGGCAATCTGGGTTGAACGAGTCGTGCATCATGACGATCAACTTCGTTTTCGGGCGATAAGCTAAAAGGGCCTCGATATCGCGCCTCACACCATCTGCGGAATGGTCCGCATCAATGAAGACAAAATCAACGAAAAGCCCCTGCTCTGTGATTTTTTCCAGTGTCGCGGGCAAAATATCGTGCGACGATCCAGTAACAAAAATGACATTGGGGAACTGGTTTGAAAGTCCAGTCCTAACCCGAGGATCAATATCGATAGAAACAACTCTTTGAGAATACTTCGCAATGATGGCGAGGGTAGAACCGGTTTCAGTTCCGACCTCAATCGCACATTGTGGACGCAGGTGACTGAGTACAGCTTCGAAATACGCCACTTCTGTATAACCCATGAGAATTCCGGGACCGCGCCGTGGGAAAAATGGCTTTGTCCCATATAGACAGGGAAGGACATGATTATTAATAATATCCAGATCTTCGGTGGTCGTGGTGGTGGGTATATTCATTTTTAGGGATCCTATTTACTGGGGCAGTTGGTCGTGCGTTGAAATGTACTACGATCAGAGAGAGACTCTCTCCCCAATGTGCGGTCCGGTAGGTAACGCCAATCCAATGAGTTCGAGTGTGCGTTGGGTCATCATATCCTCACGGAACATCTTTTCGGCACGTACACGGCAGCGGCGACCCTCAGCAATTCTCACCGCAGGGTTTGTCGTCCAATTCGTAATCGTCTCAACCAGCCCACGAACAACCCCTAGAGGATCAACCACAGGGTCCGGCAACAATCTACCGGTATCATCTAGTTCTTCCGGGATTCCACTGATGGCCGTGGAAACCACAGGCAGACCTTTGGCCATCGCCTCCATGATTGCTAATGGCATACCCTCAGACTCCGAAGGCATGACGAAGATGTCGGCAGCGTCATACCACTCTGCAACGTCCCATCGTTGTCCCAGAAAATGAATACGTTCCGCGAGATTGTGCCTTCCAACTTCTTTTGTGAGCGTTTCGTGCTCATTGCCTTCACCAGCCCAGACGTAGTGAACATCTTTGGTCTGCGGGTCAGCTTGCAGTTGCCGGATTGCCTCCAACTGTAAATCGAAGCGTTTGAGCTCGGTCAACCGAGCAGCGGTAAAGCATACGACCTCGTTTTCAGATAGTTTGAGTTCTCGTCGCAAACGCGCCCGCACTTCGCTCTTCTGAGGTTCAAAATAACAGG
>Ga0302321_100005612_pt1 | contig 10998 bp, 9 predicted proteins | sample Fen_T0_1_FD_202505 | JGI IMG/M metagenome (GOLD analysis project Ga0302321, IMG submission 202505) | Peat permafrost microbial communities from Stordalen Mire near Abisko, Sweden - Fen_T0_1 | ecosystem: Environmental > Terrestrial > Soil > Wetlands > Permafrost | place: Sweden: Abisko...
CCAGCAGGACCACGTCACAGCCGGCGGCGGCGAGCGTGCCGCCGAGGAACGAGCCGACGGCGCCCGGGCCCACGACGACCACGCGCAACGGGGCGCTCTCCTGTGGCACGACTCCTCCAGCGGGCGTCCAGCGGGCGTGGCGGTCACCCGTGGCCGGTGATCACCGTCGTCAGCCACCATACCCGACCGTGAGGACGCCGATCACGGTGAGGACGCGCGTGATGAGCCGCTCGATCCGGCACCGGAACGCGACGTCGAACAGGACCGCCCGGCCGACCTCAGTCTGCGGCGGTGCCGCCCCCGGCCTTGTCCGCGGCGCGGTACGCCTCGGCCAGGATCTCGATGGGGTGCCGGGTCCGGACGCCGGTCGCGGTCTCGATCTGCCAGCGGCAGGTCTCGGAATCGCAGGCGGCCACGGTGGCGCCCGACGCCTTGACCTTCTCGAACAGCGGCGCGCCGACCTTCATCGCGATGGGGTACTTCTCCTTCTTCATCCCGTACGTGCCCGCGATGCCGCAGCAGTCGTGGTCCATGTCCTTCGCACGGAGGCCCGGGACGAGCGCGAACAGGTCGAGCGCCGGCAGGCCGATGCCATGGCTCCGGAGCTGGCACGGGGCGTGGTAGGGGAGGTCCTCGTCGAGGCGCCCGAAGTTGGTGTCGAGGCGCCCCTCCTCGTGGAGGTCCAGGAGGAACTCGCAGATGTCCCACGTGGCGTGCGACACGGCCGTCGTGTCGGCGTCGCGCATGTCGAGCATCTCCTCGTACTCGGCCTTGAGCGTGTGCGTGCAGGACGTCGAGGTGCCAACGATCCGGTAGCCCGCCCGGGCGTACTCGGCGAAGACGCTGCCGTTCTTGCAGGCGCGCTCGCGGGCGTCGTCATAGAGGCCGTTGCTGATCAGCGGCAGGCCGCAGCAGACCTGCTCCGGGACGATCGTCTCGAAGCCGTTCCGCTTGAGCACCCAGATCGCGGCCTCGGCCACGTGCGGCTCGTAGTAGTTCGCCGAGCAGCCGTGGAAGTAGACGACGGCCTTGTCGGGACCCGGCCGCGTCTTCGTCGTCCCGCCGTCGGGGCGCCTGGCCTGGCGCCGCTTCCAGGTCGACTGGAAGGTCCGCTTGGAGAACTGCGGGAACGGGGCCTTGCGGTGGACGCCGAGCGCCAGCTCGAACGCCGCCCGCACGACGCGGTTGTGGAAGGCGAAGTTGGCGAAGGGCGAGAACAGGACGCCCATCGTCCCGACCAGGTCGGTCTGGGCGAGGCCCCAGTCGCGCAGCTTGGGGCGCCTGCCCTCGCGCAGCCGGCCGCGGGCCTGGCTGTTCATCTCGGCGATCTTGACGCCGGCCGGGCAGACGGTGGTGCACCAGCCGCAGCCCGAGCAGTAGTCCACGGAGTGGTCCGGGGACTTGGGGTTGACCGAGTCGGGGCCCTGGATCTGCTGCAGGCCGGCCATGCGGTAGCGCTGGGCCTGCGGGCCCTCGTACTTCGGCCCGGCGAACAGGTCCGTCACCCGCAGCACGGGGCAGACGGTGTTGCAGACGTTGCACTTGAGGCACTCGTCCGAGGAGGCCGAGACGGGCCGCTCCTCGGCCGCCTCGCGGACGATGTCGGCGATGGTCACTGGTCGGTCCTCACAGCGAGCGGCTCGCGCCCGATCGGGGTCCTGGCCGCGTCCGTGGCCAGCTCGTTGGCGGCGCGCCAGCCGCTGGCGACGGCGATCCCGTCGCCGCACCGCTCGCGGAGCGAGCGCTGGCCGGCGAGGAGTGCCCCGGCGACGAGGACGTTGGCGAGGGCCACCGTGCGGCCGTCGTGGGCGAGGGGCCGCAGGCCCGCGTCGGTGGCGATGCCGGCCGCCTCGATGGGATGGCCCGACGGGTCGAGCGCGTCGGCGACGAGCCAGGCGTCGTGCTCGGGGGCATCCACGTGGAGGTTGAGCAGCGGCTCGACGATGTGGCCGTCGCCGGTGGCCACGAGGCCGCCGCCGGCGAGGCCGCCGGTCGCCATGATCAGCGCCTCGGTGCGGATCAGGTGCGTGCGGGCCGCGGCCTCCATCTCGACGGCGATCACGCGGCCGCCCTCGACATGGATGCGGTGCACGGCCTCGCCGATCTGCACCCGCCCGCCCGCGGCGCGGATGCGCTCCCGCAGGACGTGCCAGAGGCGCATGCCGGGGATGCTCGGCGGGACCAGCGGGATCTCGAACGGCTCCAGGGGGAGGCGCGCCCGGAGCTCCTCCCAGGCCTCGGCGTGCTCGCCGAGGCCGAAGACCGCGGGCACGGCGACGCGCCCCGGGCGCCCGCCGGCCGCCTTCCTGACGGCGGCCGCGAACCGGCCGATGTCGTCGGCGCGCTGGGCGGGGTCGTCGAAGCGGCGGGCGAGGTGCATCGCGTTGAGGTTGTTGCGGTCGGCGATCCCGGCGAGCTCCACCGAGACGCCCGTCACGTGGCTGGGACGGTCCGCGCCCTGCCAGACCGACTCCCGGCCCAGGCTGTCGGCGATCGCCGCCGGCCAGAAGTCCTTGAACCCGGCGGGCCCGGCCACGACGAGCAGCTCGTCACGGTCCCAGGGCCGCAGGGCCGCGGCCTGCGCCGCGGGCACGATGGCGACGCGCCGGGTCCCGCCGATGGCGGTGGGCACGCGCCGGATCGGCGTGTCCAGGGTCCCGGCATAGGGGAGGCCCGAAGCCTCGAGTCGCTCGAGGAGCCAGGCGACGGACGGCGCGACGTCCGGGCCGAGGAAGCTGTACGGATGGTCCTCCGCGGCGAGGCGGGCGACGCCCTCGGCGGGCGTGCCGGCTCCCACGGGTGCCGCGACGTCCAGGCCGCCCGCGCCCCAGTGGGTGCTCGCGTGGCCCTTGGCGACCAGCGTGACGGTCGCGCCCGTCTCGGCGAGGCGCGCGGCGGCGACCAGCCCGGAGAGGCCGGCACCGATGACGACGACGTCAGCGTGCGGCATGGAGGCTCTCCTCATCGACCGCGGGCGCGGGGGCCGACGCCATGGAGTCGAGCCCCAGGACGCCGACGTAGATGCCGTTGGTCATCATCAGCTCCTGGAGCTGGCGCCCCTCGGCGATGGGCCGGGTGCCCTTGAAGCGCTCGCGAAGGAACCCGGTCAGCGCGCGGTCCGCGATGGCCGCGTGAAGCGCTCCCGTCCCGGGCCCGTGCCCGTCCACGACGTGCGCGCCGGGCGCCGGCAGGCCGGTGGCGGCGGTGTGCTGGTCCAGGCGCTCGGCGACGAGCCCGGCGACCCTGAACGTGCAGAACGCGCCCTGGCAGGGCCCCATCCCGACGCGGGTGCCGCGCCGGACGTCGTCGATGCTGCACGGCCAGTGCGTGTCCAGGTAGGTGTCCACCATCCTGCGATCCACGAGCTCGCATTCGCACAGGAGGGCCGCGTCGCCGCCTCCCTCCTCCTCGTGGTCCGCCAGCCGGTGGCCCAGCCAGTAGGTGTGGCCGGCCTCCTGCCCCGGGAGCATCTCCTCGGCGGTCGTGCAGCGGGTCGTGACGCCCATCTTGGCGGCCACGACGTCCACCGTCTGCTCGGCCATCAACCGGTGGGTCGTGAGCTTGCCGCCCACGATCGACACGAAGTTCTCCACGCCCTGGTCCGCGTGGTCCAGGATCGCGTGGGCCCGGGAGATGGACCGGTTGCCGACGCCCGGGACGGCGTCCGCGGGGGGCTGGTAGAGCGGCCGGACGCCCGCGTAGGCGCGCAGGATCCGCATCCGCGGCAGGTCCGGGAACATCTTCGCGCCCTCGGACACGAGCCGGACGACCTCTGCGCGGGTGATCTCGTACTCGTCCGGGTCCGGGACCTTGATGTCGGTGGTCCCCAGGATCGCCACGGTGTGGACGGGGACCATGATGTCGCCGTCCGACGAGCGGTGGCAGCGGTTGATGACCGCGTCCGTCATGCGGTGGTTGTAGATGAGCATGGTGCCCTTGCCGGGCGTCATCTCCACCGCGACGTTGGCGAGGGCGGCGATCTGGCCGGCCCAAGCGCCCGCGGCCGAGACCACGAACCTGGTCCACACCCGCGAAACGGTGCCCGTCCGCTCGTCGCGCAGGGTGACCTCGGAGATCCGGTTGCCGATCAGCTCCATGCCGACCACGCGGTGGTAGGTGAGGGCCGTGCTGCCGTGGCGCTTCGCGTCGGCCAGCGTGGACTCGATCAGCTGCCACGGCTCGATGGAGCCATCCGGCGTCCGGAAGGCGCGCCGGATCTTCGGGTTGAGCGCGGGCTCCCTGGCGAGGAGGTCCGCCACCCTGACCTCGTCGAAGTCCACGCCGGAGAGGCCGCAGTTCTCCGCGAACGCCTCCACGTAGTCGTCCGGATCGTCGGGCGTGGCAACGAAGTAGCCGCCGGTGTCCTCGATGCTGGCGGGCGCGATCCGCCGGAGCACCCGGTTCTCGTCGATGCACTCGCGGGCCGCGAGCTTGTCCTTGCCCACGTAGCGGCCGCCGGAGTGGAGGAGGCCGTGGTAGCGGCCGGTCGTCCCGGTGCCGAAGTCGCTGCGCTCGACGAGCACCGACTTGAGGCCTCGTCGGGCCAGGTCCCGGAGGACGCCGGCGCCGGTGGCGCCTCCCCCGATGACGAGGACGTCGACGGTGTGCGGCACCGCCATGATGGTCACCTCGCTGCGTGCCCGCGGGTCAACGCGCCCCGGGCTGCGTCATTCACCGGAGCCCGTCGCCGGAGGGCGACGGTCCGGCCTCACTCTAACCCTTGGGCAGGTTGGCGGCGGCTTCCGCGGCCTCCAGCACCTCGTCCAGCGTCGAGCCGGTGCTCGCCTGGACGGCCGCGATCACGGCGCCTTCCACGATGGGCCCGCGGCTCAGGCGCACGTTCCCGGGCTCGCCGAGCAGCTCCAGCGCCGTCACCGTGGAGAGCACGGCGCTGCCGAGGTCCACGAGGACCACGACCCCCGCGCCCGCGTCCGCAGCCTCGATCGCGGCGGCGATGCGGGCGGCGTCCGTGCCGATGGTGCCGTCCTCCATGCCGCCCGCCGCGACGATGCGGACGTCCGGCCCGGCCATCTGGCCCGCCAGCTCCGCGGTGCCCTCGGCGATGCGGCTCGAATGCGAGACGACGACGAGCCCGACACAGGGTGCCGCTGCTGCAGTCACGATTCGCTCCCGGTCAAGTGACAGCCCCGACGCCCAGGGGGCGTCGGGGCTGTCCTGCGTTCAGGTCCCTGCGAGGACTAGTCGACCCAGGCGAAGGTCCGCGTGACGGCCTTCTTCCACTGGGCGTACTCCTTGTCGCGGAGCTCGGCCGCCATGGCCGGGGTCCACTCGGCGTCGCGCGCCCAGTTCTCGCGCAGGTCCTCGACCTCGGCCCAGTAGCCGACCGCGAGGCCGGCGGCGTAGGCCGCGCCCAGCGCCGTCGTCTCGGCGACGACCGGCCGGATGACCGGGACGCCCAGGACGTCGGACTGGAACTGCATGAGCAGGTTGTTGAACACCATGCCGCCGTCGACCTTGAGGGCCGTGAGCGGGACGCCGGAGTCGGCGTTCATGGCGTCCAGGACTTCGCGGGTCTGCCAGGCGGTCGCCTCGAGGACGGCGCGCCCGATGTGGCCCTTGTTCACGTATCGGGTGAGGCCGGCGATGACGCCGCGCGCGTCGCCCTTCCAGTACGGGGCGAACAGGCCGGAGAACGCCGGGACGAAGTACACGCCGCCGTTGTCCTCGACCGTGGCCGCGAGCGCCTCGATGTCCGAGCTCTTCTCGATCATGCCGAGGTTGTCGCGGAGCCACTGCACGAGCGCGCCCGTGATGGCGATGGAGCCCTCGAGGGCGTACACGGCCGGCTTGTCGCCGATCTTGTAGCCCAGGGTGGTGAGCAGGCCGCTCGCGGACGGGACGATCTTCTCGCCCGTGTTCATGAGCATGAAGCAGCCGGTGCCGTAGGTGTTCTTCGCCTCGCCGGCGGAGAAGCACGTCTGGCCGAAGAGGGCCGCCTGCTGGTCGCCCAGGTCACCCGCGACCGGCACGCCGGCGAGGTCGCCGACGCAGGTGCCGTAGACCTCGGAGGAGGCCTTGATCGCCGGGAGCATGGACTTCGGCACGCCCATGATGCCCAGGATCTCGTCGTCCCAGTCCAGGGTCTCGAGGTTCATGAGCATGGTGCGGCTGGCGTTGGTGACGTCCGTGACATGCACGCCGCCGTTGACGCCGCCGGTGAGGTTCCAGATGCACCAGGTGTCCATGTTGCCGAACACCAGGTCGCCGGCCTCGGCCTTCTCGCGGGCGCCGGGGACGTTGTCCAGGATCCAGCGGATCTTGGGCCCGGAGAAATAGGTGGCGAGCGGCAGGCCGACCTTGGCCCGGAAGCGGTCCTGGCCGCCTTCCTTGGCGAACTCGTTGACGAGGACGTCGGTGCGGGTGTCCTGCCACACGATGGCGTTGAACACCGGCGTGCCGGTCGTCTTGTCCCAGACCAGGGCGGTCTCGCGCTGGTTGGTGATGCCCACGGCCGCGAGGTCGGCGGCGGTGATGCCGGCCTTGGCGAGGGCGCCCTTGATGACTTCCTGGCTGCGCGTCCAGATCTCGTTCGCGTCGTGCTCGACCCAGCCCGGCTTCGGGTAGATCTGCTCGTGCTCCTTCTGGTCGATCGCGACGACCGCGCCGGCGTGGTCGAAGATCATGAAGCGGGTGCTCGTGGTGCCCTGGTCGAGGGCCCCGACGTACTTGCTCATACGGATAGATGCTCCCGTGTGCTTGGGTTCGGCTACGCCTTGAAGAAGGTGTCAGCCATGGCCTTGAGCAGGAGATGCGAGGACGTCGCGCCCGGGTCCTGGTGACCCGCGCTTCGCTCTCCCAGGTAGCTCGCCCGACCCTTGCGGGCGACGAGCGGGATCGTGGCGAGCATGCCCTGCTCCGCCGCCGCGACGGCTGCAGCGAGGGCGTCGGCCGGGGCATCACCCCGGTCTCGGCCCGCCCGCAGCGCGTCGAGCGCCGGGAGGAGGGCGTCGAGCATGGTCTTGTCGCCCGACTCGGCCTTGCCCCGGGCCTGGATGTCGGCGATGCCGGCCTCCAGGCCCGCCACGAACTCGGGGAAGTCGATCTCGGCCTTGCCGACCGTGGTCGCCCCGAACTTCGTGAAGTAGCCCCAGTACAGCGGACCGCTTGCGCCGCCCGTCGTGGACATCAGGCGCTTGCCGGCAGCCTTCATCAGGCCGCCGACGTCGCCCGCCGGTATCGAGGGAAGCTCCGCCAGGACGGCCTGGAAGCCCCGGTCCATGTTGATGCCGTGGTCGGCATCACCGATGGCGGAATCCAGCTCCGTCAGGTAGGCCTTCGCTTCCGCAAGCCGGCCGGCGGCCAGCTTGAGCCAGGCCACCACGTCGTCGTAGGAGATTGACGCGGTGCTCATCGTCCTGCTTCCCGCTCCTGGTGAGGGGTGCTCGGTCAGACGCCCCAGCGGAGGGCGGGGGTATTGACCGGCGCATCCCAGTACTTGGTCAGTTCGTCGTCGAGCTTGAGCAGCGTGATCGAGCAGCCGGCCATCTCGAGGGACGTGATGTAGTTGCCGACCAGGCTCCGGGTGATGGTCACGCCGCGCGCCGCGCACATCTGCGCGAGCTTGTTGTAGACGATGTACAGCTCGACGAGCGGGGTGCCGCCGAGGCCGTTGACGAACGCGAGGACGTTGTCCCCGGCCACGAACGGCATGTCGTCCAGGATCGGGGTGGCGAGCATCTCGGTGATCTCGTCGGCCGTGGCGAGCTTCATCCGGGACCGGCCCGGCTCGCCATGGATCCCGACGCCGATCTCCATCTCGTCGTCCGCGATCTCGAAGGTGGGCTTGCCGGCGGCCGGGACGGTGCAGCTCGTGAGCGCCATGCCCATCGAGCGGACGTTGTCCTGGACCTTCTGGCAGAGGGCCGTGACGGTGGCGAGGTCGGCACCGGCCTCCGCGGCCGCTCCGACGATCTTCTCAGCCAGCACGGTGCCGCCGACGCCGCGCCGGCCGGCCGTGTACAGGGAGTCCTTCACCGCGACGTCGTCGGCGATGACGACCGCCGTGACCTCATGGCCCTCCTCGCGCGCCATCTCGGCCGCGATCTCGAAGTTCATGATGTCGCCGGTGTAGTTCTTGACGATGTGCAGCACGCCCGCGCCACCGTCGACGGCCTTGGTGGCCGCGAGCATCTGGTCGGGCACGGGCGAGGTGAAGACCGCGCCCGGGCATGCCGCGTCGAGCATGCCCATGCCGACGAAGCCGCCGTGCATCGGCTCGTGGCCCGAGCCGCCACCCGAGATGACGCCGACCTTGCCCGCGCGCGGGGCGTCCTTGCGGACGACGATGTTCGGCTCCTCGACCCGGATGTAGTCCGGATGGGCGGCGAGCATCCCGGCGAGAGCCTCGTCGACGACGCTCTCGGGTGCGTTGATGAGCTTCTTCATGCGCTCTCCCCGTTGAGGTGGAAGCTCGCCGCCGGGAACCGGAGGGAACCCCGGCGGCGAGCGGAAGGTTCTTCAGGGACGGACGCTACCTAGGCGCCGACGGCCGCCTTGAACGCGTTGTAGGCCAGGGCTGCCACAACGGCGCCGACGATCGGGCCGGCAACCGGGATCCAGGAGTACGCCCAATCGGACGCACCCTTGCCGGGGATCGGCAGGATCTGGTGGATGATGCGCGGGCCGAGGTCGCGGGCGGGGTTGATCGCGTACCCGGTCGTGCCGCCGAGCGACATGCCGATGGAGAACACGACGAGGGTCACGGACAGCGGGCCGAGGGCGATGATGCCCTTGTTGTCGCCGAACGCGAGGACGAGGTACACGAGCACGAAGGTGCCGATGACCTCGGAGATGAAGTTGAAGGCGTAGCTGCGGATGGCCGGGCCGGTGCTGAAGACGGCGAGCTTGAGGCCCGGGTCCTCGGTCTCCTTCCAATGCGGCCAGTAGTGCAGGGCCACGAGCAGGGCGCCGAGCATCGCGCCGACGAACTCACCGATGAAGTAGGTCGGGACCTTGTCCCAGGGCAGGGCGCCCTGGACGGCCAGGCCGACGGTCACGGCCGGATTGAGGTGCGCACCGCTCCACGGGGCGGCGACGACCACGCCCGTGAACACGGCGAAAGCCCATGCCGCGGTGATGACGATCCAGCCCGCGTTGTTGGCCTTCGACTTGGCGAGCAGCACGCCGGCCACAACGCCATCGCCGAGGAGGATCAGGAACATGGTCCCGAAGATCTCGCCCAGCAGGATTTTCATGTCCATGCGAAAACACTCCCTCTGGTTTGATTGGCCCCTCGTCTCCCAGGGCCCTGGGTCCCTCCGCCCGCCGTGTCGCTGCGGCGCTCCCTGCGCGCGCGTGGGTTGCGGGCCGTGCAGGTGCGAAGCTCCTCCGGTGGCTCCTCCTTTCGCAACCGAGCGGTGGGGGAGCCGTGGCGACCAGGCCGCGGGAGACCCACCGCTGCAAGCGCGGATAACCCGACTCTAGGGGCGCGGGCGGGAGCCAAATCTCAAGACAAAGTGAATCCGTTCCGCATCCTTTCCGCTACCCGGGCGGACGGTTCGCCGGCGCGGCAGCGGGGGCGTCGCGGGCCCCGGCCGCCGCGTCGGCGAGGCAGCGGACCAGGATCGCGCTCGATGCAGCTCCCGGGTCGAGGTGGCCGGCCGAGCGTTCCCCGAGGTAGCTGGCGCGGCCCTTGCGGGCGACGAGCGGGATCGTGGCCAGGGCACCCGCCTCGGCCGCGGCGGCGGCCCGGGCGAGCACGGCGTCGGCCGGCTCGTCCTGGCCGGCGTCGCGGAGCACAAGGAGGGCGGGCACGAGCGCGTCGAGCATGGTCTTGTCGCCCGGCACCGCCCGGCCGAGTGCCGTGATCCCGTCGATGGCGCCGGCGAGGGCCGTCGTGACCAGCGCCACGCGGCCCGGGTGCGCCTCGCGCGCGTGCTCCGCCAGGCGGGCGCCTGCCGTCATGAGTGCCCGGCCGTACAGCGCGCCGCTCGCGCCCCCGACGACGCCGAGGAGGCGACGGCCCGACGCCGTGAGCAGCGGCCCGACGCCGTCCGTGGCGAGCGTGCCTGCCTCCAGGTCCGCGAGGACCGCCGTGAAGCCCCGGTCCAGGTTGATGCCGTGATCCCCGTCCCCGATGGCGGCGTCCAGGTCGGTCAGCCAGGCCCGGCGCTCGTGGATCACCCCGGCGGCGCCCCGGAGCCACGCCATGGCCAGGGCGACCTGCTCGGCCGGCTGGCGTTGCGTGGGCCGCCCGGTGTCCACGCGCTCGTCCCGCGGCCGCTTCGGCATCGTCCGGGCGCCCTCCGCGGCCGCCGCGACGGCCTCGAGGTCGTCGCCAGCCGCGGCCGCGACGGCCGCCAGCACGGCGCCCTCGATGAACGGAGCCTCGCTCACGCGCACGAGCTCGCGCTCGGCCGGGTCGAGGTCGTCGAGCGCGACGTCGACCGCCATCGAGGCGCTGCCGAGGTCGATGAGCACGAGGATCCCGTCGCGGCCGGTCTCGGCGAGGACCGCGCGCAGGGCCTGGGCCACCTCCAGGCCGTTCGTCCCGAGACGCCCGCCCTCGAGGCCGCCGGCACCCGCGACCGGCACCGCGGGCGCGGCCTGGGCGACCATCGCGACGGCGCCCCGCACGACCTCCTCGCTGTGTCCCACCAGGACCAGGCCGACCACCGCTCGCTCCCTCGCCGTACACCGGGATCGCGGTACCCGCCCCGCGCCAGCGGCCCCTCCAGCCCCGGTTCCGGGGGCGGCGTTGGTCATACACTACGCTGGCCAATGAGCATCCGCAGCGGCGACGACCGCCCGGGGGTCACATCCCCCGTCACCCCCGGCCCGGGCCCCCTCGGCGGCCCCGCCGGTCGCCGTCCGCGAGCGCCGGTGGCGTTCACCGGCCGGGATCTCGCGGCGATCACGGCCCGCGCGGAGCGGCTCCTGCTGCGCAACCGCGCGTTCCTCGACCGGCTCGACGCGGAGCTGGGTGACGGGGACCACGGCGAGAACATGAGCGTCGGGTTCGGGGACGCGGCGCGGGCA
>Ga0302321_100005613_pt1 | contig 10995 bp, 10 predicted proteins | sample Fen_T0_1_FD_202505 | JGI IMG/M metagenome (GOLD analysis project Ga0302321, IMG submission 202505) | Peat permafrost microbial communities from Stordalen Mire near Abisko, Sweden - Fen_T0_1 | ecosystem: Environmental > Terrestrial > Soil > Wetlands > Permafrost | place: Sweden: Abisko...
TTGTCTGCGCGTAGTCGGCCGGATAGCCGGGCGGGACGGTCTGCGCCAGCGCGGAGGAAGCCAGCAAGGCAAGCACGACGCAAAGGCTGCGGTGGAACATGGATGACTCCCTGCGCAAATGGCCAATGAATGGCAGATCAAGGGTGGCAATGGGCGAGACGCCGCGATCCGGGCGCCGCCTCGCTGCCGCGATTATAGGCGCGCTCCACGCAAACAAAGCCGCCGCGGCCGATCTGCTGCAATCGGACCACGGCGGCTTCGGAAATGGTCGGGGTGAGAGGATTTGAACCTCCGGCCTCTACGTCCCGAACGTAGCGCTCTACCAGGCTAAGCTACACCCCGAATTGCTCACTGTGGTGCTGGGTACGGCAACTTCCGCGACGGGAACGCATGACCCAAGGCGCTTCGCGGAACCTGCGGGCGGCGCAAACGGTACGGTGATCAGTAATTCCTTTGCGCCGCGAAGGTCGTCAATTCTAGCAGATTTTGCCGGTACGGCGAATCGGCAAGCCCGGCCAGGCACTCGCCCGCGCGCCGCACCTCGCCTTCGGCGCATTCCTTGGCGTAGGCCAGCGCCCCGGTCCGCTCGAGCGCCGCGACCACCGGCGCAAAATCGGTCAAGCCGCCGCCGGAAATCGCATGCCGGATCAGCGCCGCGTCCTCGGGGCTACCGGTCGTCATGGCCCGGATCAGCGGCAGCGTCATCTTGCCCTCGGCCAGGTCGTCGCCCAGGCACTTGCCGATCGACTCCGCGGTGCCGGAATAATCGAGGATGTCATCGACCAGCTGGAATGCCGTGCCGAGATGCATGCCGTAGCGCGCGAGCGCGTCCTCCCGTTCGGGCGGTGCCTCGCCGAGCACCGCGCCCAGTCGGGCCGCGGCCTCGAACAGCTTGGCCGTCTTGCGCTGGATGACCTCGAGATACGCATGCTCGGTGAGGTCCGTGTTGCCGGCATTCATGAGCTGCAGCACTTCGCCCTCGGAAATGACGTTGGTCGCGTCCGAGAGGATCTCCAGCACGCGCATCCGGCCCTGTCCCACCATCATCTGGAACGCACGCGAATAGAGGAAGTCGCCGACCAGCACCGACGCGGCGTTGCCGAACGCGGCATTGGCCGTGGCGTGGCCGCGCCGCAGGTCGGATTCGTCGACGACGTCGTCGTGCAGCAGCGTGGCGGTGTGGATCATCTCGATCACGGCCGCAAGTTCATGATGGTCCTGGCCACGGTAGCCGGTGGCGCCCGCGGTCAGCAGCAGCAAGGCCGGGCGCAGCCGCTTGCCGCCGCCGGTGACGATGTACTCGGCGACCTGCCGGATGAGGACGACCTCGGAAGCAAGGGCGCGGCGCATGACACGGTCGACGGCGGCCATGTCCTCGCCGATGGTGGGTTGCAGGAATTCTATGATCACGGGAGGGTGGCGACGGTCGGGTGAGGGCGATGGCGGTCGGAAACCGGTGATTTTGCCGGAAATGGCGGAGTTTCGCGCCATCTGCGGGGGTCCGCTCCGGACGGTTCCGCCGGGTTTTGACAACGAAGGCGGTTCGGCCTTATAATTCAAGGCTTTTCCCGGTATTGCCGGGCAGGAAAAAGAAAGCATTCAAAACCAGGAAGCGGAGTCTCTCATGTACGCGGTCATAAAAACCGGTGGCAAGCAGTACAAGGTTGCCCCCGGCCAAAAACTCAAAGTAGAACAGATACCGGCGGATGTGGGCGCAAATGTGATTCTCGATCAGGTGTTGCTGGTCGGGGAGGGCGAAAGCGTCCGTCTGGGTCAACCCACCGTCGCCGGCGCGACGGTTACGGCAACGGTCGTCGCGCATGGTCGCGGCGAAAAGGTGAAGATCTTCAAGATGCGCCGCCGCAAGCACTACCAGAAGCATCAGGGGCATCGTCAGAACTACACCGAGCTCAAGATCGACGCCATAGTTGGGTAACCAAGTTGGTAACTAAGTTGGGCAACTAAGGGCTAACGAGGAAACACTCATGGCACATAAAAAGGCAGGCGGCAGTTCGCGCAACGGTCGCGACTCCCAGGCAAAGCGCCTTGGCGTGAAGGTCTACGGCGGCGAAGTGATCCGCGCCGGCGGCATCATCATTCGCCAACGCGGCACCACCATTCATCCGGGCCTGAATGTCGGCATCGGCAAGGACCACACGCTGTTCGCGCTGGTCGACGGCCATGTCGAGTTCCGCACCAAGGGTCCGAAGCAGTCCAAGTACGCCAACGTGGTGGCGGCGCCTGAGGCGGCAGCGACCGCGAAGGGCTGTGACGGAGCGGATGGCCCGCTCCGCGCGCAATCGGATTGCGTCTGCCGCGCGTTACCGCCGCTCGATGAACCACTGCATCGCGAACGCCAGCACCGTGAAGGTCGCCAGCGGGAACAGTGCGGAGAACATCGGCGGCCACGCGTTCAGCACCCCCAGGTAGGAGAAGAGGCGGCCGACCAAGAAGAACGTGAGTCCCAGCATCGTGCCGGCGAACAGGCGGAACCCGATGCCGCCCTGCCGCCGCTGGAACTGCGCGAAGGGCAGCGCCAGCAGCATCATCACCAGCACCGTCACTGGATAGAACAGCTTGCCCCATAGCGCGATCTCGAAGCGCGACGTCTTCTGGCTGCTGCCCAGCACGCGGATGTTGTCGTACAGCGTGGCAATGGCGAGACGCTCGGGCAGGACCTGGTACACGGTCAGGATCGACGGCTTCAGGACCGTCTCCCACATCCACACGGGCATGGCCGAAACGCTGGCGCTGTCGCCTTTGAGTTCCGTCACCTTCACCTGCTCGAGCTTCCACACGCCGTCGCCCGAGTAGCTGCCGGTTTCGGCGCTCCGGACCGTCTTGAGGTGCATCTGCGGGTCGAATTCGTAGATCCGGACGCCGACCAGCTTCATATCGGCCAGGACCGTGCGGATGTTGACGAATATCAGGTCCTGCTTGAACCAGAATCCCGAATCGAACTGCTGCGCGACCATGCCGGATGCCTCGCCTCGCGCGCTCGTCCGCAGCGTCTGCGCGAGGCGCTCGGCCGGCGGCGCCACGAATTCGCCGGCCAGGAACGTCGCCACTGCGAGCGGGATGCCGACGCGCACCACCGCCCAGCCCAGCTGGATGACCGACGCGCCCGACGCGCGCATCACCGTCCATTCCGAATTGGCGACGAGCTGCGCGATGGCGAACAGCGTGCCGATCAGCGCTGCGACGGGGAAGAGTTCGTACAGGCGCGACGGAATGTTCAGCGCGACGAACAACAGCGCCGCGGTCAGCGTGTAGTTTCCCTTGCCGACGTCCTTCATCTCGTTGATCAGGTCGAAGAACGAGAACAGCATCAGCAGCGCGGTGAAGATGAGCAGCGTCGAGAACAGCACGTCGCGGCTGACGTAGCGGGTGAGCGTGCGCATTTCAGGCGGCCGGAGATGCCGGCGCGGCGGCGCGCGGCGCCCGGGCGAAGAGTCCGGCGATCGACAGCTGGTGTCGGAACAGCACGAACACCAGCAGCGCGGCGACGGCGTGCGGCAGCAGGAGCCCCGTCCAGAAGCCGATGCGGCCCTGGGCGATCATGCTCTGCACGATGTTGAGGCAGTTGGTGTAGACCATGTACAGGAACGCCGCCGCGACCAGGTTGAACGAGCGGCCGATGCGCGGGTTCACATAAGACATGGGGATGGCAAGCAGCGTCAGGATCATGGCCAGTATCGGCACCGAAATTCGCCAGAACAGCTCGGCGCGCTCCCCCGGGCCGTCCATGAACACGAGGGTGGACAGCGGCATGCCCTTGTTTGTCGCCGGAATGGCCCGTGCCTCGGCCGGCTCGATGCGCCGACCCAGCTTGTCGAAGGAGATGACCTGGTATTCGGCGGTCCCCGGCTTGCCCTCGTAGCGGCTGCCGTTCTCCAGCACGACGAAACGGTCGCCGTTGGGCATTTCCTCGAGATGCCCCAGGCGGGCGACGGTCGTGGTGTCCTTGGCGTCGTCGACCGAATGGAGGAACACGTTGCGGATGCGTCCATCGACCGGATTGAGGCTCTCGACGTAGACGACGAGTCCGGCGCGCTTGAATTCCTTGAACAGGCCGGGCGCCAGCACGCCCACCTCGTCGCGCTGTTCCAGCTGCCGCTCGAACTCGAGCTTGCGCTGCTCCGCCCAAGGCGACAGGAACAGCGACAGCAGCACGATCGCGACCAGGAAGGGCGCGGCGAACAGCAGGATCGGCCGCAAGCACGCCGTCAGCGATACCCCCGACGTGAACCACACGACCATTTCGCTGTCGCGGTACCAGCGGGACAACGTGAGCAATACGGTCAGGAACAGCGCCACGGAGAGCAGCAGGTTCAAATAGAACATCGCGTTGAAGCCGATCAGCGCCAGGACGCCGTCGGCGGCGATGGCGCCGCCCGCGGCACGGCCCAGGATCCGGATCACCGATTGCGTGAACAGGATGGCGAGAAGGACGACGAACAGACCGATTGTCGTGGCGGTCAGCTCACGTACCAGGCTTCTCCGGAAAATCATGACATAAGGAAATGTTTTGACTTTTTCGGGCGATTTTGCCGATAATGCCCGGCAGGTCGCCAAACGGCAACAAAATGCCGAACCGCAAGATGAGGGATCGCGATGGAATTTACCATAAAAAGCGGCAGCCCCGAGAAGCAGCGCAGCGCCTGCGTCGTCGTCGGCGTTTTCGACAACCGCAAGCTGTCCCTGTCGGCTGAACTGATCGACCGCGCCAGCAACGGCTACATCAGCGAAATCATCCGCCGCGGCGATATGGAGGGCAAGCTCGGCGCGACGCTGCTGCTGCACAACGTCCGCGGCACGCTGGCCGACCGGGTGCTGCTGGTCGGCCTGGGCAAGGAGCGCGACTTCCGCGACCGCGAATTCCGCACGGCGATCCGCTCCGCGGTGAAGCTGCTCAACGAAACCGGTTCGTACGAGGCGGTGGTCTACCTGACCGAGGAAAAGGTCAAGCGGCGCGAAGTCGCCTGGCGTGTCGAGCACGCGGTCGTGGTGGCGATGGAATCGGTCTACCGCTTCGAGCAGATGAAGAGCCAGCCGACGGAAGTGCGGCGGCCGCTGCGCAAGCTCACGCTGTCGGTGCCGCAGCGTTCCGACCTTACCGACGGCGAAGCAGCCTCGGCGCGCGGCCTGGCCATCGCCCACGGCATGGACATGGCGCGCGACCTGGGCAACATGCCCGGCAACCTCTGCACGCCCACGTACCTGGCCGACCGCGCCACGCAGCTCGGCGTCGAATTTCCCGACATCAAGGTGAGCATCCTCGAGCGCAAGGACTGCGAGGAACTGGGCATGGGTTCGTTCCTGTCGGTGACCAACGGCAGCGTGCAGCCGCCCAAGTTCATCGTCTTCGAATACATGCAATCGAAAAAGGCCAATGCCAAGCCCAGCGTGCTGGTCGGCAAGGGCATCACGTTCGACACGGGCGGCATCTCGATCAAGTCCGCTGCCACCATGGACGAAATGAAATTCGACATGTGCGGCGCGGCCTCCGTATTCGGCACGTTCCGGGCGATTGCCGAAATGAAGGCGCCCGTGAATTTGGTGGGCCTGATCCCGGCTTGCGAGAACATGCCGTCCGGCAGCGCGACCAAGCCGGGCGACGTCGTGACCAGCATGTCGGGCCAGACCATCGAAGTGCTCAACACCGACGCGGAAGGCCGCCTCATCCTGTGTGACGCGCTCACCTACGCCGAGCGCTATGAGCCCGATGCGGTCGTCGACATCGCCACGCTGACCGGCGCAATGGTCGTCGCGCTGGGGCATGTCGCCAGCGGCCTGTTCAGCAACAACGAGACGCTGGCCCGCGCGCTGCTTGCCGCCGGCGACGACGCCTACGACCGCGCGTGGCAGTTGCCGCTGTGGGAGGACTACCAGGAAGGGCTCGCGAGCAATTTTGCGGACTTCGCCAACATCGCCGGACGCGGCGGCGGCAGCATCGTGGCCGCGTGCTTCCTGTCGCGCTTCACCAAAAAGTACGACTGGGCGCACCTGGACATCGCCGGCACGGCGTGGAAGGACGGCAAGGAAAAGGGCGCGACGGGCAGGCCGGTAGCGCTGCTTTCCACCTGGCTGCTCGCGCAGGAGAACCCGCCGGCCTGACGCGGCGGCGCACGGTGGGCATCCGCCTCGAGGCTACCGATGACCACGATCGATTTCTACACGCACGTTCCCGACCGCCTCGACGTGGCGGCGAAAATAATCGCCAAGGCGCATGCGGCCCATGGCAGCGTGCGGGTGCTCACGCCGGACGCCGCCACCACCGAAGCGCTCGACCGGCGGTTGTGGCTGCTGCCGCCTACGAGCTTCCTTCCCCATTGCACCTTGGACAGCCCGCTGGCGGCCGAAACGCCGATCTGGATCGGCCATTCGCTCGAGCATGCCGGTCCGGCTGCGGTGCTCGTCAACCTGCACCCGGCGCCGCCGCCATTCTTCAGTCGCTTCGAACGGCTGGCCGAAATCGTCGGCACGGACGAAGCCGACGCCGCCGCCGGGCGCGAGCGCTGGAAATTCTACAAGGAGCGCGGTTACGAAATGCGCCCGCACAACCTCTCTGCCAGGGACTGAAGGATGCCCACGGCGCGTGAACTCCTCGAGCAGGCCGATGCGCTGATGCGCCGCAATCGCGCGGCCGTCGATGACGACATTCCCGTCCTGACCGATGCCGTTCCCTCCGCGCTGGAGGCGAAGTCGCGCTTCGCGCCGCCACTGCGCCCGGTCGAGACGCGGGTCGCGCCGGAGGATGCCTCGGGCGACGTTCCGCTCCTGACGGACGAGGTCGAGGAGATCGACGCAGCGGCGATCGACGCGTCGGTGGACGAGGGCGAGCCTTCGGTCTGGCTTGACTTCGAGGCGGCCGAACCCTCGGTGATCGGCGATGCGCCGGATTCCATCGCCATCGTTCCGCCGGTGGATTTGCGGCCCCCTGCGCCCGCGCCGGAGGTCGAGGAATTCGACCAGCTCGACGACGAGCTGGCTGCCGCCGTCGCCGCTGCGCCGCCGGAAGAGGAAGTGTTGTTGCCCGCGCCGGAACCGGAACCGGAACCGGAACCGGAACCGGAAATTGTTGCGCGCACGCCACAGATACCGCACCGCGAGGCGCCTGTCATTGCCGGCGGCGCGGCGGCGCTGTTGCACGGCGACGACGGGGTGCACGCACTGGGTCCCGCGCCGGCGGTCGCCATCGCGGCCCCAGTCGAGCCCCTGCCACCGCCTGTTCCCGACGCGGCGCACTGGGAGGCGATGGCCGAGGAAATCCGCATGCAGGTGCTGCAGCGCATCGACCTGTTCACCGATACCGGTCTGCGCACCCAGCTGGGCGCGCGGCTGCAGCCGATCGTCGATCGCGCCAGCGCCGATCTCGTCGCGACGATCAACCAGCACGTCGGCGAACTGCTGCGCGCCTATGTGGCCGAGGCCATCGAGCGCGAAATCGACAGCTGGCGGCGCAACCACTGAGCCGCTGCCCGCTTGCCGCCGATCTTCGTGCTAGACTGAACCCATGGAATCAAATTCCACATTGCGCACCAGCGCGTCGCCGGCTTCAACGAAGGCCCGCGGCGCTTATGCGTACGGCTCTTATTTTTGGGGACATGGCCCAGGGGACCGCACGCGAGCGTAGATTTCCAGCAACAACGGATTCCGCGATTCGGGCGGCCCCAAAAGGGTCGCCCGATTTGCTTTTTGACGGGCAGGTCACTCAATTTCAATGCAATGAACGCAAGGAGAACGGAAATGATCATCGTCATGCAGCCGGACGCCGGTGAAGCCGAAGTCGCCGCGGTGGACGCCAGGATCCGCATCGCAGGACTGGGCGTCCACATTTCCCGTGGCACCGAGCGCACGCTGATCGGCGCCATCGGCGACGAGCGCAAGCTCGACCCGGAGATGTTCGACACGCTGCCCGGCGTCGAGCGCTCGATGCATATCGTCAAGCCGTACAAGCTGGTCGCCCGCGAATGGCACAGGTCCAGTACCGTGGTCAACGTGCGCGGCATTCCCCTGGGTGGAACGGCCGTGCAGATGATCGCCGGGCCGTGCTCGGTCGAGACGGAAGCGCAGATGAACGCGGCTGCGGACGCGGTTGCTGCGGGAGGTGCGGCGATGATGCGCGGCGGCGCGTTCAAGCCGCGTACCAGCCCCTACGCGTTCCAGGGCAAGGGCGTCGACGGCCTGACGCTCCTCAAGGACGCCGCTGCGCGGCACGGCCTGCCGGTCGTCACCGAACTGATGGACGTGCGCATGCTGGACAAGTTCCTCGCGCAGCAGGTCGACGTCATCCAGATCGGCACGCGCAACATGCAGAACTTCGACCTGCTGAAGGAGGTCGGCCGCGTCGACGTCCCGGTCATCCTGAAGCGTGGCATGAGCGCGACGATCAGCGAATGGCTGATGGCGGCCGAATACATCGCCGCCGGCGGCAATCACCGCATCGTGCTGTGCGAGCGTGGCATCCGCACGTTCGAAACGGCCTACCGCAACGTGCTCGACGTCACGGCCATCGCGGTGCTGAAGCGCGAGACGCACCTGCCGGTGATCGCCGATCCATCGCATGCGGGCGGCAAGGCTTGGATGGTGTCCGCGCTGTCGTGCGCCGCCGTCGCCGCCGGCGCGGACGGCCTGCTGGTGGAGGTGCATCCGAACCCGCCTGAAGCCTGGTGTGATGCCGACCAGGCGCTCACGCCCGCCGAATTCACCGCGTTGATGGACAAGCTCGACGCTGTGGCGCAGGCAGTCGGCCGCACGCTCGACCGGCGCCGGCAAGCGGCGCGCGAGGCGGCTGTCGCAATCGTTGCCCGCTAGACCTGATAGATTGGATCCATGTTCGAACTGGCCGGCGTAGTCCATCGCTATGGGGCGGTAACCGCCGTCGCGATCCCCGCGTGGCGTGCTGCGGCCGGTGACGCGTGGCTGCTCGCCGGGCCGTCGGGCTGCGGCAAGTCGACGGTGTTGCATATCCTGGCCGGGCTCACTCGCGCCTCGGCCGGATCGGTGAACGTCAACGGGATGGACATCGCCCTGCTTTCCGGTAGCGCGCGCGACCGCTGGCGCGGCCGCACCGTGGGACTGATACCGCAACGGCTGCATCTCGTCAGCGCGCTCGACGTGCACGACAACCTTCGACTCGCCAATACGCTCGCAGGTCTGCGGGTGGACGAGGCCCGCATCACCGCGTTGCTCGAAGCGGTCGGCGTGGCCGATCTCGCGGACCGTTTGCCATCGCAACTGTCGCAAGGGCAGGCGCAGCGCGTGGCCATCGCGCGCGCTATCCTCAACCGGCCGGCACTGCTGCTCGCCGACGAGCCCACCGCCAACCTGGACGATGCCCATGCAGCGCAGGCGCTGGAACTGCTGCGCGGACAGGCGCTGGCGGTCGGCACGACGCTGGTCGTCGCTTCGCACGATGCGCGCGTGCGGGCGTTGTTGCCCAACGTGTTCGCGTTGCCCGTCCAATGAGCCTGTTTCGCCTCGCCTTCGCCTATGCGCGGCGGCGCCCGCTGTCGATGCTGCTGGTGGTTGTCATGCTCGCGCTCGGCGTGGCCACCGTCGCGTTGACGCTGCTCGTCACGCATGAACTCGAGGCGCGCCTCACCCGCGACGGCGCGGGCATCGATCTCGTCGTCGGCGCCAAGGGCAGTCCGCTGCAGATCGTCCTGGCCGGCGTGTATCACGCTGACGTTCCGACCGGCAACATACCCCTGGCCGCGGTCGAGACGCTGCGCCGGAACCCGCTGGTCGCGCAGGTCATCCCTCTTGCGCTGGGCGACAGCTTCCTTGGCGCGCGCATCGTGGGCACCGAACGGCAACTGGTCGCGCACTACGGCGGCGCGCTGGAGAGCGGCGAGCTCTGGAGCCTGCCGCTGGACGCCGTGCTGGGCAGCGAGGTCGCGCGCGCGTCGCGTCTGCGCGTCGGCGACCGGTTCGTGGGGTCGCACGGTCTCGCCGAGGGCGGCGGACAGCATGCGGACGCGCGCTACACGGTGACGGGCGTGCTGGCGTCCACCGGCACCGTGCTCGACCGGCTCGTCCTGACGTCGCTCGATAGCGTCTGGGCCCTGCACGAGCATGATCGCGACGCCGAGGCGGTCGCGCACCGCGACGTCACGATGGCGCTCGTCAAGTACCGGACGCCGCTGGCCGCGTTGACCCTGCCGCGCGCAATCGACAGGGATACGGCCCTGGTCGCCGCATCGCCGGCGCTCGAAATGGCGCGTCTGCTCGCTGTTTTCGGTGCCGGCGTCGACCTGATTCGCGTCTTCGCGGGGCTGCTGCTCGCCGCATCGACGCTGATGCTATTCGTAGCGCTGGCGCAGACCCTCGACGAGCACCGCTACGATCTCGCGATCATGCGCGCGCTGGGCGCGTCGCGCGGCCAGGTAGCCGCCGTCCTGCTGATCGAGAGCCTGCTGCTGGCTGCGGTCGGTACCCTGCTGGGATTGCTGATCGCGCACGTCGCCATGGCGGCGACCGGATGGTGGCTGCCGCGGGCCGGGCCGCTCGCGACGGCGGCCCGCACCTTCCTGCCGCAGGAATGGGTGGTGGTCGGCGCGGCATTGGCGGCGGGTATAATTGCCGCACTGTGGCCGGCATGGCGAGCCTATCGCCTGGATGTCGCCGCCACGCTTGCCGAAGGCTGAAGCCATGGGGCGCACGTTCGCGGTTGGCAGAACATCCAACGCAGTGGCCAGCGCCGTTGCCATCGTAGTTGCCATGTCCGTCGCGCTGCTCGCTGCCGCGCCGGCGGCGGCGCTCAACACCGGCATCGCCGCGCAGGCGCTGCCCAGCGCCGCCGACTACGCGTCCGGACTCCTGCCCGAGCGCGCCGGCGTCGTTTCCTGGAAGACGCTATCCCACGTCGAACCGGTGAAGAAGGACGGCAAGATGATCGCGGCGTTTTCGACCGAGATCTTGGGCCTCGACCGCACCGACGTGAAGGTTCAGGGCTTCATGATCCCGCTCGACATCGGCGAGAAGCAGAAG
>Ga0302321_100005614_pt1 | contig 10993 bp, 5 predicted proteins | sample Fen_T0_1_FD_202505 | JGI IMG/M metagenome (GOLD analysis project Ga0302321, IMG submission 202505) | Peat permafrost microbial communities from Stordalen Mire near Abisko, Sweden - Fen_T0_1 | ecosystem: Environmental > Terrestrial > Soil > Wetlands > Permafrost | place: Sweden: Abisko...
CGGTGAAGCCATCCTTCAGCGCCGCCGCCATTTCCTCGGCGAGGCCGCGGCGCACGCGGTCGAGATTTTCCGGCGCGAAGATCGCATACAGGACGAAGCGACTGTTGGCCTCGAACGAGCTCGCCGCGAACTGGCTGCCGACGCCGTAGGACAGACCATCCTTCTGCCGCAGGCGCTCCCACAGGCGCGACGTAGGTGAATCGCCCAGGATGAAATTGGCCACCAGCATTGCCGGATAGTCGGGGTGGAGGTCGTTCAGCGGCAGCGCCTCGCGCCCGATCAGGAAAGCGTTGGCCTTGTCGGTCACGTCGAACTTGAGCGCGTAGGGTTTCTTCGGGACCAGCGGGTCCGGCACGCGCACATAGGTGGCGGGGCTCTTCCAGCTGCCGAAGAGCTCCTCGACCAGCGCGTGCATCGCCTGCTCGTCGAAGTCGCCGACGATGGCAAGTTCCGCGTTGCTGGCACCATAGAACTGACCGTGGAATGTGCGCAGCGTGTCCGATGTCACCGGCTTGGCCCAGGCGATCTCCTCGTCGAGCGACGGTGCGTAGCGGGGGTCGCCGATGGGATACGGGTTGCCTTCGCGGCGGCTTGCGCGCACGGCGACGGCCTGCGGGTCGAGGCGCGAGTCCTCAAGATCGGTTGCGCGTTCGCGCTTCAGCGTCTCCAGTTCGTTCGCCGGGAACGACGGCTCGCGCAGCACCTGCGCCACCAGCCGCAGCGTATCGGGAAGCTCCTTGCGGAACGTCTTGCCGGAGACAGAGGCGCCGGTTTCGCTGCCGCCAACGCTGATTCGCGCGCGCAGCTTGTCGAGCGCATCCTCGAGTTCCTGCCGGTTCTTCTTTGCCGTGCCGCGCATCAGCATGGCGCCGGTGAGCTGCCCGTCGGCCTGCTTGCCGAACGCCGACTTCTCGTCCGCGAAATGCAGCGACAGGGAGAAGTTGACGCCTTCGCCGCGCGTCTTCTTGGGCAGCAGCGCGACTTTCATGCCGTTGGCGAGCGCATAGCGCTGCGTGCGGGCGTCGAGGTTGGCAATGCTGGTGTCGAACGTCTCGCCTGCGACCACGGCAGCGTCGCCCTTGTAGTCCTTGACCATCGCCGCGACGTCGACTGTCGGCGGCACCGGTGCGCGGTCGGGCGCTGCGTCCGGAACGAATTCGCCGACCGTCACATTGGAGCGCTTGAGGTAGGCCAGCGCCACGCGCTGCACGTCGGCCGCGGTGACGTTCTTGTAACGGTCGCGCTGCAGGAAGAAGAGCCGCCAGTCGCCGAGCGCAATGGCGCCGGAGATGGCGACGGCGAAATGCTGCGGATTGGACATCATCTCGTCGAAGTCCTTGGCCGCGCGAATGCGCATCCGCTCCACTTCGGCCTCGGTGATCGGGTTCTTCTTCAAGTCCTCGAACGTCGCGAACATCGCGTCGCGCGCCGGGGCGATCTCGTCGCCTTCGGGGATCTGCGCGAAGAACGTCAGCGTTCCCGGGTCGTGCTGCGCGCCGCCATAGGCCTCCACGGCCGATGCCTTGTGCGTCTCCACCAGTGCCTTGTAGAGCCTGCCGGCCGGTTCGTCCGTCAGCACGTCGCCCAGGACGTCGGTGGCGATGTAATCCGGGTCCGCGCCTCGCACGGTGTGGTACATCATGCCGACGAACTTGGAGTTGCCCGCGCGGCGCAGCGTCACCGTGCGTTCGCCGTCCTGCACCGGGTCCACCGTGTAGATTGCCGGCAGCTTGCGGGTCGGCTTGGGGATGGGGCCGAAGTACTTGGCGATCGCGGCCAGCGTCGTGCCGACGTCGAACTTGCCGGCGACGATCAGCACGGCGTTGTCGGGCTGGTAGTACATTTTGTAGAACGCTTGCAGCCGCTCGATGTTGACGTTCTCGATGTCCGAGCGCGCGCCGATCGGCAGGTGCGCGTAGTTGTGCCACTGGTATGCGCTCGCGTACATCTTGCCCAGCAGCACCATTTGCGGGTTGTTCTCGCCGCGTTCGAACTCGTTCCGCACGACGGTCATTTCCGGGTCTAGGTCGCTCTTGCGGATGTACGAATTGACCATCCGGTCCGCTTCCATCGCCAGCGCCCAGTCGAGGTTCTCGGCGTTTGCGGTGAACGACTCAAAGTAGTTGGTGCGGTCGGTATTGGTCGAGCCGTTGAACTGCATTCCCCGCTTGCCGAGTTCGGTCTGGATGTTGCCGCGATTCGGCGTGCCCTTGAACACCAGGTGCTCGAGCAGGTGCGCCATGCCGGTTTCGCCGTAATTTTCCTGCCCGGAGCCGACCTGGTAGGTGACGTTGACCGTCGTCGTGGGCTTGGAAGCGTCCGGGAACAGCAGCACCGTGAGGCCGTTCGCCAGCCGGTACTCGGTGACGCCTTCGATCGTCGAACCCTGGGTGACCCCCGCCGGTAGGGCGGCATGGACGCCGGCGGCCAGGAACATCGGGACCAGGAACGCCGTCAGGCGGCGCAGCAAAGATGCGGGGAAAGCCATGAGGTGGTGCCTCTGTCGGAATGAAGGGGGCGGCGCAACCGAATGCGCGCACGCATCCTGGCACCCCCGGATTAAGGAATCCTTAGCCCGACAGGATGCCATCTTTGCGGCGGCCTGTAATTGACGTTTACGTAAACGTCATATACGGTGCCCCAGTGGGATGGGGCCCAAAGCCCCGGGCAGGCCCCGGGGTGGACGGTTCCGGTAAGCTTGCTGTCCCCGCGGGCTTGTCGCCCGTCGGCCGAAAGCGTCGCCCGCAAGAACGCGAGGTTCGCGATGAACGATCAAAGCACACGGCATCCGCTGGTCTTCAGGCCGGTCCACAAGGTCCGCTTCGTCACGGCCGCAAGCCTCTTCGACGGCCACGACGCGTCGATCAACATCATGCGGCGCATCCTGCAGGCGTCCGGATGCGAGGTCATCCACCTGGGCCACAACCGGTCGGTCGAGGAGATCGTCAACTGTGCGATCCAGGAAGACGCGCACGGCATCGCCATTTCGTCCTACCAGGGCGGGCACGTCGAATTCTTCAAGTACATGCTGGACCTGTTGCGCGAGCGCGGCGCGGGCCATATCAAGGTGTTCGGCGGCGGCGGCGGCGTGATCGTCGCTGCGGAGATCACGGAGCTGCACGACTACGGCGTCACCCGCCTCTTTTCGCCCGAGGATGGGCAGAAGCTCGGCCTTCAGGGGATGATCAACGAGATCGTCGCGGCGGCCGACGTCGACCTGGCGCGCGACCTGCCCGGTTCACTCGCGGAACTGCATATGGGGGACCGCTTTGCGCGCACGCGCGCGCTGGCGCGGCTGATCACCGGCCTGGAGGCCGGCGTCGTGCCCGCGAAACTGCGCACGGAAATGCTGGCCGCCGCGGCGAAGGCGGCTGTGCCGGCGCTCGGCATCACCGGAACCGGTGGCGCGGGCAAGAGCTCGCTGACCGATGAACTGGTGCGGCGCTTCCGCATCGACCAGCGCGACGCGCTGAAGATCGCCATCATCTCCATCGACCCGTCGCGCCGCAAGTCCGGAGGCGCGCTGCTGGGCGACCGGATCCGGATGAACGCGATCGAGCATCCGCAGATCTATATGCGGTCGCTGGCCACGCGCGATGCGGGAAGTGAAATCTCGAAAGCGCTGCCCGACGTCATCGCCGTGTGCAAGGTGGCGGGCTTTGATCTCGTCATCGTGGAAACCTCGGGGATAGGGCAGGGCGACGCCGCGATCGTCCCGCTGGTCGACGCATCGCTGTACGTAATGACGCCGGAATTCGGCGCGGCAAGCCAGCTCGAGAAGATCGACATGCTCGACTTCGCGGACTTCGTCGCCATCAACAAGTTCGACCGCAAGGGCGCGCAGGACGCGCTGCGCGACGTGCGCAAGCAATACCAGCGCAACCGCGAGCGGTTCAAGGAGGCGCCCGATACGATGCCCGTGTTTGGGACGATGGCCTCGCGCTTCAACGACGACGGCGTCACGGCGCTGTATCAGGCGCTTGCCGGGAGGCTCGAGGAAAAGGGGCTCAAGCTTTCGTCCGGCATGCTGGCGCCTGTCGCCACGCGCCAGTCGAGTGCGCAGCACGCCATCATGCCGCCGTCGCGCTCGCGCTACTTGGCCGAAATTGCGGAGACGGTCCGCAAATACCACCAGTGGACGGAAAGCGAGACGCGGATCGCGCGCGAACGGCAGCAGCTCGCAGGCGCCAGGGCCATGCTCGCCGCGGAGTGCAAGCTGGACGTGAAGGAACTCGACGTGCTGGTCGCCGCACGCGACGCGAAGCAGGACCCGCGCGCGAAGAAGCTTCTCGACATGTGGCCGCAGACGAAGGCCGCCTATTCCGGCGACGAGTACGTCGTGAAGATCCGTGGCAAGGAGATTCGCTCGGCGCTTACCACGACGTCGCTCTCCGGTACGCACGTGCCCAAGGTCGCTCTGCCGAAATTCGACGACGCGTCGGAGATCCTGCGTTGGCAGCTCCTGGAGAACGTGCCCGGCAGCTTCCCGTTCACGGCGGGCGTGTTCGCGTTCAAGCGCGAGAACGAGGACCCGACGCGGATGTTCGCGGGCGAGGGAGACGCGTATCGCACCAACCGGCGCTTCCACCTGCTGGCCGACGGCATGCCGGCCAAGCGGCTGTCCACGGCGTTCGATTCGGTGACGCTCTACGGAAACGACCCGGCGATCCGCCCCGACATCTACGGCAAGGTCGGTAACTCCGGCGTATCAATCGCCACGCTCGATGACCTGAAGGTTCTCTACGGCGGCTTCGATCTGACCGACCCGGCCACGTCGATCTCGATGACCATCAACGGCCCGGCGCCGACGATCCTCGCGATGTACATGAATGCGGCGATCGACCAGCAGCTGGAGAAGTTCAGGGGCGACAATGGCCGCGAGCCCACCGACGACGAAGCGGCCAAGATCCGCGCGTGGACGCTGACGACCGTGCGCGGCACGGTGCAGGCCGACATCCTCAAGGAAGACCAGGGCCAGAACACTTGCATCTTCTCCACCGAATTCAGCCTGAAGGTGATGGGCGACATTCAAGAGTATTTCGTCCAGCAGGACATCAAGAATTTCTATTCGGTGTCGATTTCCGGCTATCACATCGCCGAGGCCGGGGCGAATCCGATCTCGCAGCTCGCATTCACGCTGTCCAACGGCTTCACGTTCGTGGAGGCCTATCTCGCACGCGGCATGCGCATCGACGACTTCGCGCCGAACCTGTCATTCTTCTTCAGCTACGGCATGGACCCGGAATATGCGGTGATCGGCCGCGTCGCGCGGCGGATCTGGGCCGTGGCGATGCGCGAGCGCTACGGAGCCAATGAGCGCGCGCAGAAGCTCAAATTCCATTCGCAGACGTCCGGGCGCAGCCTTCACGCGCAGGAGATCGCGTTCAACGACATCCGTACGACGCTGCAGGCATTGATCTCGACCTACGACAACACCAATTCGCTGCACACCAACGCGTACGACGAGGCGATCACCACGCCGACCGAGGAATCCGTGCGCCGGGCGATGGCGATCCAGCTGATCATCAACCGCGAATGGGGGATCGGCAAGAACGAGAACCCCAACCAGGGCAGCTTCATCATCGAGGAGCTGACCGACCTGGTCGAGGAAGCCGTACTGAAGGAGTTCGAGGCGATCTCCGAACGTGGCGGTGTGCTGGGTGCCATGGAGACCGGCTACCAGCGCGGCAAGATCCAGGAAGAGTCGATGTACTACGAGCACATGAAGCATGACGGCAGCTATCCGATCGTCGGAGTCAACACGTTCCGCAATCCGCACAGCGAAACGGCGCCGCAGAAGGTGGAACTGGCGCGTTCCACCGACGACGAGAAGCGCTCGCAGCTCTCGCGGCTGGCGGAGTTCCACGCGCGGCATGCCGCGGAAGCGCCGGCGGCGCTGGCGAAGCTTGCGCAAGTCGTCATCGAGGATGGCAACGTCTTCGCCGAGCTGATGCGGACGGTCCGGGTGTGCTCGCTGGGACAGATCACCAATGCGCTGTTCGAGGTGGGGGGGCAGTACCGGCGCAGCATGTGACCGGCGCGGGCCAATGTGCCGCCGGCGCGATTCTCATGCCCGCGGGGGTTGTTGACGGCAATCGAATTATGCTAATGTCATGGACCGAGACAGTCCCGGAGGCGACCATGAGCGCATTTCAGCTGGTGACGCGACACCACTATTTCGGCATTGACCCCGTGCACCTGCGCAGTGCGGCAGAGCGTGTGCTGGCGCGCGTGATCGGCCAGCCGCCCGAACGCGCGACCGTAGCCTTCGATGTCCTGGCCAGCGATTTCCGGCTGAATACTCGCGAGGGCCAGTCCATGGTCTCGGAAATGGTGCGCAGCGGGCTGCTGGAGCGCAAGCAGTCCGACTCCGACGACTACGTCATCACCGACAGGTTCCGACAATACGCGATGGCGCGCATCGTCGAACCGCTGCCTCGAACGCGCGCGCAATTGTTGCTGGCGCACATGGCCGAACTGGCGGAGCATTTCAACCGCACGGCATCGCGGAACAAGTATGAAATCGAGGAACTGGCGGTCTACGGCAGCTTCATGAGCCGCGAGCCGGAACTCCCCGCGCTTTCCATCGGTGTGACCGGACGGCGCCGTGCGCTCGATACCCGCCCCATCGTCGGGCGCGCGACGGTGCCCACCGCCGGCCGCGAGCAGATCGCCAAATTGTTCGAGGACCTGAGCAGCTTCGTGCAGGTCAGCTTCTTTCATCGGCTGCACGACGTGCCGCGGCCGTTCACGGTGTTCTTCCGGGACTAGCGGCGTGCGCCGCGGGTCGTCGCGCGCCTACCAGTTGCATCCGCCGTTGCTGCCCACCGAGCTCGCCACCAGCGGAACCACCGCCAGAATGCCCAGTCCCGCATAAGCGGTCCGGCAGTCCGGCTTCGCGGCCTTCGCGATGTCCTCGGCCAGCTTGTCCCTTTTCTCCACGGGCGGCGGCGGCGGGATCAGATTCAGTACGCCCCGCGAACCGGCGCCCTCGGCGGCGATTTCGCGTGCGCGCTTTTTCATCGACTCGACGGTGACGGCGGGCGGCGCTACTGGTTCCGTGGCCGGCGCATCGCGCTTCGTGCCGAATATCTCGTCCTCCACGCTGGGCGCGCCGAAACGAATCCGGTCTCCGCCGGCGGGAGTCTCCGTGCGCGCTGCAGGCGACCTGCCTGGCACGCCGGCCGGCGCAACATCGACAGGTGCAACGCGGGGCGCGGGTTGTGCCGCAGGTTGCACCTCAGTTTGCACCTCAGTTTGCACAGTCCGCGCCGATTCGCGCGCGGGTGCGGGTGTCGGTGTTGGCAACGCACGCGCAGGCGCTACCGCTTCCATGGGCGCCTTGGGCGGAGCGGGCAATTCGATGGGTGGCGAGAGGGTGCGCTCGATACGCGCCGGGGCGACCCGCTCGATCGGCACGGCCTGCGGCACGGGCACGTCGCGCGGCTTTGCTTCCACGGGGGGCGCCTGTTCGCGCTCGACTTTGACGGGCGCGGTCTTCTCGATTGGCGCGGTTATCGGCGTCTCTTCTTCGCGCGGCTTGAATTCGACAGGTGGTTCACGCGGCGCGACGGGGATCTCGCGTGGCCGAAGTTCAATGGGTGGAGCGAGTTGCCGCTCGAGCTTCGGCGGCACGATCCGCTCCAGCGGCGCCATCGGCGGCAGCGTGAAATCCCGCGGCGCGACTTCCCTTTCCGGTGCCGGTGGCGCAACTTTGGGTGGCGTGACCACCGGTGCGACGAGCGGCTTGTCGACCTCCTCCGGTGCGGTGCGATCGAGGCGCGGCAATGTGTCGGTGGGCGTGGGACGCGGCGAGAGGGAAATTTCCGGAACGGCTTCGCGGACTTCCGCAGGTGGCGGCGAAGGCGCCGACGCCCGCGGTGCGCTCGTCGTCTCCGGTGGCACCGTGGGTGCCGCGGTCTCGACCTGCTTTGAGGCGACCGGCGATTTCGTCGCACCCTCCATGCGCCGCAGCAGCGCCGCGCCTGGCGGTTGCGCTTCGTCCCCTGGCGCGAGCGTGAAGCCGGAACCGTGCTCCGGGTATAACTGTCGCAGCGTCACGTCGAGCGGGCCCTGCCAGCCGTCGCCGCGCCGCGCGCCGCCCATGGTCGCGGTGCCGAACATGAGCACCACCAGCATGTGCAACAGCATCGACAGCAGAACGAATTGCAGCAGCAGCGGTGACTCTTCGTTGAGCTGCGCGAATCGCGAACGTATGGACAGGCTTGGCGTGGTCACGGGCGGGCGAAGTTCCGGCACTTGCAGCAGTGGAACGGATTCCAAGAATACCGCGCCGGCGCGTTCGCGTAATATCGGGATGTGCGCCGGGCCGATCCGGCCGCTCCCACGATTCTACGAGCCCGACCTTGGCCGATTCCACGCATTGGGCGTTTCCCGCGAACCTGCAGCCTAAGGCGGATGATCTGCGCTTCGACCTGAATCAGGCGCTGCGTTCGGTCGTCATGCTTCGCGCCGAAATTCCAGACGATGCCTTCACCGCGTCGATCCTGGGCACCGAGCGCTTCGGCAACGCCATCGTCATCCGCGACGACGGCCTCATGCTCACGATCGGATACCTGATCACCGAGGCGGAATCGATCTGGCTGACGACCAACGAAGGCGCGGTCATTCCCGGCCACCCGCTCGCGTTCGATTTCGCGACCGGCTTGGGCCTGGTCATGCCGCTGGGAAGGCTCGACACGCCGGCACTGGCGCGCGGTTCCGCCGCATCCCTCGCGGCGGGTGACGAGGTCGTGGTGATCGGCCATGGTGGCCGGCCGCACGCGCTGCTGGCGCAGGTCTTCGCCAAGCGTGAATTCGCGGGATTCTGGGAATACGTGCTGGACGAAGCGATCTACACGACGCCGCCGCATCCGGAGTGGAGCGGCGCGGCACTGGTCGGCATGGACGGCCGACTCCTCGGCATAGGGTCGCTGTTCGTGCAGGAAGCGATCGACGACAAGGCGCTGAAAGGCAACCTGTTCGTCCCTGTCGACGTCATCGAGCCGATCCTCGAGGACCTCCTGACGCGCGGACGACCGTCGTCGCTTCCGCGGCCGTGGTTAGGGATGTACACGGGGGAGGACAACGGTCGCCTCGTTGTCGGCGGCATTGCCACCGATGGGCCGGCCGACGCGGCCGGCGTGCAGCCCGGCGACGTGGTCGTCGAGGTGGCCGGCAAGCGCGTCACGGGACTGGCCGAGCTTTTCCGCAACGTGTGGCGACAAGGTCCGGCGGGAACGAAGATCGCATTGGGCCTGCTGCGCGAAGGCGCACCGATTCGCGTCGATGTGCTTTCGGGCGACCGCGCCGATTTCCTGCGCAAGCCGCGGCTGCAGTGACCTGAAGTAACAATCGGCGCGTCGCCGCGCGTCAGCAGGGGTCGTAGTGCAGGTAGCCCGTGGTGACGCCATTGCGCCCGGTGACGCGCTCCAGCCTGCCGCAGCGGACCATCGGCGCAACGTCGCGCGCCGGGTAGTACAGCGGATTGCCGGCGCCCGGCAGCGGCGGATCGTCCGCATTCACCGCCGCGATCTTCGCCGGACCCTTGCCGGAGACGTCTGCTTCGCAATCGACGGCCTTGCCTGACGCCTGGATCATGCGCACCGCAGTGATGCCGTTGCCCGCGGGCCCGGCCTTGGCGATCCACTTCGCGCGCGCGTCGTCGGCCGTCATGCACATATTGATGGCCGGCAGCAGGTCGGGCAGCGAACGCGCCCAGTCTGCCGGCGATTTCTTCGGAAAGTCGGCGACCGGCGCAGCCTTGACGTCGTAGCCGGCAAGCACAGTGCAGCAGCCGGTCAGCGCTTCGCCAGGCTTCAACGACACCATCGCGCGCCACGGCAGCGCCGGGCCGTCGGCCATCGTCGAGCGGCAGGCTTCCTCGCGGAGCGTGACGACGAGCGTCTCGCGTGGCAGGTGCGTCGAATCGCCGCGCCAAACGACGGCCGCGGGCGTCAGGAACATGAAGGCCTGCGGCGCGCCGCGAAAGATCACCTCGCGGTTGCCCTTGGTGGCAAGGCGATTGAAGACCACGGTCGTACGGCTGGCTTCCAGTTGCCAGAACGGCTCCTCGCCGCGGCACATCGCGCCCTGCACGATGACAACCTGCTGCGCGGATGCCGCCGCCGCGAGCAATGCGAGCGCGGCAAATGCGATGCCGGTGACCCATCGTGCCATGCCGTGCTCCCGAGTGATGACGGCGGTGCGACGGACGCCGCCGACTGCCCGCGCGAAGCTGCGGACTTGAGCGATCATGATAACGCGGCTATCGTTCGGGAGAAGCTTTCACGATCCTTCGCGGAAAGCCAACCCGGCGGGAGGAGGACGCAAGTGGCCAGGAAGAGCAGGGAGCCCAGGATAGTCCGTCCCGACGACATCGACCCGCATCATCGCTGGGACCGCCCGCTGCCTGCACCCGGGCACATGCAGGTGGACTTCGAGGAGCGCATCGATTTCCGGCGCCTGCACGACTACCGCCTGGCACGAACGCGCGCCGCACTCGCCAACTCGGACCTGGGCGCGCTGCTTTGCTTCGACCAGCACAACATCCGTTATACGACGAGCACGGTCATCGGCGAGTGGGCGCGCGACAAGCTGACACGCTACTCGCTGCTCACCGGCAACGGCGATCCTTATCTCTGGGATTTCGGCTCCGCGGCCAAGCATCACAAGCTGCATGCGCCGTGGCTGCATCACGATCATTGCCACGCGGGGCTCCTGGGGCTGCGGGGCGCGGTCGGCGGCGACGGCAGGCTCTTTCGCGCCGCCGCGCGCGAGATCAAATCGATCCTCGACGCGGAGGGCGTGGGGAAGATGCCGCTCGGCATCGACGTCGTCGAACCGCCGTTGATGCTCGAGCTGCAAAAGCTCGGCGTCGAAGTGCGCGATGCGCAGCAGACGATGCTGGCCGCGCGCGAGGTCAAGAGCATCGACGAGCTGATCCTGCTCAACATGGCCGCAGCGATGGTCGACGGCGTGTACCAGGACATTG
>Ga0302321_100005615_pt1 | contig 10993 bp, 8 predicted proteins | sample Fen_T0_1_FD_202505 | JGI IMG/M metagenome (GOLD analysis project Ga0302321, IMG submission 202505) | Peat permafrost microbial communities from Stordalen Mire near Abisko, Sweden - Fen_T0_1 | ecosystem: Environmental > Terrestrial > Soil > Wetlands > Permafrost | place: Sweden: Abisko...
ACGCCGCCACACCGGCGGCCAACTACGCTGCCAATGTCGGGCCGCTCAGATTCCCGCGCTTATCGAAGCTCGCCGACACTCTAACCTCGGCGAGTCGCTCAGTGTGCGCCGCTTGCCCGCCGGCCGCGCAATACGCGGTCGCGATGGCGCCACGGTTGGCGCCACTACGTTCGTGCTCGCCCCCAGAAACGCACGCTCGACTGCTGCCTGCGCTGCCTTTCGCACCGCCGCCACGTGCTCAGCCACCACCCGCTCGATTCGCGTCTCCAACTCTGCCGTCGTGTTCGTCATGCATCACCCAATCGCACGCTCACGACGTCTGCCTCAACCCCCCTGAACGGTTACGACTAGAAGGCCCAAGACCCGCGAGGACTATCGATCCCTTCAGTCCAGCCTGGCGCTTCGCGATCAGGGCATTAGAAGGGCCAAGACCCGGCAAGGGCTATCGATCCAGGCTTTGCGTCCACCGCCACTTTTGGGAGCTCGGGCGACGCAGGAGAATCCCAAATCAGGAGCCAGCCGGCAAGACCGGCGAGTGCGCCCGAAGAGAGGAAAAAGCCGAACGCGGCGGCTTGCGATCGCTGGCCGGAAGATTCATACGCTTGGTACTCAGGCCCCCAACGCTCCCCCGGCCTAGCTACCTGGCTCACTTGGTTGTCGGCCGCCTGTGCTCGCACCGCAAACATCGTGCCCAATGTGGCGGACACGACAGCGCCAGCCGCACAGCCAATCCCGATTGAGAATCGCGTCGGGTCGCGTCGCGCCGTCGGCGAGGGGGCCGCTGGGGGCGGTTCGACTGGAACCTTTGCGTTCCCTTGCGGCACGACCTGCGGCGACGGCGATCGCGTGCACGCTTCCATCAAGGCGATCTTGTCGTCCAAGTCTGCAGGTAAGGCCGCACCAGTCGCTTTGAATTGCTGGTAGTAGGCAAGCGCCGCGGCACAGTTGCCAGCGTGCCGTTCGGCTTGCCCAATATTGTAGAGAAGCGGTGCCGCGCCCGAAAGTCGATAGGCTTCAACGAAGTCCGCGACGGCCAGAGCCCACTTTTCAGCTCGATAGTGGGCTTCACCGGAGGTAAACTTGAGCTTCGCTTCGTCCAGCGCATCCGCGCTTTCGGCGGCTGCGGAGCCCACCATTGGTTCCGCGCTGGCTATCGCGGAAAGGCAAAAGACGACCGCGCCAATCGTGCAACCCGGCAAGCTCTTCAAGGTGAAACCTCGTGCCCAGGAATCAGAGGTGCCGGGCCCAAGAGGCCGCTCAGGCTTGCTTCTAGGTACGAGCGTACGAAGCCTAGAATGCTGCGAAATTCCGAAGGCGAGAGCTTCAATGTCGCTATCACGTCGCGCTCGACCTCTTCGAATATCCGTGTACGAAGCGCGACGATCCAGCGAGCCGCCGTCGCGCGATGCACGTCGTACATGGCGCCCAGGCGCTCTACGCTCAAGCCGTCGACGTAGTGCAAACGAATCAAGTTCCGCTCACGTACCTCGAGCTGTGCGAAGACGATGCGTATCGAAGTCTCCAGGATGTCACGGTAACGGAGGGCCTCGGACCCCTCGATGTGACATTCCTGAATCATGCAATCAGCGAGAATCTGCACACCACGCTTTGGTTCGTGTCGCTTCAGATCCACCCCAATGCGAGTTGCGGCGACACGCACCCAACTGAGCAATGGACCACTTGCAGCGTAGGTACGAATGCGTGGATTGGGAGGGGCGAGCAGGCGCTCTCGAAGTCGCTGCTTAACCTCGTCTAAAAAATCGGCAGACGCATCGATACGAAGCAAGCTCGGACCGATGCGCGAGACATGTTCCAAATCGAAGACGCACAGTGCCGCGGGGTCGGATCGTGCGCAAGTAAAGGCCAACACTAGATCGGTGCCAAAGCGCTCGAGCTGTTCGAGCGACGCGCCGACGCCCTCCGCGTGTTCACGAAATTCGGCGATGTCACAGTGAACTTTTGGCCAAAGAGCCGACGCACCCACAATGGCACCCTCCACCGACGCTGCGATCGCCGCCCTCGACATGATTCGCGAGTAAGGTAGCATAGAAATGCAGGACGCAGACGAGATGGCGATGGCCCAGTTACCCTCAGTTTGCCCGAGTGAAAACGAGCTTCTCGCCTGGGTGTCGTCTGGACTGCCGCCCGCCCGCGTGAGTGTGCTCGATCTTCACCTTGACACTTGCTCCGCATGCAGGGCCGCAGCAGCCGAAGCGGCCACCTTGACACGGCAGGATGAGTCCCGAGCGGAAGGCCTGTCCACGTTCGCTGCGGGCGAGTTGGTGGCCGGGCGATACGTGATCGCTCGTCGGCTCGGAGCAGGCGGAATGGGCGAGGTCTACGAGGCCCAGGATACCTGGCTCGAGGAGCGCGTCGCGCTCAAGACCATCGCAACAACGATTGCCGATGATCCTATTGCGCTGGCCCGACTGAAAGCAGAGGTCCGTTTGGCGCGACGCGTGACCCACGGAAACGTTTGTCGAGTCTATGATTTGGGATTTCATCGCCGGGAACGCGAAAGTGTCGCACTGCTGAGCATGGAGCTGCTGCATGGCATCACCCTGCGACAGCACATCAAACAGGTCGGTCCACTACCCATCGAAGCCGCGCTCCCGATTATTGTCCAGATCGTTTCTGCTCTGGCAAATGCTCATGACGTTGGCGTGATTCATCGCGACTTCAAGACGGATAACGTGATGCTTGTCGACCAGGGAGGGGCAGGCGCAATGCGCGCCGTAGTCATGGACTTCGGCCTTGCCCGATCCGCACTTGCCAGTGAGAGTCGAATTCTAACCCCCCACAGCCACGCTGTGCTCGGCACCCTCGACTATATGTCACCAGAACAGGTTCAAGGCGCTCCCGCAACATCTTCTTCTGACATCTTCTCCCTGGGGATCGTGATGTACGAAATGTTGACGGGCTGCCTCCCTTTCCCCGGGGAGTCACCGTTGGCTCGAGCCTTGTCACGGGTGACAGAGACAGCGCCTCGCTTGCGTACCCTCTACAGTGGCGTGCCCTCCGAGTGGGACCAGTGTGTCGCACGTTGCCTTGCGCTTCGACCGAAGGGCCGCTTCGGTAACGTGCGAGAGGTAGTCGAGAAACTTCAGCCAATCCGTTCCTCTTCGTCTCCATGGGCTACTCGCGCGAAGGGCGCGGCTTCGGCTGGCATTGCCGCCGGACTGGGCGCAGCCATTGCGCTCAGCGTCGGCCGGGCAACACTGCCCCACTCCGTACCCGGTCCTTCCGTCGCGTTGGAACCACTCACAGCTCGGTCCGAGCTCTTGACTGTCGTTCCCCCGGCGTCTGCCCAGGCCCGGACCATCTTCGCTGAAGAACAGACGGCAGCCACGCCCCCGGCCCGTCGATCGAACAAGCTTCCGCCCAGGGCCAAGCAGTCAGACGAATCCGTTCCAGCAAATTCCGGGACCAGGAGCCCAGAACCAGTCACGCCGACGCTGGCGTCCGCCAGCGCAGCCACACGCGGAACCGGAGACGCTCTCCTGAATCCTTTCTGATGCCACCCGGCGGTGCGGTTCCCAATAGAGGATGATGACCATGGCTATCAGGCCTAGGCTCTAGCCGAAGCTCAAAGCTTACCTCAGAGCGCGACTTCACAGATGCCAAGCCACGTTCGTTCCCTGGGCGAACAGCTGACTCTTCCCTCCCGGCGTCGTCGGCCTACGTCGCGGCGGTCGTTCGCGCTCGGCCTTTGGTCGCGGACTTACTTTTCGACACGTGTGCGACGAACCCGATCGAGCCACGTCTTCCCCTCGAATACAAATACCGGATGGTCTCGACATTTCGAATACGAACGGTGGCCGAGCGAGATCCGCCACCGTCTAGGCGCGGCGTGTTTCTTAACAACTGAGCGAGCGCGGGTTGATGGTTTGGCAACACATCATTCTGAAGGAAACGGCGCAATGATTCAGACGCGAGGATTGCTGTGTGTCGCCTGCATCTCCAGGCTGGGGGGAATGCGGGAAGAATCGAATCGAAGAATGAAGGGAACGAGCGAGCCTCGCCTCCGGCGGGCGCGCCCACGAAACTCGGCCGCTCACTCTGGAATGCACGGCGACGGAAGTTACGCCTTGACTCGTGGCATCCCGTGCGGTTGTCGCGGACGTCTTCGATGCCTCGTGTTCAACCGCGCGCTTTCGGCCAACGAGCGAACACCAATTGAGAGCTACCTGGGACGCGCCTACGGTTGCCTAACAGGTGATTGGTTCGCAACCTCTAGGCGGCGAGCGCCGTCAAGGCAGACGCAGACGTTGCTTTCACAAGTCACGAGGGCGAAACTGCACGAGTCATGCGCCTGCTGCGCCAAAAAGCCTGTCTGACCGTCTTCTGGCTGGCCTCGGGGTCCCTGCTGATGCCCAATTGCTACAATCCGAGGCTGTTGGAGTGCGAAGTCGAGTGCGGGCCACACGGGGAGTGTCCAGATCGTTACGGGTGCAGCCACGGTCGTTGTACGCAACATCAAGATTGCTCGGCCTCGATGGGGAACACAGGAGGCGTGGTAGCGGGAAGCGGGGGCGCGCGCATGCCAGGACTGATGTCGGACGCAGGCGTAGGTTCTAGCGTCAGCACTGAAGGTGGGAATGCCGGTGAACGACAGGCAATCGATCAAAGTGCAGTGCGAGCCGGAGGGGCTGGAGCCGGAGGGGCTGGAGCCGGAGGGGCTGGAGCCGGAGGGGCTGGAGCTGCAGTCGGCGCGATCCACGAGGTGGCCGGCGCGCCCAATACGGTGCCGTGTCCGTACTACCTTTCGCAAAGTTGTTGGGTAACGACCTGGGCCGTTCCGCGGATCCCGATTGAACTCGACGGTGCGCTCTCGGCAGAGGAAGGTCTACTTGTCGGGCAGGCCACCGCAAGCTGGGAGGCCGCGCCGATGCCGGAGAATTTTCTTCAATTCCTTCGGGGCGCCAGTGGCCGCAAGCTTACCTTCTACCATTTGCCGGGTTGCGGGTTGCGGGACACTAACGACGACGAAGTACAATTTGCAATGGCCGACTGCAACACCGCAGTAGATGTCGAACGTGAAATCGGGGTGGCTCTGGGAATTCCACGGACGAACCAGCGCGTGGATCGAGATGAGTACCTCGAACTCGCGCCGGCGTACGCGTTTTCGTGCACCGATGCGCTCAATGGCAATGTGTACGGAAAGTGCGACGACAAGGGCGGCACTGCCCTGGACATAGGGACATTCGATTTTCGTTCGGTCATGATGGGCGATGCAATTTCTACCAACGCGAAAGGCTGTGAACTTGCACCAGACGGGGCACGCCTGTTTCGCAGCTGGGTTGTTCTGCCCGATGCCTCAACACCCTGTGCACAGGACGTTTTTAGCCCGGTGTCGGTCTCGGTGCGAGACAAGGCAGCACTGATCGAGCTGTATTCCCTTGACGAAGGGTGGACACCGTTCCGACGACTCAAAGCAACCGTCGACAACGGCACGTTCTTGCCAACTGGTGACCCATCCATCGTCGCGTTGGGCAGTGGGGATCTACGCGCGCTGAGCTTTGGCAATGACGGGCGGTTGTGGCAGTTGGGCTACGATAGTGGTACGTTTCGCTGGGGTAGTTGGGATCCACTGGAGCCACCCGCACCGTCCGGATCTGGAGGAGCGGTCGGCGCCGTTTCCGTCGGGAAAGACTCTTGGGCGGGGGAAGGCTCCCCTAGCCTCGCGATCGGCGTAGTGTCCAAAGGATTCGTGTATGTGATTGGTGTATCTGAAAATGCGTGGAGCAATCTCGGCTCTCCGCCCGGCGGCGCGTTATCGGCGCCGGCTTTGGCGGGTGTTCCCCGTTCTACGATCGACCTGTTTGTGGTCGGCGCCGATGGTCAACTGTGGTGTACAGAGTGGGATGGCGACGCGTGGAGCGTTTGGGCCAGGCCGCGCGCTCCCCAACAAGGCTTGAGTCTTATCGGTCAGCCCGCTGCTGTCGGCAGAACGACTGGAGAGCTAGCTGTCGCCGCGAGGGCTACTGATGGCTCACTATGGTTTCTGTCTCGCGGCATCGATCGTTCTTGGAGCGATTGGCTGCAGATTGGCTCGACCGGGGGCTCGGGGATCGACGCGCCGAGCATTACTGCCTTCGGTGTCAATCGGCTACGCGTTTTCGTACGCGGAAGAGAAGGCTTTTTGTGGCAGAAAACGCGCAGCGGGTTCGCTTGGTCTGACTTCGAGCCGCTCGGAGGCGTCCTCACCCATCGGCCGGCTGCTGACACAACAGTGGTTGGCGGCACTGACTTGGTGACGACAATGACGGCACCGAACTCAGGACTAACCGATATCTGGATTCGCCATTTGGCGGAACAGTAAGCCGGCGCACGGTCTGCGCTGGCGGATGCGCAACACCGGTCCGGCACCACAGAGCTCGGCTGCGCGCGCTCTTTGGGCCATGCTCCGAGCCCGGAGCTGGCACTCATGTAACCGGCCTTGCGCGGTTGGGTGCTTGGCCATTCATGCTGTTCCGAAGCGCGCGGGCTGCGTGAGCGGTTAGTTGGCTGGGTTGCTCGGCTCGTTTTGCAGAAAAAGACTTCTTTGGATGCGACGACGCCAACGAGCCCCGTCTGATTGTCGACGGCCAGCCGGAAGCGCATGAGCGCGGCCCCTGTGCGCGTTCGCACTCAGTTTAGTACGCAAAATGAGGGATTTGTCATGGGGACATCAAATATTTCCCAACGAAAGAGCGTGTTTTCCCCCGTACTCGTGGTTCTGGGGACAGCGGCGTGTGGCTCGCGAGTGCCCAACGAAGATATCGCTGCGACGTCAAGTTGAGAAGGTCACCTCAATCGCTATCTTCGTTCCGACTACGAGCGCGCTCCCACAACGCGTGCCGAAAGCCCAAAGTGTCAGGCTCTAGCCTAAGCGCCCAAGCACGGTTCGATCAATCGATACCCTACAGTCAATCACTCAATCTTCGGAGTCCAAAATGGATTTGCGCCCAGCGCTTCTAAGCAAGGCAAAGAAATGCCCCTTGAAAGCAGTTTCTCTGTTTTTCGTCCTCGCATCTGTGATCGTCGCCGGAACGTCCGCCGCGAACGTTTCGGTGCCACAAACCTACTCGGCTCCAAACACTTGGGCTCGCGTCATTTCGCCGAAACTCTTTGCCGTGTACTGGTCACCAACATCGGGTACTTCGGCTTGGACACCGGCTGAGAAAAGCACGCTAGAGAGTTACTTGACGTACTTAAGCGCGAAGATGAGTGACCGACAGTATGGTGCGGGGGCGTTGAATCCTGTCCTGACGCAGTACGGGGTGATGGGGGCGACTTATGAGGGGTCATACACCGATACCCAGCCGGTTCCTACGGGGGGGTTCTGTACAATGGGAGCCAATCCCTGCACCTCGAACACAGACTGTACGCAGCCAGCTTCGTCGTGCGGCCCGAAGGACGTCTGTCAGACATCCGCTGTTCCTCAGAGCGTAATCGAAAAGGAATTGCGCCGCTTGCAGGCACTTGCTAATTCGCCTCTGCCCCGGAACGACGGGCGAACCTTGTTCGTAGTATTTACCAAGGGGATAGCCGATACCCCTGCCGGTATGTGTGCCTATCACGGATGGACATGCACATCGCCCGTGTGTTGCCCAGAGACTCCGCGGCCGTTGGACTCTCTGTTGTACGCCGTCGTTCCCTATAAGGGGGGACTATCGACAAGCTGTTTTAGTTCTAATTTAGGCGCAATGGCCGAGACTGAACTGGCGACAAATCACGAGATCATGGAGACGGCTACGGATACGACTGGTGGAGGCTGGAGTTCCACAGTAGATGGCGAAGTAGCCGACAATTGCAGTTGCAACAGCAACTGTACTGGTGGAAATACCATTTCTGCCTGTTGCCCGGCGGTAACGTTGCCCAATGGAGAGCAGGGCAGGCTGGGGTCGGCGCAAGACAATAGAACAACGACTTGCTCTACTACAACTGCCGGGGAGGTGACGCGCGGCAATCCGCGCGGGTACACTACTGTGTTCGGTCGAACCGGTTACGATGTCATTGTTTTCAGGACTCCCGATGGGCATATTAGAGAACTAGGATCAGATCCAGCGAATCCACCGCAGATTTCTGCTGCGACTGACCTAACTACGCTCTCTGGTACCGCCTCGCGCGCGGCAAGTGAAGTTTGGGGGTACCGGCGGACTGACAATGCCAACGTCGTTGTCTACCGTGGCATAGATGACCACATCCACGAAATGGGGCACGGCTTATCTACGGCCTTTGATAGCGACCTGACCACAATTCTCGCAGTGCCCCAGAATGCCCGGGGCAATCCGAGTGCGTTCGTGCGACCTGGATCGGTGAATGCCGTCGACTATGTCGGGGCAGATGCTCACTTGAGGGAGATGACTCTACTCAACGGATCATGGAGCCCTTCGGACCTGACGGACCTCTCGGGGTATCAATCGACACCGGGGACCGATCCTTCCGGATATGTGAGAAGTGATGGCTTAGGTGCCGTGGTGTTCGTCGGTTTACCGTCCGGCGGTTCGAGTTGGCATGTTCGCGAAATGTTGTTTGGCAGCGGTAACCCGCAGGACGGCGATCTCTCTGCCGTTACTTCAGACACCGGCGGCCTGGCGCAAGGAGCTCTACCGCCGAACGAACAGCATGTAATGCCAATGGGCTATATCCACGCAGACGGTAATAGCGCTGTTGTCTATCGCGGCACCGACAACTTCGTTCACGAGATGCTCTTAGATGGTGTTTGGAAGCACAGTACGCTGCCAAGCGTAGCGGCCGCCGGAAATCCGACCGGCTATGTGCGTGGTGACGGCGTGACCGTCGTCATGTACAGAGCCGCGTCCGACGGATCCATACATGAGCTCAGCCTCTCTTCTGGAGGCTGGTACGATACTAACCTCAGCGTGTTTTTGGGCGCACCAGTCTCGATCTTTTCAGGGGACCCGTTTGGTCGAAAGCTCGTGCGCAACGGCAGTTCCGTTCAATACATATCCGGCGGTTCTGGCGCCACGAGCATCGTTGAGTTTCGCTTGACGCTGGGCTCTTGGCAGATGCTTCAATACTGAGAGAGAAACATCGACCCGCAGGCTGTGTGCTGCCATAAGAGTTGCTCGGTAGAGGTTGGTGAGGCGCGCATCGCGCACGCGCGTTTCGTGAGGACCGCTTCGAAGCGTCGCTCGTCGTCAGTGACATCGAGCAGGCGCTTCGTCTCATCGAAGCCGCGCTCGGTGTCTGAGTCTCTTTGCGCGCCCCAGTGGATTCTGGGGTTGCTCCTTGCGTTTTGCGTCATTGCGCGGCCGGTCGTGCTCGCGCCTTTGGCGCTGCGCGACGCGCTTCGTGACACCCGAAGGGGTACGCCCGGGACCCTCAACGCCGGACGCGGCGCCAAGGCGCGCCGCGCGCGGCGGAGGGTCCGGTGGCTTGCTGCTCTCGCGGCGTCCAGGCCCGTGAACGCCAGCGTCTATTCGTCCGACGGCTCGGGCTTGTGGTTGGTTCGAGTCATGCGAGAGGGCGCACGCGCCGCGCCAGCCCCCGACTAATCCGCCTCGATACGGCGGGGGGCTGTCACGGCGCCTGCGCCGATTGGGGCATGAATCGAACCAACCGCAAGCCCTCGTCCCAATCTCGAAGCAAGCAGCGGGTCGCGGTCATCGCTGAGCGCGCCGCCGTGACGCGCGGCTCACCCACCGCCACCGAGGCGCTCCTCTGGGATCGCATTCGTGGCCGCCAGCTCGGCGTAGTGTTTCGCCGCCAAGTGCCGCTGCTGGGTCGCTTCATCGCGGATTTCTACGCTCCCGCGCAGCGTCTCGTGATCGAAGTCGATGGCGTGTATCACGGCGAACGTGCTCGCGCCGACGCGCGCCGGGATGCGGCGCTCGAGCGCGCCGGATACCGCGTCGTTCGTCTCGAGACGTCGCTGATCGCGAGGGACATCCGGGTGCCCTCGCGCTCATCCGCGCGGCGCTCCTCGCTTAAATCGGGTGTTGGACCCTCCGCGGCGGAGGGTCCGACGTCCCGCTCTCGCGCGACTAGGGTCGCGAACGTCGGCGGTCACTCGCCCGTCGGCTCGGGCTTGTTCCGCTGCTATGCTCGTCGGCCGATGCCTGCCCCGCGAAAGAAAGACCGCTACGCCAAAGAGCTCGCGCAACGGCTGAAGACTATCGCCAAGACGAGACCGGAAAAGTCTACGCGGAGCTCTGCGGGGTCTTCTCATCTTCGCTGGCGCGGGCGACTCTTCACGGGCCAGCCACGTGCTCTCTTGGATGTATGGGCCGCGTGTTCCAGCTCCCAAAGGAGTGCCCTCTGTCTTGTCCACGTTTGCGATCGATGGATTCTGCGCAGCGGGCGTAACGGACTTGAAGGGCGCCGCGCAGGTCGTGGCGTTTCCTTTCGTGGTACGCGGGCCACTCGTCCTCAAGAACGTAACCAGCAATGATGATGACCCGCTCTTGATCCCGCTGGGCACCTACGACGTGCTCGCACTTTTCACCCCCAAGAAAGCGCCGCGCGCATCCGCGGCGTCCGCTCTTCGCGTATTTTCGCTCGCCCTATCGCTCCACCCAAAGGGAGCGCCGGGCGCACCGAGGACGATTTGCCTCGACGGGCAACCGAGCGCAAGCCCAGTAAGCTGAGCTGCCGCGATGCCCGCCCTAGCCACGACCCTGCGCGCGCGCGAAGTCCGGGTGCTGCTTGGTCGCCCAAATTTGGTAAAGTGTAAGGCGTGTCCGCAAACCTCGAAGACGAGGCTCCACGGAGCAAAGAGCAAGACTACAACGGCGTGGATCGAAGTCTCGTGCGTGCTTGCCTCCGCGACACTCCGCTTGAGTGCTTGCAGGCACTCGAGGAGATGCATCAGCTTGCCGAAAGTGTGACGCGAGTTGGAGAACCGATTCCTCAGGCTGATTGAAATCCTCACCCGCCACGACGTTCGATTCATCGTTGTCGGCGGAGTGGCGGCCGTCTTGCAGCGCGTGCCCATCAACACGCAGGACTTCGACCTCGTTCACGATCGCGCCAAGGACAACGTTGC
>Ga0302321_100005618_pt1 | contig 10991 bp, 8 predicted proteins | sample Fen_T0_1_FD_202505 | JGI IMG/M metagenome (GOLD analysis project Ga0302321, IMG submission 202505) | Peat permafrost microbial communities from Stordalen Mire near Abisko, Sweden - Fen_T0_1 | ecosystem: Environmental > Terrestrial > Soil > Wetlands > Permafrost | place: Sweden: Abisko...
GAGATCTACAACAACCTCGCGCTCAATGTGGCCATGAGCGAGGTCTACATCGTCCCGCTCGAACTCGACCCCGACCGCATCGATCCCGTGACCGGCGAGTCCGAGGAGCCGATCACGACTTTCGACGAGCTGATCGTAGGTCGGCACGCAGGGCCGGAGGTGGTCGAGCACAAGGGCTCGGACCTCGAGGAGATCGAGATCTACGAGTACCGGCTGATGCGCGAACAGCTCGCCTGGATGCGCCAGCACTGCCCGCGCGAGGACAGCGTGCGCGGCTTCCGCTATCCGATGGTCGGCGGCCCCGAGGTCGTGACCTGCGACAACTCGCGCCTCTCGCCGCTGCATCCCAACGACCTCGACCGCTCCGGCCTGGTCTGGTCGGTGCCCTTCTTCGACCCCGAAGGCGCGCTCAAGGGCTGCATCTCGGGCGTGATCCTGACGCACGTGATGAGCGAGATGCTGCCGCCCGGCGGATTCGCGCTGTGCAACGCGCAGTACGGCTACGTCGCGGGCTCGCGCGGCCTGGAAGTCTGGAAGAGCGAGATGCCCAAGCTGCGCGCCGGCCTGCCGGCGGGCGAACTGCTCTACTCCGAGGTCCTGCCGCTCTCGGCGCACGACCTCTCGCCCTGGAGCCTCTGGACGGCGCGCCCCGACAGCGACTTCTGGTCGCGCGCCGAGGTGCGCTCGGCCAAGCAGTTCGCCTGGGTTTCGGGAGCGGGCGCGCTGCTGCTCGTCCTGGGCGCCTTCTTCTTCGCCAGCTCCGCGCGCAGGCACCGCGCCGAGATCGAGACGCACAACGACTCGCTCGAGCGTCGCGTGGTGGAGCGCACGGCCGAGCTCGAGCGCGCCAAGGAGGAGGCCGAGGCGGCCAGCGAGGCCAAGAGCGCCTTCCTGGCGATGATGAGCCACGAGATCCGCACGCCCATGAACGGCGTGCTGGGCATGAATCGGCTGCTGCTCGAGACCGGCCTGTCGCAGGACCAGCTCGACTACGCGCGCACGGTGCAGTCCTCGGCCGAGGCGCTACTGGCGCTGCTCAACGACATCCTGGACTTCTCCAAGATCGAGGCCAACCGGCTCGAGCTCGAGCACATCGACTACGACCTGCACTCGAACATCGAGGACTCGGTCGAGGTGCTGGCCGAGCGCGCGCACGCCAAGGGCCTCGAGCTCGTCTGCCGCATCGACGCGGCGCTGCCGCGCATCGTGCGCGGCGATCCCTCGCGCCTGCGCCAGGTGCTGGTCAACCTGATCAACAACGCGATCAAGTTCACCGAGGAAGGCGAGGTCTTCGTGCACGCCCGTCCGGAGCCGGACGCGGAAGGCCGCACCAGCCTGCACGTGCTCGTGCGCGACACGGGCATCGGGATCGCGGAAGAATCGCGCGCGCGCCTGTTCCAGGCCTTCTCGCAGGTCGACTGCTCGACCACGCGCCGCTACGGCGGCACGGGCCTGGGTCTGGCGATCTCCAAGCGCCTGTGCGAGCTGATGGGCGGCCGCATCGGCGTCGAGTCCACACCGGGCCAGGGCAGCAGCTTCCACTTCACGCTGCCGCTCGAGTCCGGCCCCTACTGCGCCCTCGCGCCGGCGCAGCTGCCGCGCGAGATGCTCGGCCTGCGCGTCCTGTGCGTGGACGACAACGCCACCAACCGCGCCGTGGTGCGCGAGGAGCTCGGCAGCTTCGGCATCTGCGTCGACGAGGCCGAGAGTGCCGTCGAGGCGCTCGAGCTGCTCGCGCGCAACGAGGAGTCGCGGCCCTATGCGCTGGCCGTGATCGACCTGCACATGCCCGAGATGGACGGCATGGAGCTCGCGCGCCGCATCCGCGCGCGCGCCTCGCTCGCGCGGATGCCGATCCTGATGCTGAGCTCCTGGACGCAGCACGGCCACAAGGCCGAGGCGCTCGCGGCCGGCATCGATCGCGTGCTGCACAAGCCGGTGCGCCGCGAGCAGCTGCGCACGGCGATCGTGGCGCTCTGCTCGCCGCAGAACCTGCAGCCGCGCGCGCCGCTCAGGGGCAGCGCCTTGTCGCGCCTCTCGAAGCTCAAGGGCCGCGTGCTGCTCGTCGAGGACAACGCCGTCAATCAGCGCCTGATGCTGGCGCTCCTGAAGCGCCTGGGTCTCGAGCACCTGCTGGCCTGCAACGGCAAGGAGGCGCTCGAGGTCTGGGCGCGAGAGAAACCCGACGTCGTGCTGATGGACTGCCAGATGCCGGTCATGGACGGGCTGCAGGCGACACGCGAGCTGCGCAAGCTCGAGACGGCCGGCACGCACACGCCGATCATCGCCCTGACGGCCAACGCGATGGAAGGCGATCGCGAGCTGTGCCTCGGTGCCGGGATGGACGAGTACCTCGCCAAGCCGGTTGACCAGGCCGACCTGCACTCGATGCTCGAACGCTTCCTGGGCGAGGCGGCGGCGCACTAGACGCGGATCGCGCGCTGCAGTCTGCGCAGCTGTGAACATTCGAGCCCGCCATGGTTTTCCATGGTTCGGGCCGCGCGAGGGGGTGTGAACAATCCAGGCGGGCTGGGTTGTTCACTCGGCGAGGTCTGGAAAACCGTAGCGGGCTGAAACGTTCACGCTCGCGCGTCGAGTTCGGCGAGCAGGCGCAGCGAGAGTTCGACGGGCAGGCCGACGACGTTGTCGAAGCCGCCTTCCTCGAGTTGCGTGACGAAGCGGTCGGCGGTTTCCTGGATGGCGTAGGCACCGGCCTTGTCCTGCCATTCGCCGCTCGCGACGTAGGCCGCGAGTTCGGCCTCGCTGATCGCGCGCATCGTGACGTAGGTGCGCTCGAAGCCGCGCGCGAGGGAGAGGTCGCGCGTGCGCAGCGCGCACACGCCGGTGATCACGCGGTGGCGCGTGGCGGAGAGCGTGCGCAGCATCTCCCCCGCTTCGCGCTCGTCGGCGGCCTTGCCGAGCATCACCGGGCCGCGGCCGACGAGGTCGACGGCGACGATCGTGTCGGCGGCGAGCACGAGCGCGTCTCGCGCGCGCAATCTGTGCGCGACCTCGCGCGCCTTGCGCTCGGCGAGTTCGAGCGCGGCTTCCTCGGGCGGCGTCCGCGGGTGCAAGGACTCGTCCACGGCCGAGACCTCGACCGTGAAGGCCATTCCAGCCTGCTCGAGCAGTTCGCGCCGCCGCGGCGAGGCGGAGGCCAGCACGAGCGGTCGACGAAGTGCGGGCGCGCCCACGAGAGCCTCTCGCCCGCTCGCTCTACTTCTTGCGCGCCTTCTTCGGCGCCGGCTTCTTGGCCGCGGCCGCGGCCTTCTTCTTGGCCGCGAGCTTTTCGGCCGTGACCTTCTTCTTCGCGGCCAGCTTGAGCGCCTCGGCCTTGCGGCGCGCGACGTCGGCGATCTTGCGCTGCTTCAGTGCCTCGGCTTCGCGCTTGCGCGCCTCGATCGCGAGGCGCTTCTGCTTCTCGCGCTCCTGCTTGGCCCGGATGACCTCGTTCTTCTTCGAGAGGCGCGCGGCCTCGCGGTCGAGGCGCTCCTTCTCCTTCTTCTCGAGCGCCGAGCGGCGCGCTTCCTCGCGCGCACGGTGCGCCTCGGCGCGCGCCTGCTGCACCTTCCATTCCTGGAAGGCCTTCTTGCCGAAGGGGCAGTCGTCGACCAGCGGGCATTCGTGGCAGGTGGGCGTCTTGGCGTGGCACCAGCGATCGGCGACTTCGCCGACGCGCTCGAGCAGGCTCGTGCCCTCGCTCGAGGGCAGGTAGTCCTCGAGGTCCTTGGCCTTCTTGAGATTGCCCTTGCCGACGATGCCGGTGCGCTCGAGCATGCGCACGAGGGCGGGGTGCGCGGGCAGCTTCTTGCCGGCCGCGAGCGCCAGGATCTGGCAGGTCGCGGCCGTGCCGAGCACGGGCATGCTGGCCAGCATCTTGGCGCCGCCGAGCACGTCCTCGCGCAGGAACTCGAGGTCCATCGCGTGCGTCTTGGTGAAGACTTCCTGCAGGTAGTCGCGCGCCTCGCGCGCGGGCTCCCAGACGCCGCGCAGCCGGTCGCGCGTCGCGCGGCCGCCCTTCAGGAAGCCGGCGATCTCGTCGGTCTGCGCCACGCGCATCTCGTTCCACTCCGGGTAGGACTTGCGCAGCGTGGCGACGAAGGCCTCGGCGCGTTCCTGCGGGACGTGGCGCACGAGCATGCACAGGATGCCGTGCTCGAGCAGGCTGAAGCCCTCGACGGGCTTGGGGAGTGCCGCCCGCGGCGTGATCTTCTTCAGGAGCTTCGAGAGCTGGTCGGTCTTGTTCGACACGCGGAGGATGCGGCAGGCGGGTGGACGCGGGTGGAACCCGGCGCCACAGGGCGCCGGACGTGGAGACAACCGCGCGGGGCGCGGCTGTCAGCGTGACTCACTCTTCCTTCTTGGCTTCGCCGCCGGCCTTCGCTGCGGCGCGCTTGACCGACTTGCGCGCGACCGCGCGGGCCGCCTTCGCTTCGGTGCGCTGCTTGCGGCTCGTGTCGCGGTACGTGCGCGTGGCGGTCTTCTTGCCGCGCGTGCGCTCGCGCTTCTTCGAGGGGCGCGCCACGACGATGCCCTGGCGGCGCAGGATCGCGGCGACCGAGTCGCTGGCCTTGGCGCCCTGGTTGAGCCAGTACTCGACGCGCTCCTTGTTGACCTGAACCTGCACCTGGCCTTCCTTGCGCAGCGGGTCGTAGAGACCCAGGTTTTCGAGGCTGCGCCCGTCTCGCGGAAAACGCGAGTCGGTGGCGGTGATGCGGAAGCAGGGGAGATTCGTGCGCCCCGTTCGGCGGAGGCGGATGACGACGGCCATGAGCGTGGGATCGGGTTGGGGACTGGCAATGCGTCCAGGAGCTCTCCGGACGGAATGCGGGGCGAATAGGACACACTTTTCGCCGGCGGATGGCAAGAGGCGGCCGCCGGAAATGCCAGCGCGGGGCCTGAAAAGCGCTCAGCGGCGGCGCTTCTTGTCCTTCTTCTTCTTGCCCGACTTGCGCGTGTGCGACGAGCCCATCGGGCGCGCACCGAAGGGGTTGCCCCCCCCGCCGAGGCCCGGGAAGCCGCCGGGCGGCAGGCCGGGAGCTCCGCCGCCGCCGCCCCCGCCGCCGAACAGGCCGCCGATTCCCTTGCCGAGGCCGCCCAATCCGCTGAGCAGTCCCCCGCCCGAGCCGCCGCCCGAAGCGAGCTCGCCCGTGCCGGACATCGACTTCAGCGCGGCCTCCTTCTGTTTGCCGCCGAACTGCGAGGCGAGGCCCATCTTGTTGAGCTGCTTCATCATCAGCTTCATCTCGCGGTGGCGCTTCAAGAGGTCGTTGACCGCGCTGACCTCCTGGCCCGAGCCGCGCGCGACGCGCCGTCGCCGGCTCATGTCGAGCACGTCGGGCTGCAAGCGCTCGCGCGGCGTCATCGAGGTGAAGAGCGCCTCGAGCCGGTTCATCTGCTTGTCGTCGATGTCGAGCGCCTCGGCCTGCGCGCCGATGCCGGGCATCATCCCGAGCACCTTCTTGAGCGGCCCGAGTTTGCGGATCATGCGCAGCTGGCCGAGCATGTCCTCGAGCGTGAAGTCGCCCATGACCATCTTCTCGAACGAGGCCTGGGCCTCCTTCTCGGAGATGGCGCTCTGGGCCTTTTCGACGAGTCCGACGACGTCGCCCATGCCCAGGATGCGCCCGGCCATGCGCTCGACGTGGAAGGCGTCGAGGTCGTCGATCTTCTCGCCCACGCCGGTGAAGAGCACCGGCTTGCCCGTGACGGCCTTGAGGCTGACCGCGACACCGCCGCGCGCGTCGCCGTCGAGCTTGGTCAGGATCACGCCGGTGAGTTCGAGCGCCTGATTGAAGGCGCCCGCCGAGCTGACCGCGTCCTGGCCGGTCATCGCGTCGACGACCAGCACGGTCGCGGTCGGGTTGACCTTGGCCGCGATCGCGCGCACCTCGTCCATCATCTCCTGATCGACGTGCAGGCGGCCCGCCGTGTCGAGGATCACGAGGTCGTTGCCCTTGACGCGCGCTTCGGCGACCCCGCGCAGGCACAGCTCCGGCGGCTGGAGGCCCGCCTGGTGGAACACGGGCACGTCGATCTGCTTGCCGAGCACGCGCAGCTGCTCGACGGCCGCGGGACGCTTGATGTCGGCCGCCACGAGCAGCGGCCGGCGGCCGAGCTTGTCGCGCATGTGCTTGGCGAGCTTGGCGCAGGTGGTCGTCTTGCCGGCACCCTGCAGACCGGCCATGAGGATGATCGTCGGGCCGTTCTTCGCGAACTCGATGCGCGCGTCCTTCGGACCGAGCAACTCGACGAGCTCGTGGTGGAAGGCGGCGATGAACTGCTGCGAGGGATCGACGCCGGCGAGGCGCTTCTCGCCCAGCACGCGCGCGCGCACCTTCTCGGTGAAGTCGCCGACGACCTTGAAGTGCACGTCGGCCTCGAGCAGCGCGGAGCGGACCTCCTTCAGGCCCTCCTCGACGTTGTCGGCGGTGAGCTCCTTCTTGTCGCGCAGGAAGGAGAAGGACTTGGAGAGGCGCTGGGTGAGGGTCTCGAACATGGGTGCAGTCGCATCAGGCTAGCACGCGGGCAGGAACGCGCTCCAGCATCGCGCTCAAGCAGGCTCGTCGGGGCGCTCGCGCACGCGATCGGCCGCCGGCTTGCACGGCGGATCGACGAAGCGCACCTCGCGCAAGGCCTTGCCCAGTGCATAGAGCTGCTCGAGTTCGCGCAGGCGGAGCTCGACCTGCTCCGGCGTCGGCTCGGCGTCCGGTTTCTCAGGCACCACGGTGAAGCAGGCGCGCAACCGACCTTTGGAGTCGCGGTTCGCCGCCGCCCAGACCTTTCAGTTCGCGCGCCTCGAGCACCATGTCCCAGAGGCACTCGCCGCGCTGCTCAGGCGTGAGCTGGCTCCAGAATTCCCGATCGAATGGGCGCTCGCTCTCGCCGCGCTGCACGAGGCGCTGGCTCATCCGACGCGGACGATCGGGACCGGGCTGCACAAGTCGAGTCTATCTCCATCCGGATCCCCTACGCAACGTGCGGGATGGTCGGGCGCGTCGGCCGATCACTACACTCTCCGGCATGCTCGTTCCCGCTTCCCTGGGCGAGACGGCGCATCGCCCGTATCCGCCGCCGGCGACGCGCTGGTCGTTGCGCCAGACCTGGTATCACCTGCTGTTCGCGCACTGGCGCGTCGAGGCGCGCAAGCTTGCGCAGCTCGTGCCGCCGCCGCTCGAGCTCGATCTCTTCCGCGGCGAGGCCTGGGTCGGCGTCGTGCCTTTCGGCATGAAACGCGTCGCCCCGCGCGGCGTGCCGGCCGTGCCCTGGCTCTCGAAGTTCCTGGAGCTCAACGTGCGCACCTACGTGCGCCACCAAGGCAAGCCGGGCGTCTACTTCTTCTCGCTGGATGCGGCCAATCCGCTGGCGGTCGAGATCGCGCGGCGCTGGTACGGGCTCAACTACCTGCGCGCGAAGATGAGCCTCGAATCGCGCGGCGGCTGGTTCGAGTACCGCTCGCAGCGCACCGATGCGCGCGCGAGCGACGCGCGGCTCGAGCTGCGCTACCAGCCGCTCGGGCTGCCTTTCCTGGCCTCGGTCGGGACGCTCGAGAGCTTCCTCGTCGATCGCTACCGGCTCTTCACGGCGCACGAGGGCATCGCGCGCTGCGCCGAGATCCACCACGGTCCCTGGCCGCTGCAGCGCGCGCGGGCCGATTTCGGGACGAACACGATGGCACGTGCAGCTGGCATCGAACTCGATCCGATGGCGCCCCAGCTCTTGTACGCACGCGAGATCGACGTCGTCGCCTGGTCGCCGACGATTGCCGGCGGATGAGCATTGCGGTGGCGGGCTCGCCGAGGGTACCTAGGATCCTCCAGGAGTCACCGCCATGCTCTCGATCGTATTCGCCCTTTGCCTTGCCCCTCTCGCGCGGCCTGCCGACGAGGTCCTCGCGCTCGTGCCGCAACCCGTCTCGGTCGAACGCCATGCGGGCAGGTTCACGCTCGACGCGAGCACGCAGCTCGTCTGCGATCCGGGAGACATCGGGGCGCGCAGCGCCGCCGCGGCATTCGTGATCGCGGCGCGGACCTCGACCGCCTTCAAGCTGCCCGTGGCCGACCTCGCGGGCGAGGCGCCGGCGAACTCGATCGCCTTCACGCACAAGGGCAGCGACGCGAAGCTCGGCCTCGAGGGCTACACGCTGGAAGTGAGCGACTCCGGAGCCCTGGTGCGCGCGAACGGCCCGGCGGGATTCCTGCACGGCGCGGAAACGCTCTTGCAGCTCTTCCCGCCCGAGCTCTTCGCGCGCGAGCCGCAGTCCGGCGTCGCCTGGAGCGCGCCCGGCGTCACGATCCGCGACCAGCCGCGCTTCGCCTGGCGCGGCTTGCTGCTCGACGTCTCGCGCCACTTCATGACCAAGGACGAGGTCAAGCGCATCCTCGACCAGATGGCGCTGCACAAGCTCAACGTGCTGCACTGGCACCTCGTCGACGACCACGGCTGGCGCATCGAGATCAAGGCCTATCCCAAGCTGACGCAGATCGGCGCCTGGCGCGGCGCGATCGGCTTCGGCCTCGACCCCAAGGCCTCGACTGCCTACGACAAGGACGGCCGCTACGGCGGCTTCTACACGCAGGACGAGATCCGCGAGGTCGTGGCCTACGCCGCCGCGCGCCAGATCACGGTCGTGCCCGAGATCGAGATGCCCGGCCACTCGACTGCCGCGCTGGCCGCCTATCCGCAGTTCAGCTGCAGCGGCGGCCCGTTCGACGTCAACGTGCCGGCCGGCGTGAGCAAGGGCATCTACTGCCCGGGCAACGAGGCCACGTACGCATTCCTGCAGGACGTGCTGACCGAAGTGTTCGCGCTCTTCCCCTCGCCCTTCGTGCATCTGGGTGGCGACGAGGTCCCGCGCGAGGTCTGGGAGAAGTGCTCGATGTGCCAGAAGCGCATCAGCGACGAGAAGCTGGCCAACACGGCCGAGCTGCAGAGCTGGTTCCTGAAGCGCATCGAGAAGTTCGTCAACTCGAAGGGCAAGCGCGTGATCGGCTGGGACGAGATCCTCGAGGGCGGCCTCGCACCCAACGCGGCCGTGATGAGCTGGCGCGGCACGCAGGGCGGCTTCGCGGCCGCCAGCGCCGACCACGACGTGGTGATGTGCCCCAACGAATCGCTCTACCTCGACCACGCGCAGGCGCAGAGCGGCGAGCCGCTCTCGATCGGCGGCTACACGCCGATCGAGGAGGTCTACGCCTACGAGCCCGTGCCCGAGGGCCTGACCCCGCGCCAGGCGCAGCACGTGCTCGGCGCGCAGGGCAACCTGTGGACCGAATACGTGCCCAACGCCAGCCACGCCGACTACATGTATTGGCCGCGCGCCTGCGCCGTGGCCGAGATCTGCTGGACGCCGCGCGAGAAGAAGGATCTCGGCTCCTTCGAGCAGCGCATGGAGATCCACAAGCGGCGCCTGGGATTCCTCGGCGTGCACTACCGCCCGCTCCCGCCGCCCGGGCTCGAGGACGCGCTGATCTTCGAGGCCGGCTCGCCGCCGCGCGTGCACGTGGCGCCGCTGATCCCGGGCGCGACGGTCAAGATCAGCTTCGACGGCAGCGATCCCGAGCAGTCGGGCCAGACGCTCGAGAGCACGATGCCGCTGCCCAACGGCAACTGCCGCGTGCGCGCGCGCATCACGCGAGCGGACGGCAGCGAAAGCTTCCTGTGCGAGGCGCTGGTCGTGCTCGGCAAGGCACGCGTGCGCACGACGCTCGGCGCGGCTGGCCAGAACGAGCTCGAGCGCGCCTTCGACCTCGACGAGTCGAGCTTCTTCTGGTCCAACCGCGAGTTGCGCACGGACGATTCCATCACGCTCGAGCTCTTCGGCCCGCGCACGCTCAAGCACGCGCGCATCACGACCGGCGACAGCGAGCAGCCCAACGACTCGCTGCAGCGCGGCGTGCTCGAGGTGCAGGCGGTCGACGGCAAGTGGCTCGAGGTCGCGGGCTTCAGCGATGGCCGGGTCGACTGCGAACTGCCGCAGCAGCCGCTGCGCGCGGTGCGGATGCGCTGCACCGAGGGCCAGCCCAACTGGCTGCGCGTGCACGAGTTCACGATCGAGTGAACGGCGCTACTTCTCGAGCGCGATCTCGCTGAAGCCGGCCTTGCCGGCCTGCTTGCCCTTCTCGCGCGCGAGGATGCGGATCTCGAGGCGTCCGATCATCTGCGGCTTGCCGAAGGCCAGCACGATCGGCCGGAGCTCGTCGGGCTCGGCCGCGAATTCGACCGCCTCCTTGTCCTTGTTGACCCGCACCGAGACGCGCGTGATGCGATCGTATTCGCCCTTCAGCGCGGTCGTGTTCTGCGCCGGCCCGAGCACCAGCGAGGAGGCCTTGACCGGGCGCGCGAGCTGCACCACCAGTATCGGCGTGCCGTCCTTCTCGTTGCACAGCCAGCGCGTGCACTCGACGCCGTCGAGCGCGAAGGCCGCCGGGCCCGCGCCGCCGTCGGAGCTGGCCGTGACGTTCGCGCCGAGGTTGAGCAGCAGGTTGCGCGCGCGCGCCTGCGCCGCGAGCTGCATCCAGGGCTCGTAGGTGCCATCGGAAGTGATCGACTTCTCCTTGGATTCGAGGCTCGTCACGCTCTCGCTCGAGCCCGAAGGCGCATCGGGCGCGACGATCCAGACGCGCGCCTTGAGCTTGTACTGGCCGGGCTCGGCGAAGGTGTGGCGCACGGCGAAGTCCTCGGTGGTCCAGCCCTTCTGCGGATTGCCGGGAACGCTCTCGACGACCTTGTCGTTGGCCAAGTACTCGACGCGCGCGATGCGCATGCCCGAGAGCGCGCCGCCGCCCCAGCGCGCGAGCACGGCGTCGCTGAATCCCGAGAGGAACATGACCGCGGTCGTGCGGCCGTTCGCGCGCAGCTGCACTTGTTCGCCCGGGTCGGGCGGGAGCTTGGGCGCCGCGAACTGCTCCGGTCCGGCCGTGCGCACGACCGGGCGCGAGGCGCGGCGCGAGAACAGCAGCGCCCAGCAGGTGTCGTACTCGAGCTTCTCC
>Ga0302321_100005619_pt1 | contig 10989 bp, 10 predicted proteins | sample Fen_T0_1_FD_202505 | JGI IMG/M metagenome (GOLD analysis project Ga0302321, IMG submission 202505) | Peat permafrost microbial communities from Stordalen Mire near Abisko, Sweden - Fen_T0_1 | ecosystem: Environmental > Terrestrial > Soil > Wetlands > Permafrost | place: Sweden: Abisko...
AACTCCCCGGTCGCGCAGATAAGCACCGAGGGAGGCAGGGTTACTGGAATAACGTTGGCAAGTGGCGAGGCCATCAACGCTGATTTGGTCGTCGCTAACGCCGACGCCGAGATCGTTTACAACCAGTTGCTGGCGCCAAAGGTGAGTCAGGCAAAGTCCGAGCGCAAAAAGTTGAAGCGCGCGGAGAAATCACTCGCCGGATTCTCGCTCTTGCTTGGGCTCGATAATTCCAAAATTGATGGACCCGCCCCTGAGATCAATCATCATTCTATTTACTTCCCCGCAGATTACGACGCTGAGTTCGATGCCATCTTCACCCAGCACATTCCGGTGGCAGATCCCACCATCTATATCTGCGCTCCACACGATCCATTGATGGTTAAACGTGAAGGAACTGAAAATTGGTTCGTACTCGTTAACGCTCCGCGCCACGATCCAGCATCTGGATGGGATTGGAGCCAGGGTGGTGCGGAATATGCTCAGCAGATCATTGCCAAACTTGATGCCCTAGGGTTGCGGGTAAGCGAACGCCTTGATGTTATGGAATTTAGGACGCCGTTGGATTTACAGAATGCGACTAATGCTCCTGGTGGATCTATCTACGGAACTTCAAGCAATGGAGCGATGTCGGCATTCTCGCGCGCAAAGAATCGCTCCCCGGTGAAAGGGCTCTTCTGTGTGGGTGGATCGGCCCACCCGGGTGGTGGATTGCCGCTGGTGGGGATGAGCGCGGAATTAGTCGCAGAGGCGATCGGCAGCACTCAAACGGGTGTATCCGCTTCGCATCACCATCACTAAAGAAATTGCTTGCAGCAAAGTCGATATCACAGCGAGCGTTGTTACCGCAGAAACATTATTGTCATAGGCCAAGATCGCAACTGCTAGAAATGATGCACGCACTGGGCGTTCTGCAATCGTAATAACATCAATGCGGTGCTCCCCGAGTCCTGCAATTCGGGCGCGCGAATATTCTTGAGTAAAAGCTAAAACCCAGGCCGTAGCAATTAGCCAAGCAGGCGCACCGAGTTTATAAAAAGCCAAAGCCCAGAAAGTCTCTCCGATGCGATCGCAGATCGCATCTACCATCGCTCCGCGTTTGCTCGCCTTGCCACTCAAGATAGCAACTGTGCCGTCAATTCCATCACTCAGAAGTGAAAGGCCAAGAAAGACGATGCAATAATTCCTATAAGCTTCGGTATATGTGAAAACCGCAGCGATAACTCCAATAACGCTCAATATATTTGGGGAAACTCTTAATCGAACGAGCGGACGAGAAATTGAAAACGAAATAACCAACCAGCCCTTAACTATCCCTGCGATCTGCGCTCCACCGTGGAGCTCGCTCCATTTGGCAAAGTATTCTTCACTTTTCATCGCAATCCAATACTCTTTACTATCGCTGCCGTAGCTGCGGCCTTGTTCATAGTATAGAAATGTATTCCAGGAACACCAGCCCTGATCAACTCCTCACATAATTGAGTCGCGATCTCTACACCTAATTCAACGCCCGCTCTTTCATCGCCAGCAATTGCCGCAAATCTTTCGGTGATAGTCGCTGGAATAGGAGTCCCTCCCAGTTCCGCCATGCGAGAGAGCTGCTTGAAATTGGTTATAGGTAGCACGCCGGCGATGATGGGCAGATGTGAACCCGCAGCCGCAAGCGCATCGACCAATCTCATATATGCATTAATATCAAAGAAGAACTGCGTCGTGGCGAAGGTTGCGCCGTGCGCCTCTTTGCGCAAGAGAACCTCGATATCCGCGGCGAAATCTCCGTGGGACGCTGGATGCCCATCTGGAAATGCTGCGACACCAACAGTGAAGTTTCCGCGAGCAGCGGCAAGATCTACCAGTTGGTCGGCGTGATCAAAGCCCCCATCCGTCGCCACCCATGGAGCGCTCGGACCACCGGTTGGATCGCCACGCAGCGCCAGTATCGTTGAGATATTTGCTTCTTGATAGAGATCCAAAATATTCTCGAGTTCAACCTTAGTCGAGCCCACGCAGGTCAGGTGTGCCACCGTTGGAATCCCGGTGTGAGTTGTAAGTTCCGACGCGATGCGGATAGTTCTGCTGCGAGTTGTTCCCCCTGCGCCATAAGTCACCGAGACAAAATCAGGCGTCAGCAGTGCGAGTTCTTCGACCGCCTCCCAGAGGCGCGACTCCCCTAACTCATCTTTGGGCGGGAAGAGTTCTATGGAGAACGTCGGGGAATTTTCGGTTCTCATCTTCATAGCGGAGCAGGGTACCGTTACCGAGTGGACTTTGATGGCATTCGTGGGCTTACAGGGGCAATCAATACCTCACTCACCGAATTTTTCGACCATGAGTCGACCTACCTGCGAACCATAGGCAGCGAACTCAATCCAGTTGCCGACGCGCTCGGTCACTTCTTGCTCGATAGCGGGAAGAGGCTGCGCCCTCTCTTCGCCACTATCGGATTCATTGGCGCTGGTGGAGAGCTCACACCACAAATCATCCGCGCCACTTCGAGTTTGGAGTTGGTGCACGTCTGCGCGCTCATTCATGATGATGTAATGGATGCTTCAGCTACCAGACGTGGTGCACCAGCTATTCATAAGCAATTTGAAGCCATTCATGTTCAAGAAAATCTGCACGGTGGGAGTGAACAATTTGGAGTTGCCTCGGCTATCTTGCTGGGCGATCTCGCCCTCATCTGGGCTGCGAAGGCGCTGCATGAATCTGGAGTGCATGCAGAAAGCATTGTGCGCTCGCTACCTTTTTACGACGAGATGCGCGTCGAATTAATGGCCGGCCAATACTTAGATGTTTATGAACAAGCACTCGCCAGTGAGAGCGTTGAGCGCTCCCTTAAAGTTGCGCGATACAAATCCGGAAAGTATTCCATTGAGCGCCCACTACATTTTGGTGCCAGCCTCGCTGCCGAATCTTCACCGCAAGTAATCGAGATTTACTCCAACTACGGATTGCCACTTGGGGAAGCATTTCAACTCCGCGATGACGTTATGGGAGTCTTTGGAGATCCTAATAAAACAGGAAAACCCGCTGGCGATGATCTGCGCGAAGGAAAGCGCACGGTTTTGGTGGCAATGACGCTCTCCAAGGCAACCGCCTCCCAACGTGCGGAATTCCTCAAGTACTTTGGGCGTAAAGATTTGGATTCGGCGCAGATCGATACGCTGCGACAGATCATTGTCGATACCGGTGCTCTCACCGAACTTGAAACTATGATCGATCTCATGACTTTCAAAGCGCATGATGCCCTCACACATGGTGGGATTGACCCACAAGCCATCACTTTCTTAGACGAGATGGCTGTCGCTGCGACACAACGCAGTTCATAGATTTAAGGGGCACATGTGCGTCAGGTAAAAGGCAAGAGCGATCACGTAGTAATAGTTGGCGCGGGCCTCGGCGGTTTAAGCGCCGCGCTTCGACTTGCTGGTGCTGGCCGCACCGTCACGGTCATCGAGCGCGAATCTGTGCCGGGCGGTCGCAACGGATTATTACAACGCGACGGCTATTCATTTGATACCGGCCCATCCGTTTTAACAATGCCGTCTTTAATTGAGGATGCACTCGCCTGCGTTGGTGAAGACATCAAGGACTGGCTCGATCTCGTGCCCGTCGACCCGCTCTACCGCGCTTTCTATCACGACGGAACTCACCTCGATGTTCACGCTGACACCCGCAGAATGCAAGATGAAATTGCCACAAAGATTAGCGCCTCCGAAGCAGCCGGCTATGGAAGGTACGTTGACTTCGTAACCAAGCTCTACAAATACGAGATGAACGACTTCATCGATCGAAATATCGATTCGCCCCTCAACTTAGTTACTCCCAATCTCGCTCGTTTGGTTGCGCTCGGCGGGTTTCGCCGCTTGGCACCAAAGGTAAATAAGTTTCTTAAAGATCCAAGGACGCAGAAGGTCTACTCTTTTCAAGCGATGTACGCCGGCGTCAGCCCGCAACAAGCACTCGCCATCTACGCCGTCATTGCCTACATGGATTCGGTCAATGGAGTCTTCTTTCCCAAAGGTGGAATGCACGCAGTTCCTCGCGCCTTGGCGGGAGCGGCGCAGAAACATGGCGTGACTTTCAAATACAACACGACGGTTACGACCGTTGAAAAGAGTAATAATCGTGCGACTGCAGTGATCACGGATACTGGCGAACGCATTGAGTGCGATGCCCTTATCCTGAATCCAGATCTCCCCGTTGCTTACCGAGATTTGCTGGGCTACACGCCCCGCAAAGTCAAAAACCTTAAGTACTCGCCATCCTGCGTCACCCTTCTGGTTGGAACCAAGAAGAAATACGATCACCTCACTCATCACAATATTCACTTTGGAGAATCGTGGGAGCAGGTCTTTGAAGAATTGATCAAGAAGCAGACGCTTATGACAGATCCAAGTCTCTTGGTCACAATTCCCACATACGATGACCCCTCCTTAGCTCCGAAAGATCACTCTTCGTATTACATCCTCTTTCCCACACCAAATCTCGATGCCGATATCGATTGGCGCACCGAAGGTCCGCGCTACCGCGATGAGATGCTTTGCATCATGGAAGCCCGCGGATACGAAGGATTCGCCGATTCAATTGAAGTCGAAGAGTTAACAACGCCTTTGGATTGGCAGGAACGTGGAATGGAGCGCGGCGCCCCATTTGCTAGCGCCCATACCTTCTTTCAGACTGGCCCCTTTAGGCCGCACAATCTCGCGCAAGGATTTGAAAACGTGATCTTCGCGGGGTCAGGAACGCAGCCAGGAGTTGGAGTCCCAATGGTCTTGATCTCAGGTCGATTGGCAGCCGAACGAATTGTGGGAGCGACGAAATAAGGTGGATGAATTAACCGCTGCGGGAATACTTGATCCCGACCTGCGCGCTTCTTATACCGAGTGCAAGCGACTTAACTCATTGCATGGCAAGACTTATTACCTCGCAACTCTCTTACTTCCCAAAGCTAAGCGTCCCCACGTGCACGCACTCTACGGCTTTGCACGTTACGCCGATGAAATAGTCGACGATCTTGCATCATCTCTCTCAATCGCTGAAAAATCGGCGCTCTTAAAGAGTTGGGGGGATGGCGTCCTGGCCGACATCCGTCGCGGGACAAGTAACGACCATGTCGGAAGGGCACTTGTCGACACGGTGCGACGATTCGATATTCCTATAACGCTCTTTGAAGCATTTCTACACTCGATGACGATGGATCTATCTGTGACTCAATATCAAACTTACGACGACCTTATGGAATATGTATACGGCAGCGCCGCAGTTATTGGTTTGCAGATGGTCCCAATTCTCGGGGCTACCGATCCCGCAGCGTTTGCCGCGGCAGAGAAACTTGGGATCGCCTTTCAACTTGCAAATTTCATCCGAGATGTCAGCGAGGATCTCGATCGCGGTCGCATCTACCTGCCTCTCGATGAATTAGCGGCAGCAGGTGTTACTCCAGAAATGTTGATGGCGAAGAAACTTACACCTGAGATTCAAGCAGCACTTGCCTTTCAAATAGAACGAGTGCGTCGACTCCAGTGGGAAGCTACTCCCGGCATCAAACTCTTGGACCATGCGAGCCAGCCATGCATCGACGCCGCCTCCGAGCTGTATTGCGGCATCGTGGATGAAGTGGAGAAGATCCACTTCGAAATCTTTGCCCAACGCGCAAAGACTTCCACCTGGCACAGGCTCAAGGTCGCGCTTCCCGCTTACATCCGAGCGCTCCAAGCGCGATAGAGTTACACCAACGGGAGCCGCTTTGGTGGCTGAGAGGACCTGATCTCCAGGTCGACCGTATGACCAGTTCGGTAATGCGAACTGTGGAGGGTTAAATTATGCATTCAATTAATCACGCAGTTATGTCAGTTATGTTCACCGCTTGGGATTATCAACTCACCTACCTAGAATTTTTCGCATTCATCACATCGGTGGTCGGCGTTGCCTATGGAATCTTTGGTCCGCGCATCACCTGGCCGTGGTGGAATATCAGCAGCCTTTTGTATGCGGGCCTCTTCTTTGAGCAAAAGTACTACGCCAGCGCGCTGCTCCAGTTTGTATTTGTCGCGGGCGGAATCTGGGGCTGGTTCGGTTGGGGTCCCAAGGGAGCAAAGCCTGCAAAACTCTCACTGCGAACTAATCTCTACTGGATTGCTGGATATTTTGCAGCTTGGTTTGCGCTCTATCCATTGCTGGTGCACATCGGAGCTGCAGCATCACTCACCGATGCCTTTGGCTTTGTCGGCAGTTGTATTGCGCAGGTGTTAATGTGCCTCGAGCGCTACGAAGCATGGCCACTCTGGTTTGTAGTGGATGGCGTTTATACCTATCAGTTCTGGCACGGTAAGTCCTATCTGACAGCAATTTTGTACTTCATCTTTGTGCTCTTGGCCATCGGCGGTTGGAAACGCTGGTTGCGAGTGGCAAATCTCTCGGCAGCCGCGATGAAGTAGATGCTTTAAATGATTATCACCATAGATGGCGTTGCTGGCGCTGGTAAGACAACGCTGGCGCAGCATATGAGCGATGAATATAAAGATCGCTTTTCGGTAACCGTGATTCATATGGATGATCTTTATGATGGGTGGAGCGATCCCCTCGGTGCTGCACTGACCACAAAGCTACAAGCGATTGTGAAAGCACATCTCTCACAACAACCATTTACAACTACACAATTTGATTGGCAACATTTGCTACCGGGTCCCTCCTTCACTATTGATCCGAGTGAATTGCTCATACTCGAAGGTGTCGGGTCAGGTCAGAGCGCAATCCGAGAATTCGTTGAAACTAAGATTTGGATTGACCTAGAGCCAATAGTGGGATTGCGCCGTGTGCTGGCGCGGGATGGGTATGAGATAGAGGCCCAGATGGTGGAATTCCTTGAAGAGCAGCGAAACCACTTTATGGAAGAAGGCACGCGTGACGCCGCCGATTTCCACCTGAATGGGCTCCATTAACCTCTAAGATTTAAGCGTGTCAGATCTCTCCGGCGAAATTATTGATAACCGCTATGAGCTCAGCTCGCTCATAGCCTCTGGAGGAATGGCCTCAATTTATAAGGCGACTGACCTGCGTTTAGATCGCTTTGTTGCCGTCAAGATCATGCATCCGCACCTGGCGAACGATGAAGAGTTCGTGAATCGATTTATCCGCGAAGCCAAAGCGATTGCCGCACTCTCTCACCCCAATATCGTCTCTATTCAAGACCAAGGGTGGAATGAAGGTGGTGCGCAGGCCATCTTCATCGTCATGGAATATGTCGATGGATTCACGCTGCGCGAACTCCTGGTCGAGCGCGGACACTTAACCCCCCGCGAGCTCCTCCATTACATGGTCCCTGTGGTGAGTGCGCTGGCCCAAGCGCATAGCTTGGGCATCAATCATCGTGACCTCAAGCCCGAAAACATTCTGATTTCCAAAGATGGCAGGATCAAAATCGCCGATTTTGGTTTAGCACGCGGTGGTCTGCTGGGAAATACCATGACAGTTGATTCAAGCGTTGTACTTGGGAGCGTCTCCTATCTCTCCCCAGAACAGGTCGAACGCGGAATCTCCGATGCTCGCAGCGATATCTACTCGCTCGGAATAATGTTCTTCGAACTATTAGTCGGCCGCAAGCCATTTGACGGCGATACTCCGATTCAGATCGCCTTCAAACATGTCAATGAGCGAGTCCCCGCTCCCTCCACTTTGACAGCTGGAATTCCGCCGGCTCTCGATGCTCTCGTCCTCAAAGCAACATCTCCCAATCCCGATCAGCGCCAGCGCAATGGTGCAGAATTATTGGAAGCACTTCAAAGCATTCAGATAGAGCTCGATCCAAAGCGCTCACAACTCAGCCTCGATTTAGACATACCTCTTGAGAATCCATCACCAAAGCGCAAGGGCAACCGTCCAGAGGTGAGGGTTGGTGGCACGTTAGTAACCAAGGTAAAAAATATCACTGAACCTCTTTCACTCAAAAGAAATGCAACAAAACCCACATTTATCCCAAGCGGCAAAATCCCCAACGGAAATATAGAGGTGCCAGCGATGAGCCACAGCGGCGCGGTACGACGCAAAACTTCCAAACGCGTAAAACGCAATCGTTTCTTTCTCACCTTTATTCTTCTCGTGCTGATCGGTGGCGGCCTCTATAAGTTGGTAGCGCCTAATACTGGTATCTCTCTCCCCTCTGTCGTTGGAATGAATCAAATAGATGCGACGAGTGCACTTACAAGTATTGGAATGAAAGTCGTGGTTGGAGACAAACACTTTGATTCCAGCGTTCCGGCCGGAGAAGTTATCTCATCCGCTCCAGGAGGTGGAGCTCGCCTCAAGCCAGGTGGCACCGTCTCATTGACTATCTCCCAAGGTGCGCAACCGGTTCCGACTCCAACCCCAACCCCGACTCCAACCCCAACACCTTCATCAACCGATTCAACAGTTCCAATCACGATCATGACGTATGTTGGTCTCTCCAGCGAACAAGCGCAGAGCGAGCTCACCGCCGCGGGACTATCTGTAAATCAAACCTTTGCGTATAGCGACACCGTTGCCGCTGGAAATGTAATAAGTCAGAGTCCAGACGGAACCACCCCTGTTTTACCGGGATCGATTATCACCATTGTCGTCTCGCAAGGCACCGCTGCGGTCTACATCCCAAATATTTACTCACTCTCGCGCAGCGCAGCCACAACCGCGCTCGAAAATCTCCAACTCAAGGTTGTCGTCCGAAAGATCGGAAATGGCAAATTTGTTACAAATGTCTCCCCTAAAGTTGGGAGCAAGGTCAAACGTGGCTCAACTGTGGTTATAACGCTCGGGTAGGCTCGCCCCCATGAGTCCTGCAACCAGCCCTTCCGTTAAGCCACGTATTGGGGCACATACCCCAACCTCTGGTGGAATGGCCAAGCGCTCCATCGAATATGCCCTCACGACGCAGGCAGAAGCGATCCAAGTCTTTGCATCAAACCCACGAGGTTGGGCAATGCCCGATGCCAATGTCGCTGCTGATACCGCATTCCGTGACCGTGCCGCTGAGTTAGATATTCACACTTACGTGCATGCTCCATTCTTGATAAACCTCGGATCGCCTACCGTTGCAACATATGAGAACTCACTTGCGTCAACCGCTTACTCGTTAAAGCGAGCTAGTGAAATTGGCGCTCTGGGCACTGTAATCCACACCGGATCGGCCGTTGATGTAACACATGTGCCAACTGCCTGGAAACAGATCAAGGAAGGCATGATGCCGGTGCTCAATAATTTAAAAGATTCCGATCCATGGTTGCTTTTAGAGCCGACGGCCGGTCAAGGGCAATCTCTCGTTAAAAAGTTAGACGATCTGCTCATGTACTTTGAAGCTCTGGAATGGCATCCCAAGGTCGGCGTCTGTCTCGATACCTGCCATGTCTTTGCAGCCGGCCATGACATCTCTAAGAAAGGTGGAATGACCGAAACGCTTGATCTTCTGGTTTCACTCGTTGGAATTGAGCGAATTAAATTGATCCACACCAATGATTCTATGGATGTTTGTGGCGCTCTGAAAGATCGCCATCAGAATTTAGGAGATGGCGAGATTGGATTAAAAGCCTTCGAGGAGTTGATCGCTCACCCGGCCGTTGCCAACGCCCCACTAATTTTAGAAACACCCGGCCAAGAGCCAGAACACGGTGCCGAAATTGCACTTCTAAAGAAAATGAGAAGTAAGCGTAAGTGAAGTTCAAAGAACATAAGTCAATTCCAACGCTCTTGCTTTTAACCGTTGCGCTTGTCTGGGGTAGCACTTTTGCAATCATGAAGGACTCACTCGGCCGCATCGATGTTAATTCATTCCTTGCCTGGCGATTTATCGTCGCTGCTCTTATCATGGCTTTGATACGGCCACAATCATTTCGCCATATGACTTCGGGCTTCTTGCTCCGAGGCGTGGCGGCCGGGGTTTTGCTCGGGTGCGGCTACATTTTTCAAACCTTTGGTCTAACGCTTACAACCGTTGCGAAGACTGGATTTATTACCGGGTTATATGCCATTTTTGTTCCACTTATCGCGGCCGCTTTCTTTAAACACAATATCTCTAGGATTCAGTGGTTCGCCGTGGGTTTGGCAACGCTCGGTATGGGTGTGCTCTCCCTGCATGGGCTCACCATCGGGTTAGGCGAATTCCTGGTACTTATTGGAGCGTTCTTTTTTGCGTTGCACATTATTGGCTTAAGTCGTTGGAGCCCAGATCGCGATTCATATGCCCTAGCGATGATCCAAATGGCAACTGTTGGATTATTGGCGCTACTTTGCTCATTCAAGAGCGGGTTTCATATGCCACACGATCACGGCGTCTGGGTAGTTGTCATTTACTCGGCCATCGCCGCCAGCGCCTTCGCCTTTATGGTTCAAACCTGGGCCCAATCATTTATGTCAGCCACCAGCGTCGGAATCATTCTCACCATGGAGTACATATTCGCTGCCGTGTTCGGAGTGGTATTAGTTCACGAACGGTTGACCTGGCGGACTATCGTCGGTGGAATTTGCATGATGACTGGACTTTACCTAGCAATTCTCTTTGAAGGACCGCAACCATCCAAAGCAGCAACGGATCATGAGAAGATTGCCCAATGATTGATCTACGCTCCGACACAGTTACTAAACCGAGTGAAGAAATGCGCGAAGCAATGATGAGCGCCGCCGTGGGCGATGATGTTTATGGCGACGATCCCACCGCTAACTCGCTGGAAGAACGAGTCGCCGCTCTCTTTGGTTTTGAAGCCGCTCTCTTTACCGCTACCGGTTCACTCGCCAACCAACTGGCAATCCGCCAATTGGTGAAGCCGGGAGAGGAATTAGTCACCGAGACCTTCTCGCATATTGTTCGCGCAGAACTCGGTGCAGGCGCGGCATTTAGCGGCATCACAACCCGTACCTGGGAATCCCCGCGCGGCATTTTGAACGCTGCAGATCCACTGCGGATAGCTCGCCCGGATTCTGGCCCATATCAAGTCTCTACGACTGCGATTGCAGTTGAAAATA
>Ga0302321_100005620_pt1 | contig 10989 bp, 11 predicted proteins | sample Fen_T0_1_FD_202505 | JGI IMG/M metagenome (GOLD analysis project Ga0302321, IMG submission 202505) | Peat permafrost microbial communities from Stordalen Mire near Abisko, Sweden - Fen_T0_1 | ecosystem: Environmental > Terrestrial > Soil > Wetlands > Permafrost | place: Sweden: Abisko...
TTTTCGCTGGCGACTCCGCCACACGACGACCAGCTCCTCCAACTCCACATCCGGCATGTGCCGGGAGGATTCTTCACCGACCTCCTGTTTTCGCAGTACAAGGGACGCGAGATCCTCCGCCTGGAAGGGCCTCTGGGATCGTTCTACCTGCGCGAGGACACCGACAAGCCGGTGATTCTGATCGCTGGTAGTACGGGCTTCGCACCGATCAAGGCCATCATCGAACACGCGCTCCATCACAAGCTGCCGCGCGAGATGGTGCTCTACTGGGGCGTGCGTTCATTGGCCGATCTCTACCTGCCGCAACTACCGGGTCGATGGCAGGAGGAACACCCCAACTTCACGTTCATCCCGGTGCTGTCCGAGCCACGGCCGGAGGATGCGTGGCCCGGTCGCACCGGCTTCGTGCATGCGGCAGTGGTCGCCGATTTTCCGGATCTGACGGGCTATCAGGTCTATGCGTGCGGCGGACCGGCGATGGTCGACGCTGCGCGCGCCGAGTGCATCGGCACGTGCGGCCTGCCCGAAGATTCGTTCTACGCCGACAGCTTCACTTATGCGGCGCAGGCCGAAGCAGAGCGCTCGACCGGCTGATCTCGACAGCGGCACCGGGTCCGGCGCAGCGGCCATGGCGCGCGGAGTCGTCTTCGCGGTAACCTTTGCGACGCGGCGTGCCCGACGCCTGCGTTCGGTTCCGCGCGCTACGCGGCAGCGGACTCGAGTTCGGCGATCGCGAGTTTGAAAGCCGCCGACAGGTGGTCATTGGCCTCGGCCACGCGTCCCAGCTGACCCAGCATCTCGCCCAATGCGACATGCGTGCGCCAGTCGTTGGCCAAGGCGAGGCTTGCCTCATAGTACGTCTGCGCCTTGCCCCACAGCCGTTCGCGTTCGCACAGCCGGCCGAGCACATACAAAAGCTGTGCGTCCTGGTTGTGCGTGAGCAGCCATCGCTCGGCGATTTCGAGCTGGCGCCGCGCGTCCGGGGTGCGGCATTGCGCATATAACGGGACCAGCCGCGAGTCCCAGGCATCGTCGAGACTGCGGACGATGATCTCCGCGGCTTCGCGGTCTCCGCCCAGCGACAGGAAGCCCTTGGCTCCCGCGAGGGCAACCTTGGAGTTCGTCCGGTCGGTCTCGGACAGCCGTTTCCAATAGCTGCGCAATCCGGATGCATCGCCGCGCAGCGCCGTCAGCGCCTGCGCGTGGGCACTCACGCGGACCAGTTCGCCCTGCGCGGCATCGTAGACCTTGCGCTTCACGAGTTGGTCGACCAGCGGCGGAACGTCGGCGTGCTGCCCGGTCGCCGTCAGCGCGCGCATTTCCAGGCGCAGCGCCGCGGTATGCAGTCCCGCCTCGCGCTTCAGGTCCGCGAGCTTCGCCAGTGCCACGCCGGGTTGCCCTTGTTCTAGTGCCAGTTCCGCCTCGAGCATGAGGCGCGGGACGGCAAGGCTGCCCACGGCAGCATCGGGCCGCGTGAGATAGGCCTCTGCGGCGGCGAACGCATGCGTCTCGACCGCCGCGCGCGCACCGACCAGCGCCGGGAGTCCCGAAGACTCGGGAATCGCGAGGGCCTCGTCAGCGAACTGGCGCGCCTTGCCATATCGGCCTTCGAGCAGTGCGACCACCGCGGCGTCCGTCCGACCGCGCGCGCGTTCGGCGTTGCGGCGGCGACGCGCGGCGCGGACCTCGCGCGGCAGGTTCGCGATCTTCTGCGCGAGCCGCAGCAGCAGGTGCACGGCAGCGACGAATGCGAGCGCGAAGACGATGAACGCATTGAGCGTGAGTTCGATGCGATACGGCGGCGAGACGAAGAGCACATAGCCGGCATTGAGTCGGAACAGCAATGCCGCGATCACCGCGAGCGCGGCGAGCAGCAGAAACGCGAACAGGAGGCGCATGGCCTGGGCAGCCGGGTCGCGCTATCGCGCCACCGCGGGCGCCGGGCCCGCCGGCCGCTCGGGCGCACGTTCACGCGTGGGCTTCAGCGTGCGCACCGCCACGAGACTCGCCGCGACATCCGGCAACTCGGAGGGCATCGGCGTGGCCGCGAGTTGCGCGAGGGTCGCCGCGGCCGCCTGCGCGCCCTTGGTCCGCACGTCGAAATATTGCTTGAACCATGCGCCCGCGGTGGTGACGTCGGCCTTGAAGCTCGTCTCGTCGCGGGAGAATAGCGCCACCCGCGCCGACAGGAGACGCAGCCGCAGGTTCTCGCGCAGGAAATACTGCTGCGACGGCGCGACGAGCGGGGCAGCCGGCCGGTCCGACACTTCGATGCGCACCAGCGACTTCAGGTCGGCCCATGCCCCGCGCAGCGAACGCAGCCACGGCGCTTCGTCGGCCGGCGCCTGCGGTGGCGGCGGCTCGGGGAGGCGCTCGTCCCGCGCCAAGGGCAGCGTGGCGACGGCCGCCTGCACCTGGTCGAGCTTTGCCGCGATGCCAGCGACATCGACGTAGGGGACTGCCTTCAGCGCATCCATGTCGCGCGCCAGCGCGCGCCGCAGCGGAATGAACTGCGGGCGATCGAGGTAGGAAAGCTTGCCGTCCGCGAGCTGGAGTGCGGCAAGTGCCGCCCGGGCGTTCCCGGCCAGCGCCAGCTGCTGGCTGGCGAGCAGGAGGATCTGCTCGATCTCCGTCAGCACGATCTCGTCGCGCGACGGCGCAATGCTGCGATACAGCGCATCGAGCGACGCCTGCTGGGTCTGCGCCTCGGCCAGCCGCGCCTCGAGCAGCGCGAGCTTGGCCTGTGTCTCGTGCATCTGGCTGTTGAGGTCCGCGCCGCGTGCGTTCGCCTGCGCCAACGCCGCATCCTCGTCGGTCAGGCGCCGCGTGACCTCCGAGCGCAGCGCCTGCTGTCCGCGATGGGCATCGAACCACACCACACCGACGGCAAGGAGAACGGCGACGGCTGTCGCGAGCAGCGCGCCCCGCGATGCGGGCCCGGCAAGCCACGAACTGCGCGCCGTCGCGCGCGGCGGCGTCCCGGCGCTCGTGTTCCGCGATTCAGCGTCAATGCCCAAGGGAGAGGTCGGATCCACGCGCGTCGGTTCGTTTCGGGAACGTCGATTCTAGCAGTCGCAGAGAACGCGCCTTCCGCCGTGCTGGCGGCGATACCGCGCGGTCGCATACAATGTCCGTATTCTGCCGCGGTGCTGCGGCACCCTCTGTCCGCGCCCCCGGTTCCGCGTCCATCCCGTGAACGGCCTCACGCTGCTCTTCCTGATCGCGATGGCGATCGGCATCTTCCTCGTCTACCGGTTCGGACTGATGCACGGTCGGCGGATGGCCGAAAGGGAGATGCCTCTGCGCAATGTCGCGACCGCCCCGGCACCGGTCGCGCCGGCCGCCGGGATGCCGGCGGCGGAAGCGCTTGCCATGGCCAATGCGCTGCCAGGCCCCGACGCACATGCCGACTCCGAGAAGGCGCGGCTCATTCGCAGCCTCGTAGTCGAGAACGTTGCGCTGCGCAGACGGGGTGCGACCACCGAGGCCCAGCGCGGCCAGCTGGCCGAAATGGCCGAGGACCGTCGTCGCCTCCTCTCCGAGCTGGCCGATGCCCGGACGGAAGCCGCGCGGTACCGCGACCTCATGGTCGACCTCGAAAACAACGCTCCGCCCGCGCTGCTCACGGAAAGCGGCGGCTACGACGATCTGAAACTCATCGTCGGCGTCGGTCCCGTGCTCGAGCGCATGCTGCATCGGCTGGGCGTGTCCACCTATCGCCAGATCGCACGCTGGAGCGAACGCGACATCGACGACATCGACGCGAAGCTGCCGGAGTTCCCCGGGAGGATCCGCCGCGACGGCTGGGTGACGCAGGCGCGCGAGCTGCACCTGTCCAAGTATGGCGAGACGCTGCCAGCGCGCTAGGCAAGAAGAATGACGGTTCGGGCTGCCCGCCCAGCGCGGCACCCGATGGCGCATGCGGTCGTGCCGATCCTGCTGCTCACGCTGATCTGGGGCTGCAACTGGCCGGTGCTCAAGATGGGCGTCGAGGAACTCGCCCCACTCACGTTCCGTTCGCTCACGCTGCCGTTCGCGGCACTTGGCATGTTTCTCGCGAACCGCATCTCCGGCGAATCCGCGCGCATTCCGCGCGCCTGGTGGGGCCGCGTGGCACTGCTCGCGACGTTCAACATCGCGGCCTGGAACGGCTTCGTGCTGTTCGGCGTGCAGCAGCTTCCTGCCGGCCGCAGTGCGATCCTAGCGTACACGATGCCGCTGTGGGCGACGCTGATCGCCATGGTCATCCTGCGCGAGCCGATCAACCTGCGCAAGACGATCGGCCTCGTCCTCGGGATGCTCGGCATGGGCATCCTGCTGGGCGACGACATCCGGCACATCCGCACGGCACCGACCGGTGCGCTGCTGATCCTCGTCGCAGCGATCACGTGGGCCTTCGGCACCGTGCTGCTGCGCAAATGGAAGCCGCCTATTCCGCAAAATGCGCTGTCGGGCTGGATGATGCTGGTGGGCTGCCTGCCGCTCGTGCTGCTCGCCCCGTTTCTCGATCCGCACCCGGCGTCCTATCTGACAACGCTCTCCGGGCGCGCGTGGTTCGCGATTCTCTACAACGTCTGCCTCGCCGGAACGCTTGCGCACTGGGCGTGGTTCACGCTGGCCCGGACGCTGCCTGTGGCCGTGTCGTCGCTGTCTTCGCTGCCGGTGCCCGTGGTTGGCGTGCTGTCGGGCATGCTGTTCCTGGGCGAGCATCCAGGCACGACGGAACTGGTGGCCCTCGGGCTGGTGCTGGCATCGCTGTTCGCGGTGCTGCTGCAACCGGCGGACAGGACGCCGCCGCCCGCCACGGCATCCGAGCCCGGTCCATAGGTTGCGTTTGCAGGTCGCCGTTTCACGCGCCGGCCGCGGGATGGGCGCGCCGGTGACGCGCCTGTCGCTACGCCAATTCCGGAATTAGCGTCAGCACCGATTTGCCGGCGAACCACGCATCGAGATTTGCCTTGCACAGGTCGGCCATGCCCTTGCGCGTTTCGTGGGTGGCGCTGCCGACGTGCGGCAGCAACACCACGTTGTCCATCGCCAGCAGCGGCGCCGGAATGCGCGGCTCGTCGGCGAAGACATCGAGGCCCGCGCCCTTGATCGTGCCGGCGGCCAGGGCGGCCACCAGTGCGGGCTCATCGACAATCGAGCCGCGCGCGATGTTCACCAGCGTTCCCTTCTTGCCGAGCGCAGCGAGCACGCCGGCGTCGACGATGTTCTTCGTCGCGGCGCCGCCCGGGCATGCGACGACGAGAAAATCGGATTCGGTCGCGAGGCCCAGGAGGTCCGGCACAAACCGATAAGGCACGTCCTGCGGTTTGCGTCCCGTGTACGAGACTTCCATGCCCAGCGCCCGCACGCGCTCGGCGATGGCCTTGCCGATGCGGCCCAGGCCCAGAATGCCGACCCGCTTGCCCGCAAGCTTGGTCGTAAGCTCGGGGCCGCGCTTCTCCCACTCGCCCGCGTGCACGAACCGATTGAGACGCACGAACCCGCGACCGCTCATCATGATGAGCGCCAGCGCAACGTCGGCAACGTCCTCCGTGAGCACGTCGGGCGTGTTCGTGACCTTGATGCCACGGTTGCGGCAGTAGTCGACCGGCACGCCGTCATAACCCACGCCGAACACGGAAATGATCTCGAGCTTCGGCAGGGCGTCGAGCAGTGCGGTCGGCGTGACGGTGCCGCCCCCTTGCACGAGACCGCGGATGCGCGCGCCCTCCGCGGCGAGCAGACCCGGCTTGTGGCTCGACTGGTAGTAGTCGTGGCACCGGTAGTCCGCCTTCAGCGGATCGTAGAGAAAGGGCGGCAGCCCGGCGGTGATGATGATGTCGGGTTGGGGCATGACGTTCCTAGCGATCGGCGGGATGCTGGTCGAACCATTGTAGCAATCCCTGGATCAGTCCTGCATCCGCACCGCCGGTTTCGATCGCCGTGAAGCCCAGCGCGCGCGCATGGTCGGCAATGCGGGGATGGGGAGCAAATGTCGGCAGCTGTTGCAGCAGGTGCCGATCGGCGGCGCCGAGCAGCGCGCAGAGGTTGTCGAGACCCTCGCTGGAGGTCAGCGTCAGCGCCTGCGCGCGCCCTTCGCGCAGGACTTCGGCGAGACCCGCCGCCCCCGTTCCGGGCACCGCGCGGCGGTAGCACTCGACGTAGGTGACCGTCGCGCCGCGTTCTCTGAGCGTATTGCCCAGATGACCACGTCCCCCCTCGCCGCGAAAGATCAGAACGCTCTTGCCGGCAACCGCCGCGAGCTCCGGCAATGCGAGGAGCCCTTCGCTGTCGAAAGAGGTGCCGGGAATGCGCACGCCGAGGATGCCGGTGGCCGCCAATGCGTCGGCGGTGCCGGGTCCGGGCGCGAACGTTGCGATCGTCGCGGGCCATGCGGCGGGCGCGGGCACGCCATATTCGACCGCGTTGGCCGACACGAAGATCGCGATGTCGAACTGCGCAAGCCGCGCGTGCACATGTTCGAGTTCCGTGCGGTCCGCGGGCGGCAGGATGGCAATGGCCGGAAATACGATCGGCGTGGCGCCCAGTGCGGCGAGTGAGCGCGCAAGCCCCGCCGCCTGCCGCGCGGGACGAGTGACGATGACACCGACATCCGCGAGCGCACCCCGAGGTCCGGGTGCCACATCGAGCGGGTACACACCCACGTTGGACCGGGGGCGATTCAGGTGGCGATGAAGCGGGCCGCGCCGCGGGCCAGAAATTCGTCGGCGAGTTCCGTCCCGAGGCGCACTGCGCCTTCCGTGTCCGCCACGTCGCCCTCACGTTCGCCGCGCAGCACTTCATTGCCGTCGCGGCCGCCGATAAGGCCGCGCAGCCACAGCGCGCCTTCTTCCCATTCCGCGTAAGCGGCCAGTGGCGTGTGACAACTGCCGCCCAGCGCGCGTGAAAAAGCGCGTTCGGCCGTCGTGGCGAGCGTCGTGGACAAGTCTGCGAGCGGCGCAAGTACCGCCGCGATATTGCCGCGGTCGGCGCGGCATTCGAGCGCCAGCGCGCCCTGCCCCGGCGCGGGCAGGCTCTCGTCAGGTTCCAGCAACGATGCAATGCGCGCGCCAAAGCCCAGGCGTTTGAGACCGGCCGCCGCCAGGATGATGGCGTCGTACCGGCCTTCGTCGAGTTTGCGCAGGCGGGTGTTGACGTTGCCGCGCAGTGGTTCGATGGCGAGATGCGGATGGCGCTCGCGCAATTGGGCCTCGCGGCGCAGGCTCGATGTGCCGACGATCGCGCCCTGGGGCAACTCTGCGAGTCCCGTGTAGCGGTTGGACACGAACGCGTCACGCGGGTCCTCGCGCGCGGTGATGGATGCCAGCGCGAAGCCGGGCGGCATTTCCATCGGCACGTCCTTCAGCGAATGCACGGCGAAGTCGGCGCGGCCTTCGTCCATCGCCACTTCGAGTTCCTTGATGAACAGCCCCTTGCCGCCGATGGCTGCCAGCGGCTGGTCGAGCACGCGATCGCCCTGCGTCGTCAGCCCGAGCAGGTCAACCGTCATTCCGGGATAAAGGGCGGTCAGGCGGGCGCGGATGTGCTCGGCCTGCCAGAGCGCCAGCGCCGACTCGCGGGTTGCGATCCGCAGACGACGCGGCGTGGTGGCAATGGGCATTGTCGGGGAGTGGGTTGCGTGGGGTTGCGCTACGGCACGCGCGACGCAGCAACAGCACGGGCCGCACGCGGAATAATGCGCAAAATTCTAGCATGCCCGACGCCGGTACCATCCGGTGAGCGCCAACCGCGGGCGCGTGGCGGGCAGTACCTCGTGGTCCCATTGCGCCGACAGAAATGCCACCAGCGTGCCGGCCTCGGGCAGCACGTCGACCGGGGACCGGTCATCGAAATGCATGCGCAGTGCGCCCCCGTGCTCCGGCAGCCAGGCATCGTTGAGGTAGAGCACGCAGGACAGCACGCGCGCGTCGTCATCGAGGAAGCGATCGCGGTGACGCGCATAGGCGGCGCCGGCCGGATACAGCGCAAAGTGGCTTTCGAACTCGAAGAGTCCCAGCATCAGGTTGCGGTTGCACGCGACGCGCACGCGTTCGAGCAACGCCAGCGCGGGCGCCTCGTCGTGGTCCGGGTGCGTGTCGTCCAGCCAGCGAATGCGATCGCCGCGAATGTCTGCATGTTCCGTGCGCGCCGCGCCACGACCGACACGCGCGGGTACGAATGCGCTTCTCGCGTCCAGTGCCAGCGCATGCTCACGCAGGGTGCGCGCCACCTCCGCGTCAAGCGCGTGCCGCACGACGGCCCAGCCACGCTCCGCGATCCCGGCCACCAATTCCGGGACGGGATCAGGGGCCGTGCCGTCCGTCACGCGGCCTTCGGGTCCATCTGCATCATGCCGAAGATGTTGCCCTCGGTATCCTTGCCGTAAGCCAGCCAGCCAACGGTCGGGATTGGCATTCTCGGCAACGCGACAGTCCCGCCCGCCTCGACGAGCCGCGCGACCATGGCGTCGAGGTCGGTGACGTCGATAGTACAGACGAACGCATTGACGGCCGCCATGTCCGCGGGTCCAGGGCCGCGCCGCGGCATCAATCCGCCGTCGATGCCGGGCGTGCCAGCTTCGCCGGTCTTGACGAGCCAGTAGGGCTGGCCCGCCCATTGCGAAAACTGCCAGTCGAAGAGCCTGGTGTAGAACGCAATGGCCCGTTCCGCGTTGTCGGCGTGGATCTCGAAGTGAATGGGGCGTGGCATGGCGAACTCCTCCTCCTGGCGTCGGGAAGCTATGATAGCGCCACCCAAATTGCGGACGATATTTCCATGCGGATCGTGATCACCGGCGGCGCGGGCTTTCTGGGCAGCCGCCTTGCCGCGCGCCTGCTCGAGCAGGGGGCACTGACCGATGTGCGCGGCCGACAGCGCGACATCCGACGCATCGTGCTGCTCGACATGATGCCGTCCGCGTTGTCTGCGGACCCGCGGCTGGAGGTCGTCGTCGGCGACCTCCATGATCCCGCAGTCATCAGTCGCGCCGTCACCGCGGATACCGACTCGGTGTTCCACCTCGCGGCCGTCGTCAGCGGACAGGCGGAAGCGGACTTCGACATTGGCATGCGTGTCAATCTGGATGCGACCCGGAATCTGCTCGAGCGCTGCCGGACCCTGTCGGCGCCGCCCAGGTTCGTCTTCACGAGTTCGCTCGCCGTTTTTGGCGGACCCGTGCCCGACCCGGTCACCGACGATGCGCCGGTGACGCCGCAGGCCTCCTACGGCGTGCAAAAACTAATCGGCGAACACCTGGTCTACGACATGACGCGCAAGGGCTTTGTCGATGGCCGCAGCCTGCGCCTGCCCACGGTGACGGTGCGACCCGGCAAGCCCAACAAGGCCGCATCGTCGTTCGCCAGCAGCATCATCCGCGAGCCGCTCGCGGGCGTGGACGCGATCTGTCCGGTGGCGCCGACGACCCGGATGTGGGTGCAGTCGCCGCGCACGGTGATCGAGAACCTCATCATCGGCCACGAAGCACCGGCGACGTCGTTCGCACACACGCGATCCGTCAACGTGCCGGGTATCTGTGTGCCGGTCGCGGACATGGTCGCCGCATTGCGCCGCGTGGCCGGCGACGCGGTCGCCGATCGCGTGCGCTGGAAGTACGATCCGATGATCGACCGGATCGTCGCCACGTGGCCCTCCAATTTCGCAACGGTGTTGGGGCCGGCGCTGGGGATGCAGGCCGACCGCACTTTCGAGGACATCATCCGTGCATACGTTGCGGACGACATGCCCAAGGCATGACGGCGACGTCCGGCCGCCTTCGCGTCAGTCCACCAGCAATTCGCTTTCTGCCGGTTCCACCGCGGCCAGCGCCGCTTCGAGCAATTCGGGCCCCGCATCATCGAGGCGCGCTGCATCCGACAGGATTTGCCGGAAGCGGCGCCCGCCGGGTCGTCCGTGGTAGAGCCCCAGGATGTGTCGGGCGATGCTGCGCAGCGGAGTGCCCCGCGCGCGCTGCGCGGCCGCATAGGGCATGAGCGCACGGAGCACATCGGCCCGCGTGGGTGGTGGCGTCTCGTCACCGAAGAGGCGCCAGTCCACCGGCGCCAGCACGTAGGGATCGTGGTACGCCATGCGGCCGAGCATCACGCCGTCCGCGCAGTCGAGTTCGCGTTCGATCGCGGGCCAGGCGTCGATGCCGCCGTTGCAGACGATGCCCAGCTGCGGAAATTCGCGCTTCAGGCGATGCACCACGTCGTAGCGCAGCGGGGGCACCTCGCGGTTTTCCTTTGGCGAAAGGCCTTTCAGCACGGCATTGCGCGCATGCACGATGAACACTTCGCAACCCGCGGCGGCCACCGTGCCGACGAAGTCGCGCACGAAGCCGTAGTCGTCCATGTGATCGAGTCCGATCCGATGCTTGACGGTCACTGGCACGGTCACGGCGTCGCGCATGGCGCGTACGCAGTCCGCGACCAGCCCCGGGTCACTCATCAGGCATGCCCCGAAGCTTCCGGTCTGCACCCGCTCGGACGGACATCCGCAGTTGAGGTTGATTTCGTCGTAGCCCCATTGCGCGCCCAGCTTCGCGGCATGCGCGAGCAGCGACGGCTCGCTCCCGCCCAGCTGCAGCGCGACCGGATGCTCGGCGGGATCGAAGTCGAGGTGGCGCGGCACGTCGCCATGCAGCAGGGCCGGCGCGGTCACCATCTCGGTGTACAGGCGCGCGTGACGCGAGATGAGCCGCAGGAAGAACCGGCAGTGCCGATCGGTCCAGTCCATCATGGGCGCGATACAAAACCGATGCAAAGCGTGATTCATTCAGTTGATGTGTTGCGTACTACTAACGATCAAGGTAACCGGCGGACCGGTGCGCGGGCGAAGCTCACGCACGCGAGACGTCCGCGTCGAGCGACGGGAGGTCGCACTGCTCGAAGCGGGACGGCTAGAACCAGAGGTCCCGGATACATCGTCCGTCCGGCGGCAGGTCTTCCCATTTGTCCAATCCATCGAAGTGGTCGATCGGGAGGTGCGCTATGGGTTCGGGCT